>Ga0181572_10000813_pt1 | contig 22674 bp, 16 predicted proteins | sample 101ome_26_FD_133004 | JGI IMG/M metagenome (GOLD analysis project Ga0181572, IMG submission 133004) | Coastal salt marsh microbial communities from the Groves Creek Marsh, Skidaway Island, Georgia - 101408AT metaG (megahit assembly) | ecosystem: Environmental > Aquatic > Marine > Intertidal... | reverse complement strand
TCTATTGATAAGTTGGTTATGAGTGTAAATAAAAATCTTCTTAAGAAGTATGAAACAGTCTACCGTAAAAAACAAACACAACAAGAGGTTCAAAACGCAACTAATCAAACAAATAATTCAACATCAACAAATCCTTTTACACCTGGTGATGAATCTGCGTGTGAAGGCGCAACTAAGTATCCTACTTTAACTTTTGTTGATTTTGAAGATACAAGAATTCCTGTAAATGATGTTATTACATATTTAAACAGTATTACTAGATATAGTAGAAATTTAAGGTCATATTGTTTAGGGGTTGGTTATATTGCAAACAAAGGTAATTTAGGTTCGTTTGATTGTACCAACAATAATATAAATGGGGTTTTATCAAATAATTTAAGGTATCAAAATTTAACAGGATTCACTAACGGTCAAGTTTGTATTAAGGCAACTACTGGTGGTGGTGAAATTAACGCACCTCTGTTTTCATTTGAAAATAAAGAAAATGCAATTAAGTTCTTTATTGAATATAACAATGCTTATAATACATTAATAAACAATCTTGTTGGTATATTGACCACTATTGTGAATAATGATGATAAGTTGGCAACTGCGTTAACTTACATTTATCTAACAACGTGGAATTCAAATTCAGGTGTTGGTAAAACGGCAACTGAAATAAAACAGATAGTGGACACTAATATAAGTAATGGTACAATAAAACAAGAAGACTTTGATAAAATCAAAGAAAAAATGTTAAGTGCGGTTATAAAAATACTAGCATAATAAGAAAAATTAACTTTTGGTTATATTTATTAATAAAAAAGTTATGGATATTAAAAATCTTTTAGATAACTATCTAAGAAAAGACACACGAATAACTGAGCGTGATGCGGGTAATGGTTATAAGGAAGTGTGTGATTTAGACACGGGAGCTTGTTACACGGTTAGAATGAAAGATGGTCTAATTGAAAGAGTTGACAACACAATGAAACTTAATAGAACTCTTAGAGTTGAAACGCCAAGTGGTGTGAAAACACTTTTGAATGGTTAAAAAAAAATACTATGAATAAAAACAATAGACTTTTAAAAGAAATTGAACAGTATAATAAGATAAACAATTATATATCTGAACAATTTGACACTGCAACACCCGAAGAAGGTGGTGAAGCACCCGCAGCGCCTGCAACAGATATGGGTGGAGAAACTGAAGCTGAGACTATACCAGAACCTGTTGATGTTTCATCAGACCCAGATGTGGAAGTAGTTGACGATACTGAAGGTGATGTTCAAACGGATGTTACAGATTCTGAACCGACTGAAGAAAGTGGTACTGAGGAATTAGACATTACTGATTTGGTTACTTCACAAAAAGATATTCAATCAAAACAAGATGAATTCATGAATACTATGTTTGAAAAACTTTCTGATTTGGAAAGTAAGTTAGGTGCTATGGATTCAATTTTTGATAAAATTAACTCTATTGAGAATAAGATTGAAAAGTATAGACAAAAAAGTCCTGAGGAAAAATTACAACTAAGAAGTTTAGATAGTTATCCTTACAATCAAAAATTAAGTGATTTCTTTATGGATAAGCAAGATGAGTTTGAAGCTACGGGAAAAAATGATTATATTTTAACTTCAGACGAAGTTGAGAACTATTCACCTAATGAAATTAGAGACACTTTTAACAAATTTGAACAAGACGACAATCAGTTCTAATTTGTAAAAAAATATTTTTAATGAAAAGACCACTTCGGTGGTCTTTTTTTGTTTCCGATAGTTTGACTTATCTATTAGTTTGATTATAATTAGTAATGATAAAAGAGATAAACATTAATTAAAAACAAAGAGTAAAATGAGTAATTCAAGTTTAGATGCCGTATTGGCACAGTACGAGAAGAACACCACGTCAATGGGTGGTGGTTCAGGAATGTCGCAAGACGAAAGAATGAAGAAGTATTTCACTACTATTCTTCAGAAACATGAAAAAACAGGTCAGAGAAGAGTTAGAATTCTTCCAACTTCTGACGGTTCTTCACCGTTTAAAGAAGTATGGTACCATGAACTACAAGTTAATGGTCAGTGGATGAAACTTTACGACCCTGGTAAAAACGATGGTGAGCGTTCACCTTTGAACGAGGTTTACGAAGAGTTGATTTCAACAGGTAAGGCTTCAGATAAAGAATTGGCACGTCAGTACCGTTCTCGTAAGTTTTACATTGTAAAAGTAATCGACAGAGACCGTGAAGAAGATGGTGTTAAGTTTTGGAGATTTAAGGACAACTACAAACAAGAAGGTATTTTGGACAAAATCATTCCAATTTGGAGACAGAAAGGTGATATTACAGATGCGACTACAGGTCGTGACCTTATCATCGAATTAACAAAGGCTAAAACCCCAGCGGGTAAAGAGTATACTATTACTCAAACAATTATGTATGATGACCCGATGCCATTACACGATGATGCAGCACAAGCAAAAGAGTGGATGGAAGATGAGTTGACATGGGCTGATGTGTATTCACAAAAACCTGTAGAATATTTGGAAGCGGTATCTCGTGGAGAAACACCTGTATGGGATAGTGAAGCTAAAAAATATGTTTACGGAGATAGTGAGACTTCAGAAATGACAATGGGAGGTTCAAAGACTCCTGAAAAAACCGAAGACCCACAAGCAAAAATGGAGGTAGACGAGGACCTACCATTCTAAAAACACAAACATGATGGTACTGACAGTAATGTCGGTACCATCTTTATTATTTAATCATTATGGCAATTAAGAAAAAAGATTTCAGTAGTATTAAGAAGAAGTTTTCAACTTCTGCCAAATTTAAACCTCAGAGGTTTTTTGATTTGGGAAAAGAATTTTTGGATGCGGTAGGAGTACCAGGTCCTGCTATTGGTCACCTAAATATGTTTTTAGGTCACTCAGACACAGGTAAGACTACGGCATTAGTTAAGGCGGCAGTTGATGCACAGAAGAAAGGTATTCTACCTGTTTTTATTATTACTGAACAAAAGTGGTCGTTTGACCACGCAAAACTTATGGGTTTTGAATGTGAGGAGGTTGTCGATGAGGAAACAGGTGAGTTAGATTGGGATGGATTCTTTTTATTCAATAACAATTTTGAATATATTGAACAAATTACTGATTACATCAATGATTTATTAGATGCTCAAGCAAAAGGTGATTTAGACTATTCATTATTATTTTTATGGGATTCTGTAGGTTCAGTACCATGTAAAATGACTTATGAGGGTAAAGGTGGTAAACAACACAATGCGGCAACTTTAGCAGATAAAATCGGTATGGGTATCAATCAACGTATTTCAGGGTCACGTAAAGCGGATTCTAAATATGAAAATTCATTAGTAATTGTTAATCAACCGTGGGTTGAGTTACCTGATAATCCATTCGGTCAACCAAAAATTAAAGCTAAGGGTGGAGAATCTATTTGGTTAAATTCATCTTTGGTGTTTTTGTTTGGTAATCAGAAAGGTGCGGGAACAACTAAGATTTCTGCAGTCAAAGACAAAAGAAAAGTTAAGTTTGCAACAAGAACAAAGGTTTCTGTTATGAAAAACCACATCAATGGATTGGGTTATGAAGATGGAAGAATTCTTGTTACGGCACATGGATTCTTAGCAGGAAAAGACACTGCTGAAGAAAAGAAATCGATTGAATCTTACAAATCAGAACAATCGGAATATTGGAAAGACATCATCGGTACAGGTGGTGACTTTAGGTTAGAAGAAGAAACGTTGGACTCTTAATACAACAAAAGTGACAAAAACGTTATTAGTTGATGGGGATAACCTATTCAAGATTGGTTTTCATGGAGTAAGAGATTACTATCATGAAGGTAATCACATAGGAGGTATTTTTCACTTCATCAATGTACTCAAAAAGTTTTTAGAGGAGCATAATTACGATAAGGTAATTGTCTTTTGGGATGGTAATAATAACGCATCCCAAAGACAGGTTCTATATCCTCAATATAAGGACAATAGACGACAGACGATGAATGAGATAAAGAAACAGTCGTTCTATCACCAGAAGTCTCGTGTGCGTCTGTATTTGGAAGAAATGTTCATACGTCAAGTCACACTTGATGGTTGTGAATCAGATGATTCAATTTCGTATTATTGTAAAATATCTGAGGATGAAAACAAAACTATATTCTCATCAGATAAAGACTTAACACAATTAATTTCAGATAAAGTACAAATCTATTCACCATTAAAGAAAGAATACATTAAAAATGGTGATAAGGTTAAGTTTGGTTCAATAGAAGTTATTCCTGAAAATGTGGTAACACTTAAAGTCATTACTGGTGATAAATCAGATAATATTGATGGTATTTTAAGAATGGGTGAAAAAACTGTTTTGAAGTTTTTTCCTGAGATAGTTGACAGTCCCACTTCTATTGACAATATTTTAAACCGTGCTAACGAGTTAATTAAAGAAGAGAAGAAAAACAAAACTTTAATTAACTTGGTTGAAGGGACAACAAAAAATGGTACATTCGGAAAAGAAATTTTAGATATTAACAAGAAAATTGTAGATTTGTCAAACCCTTTAATAACAGAAGATGGAAAAGAAGAAATAGAATTATACTATCGAGAAGAGTTGGACCCTGAAGGTAGGGGGTACAAAAACTTAATAAAGTACATGATGGAAGATGGACTTTTCAAATACCTACCAAAAAAAGACAATGCTTGGGTTGAGTTCCTACAACCCTTTATGAAACTTACTAGAAAAGAAAAAAGAAGATTTAAAAACAAAAAGTAAAATTATGAAAGAACAGAATGATGTAGTAAAGCTTGAGTTCTTATTGAAGTTAAATGAGAACATCGTAGTACAACGTTACTTCAACGTCAGAGGGTATAACCCTAATGCACGTAAGAGTTTAGATTTGGTTGAGACTGTACATGATATCATCCACGATATCAAGAGGGACTTAACAAACAAATCATGTTATTACCTACTTGAAAACTATGAACAAATTGTAGTTGATGAGCAGATTTTAAACACGTCAAATACTGACGGTCCTGAGAGTTTTTACATGACAATCAAGATGGGAGATGAGACAATTTGTCAGTCTGGTTGGGATGCTAAAGTATACCCTCCGAAGGTAAGATATACTGTTGACATACGCCCAAGACTAAAAAATATACTTCGCATGTTGACTGACATTTTTTCAACTGAAAATTTAACTCATGAATATATGGGATATTCATTAAATTAACCATATTTATTAAAACTCACACAAATTAAATTTCATTAAAAATTATGTCAGACGAAAAGAATTTTGGATACCTAGGAAACACATTTCAGATACAACTATTAAATAATATCATCTTATATAAGGATTTTGCTAATTCAATCGTAGATGTTCTAGACCCAAAGTACTTCGACAATCAATACTTTCGTTTGATTATGCAAATGATTAAGGAGTATTATGTTAAGTATGAACATGCTCCTACATTTGAAACATTAGAACAACTTACAAAGAGTGAGATTTCTTCACCGATGGCTCAAAAAATGGTTCTGGACATGGTGTCACAGGTAAAAGAGGCACCTTTTGAGGGTCATCAGTTTGTACAAGAAAAGTCATTAAAGTTTTGTAAACAACAAGAATTACAGAAGGTTATGGGTAAAGCTCAAAAAATCATTGACAAAGGTGATTTTGAGAGTTATGACAAACTTGAGGAGATGGTACGTGAAGCACTACAAGTCGGTGAACTTAATCAGGGTTTGGATGATGTATTCTCCAACTTAGACCAAGTTCTACAAGATGATTTTAGACATCCAATTCCGATTGGAATACCAGGAATTGACAACTGTCTAAAAGGAGGGTTAGCTAAAGGTGAGATTGGGGTAATATTAGCACCTACAGGTGTTGGTAAAACCACAGTACTTTCAAAAATCGCAAACCACGGTTTTAACTTAGGATACAATGTTTTACAGGTATTCTTTGAGGATAACCCAAAGATTATTCAGAGAAAACATTTCACGATGTGGACTGGTATTGCACCTGACAACTTGTCTTTACACAGAGAAGAAGTTATGGAAAAGGTAAAGTCAATTCAGGATACCACACCTAACAAATTAACATTGAAGAAATTACCGTCAGATACTCTGACAATGAATCAGGTAAAGAATCAAATCAGAAAGATGATTGCTGAGGGTAATAAAATTGATATGGTAGTGTTAGATTACATTGATTGTATCATGCCAGACAAAAACTTAGGTGACGAATGGAAAAGTGAAGGTTCAGTTATGAGAGGTTTTGAAGCGATGTGTCATGAGTTAGATTTAGCTGGTTGGACGGCAACACAGGGTAACCGTTCATCAATATCTTCAGATGTTGTGACAACGGACCAGATGGGTGGTTCTATTAAGAAGGCACAAGTTGGTCACGTAATTATATCTGTAGCAAAGTCTCTACAACAAAAAGAGATGAACTTAGCCACAATCGCAATCACAAAATCACGTATAGGTAAAGATGGTATAGTATTCGAAAATTGTAAGTTCGATAATGAACTTCTTGAAATTGATACTGAACAAAGTGTGACTTTCTTAGGTTTAGAAGAACAGAAGGAAGAGAAAAATAGACTGAGAATCAAAGAGTTGCTTGACAAACGTAAGCAACAAAATCAACTATAATTAAAAGAAAAAATATGGATAACCTCGTAAATTTAGAAGAAAAAGACGCTCGTTTCGTAATTAAAAGAAGCGGTGAAAAAGTTTTATTTGAAGAAGAAAAAATTAAAAATGCGGTAACCAAAGCAATGCAAAGTATTGATATGGTTGACCATGAAATGTCTGAAAAAATTGCAAGAATTACTAGAAAAAGTTTATTCAGAGAAGATAAAGATAGAGTACCTCACGTTGATGAAATTCATGAGATGGTTGAAAATAAGTTGATGGACAATGGTCTTAATGATGTTGCGAGAGAGTACATCATATACCGTTCTCAACGTAGACCTGATATCTTTTCTAAAAGAATAAATTTAAAACCTTATGAGTATCCTGAATTAGTTGAGTATGTTGATGCTATCAGACACTCATATTGGGTACACACAGAGTTTAACTTTACATCAGATATTCAGGACTTTAAAGTACATTTATCAGAGTCTGAAAGAACTGCAGTACAAAGAGCTATGTTGGCGATTTCACAAATTGAAATTGCAGTAAAAACATTTTGGGGTGACATTTATAAGAGAATGCCAAAACCTGAAATTGGTAATGTTGGTGCAACATTCGCAGAATCTGAAGTAAGACACGCAGATGCATACTCTAATCTAATTCAAGTGTTAGGGTTGAATAGTGAGTTTGAAAGTTTACTTGAAGTTCCTGCAATCAGAAAAAGAATTAAATATTTAGAGAAATCAATCATTCACTCAAAGTCAGTTGAAAACAGAGATTATTTTGAGTCGGTAGTATTGTTCTCAATGTTCGTAGAAAACGTTTCACTATTCTCACAATTCCTTGTTATTATGTCATTTAACAAACATAAAAACATGTTGAAAGGTATGAGTAACGCAGTTGAAGCAACTTCAAAAGAAGAAAATATTCACGCAGAGTTTGGGTTTGATTTAGTTAATTTAATTAAAAAAGAAAATCCATCATGGTGGACACCTGAACTGGTTGAAGATTTAATTGATGCAACTATGGAAGCATTTAGTGCTGAATCAGATATTATCGATTGGATTTTTGAAAAGGGTGATTTAGATTTCTTGACTAAATCACAAACTATAGAGTTTATTAAACATCGTTTTAATGTATCATTAAACTCTATTGGTATTGATAGTATTTTCCATGTAGATGAAAAACTATTGGAAACTACAGAATGGTTTGATGATGAGATTCTAACCACAAAACATACGGATTTCTTTAACAAAAGAAGTATTAATTACAGTAAGAAAAGTAAGTCAATTACACATGACGATTTGTTTTAACAAAAATTAAAGATAAAAAATGAATAACAGAAAAGATTTCGATTGGATTAACGATGAATCAATCACATTCCTCCGTAGAGGGTATTTAAGTGAAGGTGAAGAACCTTTAGATAGAATTAGAACTATCGCAGACCACGCAGAAAAACTATTAGGTATTGAGGGGTTTGCTGATAAATTTTACAACTATATGGGTAAAGGGTGGTATTCGTTATCATCACCAGTATGGGCAAACTTTGGAAAAAAGAGAGGTTTACCTGTGAGTTGTTTCGGTTCTAATATTGGTGACAACATTGAGTCAATCTTATATACTCAGGCGGAAGTTGGAGAAATGAGTAAAATGGGGGGTGGTACTTCAGGATACTTTGGAAACATTCGTGGACGAGGTGCTGAGATTACCGACAACGGACACGCACCTGGTTCAGTACACTTCATGAATCTATTTGAGAGTGTTGTGGACAACATTTCTCAAGGTTCAACACGTAGAGGTAGATTTTCACCGTACCTTCCATTAGAACACCCTGATATTATGGAATTCCTTGAAATTGGTACAGAAGGTGCACCAATTCAAGATTTAACACACGCAGTTACCGTAACTGATGATTTCATGAAAGATATGATTGAGGGTGACACTGAAAAAAGAGCTATATGGGCAAAAGTAATTCAGAGACGTGGTGAGATTGGATACCCATATATTATGTTCCATGATACTATGAATAATAAAGCACCTGAAGTATATAAGGATAAAGGAATGAAAATTTACAATTCAAATCTATGTTCTGAAATCGCACTTCACAATTCTGAAGAAGAATCATTTGTATGTGTTCTTTCATCTATGAATGTTCTTCATTATGATGAGTGGAAAGATACAGATGCTGTTGAAACGATGACAATGTTCTTAGATGTGGTTGTTACTGAATTCTTAACAAAGATTGAAGATATTCGTGACGAAGGGACTATTGAAGGGAAAAGAGCATTCTTCTACTTAGAAAAGGCTTACAACTTCGCTAAAAGACAAAGAGCGTTAGGTTTAGGTGTATTAGGGTGGCACTCACTACTTCAATCTAAAGGATTACCTTTTGACACGAGAGAAACTGCAAGATTAAATGTTGAGGTTTTCAAATTGATTCAGGATAAATCATATAAGGCATCTGAGGAATTGGCTAAAATGTTTGGTGAACCTGAAACTTTGGTTGGTTATGGTAGAAGAAATGTTACATTGAATGCAATCGCACCAACAACATCATCGGCATTTATCTTAGGTCAAGTATCACAATCAATCGAACCAATTTGGTCTAATTGTTATGTGAAGGATGTTGCTAAGATGAAGGTAACAATTAAAAATCCAATACTTAAGAATTTGTTAGTTGAGTTGGGTAAAGACACTAAAGAGGTTTGGAACAGTATTAAGAAAGCTGACGGTTCAGTTCAACATTTGGATTTCTTAACGGACGAACAAAAAGATGTGTTTAGAACTTTTGCTGAGATTAACCAAGCATCAATTATTAATATGGCCGCTGTTCGTCAAGATTATATTGACCAAGCACAGTCATTAAACTTAATGATTTCACCTGACATGCCAACTAAGGATGTTAACAAACTCCTAATAGATGCATGGCAGTTAGGTGTTAAGACATTATATTACCAACACTCAATGAATTCAGCTCAAGCTTTCGCAAGAAAAAAATTGGGATTGAACGACCTTCAGTGTGTAGCTTGTGAGGGATAATTGTTAAAAATAACATTTTATTGAAATAAAGAGGACTTCGGTCCTCTTTTTTTTATAATTTATTAGACTAATATATTTATGTGTAATGGCAGATGGTTTTACATACGGTATTAATTTTCCTTTTAGGGACAGTTTACAAGGAAAGTATTTATCCCTTTCACAAAGTAGTGTTGAGGAGATAAGGACTGACCTGTTACATTTAATCTTAACAAGAAAGGGAACGAGATACTATCTTCCAGACTTTGGTACGAGGATATATGAATTTATTTTTGAACCAATGGACGGTCCAACATTTGAAGCAATTAAGGCTGACATCAGAGAAGCGGTAGATAAATACATACCAAATTTGACGATAAAAGATATTACTTTAACACCATATATTGACGATTTAGAAGCACAAGGTGAATTGAATTATGAGAAAATTGGTGGGGCAGTTTATAGAATACCGGGAAAAGGAACTGAAGAATACACGGCAAAATTAAGAATTGATTATAGTGTTGATGATAAGGCATTCGAGTCAAGAGATTTTATAATTATCAATATTTAATAATATATGGCAAACAAAAAAATATCTTATACTGAAAGAGATTTTGAAGGTTTAAGACAGGACCTCATAAATTACACGAGACAATACTATCCCGAGCTTATTGATAATTTCAATGATGCTTCAGTATTTTCTGTATTATTAGACCTTAACGCAGCCATTGGTGATAACTTACATTATCACATTGACCGTAGTATCCAAGAGACTGTATTACAATATGCTCAACAACGTTCATCAGTTTACAATATTGCAAGAACCTATGGATTAAAAATACCAGGTTATAGACCATCGGTGTCTATGGTTGATTTTTCAATCACCGTACCAGCATTTGGTGATAAAGAAGATGCAAGGTATTTGGGAATCTTAAGAGCAGGCTCACAGGTAGTCGGTGGTGGGCAAACCTTTGAAAATGTTTATGACATTGATTTTGCTTCACCATATAATAATAGTGGGTTTCCAAACAGAATTAAAATTCCTAATTTTGACTCTAATAATAGGTTAATTAATTATACCATCACAAAAAGAGAGACTGTAGTTAACGGTATCACAAAAGTCTTTAAACAAGTTATCAATCCAAGTGATGTTATTCCTTTCTATGAAATATTTTTACCTGAAAGAAATGTTTTAGGTATTACATCTGTTATACAAAAAGATGGAACAAATTATCAAGCCACACCAACATATTCGGAATTTATAAGCTCACCAAATAAATGGTATGAGGTAGATGCATTGGCAGAATCAAGAGTTTTTATTGAGGACCCAACAAAACCTGCAGACTCTGCAGGGGTAAAAGTTGGTCGATGGTTAGAAACAGACAATAGATTTATTTCTGAATATACACCTGAAGGTTTCTTAAAAATGACCTTTGGTGGAGGTACAACAACACCCGACCAACAATTAGCACAATTCTCACAAACAGGTATACCAATGAGAATTCAAGATTACCAAAATAATATTGGTTTAGGTCTCACGGTTACACCAAATACTACATTGTTCATTCAATATAGAATAGGTGGGGGTACTGCATCAAATATTGGTGTAAATGCAATTAATCAATTAGGTACTGTTAACTTCTCAGTAAATGGACCTTCAGATAGTGTTAACCAAACTGTTAATAACTCATTAACGGTAAATAATGTTACTGCTGCTATTGGGGGGGCTAATCAACCAACAACTGATGAAGTTAGAAATATGGTTGGGTTTAACTTCTCATCACAAAAAAGAGCTGTTACCGTAAATGATTACCAAACACTTATTGCTACAATGCCTGGTAAATTTGGTGCACCTGCTAAGGTGGGTATTACTGAAAACAATAACAAGATTGTTGTCCAAATGTTAGCTTATGATGCTGATGGCCAATTAACTGAAGTATTATCAAACACATTAAGAAATAATGTTGCAACTTATTTATCAAACTATAGGATGATAAACGACTACGTTGAAATTACAAGTGCTCAAGTGGTTGACTTGGCATTTGACTTATCAGTAGTTTTTGAATCAACACAGAATCAAGGTCAGGTAATCACTGAGATTGTAAATCAACTTTCACAATACATGAGTTCATTGAATAGAGAATTAGGACAAAACTTAAATGTATCTGAAGTTAGAAGAATAGTACAAGATATCTCAGGAGTTATTTCTTTATCGGACATCAGTATCTTCAATAGAACTGGTGGGGATTACTCGTCATCACAAACATCACAAAGATATTCTAACTCGGCAACAAAACAAATTGAATTGATTGACGATACAATTTTTGCTGAACCAAATCAAATTTATCAAGTTAGATTCCCGAATAAAGACATTACTGTTAGAGTTAAGGACTTAAAGGGTGTTTCTTTCTCATAAGATAGTTTACATACACGAAACAACTTTTATTTTTAAAATTGAATAGATAAATATTTATCTTAAAAGTCGCATATGCCCAAGTCATACAGAATACGAACACAACCAGGTGTTGACAAAAATATTAAAGTAGAAGTTTCACAAGATTTTGATTTTCTTGAGATATTATCTTTAAAGTTAAGACAAGAAGATGTCTATACGAGATTTTGTGCCGACTATGGTGTAGTGGTTGGTCGTGTAATCACAAACGGTGGTTACGGTTTACCTAATGCTAAGGTTTCTGTTTTTGTACCTTTAGATAGTGTAGATGAGAATGACCCGATTATTTCCACACTGTATCCGTATAAAAACATAGGTCAAAAAAATGAAGATGGATATAGATACAATCTTTTACCGTATGAACAAAGTTATGGTGGACATACACCAACGGGAACATTTCCAACTGAAGATGATATTCTAACAAGACAAGAAGTTTTAGAAGTATATGAAAAATATTACAAATATACGGTAAAAACAAATGAGTCGGGTGACTTTATGATTATTGGTGTACCATTAGGTATTCAAAAGGTTGTAATGGACCTTGACCTATCTGATATGGGATGTTTCTCATTAAGACCATCTGACTTGATTAGAATGGGTTTAGCAACAGAAGGTCAGGTTGCAGGACAACAGTTTAGAGCATCGAAAGATTTAGAAACACTTCCACAAATTATAAATGCAGTTAAAGATGTTGATGTTGCTTCTTTTTGGGGTCAAGAAGATTTATGTACAATAGGTATTAGTCGTGTTGATTTTGATTTAAGAGATTATGGTGTTGATATAAAACCTCACTCTGTTTTTATGGGTTCAATTTTTTCTAATCCTGATGAGGATGGAATTAAAGAAAGTTGTTACGCTAAAAAGAGTACTGGAAGGTTATGTGAAATGGTAACATCACCTGGTAAAATTTTATCAATTAGACAAACTATTGGTGTTGATAGTGAGGGTTATCCTGTATTAGAAGAGTATAAGTTAGAAAACGGGGGTAATATTATCGACCCTGATGGTACATGGTTAGTAGAAATCCCAATGAATTTAGATTATGTTGTAACTAACGAATTTGGAGAACAAGTATTATCAAATGACCCATCTGTGGGTATACCAACTAAGGGTAAATATAGGTTTAAAATAGAGTACCAAAATGAAGGAGGGTTGCAAAACGAATTCCAAAGGGCTAGTTATTTAGTACCTAACATTAGAGAATATGTTTCAGGAAATGATTTAAGTAATCCAGGAATTGATTCAAGAGCGTCTTATGCGTTTTCACTTGATTGGAGGGATTATGCTGCTATTGACCCAAATCAGGGTACAATAACACAATACGGTTTGGAAATGATTGATGATGCGATTAATTGTTTAGACCGTTTTTATGAGTTTAATTATAATAAAGTTTATACTGTTTCATCACATATTGACCGATTTAAATTTGGTTTTGGAGATAAACGACATATAGGTATAAAAAATATTGATGATTCGTTGTGTAAGAATAGTACCACAAAGTTTCCTGTTAATGATGGGGAACAAAATTCAGGAAACTTATTCTTCTTTGATTTAATGATGGTAATAATAAAGGCGATAGCAATTCCATTAATTGCTGCAATGCATATTATTTTTTTCCTATATGATGTAATTGTTACACTTATAAATGCTATTATATGGATTATAAATTTCTTTAATTTAAATGGTGGGGGTGAAGATGTTGAACCATTATCTTACCCAACACTTAACTTACCAATGATATCATATCCTGATTGTGAATCTTGTAATTGTGACCAATCATTTACAGAAGGAAAACAAAAGAGTAGTCTCGGTCCTAACGTTTCATTATTGGCAAATGTGAATGATAGAGGTTATTATAGTAATTATACTAATGCTGGTAATGACGACAAGAATAAAAGAGTTAGATGGTTATTATCAGGAAATGACGGTTCAGATGGGTCTACACCAAACTTAACAAGAGTACCTGCATACAACCTAAAAGGTACCCAAAAAGGTTATAGTAAAACTCCAAATTTAGCACATAAATTAAATTTATTAAATCAAAGAGAAAGATATTTTCAATCTACTGTGTTTAACAATAATGGTGGTGGTATTGCTAATATTATTAAAACAACCTTAAAAAATAACAACCCTGATGGGACAACACCGTCATCATTTTCAGACCCTTTATATGATAATGTAATGATTTTATTGTGTGACCCAAACACTTTTAGTTCTTTTGGGGCTGGTAAATTAATTACCTTTAATGATATCGCCAACATCCAAGACAAAAATTTAACAGGTGCAACTACAAACCAATTTAATACAACATCTATTACTGGTACTTCATTATATGATAATACTCAATTAATTACTAGACCGATTACTAATATATTACCAAATAATACGGTACAAACCGCATATATAGATATATTGTCTAATGTCAGTGCAGAGAAGGAATATAAATTCCCATCGGGAGTCGAATATTTTCAAGTGATTACAGGTGGTACAGTATCTGAATTTTCAGACATATATTGGCAAACTAAAAATAGTAGTATACTTTACAAATATATAAGAGGATACGAACAAACTATTATATATAAAGAGGGTGGTACTTGGGATGCTGAGACAATATATCCTTTACTTCAAATACCAAATTATAGAGATTATAATATAATGATTTTAACACGTGGTGTTGACCCACATACTCAAAGACAAACGATAGAGTATGATTTATCTGTGTTATTTGGTAAAAAATTTGGTAACGTTAAAGTAAAAGGTAATTACTTATTAAACATACCTATACAACCAAATCAAGGTTCATCTTTAGTAACTATTAATAGTTTTAAGACACCACAACCACATACTGTGTCTTCAAACTCTACGAAATCATCGCAATACTTATTCTTTCCTTCTTATACGTTTACACCCGATAGTACTAAATTTAGTTCTTTTACTACAACAGAGTTATATAGATATTCGTCTATGGATAATCGTAAAACTAATTTTAAGGTAAACAATTATGATTCCCATGATGTTCAAACATATACTTCACCTGGTGGGGTGTCTAATGATGCTACTACTAACTATTTTATCGGACAAGGTGATATCGAAGGTGCCTCTTTACTTGGTATGAAAAAGGGAGGTCAGTTACCTTCAGTAAACGACATAAACGAGGGAAGATTATACAGTCCGGTGTATTATAAAGACAACATTTCACCTTTGAGAATAAATAACAGTCAAAAGATAGTGTTTAGGAGTGATAGATTACCAACTTCAGACATTACAGATGGGTATAATAATTCTGGATTTGTATTACATCAAAATACTAAATTTGCAATATATGGTATTGGTGATAATGGCAATACAACCTTCAAACCAAATGTAAGTACTAATACTAAATATGACGATTCAGAATCTAAAGATTTTGCAGGTACTACAGTAGGTGGATATGCTAACGTTATACAATCTTTATCATGTGAAGGTATGGTAGATTTAGACGCGTATGAAGGTTTTGGTAAGAGCTTAACTATTAACCCTAGTGAAAATTTAAATCTTTTTGGTCAAAAAAAGGTAGTTAATGGTTGTTATAGACTAATAAAAATACCTTTAGCAACACTACTTACAGGTGAAGATTTTGAATTGTTTTATGAATGGGAAGCAAGGTATAGGGTAATGTATGCGGCATGTCAGGGTGCTTTTGCACAAATGTTCCAAAACAACTGGGTTAATGGTACATTGTACATGCCAACCTTTAATAAAGGTGCAATATTCAATAGTGATAATGAGGTCAGTCGATATACATATTGTGGAAATCCTAGTAACATTCTCACTAATCCTAAAGGTTTATTGTCTTCAGGTGCAGGTCCAATATATTTTAATGATAAAACTAATAATTTTCATTATAAAAGTACAAAATACGATATTGCAAAGAAAAAGTTTATTGGACAAGAAGATTATAATATTCTTGGAATAAGAATTTATGGTGCAACTAATGAATATAATATATGGTTCCCAACAACAATAATGGATTTAGGGCCAAGAGACCAATTCACAAGACAAATATGTTTTGACCCTAATTTTGAAGGGTATTTAGTGGATAATTTAAAATCAACATCATATCAAGATACTAGTGATTTGTTAAATTTATTTGTAATATCTCGTTTAGCAAATGCCAATACTTTGGAGCAAATATTTGGTCTTGGAGAAGCATCTATTAACGCATTTTTTAGTAGAAGTGGTGATAGAATTGATGGTGATGTTGCTCAAATGTGGAGTGTTAATAGTGAATTTGGTGTAGTACCATTTTTATCACCCACTGAAGTTTATACTGATAATAAAATATTTGTTAGTCAGGATACTGTTTTTGGTACACCTATATTTGGTGTTAGATTTGAGAGTAATAAAGAATTGAGACAACTATTAACACCTGGTAAAACTCCTTACACACAATTTGGTTACCCAAAAACTCAAGAAGTTCCGTTTTATAGATGGTCTTTAGTGAAAGACCCAACATTCTCAGCACCATCACCTGCAACCAATAATATATTTGGTTATGAAGATAACACTTGGGATACTACAAGAAGGGGTGGTGTTAATGCTACAAGTAACGATAAAAATCCGGATGGTAGGTTATTTTCTGCTAAGTACCAAACTTTAGATTTTGATAGTGCTACATCATATTGGAAAACACCATCTAAAAATGTCCCTAATGGTGTAACCGTTGAGAATGTCGGACACATGGGATATACAGATGCATATTCTAAACAAAATCCTGTTGAATATGATTTCGAAAAATTTGGTAACAACTCAAATAGATTTTTAGTTGGTGCACCATTCCATTTTTATTTTGGATTAAGAAGAGGTAAAACTGCCATGAATAGATTTATTACAAAATATATAATATAATGGGTAATCAGAATGAAATAATATATATTCCGGGTTCTAAAAGATTTAAGGGTAATTCTGATAAAGAATTATTCATACAAGTACCGTTTCGTTCAACTCAACAGAATTACACTCAGGGTGACCGAACAGTCTTACTCAATTTGGCTCAAAGATTTGATGATGAAAGACAGGCTAGTAATACCGTTAGGGTTGCAGGTAAAATTACAAACATTATAAATAATAGTATTAGTGGTAAGACTAATTACAATCCTTTTAAAAATGATTTATATTATTTAGGTGCTGAACAAACAATAAATGACGCTAAGGGAGTTCCTCAAAATGAAGTGTGGAAAGGTTATCCACAATATAAGGAATTTACATTTGTTAGAGAAGAAGGTATTTCAGGACATACAACATTTATACCTAAGAGTGCTTCAACCTATAATTGGGGTATGTATATATCTTATCCATATAGTAGTGACACCACACAAAAAATAAGTTATACAAATCAAAGATTTGGTGTAAATACAGGGTTAAGTGAAATATCAGAAGGTATACCTTTCGTTATACAAAACACATTTTTTAATGGTAAGCCCCTAATAACTTTTTATTGTGCTATGGACCATAATCTAAATGTTGGTGAATATGTAAAATTAAGTTTTACGGTAAATGGTAAAGATACTTTTCCCGTATTCTCGTTAGGGGATGAATATTATAATTCAGAAAGAAACGTATTTTCAATTTATAATATTGGTTATGGTAATAGTAATTTTCAAGACAATACTATAGGTACTTTCAAAAGAATTATAGACATTAATAATACGGGAGAAACTACATCAAAATACTATATAAGGTTACATAAATTATTAACTGATGGTGATGAGGCGGATTTAGTTAAGGGGGGTTTTGAAAATACATCTTTTACAACAAGAAGACAATTAGAATATAGTGGTTTAACACCTAATAGAGTACAAAGGATTTCATATAAACAAGGTAATCAAGTTTTTACTTTTTCTTTTGACCGAGATATTAATATTACTGGGCTAAAAGATAATAATTTAAAACCGATAACTAATTTATTTGTGACTATAGTAAATAGGGGTTATATGGGTTGGTTTAATCGACCCTACAGTTTAGATAGTAGTGTTGGTTTGGATGTTGGATGGGAATTTAATTTTATTTCAGCAAATGAAGATTCATGGTGGAATCACAGTTCATCGATTAATAAAGATTTGATACCTGTTAGTAGTTACAGTATTGGGACTAACACTTTTTATTATAATAAATTGTTAACACAGGGACAAATATTAAAAGGTGATATTTGTGAGTGGAACGAATATGAACAAAAAGAAGTCGTATTATCACCCATGTATCACAAATATAGTTTTAATCCATTATTGTTTGAGAATAATAGTGATATTACCAACCCTGCGGGTTATGCTTATAAACCTCATTATGAGGTGCCGATTAGGGCGTTTTCAGATTATGTCGAGACAGGTAATAAAAATGAAATAGATAATATACCTGAATATTCATACTTCTCTCAAAATGATAAAGAATGGAGATGGAGGGATTTATACCAATATGGGTATATTGATAATGATGGTATAGGTGTGGATAATCCATTTATTAATAATGCTCATTACCCGTTTAAAGATATTCTTTTCTTACAGACACCTTTATTAAGAAATACTCAAGGTATTTATTATCAGGCAATAAATCTTCCAACAATAGACTACTGTGAATAATCATTATAGAATTACATTATCACCAAACACCCAACAGTTTAATATTCCAATACAGTTGGATTTTGATAATTTAGGGAAGGAACAAGGATTTGTTGAATACGAAAATTATGCCATTAATCAAGTAATTAATCCTGTTCAAGATTTTGAGGTCACTAGATTTCCACACACACCTTGGAACCTTAATGAAGACAGAACAGATATTAATTATAATTTTTATTTTTTTGATAATAAAATAGATATTAATGTGGTTGCCACCAGTAATAATTGGGTGACTTCATATACTGCCCAAACATTTACTTCTGAAGAAGTTTATTATTACTCTAATTCTTTTATTAATAGTTTTTTTAAATTGGATTTTTATGACAATAAATCTTCAGAAAATCAAAAAATATATTTCACAGTAATAATACCGACACAACAAGGTAAAAAAGAAAACTCTAAAATAAATCTTAGTAAAAAAACTGTAGATGTTGAAATAAAAAAACCTGAATTTATGTTAGACTATATTGGTGATAAAGAAGGGTTTTTCATTTATTGGTTAAAAAATACTGACTATTTAAATCTCAGTGAATTTTACATGAGTGCTAAATTTTTTAATGCTAAGACTGGAGAATTTGTAAGAATGATGAATCAAAGTCAGGCGACTTTAAATCAAAAATTTACCTTTAATAAGGATAATAAATTTTATTATAAATGTGAGTTAGATTACTCTAATTATGAATATAAAATTTATTATGAAGATGAACAAGGTAATTTAAATAGAGTTGGTGACAGTGATAACCCAATAAAATGGTATGAATATGTAAATCCATCATAATGAATACAGATACACAATATATCAGAATATCACCCGAAGTTTTAAGTAGTGATATAGTAAATGAGACTCTTAGTGGTAACACTTTTGGGGTATACTCAGGTATGTCTGAAATTCTAAGTGGTGGTACGGGTGGTAGTAGTTTATTAACGGGTTTAACCATTCCTGTTGTGTTTACCGAGACATTCAATGATATGGGATACTATTCTCCTTTTGACGGTCTTATGTTACAATACAATGTTATTACAAACTTTTTATATTCGGCTACAACGGCCAACAAATATAATGTTACTTTGTACAATACTTCTGATGAATTTTTTGGTGTAAATCAATTTTCAGATTATCAGGTTGATTGGGGTGATGGTAGTAATATCGAAAACATGACACTATCAAGTATAACTCACAATTACCAACAAATTGATGGTGAGTATGACATCAAACTTATACAAACAAATCCGTGGGGTACAACAACAATTACAAAACCAATATCTATACCTATGACAGGTGTAACCGTAGATAATCCTGAAGGTATGGTAAATTTTATATCTCAAGGAGGTAATTGGTCAGGTACTTCATCATCATATAATTTTATTTTTAGTGGTGATGCTGAAAATACGGTATCTAAACAAATAAGTTCTAATTATGTCACAGTTCCTTATGTAGTTACAGGATTTACTAAATCAAAATTAACGGACTTAAAAGTATATGGAAATCCACCGTATGACCCTACTGTTACCATATTTAAAGATGGTCAGGAATATGGTAGAGTATTAACATTAGGTGACACTTATACTTCATATACTATCAATGATATTGTTTATTATGATTACCCAAACGGTAGGACATTATTCATAATAGAATCCTCAGGATTTACATCAAATGACTTGGTTGCAGTGAGTTTAACAAAAGAAGAAAATTTATTAGATGTGGCAATGCAACCAGAAATACAATCACAAATATTTATTGAGAGAGGTAAGAATTCGGCATTCGAAGGATTACAGAGACTGTCAGAAGTCGATAACATCGGAGACCTTGTCCGTTATGGGTATGGTTTCTACAAAATAAACGAACAATAAAATGGCGTTAGGAACATACGGAACAACAAGACCAGCAGACATGTCTCCTGAAGATGTTGAGATAATTCTTAATTATACTCCATCAAGAGACGTAACAGAAAATTTTACTTTAAAAAAGTTAGACACAGCCAGTATTTTAACACCTTATTTTCACAATAACCAAACTGGTGGAAATTCAGGTGTTGAAATCTTAGGTGGTTTGTATAATCTCAAATTACCAGCAACGGAATTTAATCAATTAGGTGTATACACACTTTATATTAGACCTGCAGAAATTAGAACTACAATAACTGATTGTGGTGTTTTATCTTCACTTCCTAACGTAAAAGGTATTATTATCGATTTAAATAATGTTCCGTCACAATATAGAAATAGATTTACAAATCAGGGTCTTGTTGGTTTTAGAATTGAATATCTAAATCAAGACGGTACAAAAATCCCTAATTTTTATAGAATTATAACATCTTCATTTTTCTGTGAACCTGTAGTTACTAACTTAGTTAACACCTCACAAAAGGCTATCCGTTATAGATATGTTGATAGTGGTAGTGATTTAATATTCTGTACGGTGTCACCGACCAGTGCTCCGACAAACAAACCATCAGCAACACCATACATAGGTCAGCCGAACCAAAACATTATAATGACAAATACATTCTTTAATCCAATGAGTATAGACATACAAGTTTCTAACTATGACATTGACACTCTTGGAATTGCTCTTTACGGTAATCAGACTAAGAGTATTGAAGATGGTATTTACACAATTTATGACACTCAAAACAATATCTACAAACAATACAACTTGTTTGAGGTTAGAGATGAGTTTAACAACTTGTTATTTGAGGTACGTCAAGATAGAGGTGATAATATTGATTTTAGTAAAAACTTCTCAAACGTAGTTAATTAATGGCGAGTAATAAGTACAGATATCCTCCTGCTCCTGGTAATGGTAGTGGAACTTTTTCTGACGACATTGTAGGGTTACAAACTGTTGATGGGGGAGGTCTTACGCAAGGTAATTTTGAATTTACCACTTCCGTTGTTGAAAAGGTTAATAGAAGTTTCAACACAGGTGTATTCTCATCACCAATAAGTTTAGATGATTTAAATGTTGATGGTCTATTAGAATCAAGAGTAATAGCGGCTAAAAATTACAGGGTTTATCCGAACTACGATATTAGTGAGGTTACTAACTTTACCCTATATGGTTCATTACAAAAAAGGTTTAGTACCTCTGTTACAAAGATAATTAATTATTTTCCTGCAGCAATTCAAGTTGATAGTCAATACTATGATTATAGTACGGCAAATACTGCAAATAATATTAGTTATGATTTACAAGAAAATTTAACAACATTTACAGTTGACGTTACTCGTTTTAAAAATCCTTTTGATATAGATTATTCTGTAAATGCTACGAGAAATATTTCAGTAAGACCATTAGAAGTTAGTCCATTAAGAAACTTAACAACTCAGTATGGTAAATATGCGATTTATGTTAATGACATGGAAACTGAGTATTTGGTTTACGATTTTACACCATCTACTAAGTTATCGGCAGGGACAGTAACATTTGTTGTTTTTGGTGACCCATTCTCAGGCGCTTCATCAACGACTGATAGTATAGTTGTTAAACCTAGTAAGTTTGAAACAGAGAAGGCATTCAAAGACCCATTTGATGAGGTTGAAGATTTCTTGTTGAACAGGTTAGTTAGTCCTAAATACACCGCAAAATTTCAGGTTCCTGTTTCTGACGATGAAGGAAGATATCAGATACTTGATAGATTAGTAACATGGGCATTAGATGGTTTATGGAATTTAGACATTAGAACTAACAAGTTTGAAAACTATCTTAACAACTTAAATAATATTGCCGAAGACTTAGATGACTATAAAACAAACTTAATTAGTCGTTTTTTAACTACTGCGGCGTTCCACGAGTTTGATACTCAGGACCAAAAGGTAGAGAAAGTTTTACAATTATACGGAAGAAGTTTTGATGAAACAAAAAAATTCATTGATGCCTTGGGATACATCACATCCGTAAATTATGTACCCAAAGACGA
>Ga0181572_10000805_pt1 | contig 22730 bp, 20 predicted proteins | sample 101ome_26_FD_133004 | JGI IMG/M metagenome (GOLD analysis project Ga0181572, IMG submission 133004) | Coastal salt marsh microbial communities from the Groves Creek Marsh, Skidaway Island, Georgia - 101408AT metaG (megahit assembly) | ecosystem: Environmental > Aquatic > Marine > Intertidal... | reverse complement strand
GCCAGCCACCTGACTGCCGGAGCATGCCTCGAATTGGCGGGCAGGTTCGTTAATCACAGTCCAGAGATAGGTACCGCCGATGCCGAGCGTTACGATGGCCGCTGCTGAGATCGCAACAAACTTTCTCATCTTTGATCCTTTCGGACGCATTGATCCCCTGACCTGCGGGACATAACAATTATCCTGCTTGTCGCAAGAGGAGACGGCCATGGCAGTATCCGAGATGGAAGTGTTTCAGGACCCGGGCCGCAGCAATTGGGTCAGGCTGCGTACACTTGTCATCCTGCGTTGGGTGGCCGTTGCAGGACAAATCGCCGCGGTGATCGTGGCAGTGCGGTGGTTTGACTTGCGCTTAGAGACAGGCTTCGTCTCGATGACCATCGGGGCGTCTGTACTGGCAAATTTATTCTCGACGTTTCTATTCGAGGAAAACCGGCGGCTGAACGAGCGTGAAGCGCTGCTGATCCTGCTCTTCGACCTATTGCAGTTGGGGCTGCTGCTCTACCTCACAGGCGGATTGAACAACCCGTTCGCGCTGCTGATCCTTGCGCCGGTGACAATTGCGGCGACCTTTCTGCAAATGCGCAGCACCTTAGTGATGGGGTTGGTCGCTGTTGGAATTGTCGGGCTATTGGCGGACAATCACATCGCGCTGGAAACCATGAGCGGGGAGGTTTTGAGCCTGCGGCCGGTCTTTCTCTTTGGTTTTTGGAGCGCTTTGACCATCGGCATCGTTTTCCTGTCGCTTTATGCAAGGCAAGTCACGGTTGAGATGCACAATATGGGAGACGCGCTGCTCGCAACCCAGATGGCGCTCGCCCGTGAGCAAAAGCTGACCGACCTCGGCGGGGTTGTGGCCGCTGCAGCGCATGAGCTGGGAACGCCACTGGCCACGATCAAACTGGTCAGCTCGGAACTAAAGACTGAATTGGACGACAGGCCGGAGCTGAAGGAAGATGTCGCGCTGATCAACGAACAAGCCGACCGCTGCCGAGATATCCTGCGTTCTATGGGACGCAGCGGGAAGGACGATCTGCACATGCGGCGCGCCCCGCTGGAGACGGTTCTGCGTGAGGCGGCAGAGCCGCATAGCGAGCGCGGGAAAACCGTTGAAATCATCATATCTGAAGACACTGATCAGCCGCAAAGGCAGCCGATTGTGGAGCGGCGGCCTGAAGTGATCCACGGATTGCGCAACCTGATCCAGAACGCAGTCGATTTTGCCAACACTAAGGTAATTATCGAGGCCGCGTGGAACAGCGACAAAATCAGGTTGAGGATTGCTGATGACGGGCCGGGATATCCGGCATCCGTTATCGGGCGGATCGGGACACCATTCGTCCGGCGGCGAAATGTCCAGGACGACTCCGCCAAGCGGCCAGAATATGAGGGCATGGGCTTGGGCTTGTTCATCTCTAAAACGCTTCTCGAGCGGTCCGGCGCGGTTCTGACTTTCTCCAACGGAGGCGGAAAGATTGCCGGGCAGGGAAAGGCAGGCGCGCTTGTAGTGGTGGAATGGGACCGCGATAAGATCGACCCGCCTGCGAGCGGCGGCTTGGGCGAGAATATCCCGATCACCTGAACGCGATTCACCGAGCGTTAACCTTAAGGCACAAGTGTGAGGGCAGAATCCATCGTGAGTCTGCCATGCCTGAACTGAATGACTGGGCGCTTGTTGCAAGCAATTTGGTGATCGTGCTGCTGATCGGCGGCGCAATCCTCCGGCATGGGCGCAAAGACAAGGCGGTTTCGGCGCGACCTGACGCGGGCATCACGTTCATCTTCGATGGCAGCACGCTGGTCGAGCAAAGGTTGATCTGGGGGCAGAAAACGCTTTCTCGTAAGGCCATCGACGCACTTCCCGCTAGGCTGCCAACAGCGCCGCAAAACCTCGCGCTCACCACGCCGGACGGGTCGGCCACCCTACTGACCATCCGGAAAATATCTGGCGGCGCGACGGTAATTTCCTTCACCGCTGCGGAGAATTCGACAACCACACAGGATGCGGAGAAAACACACAAGGTCAGCGCCTAGATCCGCGCTTTCTACTTGCGGCGATGGCGGGACTATTTAGTCTTGGGATATGGCTGCCCACTGTGATCCGCTCTCCCTTTCGCTTCCGGACGAAGCCGCAACACGGCAGCTCGGCCGTGCGCTGCAAGAACTGCTGCGCGCTGGCGATACGGTGCTGCTGGAGGGTGACATTGGCGCGGGGAAGACCAGCCTCGCGCGCGCATTGATTGAAGCAGGTCTGCTCCAGCCTGAGGATATCCCTTCACCGACCTTTACTTTGGTGCAAACCTACAACACCGCACACGGGGAGATCTGGCATTGCGACCTTTACAGGCTCACCGATCCTGACGAATTGTTCGAGCTGGGCCTCGATATGGCAATGGAAGAGGCCATCTGTCTGATCGAATGGCCGGACCGGATGGGCGACGACCGGCCAGAAAACGCGCTAACCCTTTCACTGGTTACAAAGGATAGGGGCAGAACGGCTATTCTAGTGGGTGACGAAAGCTGGCAGCCGCGTCTACAGAAAATGGTAGCCGAACTGGCGGGCGCTCATGTTTGAACCGAGCGATACGCCGCGCCTGTTCGCACTGCCGCTCGGCGCGGATTTCGGACGGGACTTCATCAAGGGACTTGAGGCACGCTGCACGGATATGCCACCGGAAGCGGTGGCGCGGATAGAAATCTTCGTCAATACACGGCGCATGCAGGAACGCCTGCGCACTTTGTTCGACGCAGGGCCACCAAGATTACTACCGCGAGTCCAATTGCTTGGTGATCTGGCCCTGCGGCCCGTTGCCTCCGACATACCGCCACCTGTCGCCCCGCTGCGCCGCAGATTGGAGCTGACTCAGCTTGTGGCGCGGCTGATCGAAAAAACGCCCGATATCGCCCCACGCAGCGCGATCTATGATCTGTCTGACAGCCTTGCCAACCTGATGGACGAAATGCATGGGGAAGGCGTGTCGCCCGAGGCGATACGACAGCTGGACGTGAGCGACAGCTCAGGCCACTGGGCGCGGTCGCTTGCGTTTTTCAACATCGTGCAATCCGTCTTTGATGACAGTGCGACGCGCCCCGATATGGAAACGCGCCAGCGGATGGTTATCGAGAGAACAGTCTCTAACTGGGAAAAATCGCCACCAAACCACCCGATTATCATTGCTGGCTCGACCGGATCACGCGGTGCTACTGCGCTCTTAATGGAGGCCGTCGCCCGCTTGCCGCAAGGCGCAGTCGTCCTGCCCGGATTTGACGATGCGATGAATGGGCGAGGCTGGGGGGCGCTTGGAAAATCTCGCGGCACTGCGGATCAGGACCATCCACAATACCGCGCCAAGGCGTTGATGGCGCGGCTGGGAATAACATCGCGGGATGTAGCGCTCTGGGCGGATTCGGCGGACCGAAATCCTGCGCGCAACCGGCTGATTTCGCTGGCGCTGCGCCCAGCGCCGGTGACGGACCAATGGCTCTCAGAAGGGCCAAAATTGGGGGATTTGAGCGCCGCAACTGATGGATTAACCCTACTCGAAGCCCCTTCGCCGCGCGCTGAGGCCGAAACAATCGCGCTGCGCCTGCGCGCCGCGTTGGAGCAAGGCAATACAAGCGCGTTGATCACGCCTGACCGTTCACTCGCACGGGAGGTGGCTGCTGGGTTGCGGCGCTGGGGGATTGTCCCTGATGACAGTGCTGGCCAGCCCGCGCAGCTGTCACCACCGGGACGCTTGCTGCGCCATGTGGCGGATCTGTTCGCAGGACCGCTGACAGCAGAAGCGCTGCTGACAATCCTGAAACACCCGCTGACCAATAGCTCATCAGGCGCTGAACGCGGCCCGCACCTGCGACGGACGCGGGAATTAGAGTTGTGGCTGCGCAACGATGGCCCGCCTTACCCAACTCTGCATGACTTGCTGGAATGGGCCGCGAAGGGCGAAGACGCAGATGAAGGGCGCAGCGCTTGGGCGGCGTGGGTCGGTGCCGCAACCGCAGATCTGCATAGCGAGAGAGCGCTGCCGCTCGCAGACTTTCTCGAGCGGCACATATCCCGCTGCGAGGCTCTTTGCGCTGGGCCGGAGGCCGCTGGCAGCGGTGCGCTGTGGGAAGAGGATGCCGGACGGGTTGTTCACGGTATTCTGGCCGAACTACGCCAGCACGCCGATGCGGGCGGATTAATAGAAAATAGAGACTATATAAGCCTTTTTGGCTCAGTTCTTGCGCGTGGCGAGGTGCGAAACGCCGATATCCCCGACCCGCGCATCAAGATTTGGGGTACCCTCGAAGCGCGGGTTCAGGGCGCCGATCTGGTCATTATCAGTGGGCTTAATGAAGGTGTTTGGCCCAGCGCACCCACGCCCGACCCGTGGCTGAACCGTGCGATGCGGGCGGAAACGGGCTTGTTACTCCCAGAACGGCAAATCGGGCTTTCGGCGCATGACTTTCAGCAGGCAGTTTGCGGAAAAAAGGTCTGGCTGACCCGTGCGATACGTTCGGCTGATGCGCAGACGGTGCCATCGCGCTGGCTCAACCGACTGGAAAACCTGCTTGGTGGGCTTGAGGGGCTAAACGGGCCGCAACGGTTGGCGGAGATGAAAGCGGAAGGCGCGAAATGGTGTGCGGAGGCGGCTACCTTGGCAATGCCGACAGATGAGGAGCGGGCGGCGCACCCCCCAGCAACGCGCCCTGCCCCATCGCCGCCGGTTCAGAGCCGGCCGACACAGCTTTCGGTCACGCAAATCCGCACACTGATCCGCGACCCATATGCAATCTATGCGCAGAAAACCCTGCGGCTGCGGCGGCTCTTGCCGCTGTTACCCGATCCGACAGCGATGGCGCGCGGCAATATCATCCATGACGCTTTGGAGGAGTTCATCAAAGCAAGGCATGATCCTGCCGACCCAGCCGCAGCTGAGGCATTTCTTACAATAGCGCGACGGTATCTGGATGAACATTGCCCTTGGCCCACGATCAGGCGGCTTTGGGGGGTTCATCTCGCTGAAGCGATTGTGCCATTCTTGGAAGACGAAATCACCAGACAGGCGGCCGCCGAACCAACATTCTTCGAGACGAAGGGCAGGATCACCATTGATGATCCGCTATTTGAGCTGACAGCGAAAGCGGATCGGGTAGATATCACGGCGGATGGCGTGGCGCGGCTCTATGACTACAAAACAGGCTCTGTTCCGACAAAAAAGATGCAGATTGCCTTTGATAAGCAGCTTCTCTTGCAGGCGGCTATGATCGAGCGCGGGGCTTTTGAGAACGTCGGTAAGCGGCATGTTTCTGATGCTGCTTTCATTGGCGTGGGAAGAGGTAAAGCGGTTGTTCCCGCACCGTTTGACGAAATCACCAGCGACGAAACGTGGGCGGATTTCAAAAAACTCCTGAAAGCGTGGCAAAGCCCGAAGCGAGGCTATACCGCGCGAATGGCAATCGAAAAGGCGGATGAGGAGCACGATTTTGACCACCTTGCGCGGTTTGGCGAATGGTCGATGACCGATCTGCCGAAGCGGGAGGATCTCAAATGATCCAACGGGACGATGCCACGCAAAGGCAGGTTGATGCTGCTGATCCTCGCGCCTCGACATGGCTTTCCGCGAATGCAGGCTCGGGCAAGACACGGGTTTTGACGGACCGCGTGGCGCGGCTTTTGCTCGAAGGAACAGAACCGCAAAACATCCTCTGCTTGACCTATACCACCGCAGCGGCGGGGGAGATGCAGAACAGGCTTTTCTCGCGGTTGGGTAAATGGGCGATGATGGAAGATGGCGCCCTGCGCGCCGATCTGGAGAAGATGGGCGCGGGCCCGGCGCCGGACGGTGATACGCTGCGGGAAGCGCGGCGCTTGTTTGCGCGCGCGATCGAGACGCCCGGCGGGCTGAAAATTCAGACAATCCATTCCTTTTGCGCAATGATCTTGCGGCGCTTCCCATTGGAGGCAGGTATCAGCCCACAGTTCCGCGAGATGGATGAAATCTCCGCCCAGCATGCGCTGATGGATACACTCGACGCGATGGCGAGCGGAAAGGGCGCTGCGGAAATTGATGCGGTGGTGCGCTATCTGCACGACAAGAATCTGATCTCCTTTGCGAAACAGGTGGCGAAAGAACGAGATTTCTTCTTCTCCCCTTGCAGCACTGATGACCTGCGCACGGCGCTTGGGCTGACGCCGCAAGACAGCCATGAGACGGCTTTTGCCCATGCGCTTGACGGCGGGAAGGCGGTGGTGGACCAGCTTAAAGATGTTCGCAGCGCCCTCTCCCCGAAATACCGCGAAGATCTGGCCGTTTTGGAACAAATCGACTTCTCCGCGCCATCGAGGGAGGGGTATGAGGCTGCCTGCCGGATGTTCATCGACTCCAAAAACGAGCCGAAAATAGGGCGCTATCCACAGACGAACCACAAACAAGTTCGCGCGGTGTGCGATCATTTCCTTGATGAAATCGATGCATGGATCGCACAGGTTGCCGAGGCGCGTGACACTGTGCTGTCGCTAGATGCCTTGCCGAAGTCAGTTGCGCTTCATGGCTTCGGCCAGAAGTTTGTAAGCCTCTATGAAGAGCGAAAGCTGCGGGCGGGTTTGGTCGATTTTGATGACCTGATCCGCAAGGCGCGGCTTTTGTTGACGGATGCCGCTGTTGCACAATGGGTGCTGTTCAAACTCGACGGCGGAATAGACCACATTCTGGTGGACGAGGCGCAGGACACCAGCCCTGCCCAATGGGATGTGGTGCGGGCGCTGGCAAGCGAATTTGCCAGTGGCGAGGGGGCGCAGCCGGAGCGAGAGCGGACGATTTTCGTTGTCGGAGACAAGAAGCAATCGATCTATTCGTTCCAAGGTGCTGATCCTGCGGGCTTTGACCGCATGCGCGCCCATTTTGATGGTCAGCTATCTGCCATTGAAAAGCGCCTTGCGTCTCTGACGCTTCAGCATTCGTTCCGCTCGTCGCACGCAATCTTGTCGCTGGTTGATCGTTGCTTTGAGAGCGACCGGGGGGCGGGGCTGGACGACGATATGAACCATATTGCGTTCAAGGAGGCGCTGCCCGGGCGGGTGGACCTTTGGCCGGCGCTGGAGGTTTCGCAAAAAGCGGAGGATGAAACGGCGTGGTATGATCCCGTTGATCTGCCCAGCGAGGAACATCATGACATCCGGCTGGCGGAAATGATTGCCGATGAGATCGGGCGGATGATCCGCGAGGAAACCATCCCCGATGAGGATGAAAACCATCAGATCATCCGGAGGCCGGTGCGGGCTGGGGATTTTCTCATTCTCGTGCGCAAGCGGGCGGGGCTGGGGGAACAGATCATTCGGGCCTGCAAGGCGAAGGAGCTGAATGTTGCCGGTGCGGACCGTTTGATCGTGTCGGACTCGCTCGCGGTGCGGGATGTTTTGGCGCTCCTGAATTTTCTGGCGCTGCCGGAGGACAGCCTGTCGCTGGCGACTTCGTTGAAGTCGCCGCTCTTTGGCTGGAGCGAGCAAGAGCTTTTCACCCTCGCGCATCACCGACGGCAGGAGCATCTGTGGCCCGCATTGCGGGAGGCCAAAGACCAGCACGAGGATACCTTCGCCATCCTGAAAGACTTGCGTGATCAGGCGGACTTTTTGCGGCCCTACGAGCTCATCCAACGCATACTCATTCAGCATGGCGGGCGGCTTAGACTGCTGGCACGGTTGGGCGAGGAGGCTGAAGACAGCCTTGATGCGCTGCTTTCGCAGGCGTTGGACTATGAGCGCAGTGCGACGCCGAGCCTGACAGGGTTTCTTTGTTGGATCACGGGCGGCGAAACGCAGATAAAACGGGAGCTGGACTCGGCGGGCGACCGCATCCGCGTGATGACGGTTCATGGGTCAAAGGGGCTTGAATCACCGATTGTGATTCTGCCCGATACGGTGGCCGACTCGAGCCGACAGACCGAGCAGTTTTTCCAGTCCGCCAGTACGCTTCTTTGGGCGCCCAACAAGAACGAGCGCCCCCGCGCGATACATGGTCTGGCTGACGAGGCGGAACAGCGGCAGAACGAAGAAAAGCGGCGGCTCCTGTACGTTGCGATGACACGGGCGGAAAAGTGGCTGATCGTAGCGGGGGCAGGCAAGCAAGGCACCAGCCCGTTCAACTGGTATCAAACAGTTTCTGACGGGATGCAGGCGGCGGGTGCGTTGCCTTGTGTAATGCCATCTGGAGAAGGGCTGCGGCTGGCGCATCTTGATTGGGAAGCGCCACCGCTGAAAGAACACGCGCCGCTGCGCCCAACGCGCCCGCAACGCCCTGTTTTTGGCAAGACGCCAACACCGCCAAAGACGCAGCGCACACTTGCACCCTCAGATCTTGGCGGCGCGAAGGTGGTGGCCGAAGCGACAGCGGATGGCGCATCTGAGGAGGTCGCGCTGGCGACAGGGCGGCTGATGCACAGGTTGCTGGAATATTTGCCCGCAATGCCGCCCGAGGAGAGAGGCGCGGTCGCGCGGATGATATGCGACAACGATCCAGACGCGGCGCTCGTGCCCAATGCTAAGCAAATCGCCATAGACGCAGTTTCGTTGGTGGGCGAGCCGTCGTTGGGGTTTTTGTTCAAATCCGACGGGCTCTCGGAGGTGCCTGTTACCGCGGCGCTCCCCGAATTGGATGGGCGGCGCATGCATGGCACAATCGACCGACTGATCGTAAATGAGCGCACTGTTTTATCAGTTGATTTCAAGACAAACAGGATTGTTCCCGAGCGGCCCGAAGATACGCCTGAAGCGATATTGCGGCAACTTGGCGCTTATGCATCTGCGCTGAAGCAGTTCTATCCAGATCACGCCATTCACAGCGCGGTTCTCTGGACGGCAGAGGCTAAACTGATGCCAGTTCCCGAAGAATTGATCCTTGAAGCGCTCAGGCGCAGCGCGGTCCCTTGACCATCTGTTGTGGGCTACTTAGGTTCCCGCCCTAGACATAGCGCCGAGGAGAGACCTTATGGCAACCGTAGCAGTTACCGACGACACGTTTGACGCCGAAGTCCGCCAGTCCGATATCCCTGTTGTTGTGGATTTCTGGGCAGAGTGGTGCGGCCCCTGCAAAATGATCGGACCGGCTCTCGAAGAGCTGTCCGAAGAGATGAATGGCAAAATCAAAATTGCCAAGGTCAATGTCGATGAAAACCCGAATTCACCCGCCCAGATGGGCGTGCGGGGCATTCCGGCACTGTTCATCTTCAAAGACGGTGAAGTGATCTCGAACCGTGCAGGTGCGGCCCCTAAAGCAGCGCTGGCGGATTGGATCAACAGCTCGATCTGAGCCGGCTGACAGAAATTAGGAAGCGGGCGCCCGCAGTGGCGCCCTTTTTCTTTTGTATGGTTGCGGGGCGCGATAGCGGCGGCCATATAACACCAAAGGTAGAAAAAGGATGCTGTTCTCATGGCTGATAACGAATTCCCCGGATGGCACGGCACGACGATTATCGGTGTGCGAAAGGGTGGCGAGGTGGTTATCGCCGGTGACGGGCAGGTAAGCCTTGGCCAAACAGTGATCAAAGGAACCGCGCGTAAGGTACGGAGGCTTTCGCCCGGCGGCTATGATGTGATCGCCGGTTTTGCCGGATCGACAGCGGATGCTTTTACCCTGCTCGAACGACTGGAGAAAAAGCTCGAAGCCGCGCCGGGGCAATTGGCGCGGGCTTCGGTGGAGCTGGCAAAGGACTGGCGCACAGATAAGTACCTACAAAAGCTGGAAGCGATGCTGATCGTCTCGGACGGCAGCGATCTATTTGTCATCACTGGCGCTGGTGACGTTTTGGAGCCAGAACATGATGTTACGGCGATTGGGTCGGGCGGAAACTATGCGCTTGCCGCTGCACGCGCACTGATCGACAGCGACCTGAGTGCCGAAGAGATCGCCCGCCGCGCGATGGTGATTGCAGCTGATATCTGTGTCTACACGAATGGAAACCTGACGGTGGAAAGCCTGAAGAAATGACCGATCTGACCCCCCGCGAAATCGTATCAGAACTGGACCGCTTTATTATCGGCCAGAAGGAAGCCAAGCGCGCCGTCGCCGTTGCATTGCGCAATCGCTGGCGGCGCAAGCAATTGGGCGATGATCTGCGAGATGAGGTGTACCCGAAAAACATCCTGATGATCGGGCCAACTGGCGTGGGTAAGACCGAGATTTCGCGACGACTGGCGAAATTGGCGAAGGCACCTTTTATCAAAGTAGAAGCGACGAAATTCACTGAAGTTGGGTATGTGGGCCGCGATGTGGAGCAGATCATCCGCGATCTTGTTGACGTTGCAATTTTAAACACGCGCGAGCAGATGCGCGACGAAGTGCGGGCCAATGCGCACACGGCAGCCGAAGACCGCGTGATCGAAGCGCTGGCCGGAACGGATGCGCGAGAAGGCACACGCGAGTCCTTTCGTCGGAAATTGCGGAGCGGCGAGCTGGACAGCACAGTGATCGAGCTGGAAGTACAGGACCAGTCAAACCCACTTGGCGGGTTTGAAATCCCTGGGCAACCTGGCGGCGGCGGCATGCCCGGAATGATGAATCTGGGTGACATTTTCGGGAAGGCCTTTCAGCGGTCTGTAAGAAAAAAGATGACCGTGGCCGAGAGCTATGACGTTCTGCTCTCGGAAGAGGCTGATAAGCTTTTGGATGACGAAACCGTCACCAAAGCGGCGATTGAGGCGGTAGAGCAAAATGGGATCGTTTTTCTGGACGAAATCGACAAAGTCTGTGCCCGCGCAGAGGCCCGCGGCGGTGATGTCAGCCGCGAAGGAGTTCAGCGCGACTTGCTGCCTTTGATTGAAGGGACGACCGTTTCGACAAAGCACGGTGCGGTGAAAACCGATCATATCCTGTTTATCGCGTCTGGCGCATTTCATGTGGCAAAACCCTCAGACCTGCTCCCAGAACTTCAGGGCCGGTTGCCAATCCGCGTTGAACTACGCGACCTCACCGAAGGTGATTTTGTGCGGATACTTACCGAGACAGACAATGCATTGACCCTGCAATATAAGGCGTTGATGGGAACAGAAGAGGTAACGGTTGCGTTTACCGAGGACGGAATCGACGCATTGGCGCGGATCGCAGCGGAGGTGAATACGGCGGTGGAAAACATCGGCGCGCGGCGGCTCTACACGGTTATGGAGCGCGTCTTTGAGGAACTGTCCTTCACCGCGCCGGATCGGGCAGGCGAAACAGTGACCGTCAACGGTGCCTTTGTCGAAGAACATTTGGGGGAATTGAGCCGCTCGACGGATGTGAGCCGCTACGTCCTCTAGAAAATGCTTTTCTTTTAGGCGGAACCGCGCAAGAGATCGGGCATGCGACAGCTCGATTTCTTGCGACTCAACGCTCCCTTTCTGACAGCCGGATTTCTTATGATGTTCGGGTCTGCCTTTGGGCAGACCTTTTTCATTTCGCTTTTCGCCGGTGAAATTCGCGCGGAATATGGGCTGAGCCACGCCGCTTGGGGAGGGATCTATGCGCTGGGCACGACTGCTTCGGCTGTGGTGATGATCTGGGCGGGGAGTTTGACGGATATTTTCCGCGTGAGGGCCATCGGAGCGGTGACGTTGATCTTGCTCGCGGCGTCCTGCCTTTTCATGGCGTGGAATGTGAGCGCGGCCCTTCTTCCACTGGTCATTTTTGCACTGCGGCTGAGCGGGCAAGGAATGATGAGCCATATCGGCGCCGTCGCGATGGCGCGCTGGTTTGTGAGGGCGCGCGGGCGGGCGCTGGCAGTAGCGTCGCTTGGGTTTTCAGTTGCAGAGGCGGTCCTGCCGATTATCTTCGTTGCGTTGATGGTGCTGTTTGACTGGCGAACGCTGTGGGTTGTCGCGGCGGGTATCTCTCTTTTATTCCTGCCAGTGCTTTGGCGGCTGTTGCGACTTGAGCGAACACCGAGCGCTGTTGCTGCGGAGACGGAATCGTTCGGGTTAGGTGGACGTCATTGGCGGCGCGGAGAGGTGCTGCGAAACCGGCTTTTTTGGTTTCTTGTGCCGGCGCTCTTGGCCCCGCCCGCTTTTAACACGGCCTTTTTCTTCCAGCAGGTGCAGTTCTCTGAAATCAAAGGCTGGGCACATATCGAGCTTGTCGCGTTCTTCCCGTTCTACACGGCGAGTGCGATTGGTGCGATGGTGCTTTCGGGCTTTCTGATCGACAAATTCGGGACGGCGCGGATCATGCCGGTTTATCAACTGCCGTTTGCGATTGCCTTTGTGCTGTTTTCCTTTGCGGAGACGCCGTGGCAAGCGCTACCGGCGTTTGTGTGCTTGGGCATTTCGTCAGGTGTGAACGCAACGCTGCCATCGGCCTTTTGGGCCGAGTTTTATGGAACACGTTACCTTGGGTCTATCAAGGCGATGGCGTCGGCGATCATGGTGCTGGGCTCGGCCATTGGGCCGGGAGTAACGGGCTTTTTGATAACTGCAGGTATCGGGCTGGAAACACAAATGCTGGGCATTTCAGCAGTGTTTGTGATTGTATCGGTGTTGCTGACAGTCGGGATTGCCGGTGTTGCGCCCCTACGCACCGCGACGCCGTAGATAGACATAATATGCGCCATGCCCACCGTGGCGGATGTGTGCGGGCGTCACCTGTAGAACCGCCTGCTTGAATGGTGGCAGGGCAAGCCATTGCGGAACCTGATGCCGCAGGACACCATAACGGGCGGGGATCGGGCCGGGAGTATCGCGATCCTTGCCCTTTCCCGTGATCACCAACACAAGCCGATGACCGCGATCATAAGCGCCCAGAACAAATGAGATCAGTGCAGGGTGGGCCTCCTCAATCGTCATGCCATGAAGGTCGATGCGGGCATCTGGTTTTAGCTTACCACGGGTCATCTTGCCGAATGCGCGGGCGTCCATTTGAAGGGGCGCATTGCGGACGTGATCAGCGATCGGGCGGACCAGATCGTGCGGGCGCGGTACAGGATTGGCCCTCTCACCGACACGGAAACCACGAATGGAGTGGGAGGCCGCAAAATCGCGGTCATGTGCGTGGGATGCAATTGGCGGCTTGGGTTTATCTTCGGTTGTAGCGTTTTCGGGCTTAGGCTTTGGCCGAGGGTCGAGCGGGATCGTGCTCTCCGCCACGCGATCCCACAGCTCTTTTTCTTCGCTAGATAATCTCCTCCTACGCCGGCTCATTGGCCCAAAAAGCCCATGAAACCGGCGCGTAATGAGGGCGTAGACTCCATAGTCTTACTCGCCGGTTGCGACCAAAAGCCAATTGGGATCGTCGGCTCCCATCTTGCGAGAAAAGGTCCATGTATCGCGCTGGCGCTTGATCTCGCTGGTACTGCCTTCAACGATCTCGCCTTCGGCGTTGCGAACAACATAGGTGAACTCACCGGAGAAGCGCACGGTGATATCTGCCTCACCACTTGCCTGATCAAACTCGGCGGCAACAAGCTTGGTGTCGCTTACGCCAACAAAGGTTGCTTCGACCTTCAGGCCTTGCTTTTCCCGCTCATCAACGACTTCAGCAAAAGCCTCGTAAACCTCGGGCGAAAGATAGGGGACGACATCGTCAAGTTCGCCATTCTCGAAGGCCATTAGGATCATCTCATAGGCGCCGCGTGCGCCGCCTAGGAATTCACCAACGTTAAAGCTGTTATCTGCCCGTTTTATAGCGGAAAGAGCATCTGCCATCGGGCTGCCCTCTGCGGCATGGTCGATGATGTCGCGATCGGGGCCACCATCGATAGCCTCGAACGAATTGCGCCGATCTTCATCTTCGGAATGAGAAACGGGTGGACGTTCGAAGCCATCTCTGGTTCCAAGAACGCTTCTCAAGCGTAGGATCAAAAATATCGCGATCCCTGCAAGAACCAAAAGCTGGATGATTGGCATGTCCATCAGTACCCCTTCAATACGGAATGCAGCGTAGTATTTCGCTCATTCGCCACTTATGTAGGATACGGTTGGGGTCAAGTCCACCAGAGGACGGATTAACTGAGGTGTTATTATGTGGCTGTTTCTAGTCTTTGTGGGCATTCCGCTGCTCGAGATCGGCCTGTTCATTCAGGTTGGTGGGGTAATAGGGCTTTGGCCGACGCTGTTGATCGTACTTGCGACCGCCTTCCTTGGTGCTTGGCTGGTGCGGGAACAAGGCACTCGGGAAATGGCTAATATCAAGCGCAGTTTCAATGAGCTGCGCAATCCGGCGGAGCCCTTGGCGCATGGCGCGATGATCCTCGTGGCCGGCACATTGCTGGTGACACCGGGGTTTTTCACAGATTTTGTGGGGTTTTCGCTACTTGTACCGCCTGTGAGGCGGGCTGCGTTCAACTGGATCAAATCACGCACAACAGTGGCCGAGTTTGAGGCAAGCCGCCGCGAATACCATTACCACAGTGAAAGAGCCGGTGTGGTCACCGATATCGACTACGAGGATGTGACCGCAGATAACGACCGGAACCCTCCAAACTCGAACGGAAATTCAGGCTGGACGAAACATTAGTTAGCGCTGCCATTGTAGCGGTCGTTGACCGCTGCTAGACATTCGCGGACATTTTTATTGGGAGAGACAAAATGGCAGATACGCCAGAAAACAAGGCGGATGGCGCAGCGGCCGATCAAACACAGCAGCCGCAGGTTAAGATGCGGGTGCTGGCCCAGTATATTCGCGACCTTTCTTTCGAGAATATCCTTGTCCAGAAAGGCGCTCAGGGCGATGTTCAGCCGGAAGTTAAAGTCAGCGTGAACCTTGATGCGCGAAAGCGTGCGGCTGAGAACCAGTATGAGGTCATCACAAAGCTGAATGTAACTGCGACGTCCAAATCCGATCAGACCACGCTGTTCGTGATCGAGATGGAATATGCCGGTATCTTCCATGTTGAGGGCCTGCCTGCTGAACAGCTGCACCCTTACCTGATGATCGAATGCCCGCGCATTACATTCCCGTTTGTGCGTCGCCTTGTCAGTGACATCAGCCGAGATGGTGGCTTCCCGCCGGTGAACCTCGAAATGATTGATTTTGTTGCGCTTTACCGCAACGAGATCGCGCGCCGCGTACAAGAGCAAAAAGAGGGTCAGCCGACTAACTAAGGTTGACTACTTACTGGAAGCGGACTTCCAAAGAGCGCCGTCGCCCATCGCCTCGACAAAGATAGCATGGGCGGCGGCCTCTTTTTCTGTAAGGCGCGAAGGTAGGGGCGTGGGGCGCGGTGTTGGCCGCCAGTCAAATCCTGTCGACACGCCCTTGGTGCCGCTCGAATTGCCTTGAGACAGTACCAAGTCGGGCTGTCGCCCGCCGAGGAGCTCAAGATAAACGTCCGCGAGTATCTCACTGTCGAGCAATGCGCCGTGCAATGTACGCGACGCATTGTCGATTCCGAAACGGCGACAAAGTGCATCGAGGGAAGCCGGAGAGCCGGGAAATTTGCGGCGGGCAATCGCCAGCGTATCAAGCGCTTGATCGTTTGGAATGAGTTTGCGCTTTGCCCACGAAAGCTCGGCATTGAGGAACTTCATATCGAAACTGGCGTTATGGATGACCAGCTTTGCGTCACCGATAAAAGCGAGGAATTCATCAGCAATATCGGCGAACAGCGGTTTATCTGCCAGAAAATCATCGCCCAACCCATGCACTTTGAATGCCTCCTCGGGCATCGCCCGCTGCGGGTTGATGTATTGATGGTAGGTTTTGCCCGTCGGGACGTGGCCAACAAGCTCTACTGCGCCGATCTCCACGATACGGTCGCCTTCATCGGGTTCAAAACCTGTGGTTTCGGTATCGAGAACGATTTCACGCATCTTTTGAAGTTTTCCCCAGTTCTGCGAGTATGTTTGTCACGGCTTTGCGTGCGGTGTCCATATCAACCGTCGGGACAATGTAATCGGCACGGGCGCGCTTTTCGGCATCTGGCATCTGGCGCGACAAGATCATATCTAACCTGCTCTCGGTCATGCCTTCGCGGGCAAGAACGCGCGATTTCTGAAGATCTGGCGGGGCGGAGGCGACAACCGTTACATCGAGCCAATCTTCTGCGCCAATTTCAAAAAGCAGTGGAATATCGAAAAGCAGGAATGGTTCATCGGGGTGCGCGCTGATGAAGTTGGCGCGGTCTTGCGCGACACGCGGGTGAACGATCGCTTCGAGCTTTGGAAAAAGGGTTGGGTCATTTTCCAGCGCTTCACGAAGGCGGGTGCGGTCTATTCCTTTGGGTCCAAGGGCGACAGGAACCAGTTGTGCTACCGGTGCTACTGCTGCACCTGATTTCGCGTAGAGGCGATGAACGGCTTTGTCGGCATCCCAAACTGGCACGCCTTGCGCTGCAAACATCGCGGCAGCGGTGGACTTGCCCATACCGATCGAGCCGGTAAGACCGATCAGAGTGCTCATGCAAGAACGGCGCGACGGAGAGCGTCATCGACTTCAGGACGGGTCCCAAACCAACGCTCGAAACCGGGAACACCCTGATGAAGCAACATGCCAAGACCATCAACAGTGGTGCAGCCCATTTTCTCGGCTGTATCGAGCAGAGGCGTGCGTAGAGGCGTGTAAACTAGATCAGTCACAACGGCATCGCGGCGTAGGCCGTCGAGCGGCACCCTGAACTCTGCTGCGCCCTTCATGCCCAGCGAGGTTGTGTTTACGACGGTCGTGGCCTCTTCAAGCATATTTCCGGCTTGAACCCATTCGACAATCGTTACGCGGGAGCCAAATTCAGCCCTCAACGTTTCGGCTTTTGCGCGGGTGCGGTTTGATAATAGGATTTCCGGCGCTCCAGCATCCAGAAGAGAGACAATAACTGCGCGCGCGGCACCGCCGGCACCGAACACCGCCGCGGGGCCGGAATTTGCCTGCCAGTCAGGAGCGTTCTGACGGAGGTTTTCGATGAACCCGTATCCATCTGTATTGTCAGCGTAGATCTTACCGTCAGCGAGAAATGTCAGGGTGTTGGCTGCACCGATCAATGTCGCGCGGTCAGTGACCTGATCCGCAATATGGAGAGCATGAACCTTGTGCGGGATAGTGACATTGACCCCGACGAACCCCATCTTTGGCAATGTTTTGATGACAACTTCCAAGTCATCGCCCTCAACATGAAGGGGGATATAGTCGCCAGATATATCATACGTTTTGAGCCAATGGCGGTGCAGGCGCGGGGATCGCGAATGGGCGATAGGATTGCCGATCACACCTGCCAGCGGAATACGATGATAGCTCATGACGCTAGGTATCCTGTTAGTTTTAAGTGACTGATGATTTCCAGCAAAGGGAGGCCCAGAACTGTGAAATAGTCACCATCGATGCGATTGAAAAGCTGAACGCCTTCTTCTTCGAGCTTGTAGCCGCCGACAGATTCGGAAATGGATGGCCAATTTCTCTCCAGATATGATGAAAGGTAGTCGTCACTAAAATCATGCATCGTAAGGCGCACGACGCCCACATGCCTCCAAACCGGCTTACATTCATGATAAAGCACCACCGCTGACAGGAGGCGATGAGTTTTCCCACGCAAGCGTATTAACTGTTCGTGGGCATCTTCAACCGATTTGGGCTTTGAGAGCAGCTCTTTTTGATGTTCGAGAACCTGATCGCACCCGAGCACATGCGCATCGGGATGTTTGTCTGAGAGTTTCCGCGCTTTCATTTCTGCCAGTGTATCGGCAATGTCACGCGGCGAGGCATCTTCCGCCAGAAGGGCGGATTTTATCGCATCTTCGTCAATGCGAGCTGGCAGCGCAGTGGCTTTGATCCCCGCCTGCTCGAGCAATTGTGCTCTTATTTTCGAACCAGAAGCGAGGATCAGAGGCAAGGGCATGTGGATAAACCTGCGAACAAATACGAGGGCGACTCACGGGATGATTAACTGGAAAACTACCTTCATCAGGACATTGTGGAGATAGGACCATGTCATGCGACTATCGTAGTGTTCTTATCCCGTCTGGAAAAGGATAACTTCGCTGTTGTGGACGACTCAGCGGGATTTGCACTGTCTACAGGAACAGAAGCGGAACCAGAAATTTAGTTTCTTTCATAAGTATCTGAAATAGAACATTTATTTATGAACTTTCGAAAGCGCTTCTTTCTCAAGTCAGGTTAGGAAAACGGGATAAGCCTGTGGAAAAATACAAAATCCCGATATATGCACAGCACTACTGAAACTACTTCCTTTCTATATATATTCTTTTATTTTTATTGCTTTGAAACGGGAGTGCTTGATGACTGATTTTTTCTGGGCTGCTTATACTTGGTTCAAGGTACTGCACGTTGTCTCGGTGATTTCCTGGATGGCGGGGATGTTCTATCTCCCTCGCCTTTATGTCTACCATGCGGAGCGAGCTGAGGTTGGCTCGGAGTTGGACCTTACCTTCCAGATTATGGAAGAGAAGCTGCTGCGCGTGATCATGCGGCCTGCGATGCTTTCATCATGGCTTTTCGGATTGATACTCATTGCCATGGGTGCTTTTGACTGGGGTGAAGCTTGGTCGTGGATCAAGTTGGCTTCAGTGATTGCTATGACCGGTGTTCACGGATGGCTTTCCGCACGAAGAAAGGATTTTGCGGCGGGTAAGAATGCGCTGTCTGGCCGATCATACCGGATTGCTAACGAGATGCCGACGGTCCTAATGCTGATCATTGTGGTGATGGTGATTGTTCGCCCATTTTGAGCGGTTTTGTTGACTCCATACGTTAAACCAGCGTAGGGACAGAAAACCTGCCGTCCGGTGGGATGTATTCCAGTTGAAAATATAAAGCTGACCGTTCTGAGCGGTTGTTGAAGGATATGCAAATGGCTGATGACCGTTTGAATCTGGCTGATCTAAAAGCCAAGAGCCCGAAGGATCTTTTGTCGATGGCAGAGGATCTCGACATCGAGAACGCCTCGACAATGCGCAAGGGCGATATGATGTTCTCGATCCTGAAGGAACGGGCAGAGGAAGGCTGGGTCATCGGTGGTGATGGCGTGCTTGAAGTTCTTCAAGATGGGTTTGGTTTCCTTCGGTCGCCGGAGGCAAACTATTTGCCCGGTCCTGACGATATCTATGTAAGCCCTGAGATGATCCGCCAACATTCATTGCGCACGGGTGATACGGTCGAAGGCGTGAGCCAGGAGCCGAGCGAGAACGAACGCTACTTTGCTTTGACCGAGGTTGAACAGATCAATTTCGAGAGCCCTGAGCGAGCCAAGCACAAAGTCAACTTCGATAACCTTACGCCGCTTTATCCCGATGAGCGGCTGAAGATGGAGATTGAGGAAGATCCGACGATCAAGGACCGCTCCGCGCGGATCATCGACCTTGTGGCGCCGATCGGTAAAGGGCAGCGTTCATTGATCGTTGCACCGCCACGGACGGGTAAAACCGTTCTGCTTCAAAATATCGCGCATTCGATCGAGCGGAATCATCCTGAGTGCTACTTGATCGTTCTGCTTATCGACGAACGGCCCGAGGAAGTGACGGATATGCAGCGCTCTGTGAGGGGTGAGGTTGTATCTTCTACCTTTGACGAACCAGCGTCGCGGCACGTTGCTGTATCGGAGATGGTGATTGAGAAGGCCAAACGCTTGGTAGAGCACAAGCGTGATGTAGTGATCTTGCTGGACTCGATTACCCGTTTGGGCCGTGCTTTTAACACTACCGTTCCATCGTCCGGTAAGGTGTTGACTGGTGGTGTCGATGCCAATGCTCTGCAACGGCCGAAGCGGTTCTTTGGCGCGGCTCGGAACATTGAAGAAGGCGGTTCGTTGACGATCATTGCAACGGCGCTAATCGACACGGGTAGCCGTATGGACGAAGTTATCTTTGAAGAGTTCAAAGGCACGGGTAACTCAGAAATCGTTCTTGATCGTAAGGTTGCGGATAAGCGTGTCTTCCCTGCGATTGACGTGTTGAAGTCCGGTACACGGAAAGAAGACCTGTTGATCGACAAGGGCGATTTGCAGAAGACGTTTGTTCTGCGCCGTATTCTGAACCCGATGGGGACGACAGACGCGATCGAATTCCTTATTTCTAAGCTTAAGCAGACCAAGACGAACTCTGACTTCTTTGACTCGATGAACACATAACCCATTTAGAACAAAGGGTTATCAACATGGATACGATCTTTGCGCTGGCCACGGCGCAGGGGAAATCGGGCGTCGCAGTAATTCGGATTTCTGGCTCTGAAGCGAGATCCGTTGCTGAAAAGATGTGTGGGCAACTGCCTGAACATGGGCGGGCGCTACGGCACGTCCATGCACTCTCTGGGCAGATCCTTGATGAAGCTTTGCTTCTGACGTTTGGCGAGGGGCAAAGCTTTACCGGCGAGGTGGTGGTTGAGCTACATCTGCATGGCAGCCCGGCAATTATTTCAGCGGTTTTGGGGGATTTGGCTGCGCGTCCTGAGTTGCGAATGGCCGAGGCGGGCGAGTTCACGCGCCGCGCTATGGAAAATGGCAGGCTGGATCTGGCGCAGGTGGAGGGGCTTGCAGACCTTATTGAAGCTGAGACTGAAGCCCAGAGGAAGCAGGCGCAGCGGGTATTCTCCGGTGCGCTCGGGGAGAAGGCCGAGCGTTGGCGGGCTGCGTTGCTCCGTGCAGCGGCGTTGATCGAGGCAACGATCGATTTTGCCGACGAGGAAGTGCCAGTTGATGTCTCACCTGAGGTAAGCGAACTGCTTTCTGTGACTGCAGCTGAAATGAGTACTGAGGCTAAGGGCGTTGGTATCGCGGAACGAATTCGGTCTGGCTTCGAGGTAGCGATTGTTGGTCCGCCCAACGCAGGTAAATCAACGCTGTTGAACCGTCTTGCCGGCCGTGATGCTGCGATCACATCCGAAATAGCGGGAACGACCCGTGATGTTATCGAAGTGAGGCTGGATTTGCTGGGGCTGCCTGTCACCTTTCTGGATACGGCAGGCGTGCGAGATTCGGATGACATGGTGGAGCGGATTGGCATAGCGCGAGCGATTGAACGGGCCAATCAGGCCGATTTGCGCATCCATTTGCTGCTGCCAGATGGTGTACCGCTTGTTGACGTCCAAGAGGGCGACGTCGTTGCGCACAGCAAAAGTGATCTTTACGCTGTCGATGGCTTCGGGATTTCGGCGGTTTCGGGGGCTGGTATCGACCAGCTGATTGAAACCGTGGGTGGGGAGTTGCGATCCCGCGCGGCGCATGTTGGTATCGCAATGCGTGAGAGGCACCGGGTTGCATTGTTGCGCGGTATTGATCATTTGAATGAGTCGATGCGTCTGCTCGCCGTTGGGTTCGGAGATGATATCGTAGCGGAAGAAATTCGATCGGCATCGCGGGCCGTTGATCAAATCGTTGGGCGCGTCGATGTTGAGCAGATTCTTGGTGAGATTTTCGCCAGTTTTTGCATCGGGAAGTGAGGATGTTTCACGTGAAACAGTTTGATTTCGATGTCATCGTCATTGGTGGCGGTCATGCGGGAACTGAGGCGGCGGGCGCGGCGGCGCGTATGGGCGCCAATACGGCGCTGGTTACGCTCAAGAAAGAGGGCATTGGCGTCATGTCCTGTAATCCGGCGATCGGTGGCTTGGGCAAAGGACATCTTGTTCGTGAAATCGATGCGCTAGACGGGGTCATGGCCCGCGCAGCGGATGCGGCTGGAATTCAGTTTCGCCTGTTGAACAGGAAGAAAGGCCCGGCGGTTCAGGGACCGCGAGCGCAGGCGGACCGTGCGCTTTATCGTGCCGCGGTTCAGCGGCAGATTGAGGCGCAGGCGAACTTGCGAGTGATTGAGGGCGAGGCCGTTGATCTGCTCCTGGAGGGCGATGATACAGTTCGCGGTGTTGTACTGGCGGATGGATCTGAACTTTTCGCTGCGGCAGTTGTGCTCACCACTGGCACCTTTTTGCGCGGTGTTATTCATATTGGTGACGTGTCGTACTCGGGCGGTCGCATGGGCGACGGGCCGTCGGTTAAAATGGCCGAGAGGCTTGACCAATTTGGGTTGCCGCTCGGGCGATTGAAAACGGGAACGCCGCCGCGCTTGGATGGGCGAACGATTAATTGGGATATCCTAGAGAGCCAGCCGGGTGACGATGAGCCGACGTTGTTTTCGTTCCTCTCATTGGCTCCGGAGGCGCGACAGATTTCGTGTGGAATCACTCACACAAATACGCAAACGCATGAAATTATTCGAGAAAACCTTGGCCGTTCCGCGATGTATGGCGGACGGATTGATGGAATTGGTCCACGCTATTGCCCGTCGATCGAGGATAAGATTGTCCGGTTTGCGGACAAGGAATCTCACCAGATATTCCTGGAGCCGGAAGGGCTTGATGATCATACCGTTTATCCAAACGGGATTTCCACGTCGCTGCCGGAGGACGTTCAGGAGGCGTATGTTCGCTCAATACGGGGTCTTGAACATACAAAGATACTTCAGCCGGGGTATGCGATTGAATATGATTACGTCGATCCCCGCGCGCTGCGGCCCACGCTGGAAATTAGGAACGTTTCAGGGCTTTATCTGGCTGGGCAAATTAACGGTACAACGGGTTATGAAGAGGCCGGTGCGCAGGGATTGGTCGCAGGGCTAAATGCCGCGAGGCGCGCAAAGGGTGGAGATGAAATCACCTTTAGCCGCAGAGAATCTTATATCGGCGTCATGATTGATGATCTCGTTACGCGCGGTGTCGCGGAGCCTTACAGGATGTTCACGTCCCGCGCGGAGTTTCGTTTGGCGCTCAGGGCAGACAACGCTGATCAGCGCTTGACGGGTGTGGGGCACGAAATCGGCTGCGTAGGTGAAATCAGGTGGAATCACT
>Ga0181572_10000801_pt1 | contig 22772 bp, 20 predicted proteins | sample 101ome_26_FD_133004 | JGI IMG/M metagenome (GOLD analysis project Ga0181572, IMG submission 133004) | Coastal salt marsh microbial communities from the Groves Creek Marsh, Skidaway Island, Georgia - 101408AT metaG (megahit assembly) | ecosystem: Environmental > Aquatic > Marine > Intertidal... | reverse complement strand
TCGGGCGTCCATGGCGACACCGGAATGGTACTGGGTGCGGCGGCACGCGCCGAACTGACCGTGACTTTCTTTCGCCGCAAGCCGGGACACCTGCTGATGCCGGGGCGCGATCGCGCCGGCAAAGTCGACGTTACCGATATCGGGATACCGGACAGGGTTCTTGCTGATATTGCGCCGTCTTTGAGGTCCAACCATCCCGATACGTGGGGCGACACATTCCCGTGGCCGGGCGCCGAGGATCACAAATATACCCGCGGTCATGGCGTGATCGTCGGCGGTGCTTCGATGAGCGGCGCCGCGCGGCTTGCGTCCATGGCGGCGCGCCGGACGGGTGCCGGGCTTGTGACGGTCGCGGCGGATCCGGAGGCGCTTGGCGCCTACACCGCGGATCAGCCGGGGCTGCTGACCCTGCCTTTCCGGACCGCCGAGGAATTCGCCGGCATTCTGGAAGACGAACGAAAGAATGGTGTCCTGGTCGGTCCCGGCGGCGGGGTCAGCCGGACGACCCACGATATTGTGCTGGCCGCCGCAGGACGGGACCGCAGCCTCGTGCTCGACGCCGATGCGTTAACGTCGTTTCAGGAAGACCCGGCGGAACTTTTCTCGGCGATCAACGGAACGCCCTGCGTGCTGACGCCGCACGAAGGCGAATTTTCGCGCCTCTTCAGAATGACCGGAGACAAACTGACCCGGGCGCGCAAGGCGGCCGAAACGGCCGGCGCAGTTGTTCTGCTGAAGGGTGCGGATACGGTCATTGCCGCCCCGGACGGGCGCGCGGCGATCAATGAAAACGCGCCGCCCACTCTGGCGACCGCCGGGGCGGGAGATGTGCTGGCGGGGACGATCCTCGGATTGCTGGTTCAGGGAATGCCGCCCTTCGAATCCGCCTGCGCCGCTGCGTGGCTCAATGGAGACGCGGCGTCGGTGCTGGGTCCCGGTCTGATCGCGGAAGATCTTCCGGCCGCGTTCCCCCAGAGCCTTGCCGGTCTGTCAAAAAGGTTGGACGTCAATTAACCTTTGTTAGCCCCGGGGGTAGCTGCTAGAACGGGCTCCGCGCACGTAAAACGTGTGTGGATAAGCGCAATAATGATTGGAAAACAGTGCATTAGGGGAGTTGCATTAACCGTTTGTTAAGGTTGGTGTGTAAACTGTAACGTGGGAAATAGGGGGGAACTGGTTTGTCTACGGAGAAGCAGGAAGTCATGGGTTGGCTCAGAAGTGACTCTGGACGCGCGCTGAGCAGTTTTTTCTTCAAGCGCGGCAGCAGGCTGGAATACGTCCGGCCGGGCTCGACCTTTCGGCGCGTTCAGCGCGACGGACTGGTCGAAACTGCGCAGGTTCTATCCGTTGGCACGGATTCCTACGGAATTCCGCATGTACGTTTTCAGGTCAGTTTTCGACGCCCCAACCGTAACCAGTTCGACGGCGGCGCCCGCATGCTGGCGCTGAAATCCTTTGCCGATCAGTACCGTGAGCGGGTGTCCGCGCAGGAAGCGGCAAGCCTCTGAGTCACGTCTTCAATCCGCTTGCAACGGCAGGGCGGTTTCGTATTTCACCCGGTTGAGCGCGAAGCTCGACTTGATGCTGGCCACGCCCGGAATGCGGGTCAGGTGATCCTTCAGAAATGCCTCATAGTCGGATACGTCCGGCACCACGATACGCAACAGATAATCTGAATCGCCCGTCATCAGATAGGCCTCCATGACCTCGGGGCGGCCCGCGATGACGCGCTCGAATGTTTCCAGCGCGGTTTCCACCTGACGCTCCAGCGTCACCTGGACGAATACGCTGAGCGAAAATCCGGCGCTTCCCTGATTCAGGATCGCGGCGTAGCGGTCAATCACGCCTGCGTCTTCGAGGTCGCGGACCCGCCGCAGGCAGGGAGACGGGGACAGGCCCACCGATTTTGCGAGTTCGACATTGCTGATGCGTCCGTTGCGTTGCAACTGGTCAAGGATGCGGCGATCGAAGGCATCAAGTTGAATATCAGGCATAACTGCGCACCATTATCGAATTCTACGCAATAATATTGCGAATATTATCGAATCCGGCAAGTGATTTGCAAGAAACCATGCTCAACAAAGAGCTATCGTTGCCGAGGTATTGTAAAGGATTGCGGACATGGCTAACAAACTGGGACTGGTCGATACCCCGGATACACACGCGGTTGCGGACTCGAGCATGACGGCGCTGCGCGCGCTGGAACGCAAGGTGCTGTGGCTGTCGAGCTGGATGATCCACAACGCGAACCACATCCGGGAATCGCGCGACGGGCTGAAAGTCGGCGGGCACCAGGCTTCGAGCGCGTCGGTGGCTACGATGATGACGGCGCTGTATTTCGACGTACTGGGGCCGCAGGACAGGGTGGCCGTGAAACCACATGCGTCGCCTGTATTTCATGCGATCCAATACCTGCTCGGCAACCAGACGCGGGAAAAGATCGAAGGGCTCCGGGCATTCGGTGGCGCGCAATCCTATCCGTCGCGAACGAAGGATACCGATGACGTGGATATTTCCACCGGCTCGGTCGGGCTCGGCGCGGCGCATACCGTTTTTTCGTCACTGGTTCAGGACTACGTGCGGCTGAAGAATTTGTCGCCGGAAGGATTGCGCGAAGGGCGCATGATAGCGTTGGTCGGCGATGCCGAGCTTGACGAAGGCAACATGTACGAAGCCCTGCTCGAGGGCTGGAAGAAGGATATCCATAATGTCTGGTGGGTAATCGACTACAATCGTCAAAGCCTCGATTCCGTCATTTCCGACCGGCTGTTCGGCCGCATCGACCAGTTGTTCGAAAACATGGGCTGGCGGGTGGTGACCATGAAATACGGCAAGCTGCTGGAACAGGCGTTCGCCGAGCCGGGCGGCGACGCGCTGCGCAACTGGATAGATACCTGTCCGAATTCGCTGTATTCGGCGCTGACCTTCAAGGGCGGCGACTCCTGGCGTGAATATCTGAAGCGTGACCTGAAAGGCGTGGCCGGCATCAAGACGCTGCTCGACAGCCATGACGACGACGCGTTGCACAAGCTTATGACCAATCTGGCCGGCAACGATCTTGAATCCTGTCTTGAAGCCTTCAAAGGCGTAACCGACGATGCTCCGACCTGTTTCATCGGGTACACGGTGAAAGGGTTCGGTTTGCCCTTCGCCGGTCACAAAGACAATCATGCCGGCCTGATGAACCCTGAACAGATGGACGATTTCCGCGCGGAAATGAACATCCCGAAGGGCGAGGAGTGGGAGCGTTTCTCTGGCATCGACATGGACTTGGAGGAACTCGAACGGTTCCTCGCGAACGTCCCGTTCGCGCAGGAATATCCCCGCCGCTACGAGACGCCGCGCATAAACGTCCCGTCGCTCAATATCCAGCGGCGGCCTAAAATGTCGACCCAGGATGGCTTCGGCCGCATCCTGAACGAACTGGCGCAGGGCGACAGCGAACTGGCGGACCGGATCGTGACCACTTCGCCCGATGTGACGGTATCGACCAATCTCGGCCCCTGGGTAAACCGGCGGGGTATCTTCAGCCGGTCCGAAACATCGGACACGTTCGCGCAGGAAAGTGTCGTTTCCGCGCAGAAGTGGCGGATGGCGCCGGAAGGCCAGCACATCGAACTTGGCATCGCCGAAACAAACCTGTTCCTGCAGCTCTCCGCGCTTGGCCTGTCGAGCAGCATGTTCGGCGCGCGCCTGCTGCCGATCGGCACCGTCTACGATCCGTTCATCCGCCGCGGTCTCGATGCCATGCATTACGGCTGTTACCAGGATTCCCGCTACATGCTGGTGGCGACCCCGTCGGGGATCACGCTGGCGCCCGAAGGCGGTGCGCACCAGTCGTCGGAAACGCCGCTGATCACACTGGCGCAGCCCGGCATGGCGGCGTTCGAGCCGGCTTACGTGGACGAACTGGCCGAAATCATGCGCTGGGGTTTCGAATATATGCAGGCGGACAACGGGGGGGCGGTGGCCCTGCGGCTGTCCACACGCATCCTGGAACAGCCTGACCGGGAAATGACCGAAACGCTGCGTGCCGAGGTCACGGCCGGCGCTTACTGGTTGCGCGAACCCGAACCGGGCAGCGAACTGGTCATCGCCTGCACCGGCGCGATCATGCCGGAGGCGATCTCGGCCTATGACGATATCGTCGAAGACATTCCCGGCGCCGGCCTGCTGGCGATCACCTCGGCCGATCGCATCCACGTCGACTGGATCGCCGCCCGCCGGGCGCGGATGTCGGGGCAGGGGGGCTCGGTTGCGCACATCGAAAAACTGCTCGCGCCGCTGGCCGAAGACGCGGCGCTGGTCACGGTCTACGATGCCCATTCAGGTACGCTCGGCTGGATGGGATCGGTCGCCGGACACCGCATTTACCCGTTGGGCGTCGATGCGTTCGGCCAGTCCGGCGATCTGCAGGATCTTTACCGGCACTACGGAATCGACAGCGACGCCATTCTAGATGCTGCTGCGCGGGCCTGTATCCGGCGTCTGGAAGGCTGAATTATCGTCACGTTACCATTGCCCGACGCAGTCGTTTGATGTAGACCCCCGCCGACCAAGAGCTTCGGTTGACGGAAACAGGTGCTGCGGTTAGGTGTGTACCCCGATTCAGCGGGCGTGGTGGAATTGGTAGACACGCAGGTTTTAGGTACCTGTGGCGCAAGCCGTGGGGGTTCGAGTCCCTTCGCCCGCACCAGTCGATGCCCGGTTCCGCGTTGTTTGCTACGGTCGCCGGAAAGGCGATGAAAAGAGAGATTTATGCAGGTTACAGAAACCAGTAACGAAGGCCTGAAACGCGAATATACGGTCGTGATCCCGAAAGAGGATATCGACGGACGCATGAGCGAACGGCTCGCCGAAGTGGGCGCCACCGTGAACGTACCCGGTTTCCGGCCGGGCAAAGTGCCTCTCACGATCCTGAAAAAGCGGTTCGGAGACGCGGTGCGCGGTGAAATTCTGGAGCAGACGATCCAGGCTTCGATTCAGAAAACCATGGACGAAAAGGATCTGCGTCCGGCGATGGAGCCCAAGATCGATCTCGTCACGTTCGAGGACGGCGCCGATCTGGAATACAAGCTGACCGTTGAAGTGATTCCGGACATCGAACCGATCGATTTCGGCACGATCGAATTGGAACGCCTTGTGGCGGACGTGCCCGACGACGATGTGCAGACGTCGATGGAGAGACTGGCCGACCAGCAGAAAACCTTCGCCGCCGAAGAAGGCCGCGCGGCCGAGGACGGCGACCAGCTGCTCATGAATTTCCTTGGCCGCATCGATGGCGAACCCTTCGACGGCGGCGCCGCCGACGGTATGGAGCTCGTGCTAGGCAGCGGGCAGTTCATTCCCGGTTTCGAAGAACAGCTTGTCGGCGTCAAGGCCGGCGACAAGAAAATGGTCAATGTCGATTTCCCGGCGGAGTACGGCGCGGAGAACCTGGCCGGCAAGGCGGCGGAATTCGAAGTCGATGTTACCGAAGTGCGCGCGCCGGCGAAGGTCGAGATCGACGAGGAATTCGCCAAATCCATGGGCGCCGAGGATCTGGCCTCGCTGCAGTCGATGGTGCGCGACCAGATCGGCTCCGAGTACACCCAGATTTCCCGCGGCCGGTTGAAGCGCGAACTTCTCGACAAGCTGTCGGACATGGCGGATTTTGACGTGCCGCCGGGCATGCTGGAAGAGGAATTCCAGAATATCTGGAAGCAGCTCGAAGAAGCCAAGGAGCAGGATCGTCTTGACGAAGACGACAAGGGTAAGTCCGACGAGGAACTGGAAGAACGCTACCGCGAAATCGCAGCGCGTCGCATCCGCCTTGGTCTGCTGCTATCGGAAATCGGCCGGGTCAACAACCTGACCGTCAGCCAGGACGACCTGAACCGAGCAATGGCTGAACAGGCCCAGCGTTTTCCGGGCCAGGAAGCCCAGGTAATGCAGTTCTACCAGGAAAATCCACAGGCCATGCAGGAACTGCAGGCGCCGATTTTCGAAGAAAAGATTATCGATTACATCCTCGAGCTTGCCAAGGTGACGGAGCGCACCGTGGGCATCGAGGAGCTGTTGGCCGATCCGGATGACAAAGACGCCGGCGACGCCAAGGCCAAAACCAAGAAGGCCAAGAAAAAGAAAGCCAAAGCCAAGGGCAAGGCAAAAGCCAAAGGGAAGTAACGTAGTTCGGGGATGGGGCCTGAAAGTAGAAACACGCGCGGCCAGTCGGCGACACCGCGCTCTAACATCGCTGGAGATCGAATGAACCTCGGCAACGAAACCAGAATGAATTCTCTCGTCCCCATGGTGGTCGAACAGACCAATCGCGGCGAACGGGCCTATGACATCTACTCCCGGCTGCTCAAGGAACGCATCATTTTCCTTGTCGGGCCGGTGGAAGACCACGTTTCCAGCCTGATATGCGCTCAACTGCTGTTTCTGGAATCTGAAAACCCGACCAAGGATATTTCCTTTTACATCAATTCGCCCGGCGGGCTGGTGACTGCAGGGCTCGCGATCTACGACACCATGCAGTACATCCGCCCGGATATTTCTACTGTCTGCATCGGTCAGGCCGCATCCATGGGGTCGCTCCTGATGGCGGCGGGCGCTGCCGGCAAGCGGTATTCGCTGCCCCATTCGCGGATCATGGTTCATCAGCCCTCTGGCGGCTTTCAGGGCCAGGCGACGGATATAGAAATCCACGCGAGGGAAATCCTGTCTCTGCGGGCGCGGTTGAACGACATCTACGTTCATCACACCGGTCAGGATCTGAAAGTCATCGAAGACGCGATGGAGCGCGACAAATTCCTGGACCCCGAAGAGGCCAAGGAATTCGGCATTATCGACGAAGTCGTCAACCGGCGCCCGTTACCGGACGGGGCGGACGACGAATCGGAGAAATCGTCCGATTAAGCCGAATCGTTACCTTTCGTTAACACATTGTTGAGGTCTGCAGAGGCAAAATGGTGCTGTACGAAAGAGAATCGCGAACTATATGAGCCTTTCCGGCAAATGGTTCAAAACCAGGATGCCGGGGCGGGGCGCCGCAAGCTTGCGGATGGACGCCCGAGCCCCCCTTGGTTAACATGCGCTGGAAAGACCTAGGTATTCAGGGGTATTCATGAGCAAGTCCGTCAGCGGCGACTCCAAAAACGTTCTTTACTGTTCTTTCTGCGGAAAGAGTCAGCACGAGGTCAGGAAACTGATTGCCGGGCCGACGGTCTTCATCTGCGATGAATGCGTTGAGCTTTGCATGGACATCATCCGAGAGGAGCACAAGACGACGCTTGTGAAATCGCGCGACGGTGTCCCGACGCCGAAGGAAATCTGTACTGTTCTGGACGACTACGTGATCGGCCAGGCGCACGCCAAGCGCGTATTGTCTGTTGCGGTGCACAATCACTACAAACGCCTGTCGCACGGTCAGAAGAACAACGACGTCGAGATCGCTAAGTCGAACATCATCCTGATCGGCCCCACCGGCTGCGGCAAGACGCTTCTGGCGCAGACATTGGCCCGAATTCTGGACGTCCCCTTCACGATGGCGGATGCAACGACCCTGACGGAGGCCGGCTATGTCGGCGAAGACGTCGAGAACATTATTCTGAAACTGCTGCAATCGGCGGACTACAACGTCGAGCGCGCGCAGCGCGGCATCGTCTATATCGACGAGGTCGACAAGATTTCACGCAAATCCGACAACCCGTCGATCACCCGCGACGTGTCGGGCGAAGGCGTGCAGCAGGCCCTGCTGAAAATCATGGAAGGCACGGTCGCCTCGGTGCCGCCCCAGGGCGGACGCAAGCATCCGCAGCAGGAATTCCTGCAGGTGGATACGACCAATATCCTGTTCATCTGCGGCGGCGCCTTTGCCGGTCTGGACAAGATTATCAGCGATCGAGGGCAGGGCACCAGCATCGGCTTTGGCGCTGACGTGCGCGACCCCGACGACCGCAAGACGGGCGAGATCCTGCGCGAAATCGAACCGGAGGATCTGCTGCGGTTCGGGCTTATCCCCGAATTCGTCGGCCGCCTGCCGGTCATCGCGACGCTGGAAGACCTCGATGAGGACGCGCTGGTCCAGATCCTGACGACGCCGAAAAACGCGCTGATCAAGCAGTACGGACGCCTGTTCGAAATGGAAGACGTCAAGCTGACCTTCTCCGAAGACGCGCTGTCGTCGATTGCCCTGAAGGCGATCAAACGCAAGACCGGTGCCCGCGGACTGCGGTCCATCCTGGAGAGTATCCTGCTGGAAACGATGTACGAACTGCCCAGCCTGGAAGGTGTGGAAGAGATCGCGATCAACGGCGAAGTCGTCGAGGGCCGGTCGCAGCCGCTCTACATCTACGCGGATAAGCTGGAGGAAAGCGGGACACCCGCCTGACTCGTGCCGGCTTGATTTTGCGCCTGCGAAGTCCATTTTAACTATACGGGCAGCGGCTGAACTTCTTCAGCGTTGCAGAGCGTAAATAGGAAACGAATATGTCGGACACCGCAAAAACAGCCACATTTCCGGTACTCCCGTTGCGGGATATCGTTGTCTTCCCGCACATGATCGTGCCGCTCTTCGTCGGGCGGGACAAATCGGTGAAGGCGCTGGAAGACGTGATGCAGGACGACAAGCAGATTCTGCTTGTGGCGCAGAAAAATGCTGGTCAGGACGATCCGGCCATCGACGATATCTACGATGTCGGCACGATCGGTACGGTGTTGCAGTTGCTCAAACTGCCCGATGGCACGGTCAAGGTCCTGGTCGAAGGAAGCCAGCGCGCGAAAATCGTGCGCTATACCGACAAAGAGGAATTCTTTCAGGCCGAAGCGGAACTGATCGAGGAAGCGCCGGACGAGGACAAGGACGTCGAGGCGCTGAGCAGGTCGGTGATCAGCCAGTTCGAGCAGTACATCAAGCTGAACAAGAAGATTCCGCCCGAAGTGCTGGTGTCGCTGAACCAGATAGAGGAGCCTTCGAAGCTGTCGGACACGATCGCATCGCACCTGGCGCTGAAGATTTCGGAGAAGCAGGAACTGCTGGAACTCATGTCGCCCGGCGAACGGCTGGAGCGCGCGTATTCGTTCATGGAATCCGAAATCGGCGTCCTGCAGGTCGAAAAGCGCATCCGTAACCGCGTCAAGCGCCAGATGGAGAAGACCCAGCGCGAGTACTATCTGAACGAGCAGCTTAAGGCGATTCAGAAGGAACTCGGCGAGACCGAAGACGGCCGCGACGAGGCGGGTGAATTCGAAGAACGCATAGAAAAGACCAAGCTGTCCAAGGAAGCCAGGGAAAAGGCGACCCAGGAGTTGAAGAAGCTCAAATCGATGAGCCCGATGTCGGCTGAAGCCACCGTTGTGCGAAATTACCTCGACTGGTTGCTCAGCATTCCATGGGGCAAGCGCTCCCGCGTCAAAAAAGACATCAAGGCCGCTGAAAAAATCCTCAACCAGGACCATTACGGCCTGGAAAAGGTCAAGGAACGCATCCTCGAATATCTCGCGGTGCAGACCCGTGTGCGAAAAATCAAGGGCCCCATCCTCTGCCTCGTCGGACCGCCCGGTGTCGGCAAGACGTCCCTCGGCAAATCGATCGCCAAGGCAACAGGCAGGAATTTCGTGCGCATGTCGCTCGGCGGCGTCCGTGACGAGGCCGAAGTACGCGGTCACCGGCGGACCTATATCGGTTCCATGCCGGGCAAGGTCATCCAGGGGATGAAGAAGGCCAAGACCTCCAATCCGCTCTTCCTGCTGGACGAGATCGACAAGCTCGGCGCCGACTGGCGCGGCGATCCTTCGTCCGCGCTGCTCGAAGTGCTGGACCCGGAACAGAACAACACCTTTGCCGATCATTACCTGGAGGTCGATTACGACCTTTCCGACGTGATGTTCGTAACCACTGCAAACACGCTGCGTATGCCGCAGCCGCTGCTCGACCGGATGGAGATTATTCGGCTGTCCGGTTACACGGAGGATGAAAAAGTCCAGATCGCCAAACGGCACCTGATTTCCAAACAGCTGAAATCCCACGGCCTGAAAAAGACCGAATGGTCGATTTCGGACGACGCGCTGCGCGATCTGGTGCGTCTGTATACCCGGGAAGCGGGTGTGCGTAACCTCGAGCGCGAACTCGCCAATCTGGCGCGGAAGGCGGTCAAGGAACTGGCGACGAAAAACAGGGAATCGATCCGCATCACGCGGCGCAATCTCGACAAGTTCGCCGGCGTACCGCGCTACCGGTTCGGCGAAATGGAAAGCGAAGACCTGGTCGGCGTGACCACGGGCCTGGCCTGGACCGAGGTTGGCGGCGAGTTGCTGTCGATCGAAGCCCTGCTGATGCCCGGCAAGGGCAACGTATCCCATACCGGTAAGCTGGGCGACGTGATGCAGGAATCCGTGCAGGCGGCCCGCAGTTACGTGCGGTCCCGCATGGCGATCTTCGGCGTCAGCTCGAAGTTCTTCGACAAGCGCGATATTCACGTTCATGTGCCGGAAGGCGCGACACCCAAAGACGGACCGTCCGCAGGCGTCGCCATGTGCACGTCGATCGTGTCAGCCCTGACCGGTATTCCGGTGCGGCGCGACGTCGCCATGACGGGCGAGATTACGCTGCGCGGTCGCGTCCTGCCGATCGGCGGGTTGAAGGAAAAACTTCTGGCGGCCCATCGCGGCGGCATCACGACGGTTCTGATTCCGCGGGATAACGAAAAAGATCTGGTCGATATTCCCGACAACGTGAAAAAGGGGCTGGAGATAATTCCTGTCGGCACCGTCGATGAAGTCCTCAGCGGAGCGCTGTCGCGCGAGCCCGTTCCGATCGATCTTGAGGAAGACGGGGACGAGGTCGTGTCCGCAAAGGACGGCGAAGAAGATGCCGAAGGTGTCGTGACGCATTAAGCGGCGTCTGCGTCCGAGTTATCAACGGCCCTCGTTGTTTTACGGGGGCCGTTTTTCTTTGGAGCGCTCGCACTTCAACGACTACGGAGGCCCGAAAACGAATCGATTCGCCCGATTCGGGGCCAAAAACAACGAAAAATCGCAGAAATCTGCGGTTTTCTAGATTGACCGCGCCGAAAATCCGTCCTTAAACTTGCGCCACACACCGGGGATTTCCGCCGCTATCCGGTGTTTTACGAAAAGCGGCAACACAGATTCATGATGAAAGGGCGTGTCGTGAACAAGAATGATCTCGTGGCTGCCGTGGCTGACGGTGCAGACCTCTCCAAGGCAGATGCAGCGAAAGCTGTCGATGCAGTATTCGACTCCATTACCGGTTCTCTGAAAAGCGGAGGCGAAGTTCGCCTCGTCGGTTTCGGAACCTTTAGCGTCGCGAACCGGAAAGCTTCGACGGGCCGCAACCCGCGCACCGGCGAAGCGATCCAGATTCCGGCGTCCAAGCAGCCGAAGTTCAAAGCGGGCAAAGGCCTGAAAGACGCGGTCAACTAAACCGCATTCGCACATAGCGAAAAGATTTGCCGGCCACCTTCGGGTGGCCGGTTTCTTTTTGTGGGAACTGGTTGCTAGAAAACGCTGACCGCATTCGCTATACAGGCAGCAAGGGCGGTTAGCTCAGCTGGCAGAGCGTCACGTTTACACCGTGAATGTCGGCGGTTCGATCCCGTCACCGCCCACCAAATCTCTAAACTCTGTTTTCAGCGACAGGGACGACCGATATGTCCGATAAAGATATCGCCGAGCTTCGCGACCTGGAAGCTCGTCGTTACGCCGCCATGCAGGCCGGCGATTTCGACGTTCTGGAAGATCTGCTCCATGACGAGCTTGCCTATATGCATTCCACCGGAGAGCTGGAGTCCAAGGAAAGCTATATCGGCGGCATGAGGGCGGGCACGTCTGCATACAAAACGGTGAATTACGACGACCAGACGATCCGCGTTCACGGAGATCTCGGCATGGTCTTTCATCATCTGGTAGCGGATGTGACGTTCGAGGGCGGTGAGCGCCATCTTGACAATCGCCTGCTGGCGGTGTGGTCGCGAGACGGCGGCAAGTGGCGCATGATCGGACTTCAGTCGGGACCGGTCGTCAAATAGACCGGGAAGGCGCCGTTCTCCCCGGTATCCGGTTCGTGTTGAACGCCGGCTGCCATCGGGCCGGGTGAGATATTTCCCGGGATTTGTTAGGTTTCGCCCGTCCATGGGGTGTGGCTGAAGAGTTATTGCAGTTTTTTGAACGCATCCTGGCGTGCGGCGCGTTGGGGGGGCGACCCTCACTGCACATAGCGGCCAATAAGAATAAACAAAACGCGCTGTCTCTCGTCCGGTGTGCCGGGCTTAAACCGTCAAAGACAAAATCAGAAAACGGTATCCGGTTCGCCGGATTGAGATCGTCCGGATTGATCCGGTCGGCACAACCAGAATTGTGGGAAAACGATGGTAGACGAAGAAGAAAAAACCCAGGACTACGGCGACGACCCCTTGCAGGTGCGAGAAACCGATGCCTATCAGAAAGAATACATTCAGCAGTTCGTCGAAAAATGGGACGACCTTATTGACTGGGACGCCCGGGCTGCCAGCGAAGGTCAGTTTTTCGTCGACGTATTGAAAGCCCGCGGAAAGCACAAAATACTGGATGTCGCGGCAGGAACGGGATTTCATTCCGTACAGTTGGCGAAGGCCGGGTTCGACGTGACCAGCGTCGACGGCAACGCCGAAATGCTCAGCAAGGCCTTTGAAAACGGTCGCGAGCGGGGACTGATCCTCAAAACGGTTCACGCCGACTGGCGTTGGCTCAACAAGGATGTCCACGGAAAGTTTGATGCGATCGTCTGTCTCGGCAATTCGTTTACCCATCTGCACGACGAGAGCGATCGTCGGCGCGCCCTTGCCGAGTTTTACGCAGCTCTGAAGTACGATGGCGTACTGATCCTGGACCAGAGAAACTACGACAGCATTCTCGACAACGGTTTCGATTCAAAACACAAATATTACTATTGCGGTGATCAGGTGACGGCCGAGCCGGAACACATGGACGATACGCTGGCGCGGTTTCGCTACAGCTTTCCGGACGGGTCCGAATTCCATCTGAACATGTTTCCGTTGCGCAAGGCGTATGTACGCAAGCTGATGCTCGAAACAGGTTTCCAGACCATCAAAACCTTCGGGGATTTTCAGGAAACCTACCAGGAAAACGAGCCTGATTTCTTCGTCCATGTCGCGGAAAAGAAATACGATGTCGAATAGGAGCGACGCGGTCGAACGGGCCGAGGAATACTACGACAGCGCCGAGGCAGATGCGTTCTACAAGACCATCTGGGGCGGCGAGGATATCCATATCGGTCTGTACCGCTCGGAGTCCGAGCCGATCGCCGATGCCAGCCGGCGCACCGTGGAAGAAATGGCGAACCGCATTCCAGGGTGCGGTCCGAATACGCGAATCATGGATCTTGGCGCCGGCTATGGCGGCTCGGCACGGTATCTGGCGAAAACATTCGGCTGCCGGGTGACATGCCTTAACCTCAGCGAAACCCAGAACGCCCTGAACCGCGAGTTGACCGGTCAGGCGGGACTGGACGATCTCGTCAGCGTCGTGCACGGCGATTTCGAGAACATACCCGACACCGATGACAGTTACGACGTCGTCTGGTCGCAGGATGCGATCCTGCACAGTGGCCGCCGCGAACGGGTGCTGGACGAGATCGCCCGGGTACTGACGCCGCACGGTCAGCTGGTGTTTACCGATCCGATGCAGTCGGACGACTGTCCCGACGGGGTGCTGCAGCCGATTCTGGATCGCATCCAGCTTTCCACGCTGGGAAGCTTCCGGTTTTACCGAGAAAAACTGGCGGCGCGCGGTTTCCGGGAAGAAAGTATCGACGACCTGACGGATCAGCTGCGAATTCACTATTTCCGGGTCGGCCAGGCGCTGCGGGACAACTACGATCAGGCGGTGGAGCTGTCCGGCAAGACCTATGTCGACAATATGTTGAAAAGACTTCAGCACTGGGTCGACGGTGCGGATAAGGGCTATCTCGCCTGGGGCATCATGGATTTTCGGAAGAACGGGTAAATTCGGCGTCTGAGGTCGCAATGTATTGTTGACGCCCCGCGCTCGCTGCATTACATCATTGCGCCTCGCGATAGCGAGAACGCGGGGGTGTAGCTCAGCTGGTTAGAGCGCTGGCCTGTCACGCCAGAGGCCGCGGGTTCGAGTCCCGTCACTCCCGCCACTTTTCTCCCTGAAATTGACCTGCCGCCCGTGACACGTATCGGACAAATCCGGTATAGTGCCTCGCTATCTAAACAAACGCCGAAGGGCGTGAAGGACGGGGAGGGTCTCATATGACCGATATGCGCTACGAGGCGCCGGAATCACTGGACGCGGCCGTTGCATTGCTGGGCGATGCGAAGGACGGCGGCAAGGTGCTGGCGGGCGGCACCGACGTGCTGGTGCAGCTGCACGCCGAAATGATCGAACCGGACGTGCTGGTCGACATCAAGAACATTCCGGACGTGAAATCCATGCTGGAAACCGACGGCGCCTGGACGATCGGCGCGGCTGTGTCGGGCATGAACGTTATCGGTAACGCGGAATTCGCGGCCGCATGGCCAGGCGTTTGCGAGGGCGTCGCGCTGATCGGCTCGGTTCAGGTCAAGGGCCGGGCCAGCATCGGTGGAAATCTTTGCAACGCGTCGCCGGCCGCGGACAGCGTGCCGGCGATCATTGCCGCGGGCGCGGTGGCTAACATTATCGGCCCCGGAGGCCTGCGCGAGGAACCGGTCGAAAACATCGTCACCGGCCCCGGCAGGACATCGCTGGCCGATGGCGAATTCATCGTTTCGTTTTCCTTTCCGAAGAAGCCAGCGCATACCGGCGATTGCTACCTGCGGCTGACGCCGCGAACGGAAATGGACATCGCGGTGGTCGGTGCGGGCGTTTGCATTACGCTCGACGACGGTGGCACCTGCACGGCGGCGCGCGTATCGATCGGGGCTGTGGCGCCGACAGCGTTGCTGGTCGCCGATGCGGCGAATGCGCTGATCGGCACCCAAGTGGACGATGCGGCGCTGGAAAACATGGTCGCCGCGGTACGCGCCGCATGCGACCCGATCAGCGACAAGCGGGGCACGCGCGAATACAGGATCAAGACGGCCGGCGTCATTGCGCGCCGCGCAGCGTTGAAGGCACTGGAAAGGGCACAGGCAAACTGATGGCGAAAAAAGTACATGTGACGACCACGGTGAACGGCGACGAGTACGAATATCTCGCCGAAGCTGGACAGACGCTTGTCGACGTGCTGCGTAACGAGCTGGAACTGACGGGCACCAAGGAAGGCTGTTCGACCGGCGACTGCGGCGCCTGCAGCGTCATTCTGGATGGCGAACTTGTGTGTTCCTGCCTGGTGCTGGCGGCGGAAACCGATGGCAAGGCGGTGGAAACCATCGAAGGCATGGCCGATGGCGACAATCTGCACCCGCTGCAGCGAAACTTCCTTGAACTGAACGGCCTGCAGTGCGGCATCTGCACGCCCGGTTTTCTGATCGCCGCGAAGGCGCTGCTGGAACGGAACCCGGATCCGACAGAGACCGAGGCGCGCTTCTGGCTGGCGGGTAATCTCTGCCGTTGCACCGGTTATGACAAAATCGTCCGCTCCGTCATGGCGGCGGCGGAAGAAATGAGAGGAGCTTGATATGGCGACCATTCTCGAAGATTCGAAATTCGATCCGCAGCGCGACCTCAAGATCGTCGGCAGCAACCCGGTAAAACATGACGGCCTGGACAAGGTGACCGGCCGCGCCAAGTTCGGGGCCGACTTCTTCCTGCCCGGCATGCTGTACGGCCGTACGCTGCGCAGCCCGCATGCGCATGCGATCATCAAGTCGATCGACACCAGCGCGGCCGAGGCGCTGCCCGGGGTAAAAGCCGTGATCACGCGGGACGATTTTCCGGATATCGATCCGGGCTCCGTCGCGGGCGACATGACGCGGACTGCCATGGCACGCGAAAAAGCGCTGTTCGACGGGCATCCCGTGGCCGCTGTCGCCGCGACCAGCGACGCGGTCGCGAAGCGCGCGCTGAAGCTGATCAAAGTGGACTATGAGGTACTGCCGCATGTGATCGATCCCGTCGATGCGATGAAGCCCGACGCGCCGATCCTGCACAATTATATCCGGACCAAGGGTCTGGATGAGCCCAGCGACAAACCGACCAACGTGACCGAACGCATGGTCAGCCAGATGGGTGACATCGAAAAAGGCTTCGCCGAAGCCGATGTGATCGTCGAGCGCGAATTCGATTCCAAACCCATGCATCAGGGCTATATCGAACCGCAGGGCTGCGTGGCCGAATATTCCGAAGACGGCCAGGTCGAGCTGTGGTGCAGCACCCAGGCGCCGTTCGTCTACCGCGACCGGCTGTCCGCGATCCTCAAGATCGATGCGTCGAAAATCAACGTGCAGCAGTCCGAACTGGGCGGCGGGTTCGGCGGAAAGACCGGGTTCTATCCGGAGCCGCTTGCGATTCAGCTTTCCAAGAAAGCGTCCCGTCCGGTGAAGATGGTGCTCAGCCGCAGTGAAGTGTTCCGCGGCACGGGGCCGGTTTCGGGGACGAGCTACAAGATCAAGATGGGCGTCACCAAGGACGGCAAGATCACCGCCGCCCAGGGCGAGCTGATTTTCCAGACCGGCATCTTTACCGGCTCGATGTACTTCAACGCGCCGAACGCCATGTTCACGCGCTACAACCTCGAAAACGTCTACATCGAATCCTTCGAGGTGGTGTCCAACCGGCCCAAGGTGAATTCGTTCCGCGCGCCCTGCGTGCCGCAGATCGTGTTCGGCGTCGAGGGCGTCATCGAAGAGCTTGCTAAGAAAATAGGTATGGATCCCATCGATCTGCGGCTTAAAAACGCGGCGACCGAGGGCTACACCACGATCTACGGAGAGACCCTGGGGCCGATCGGTTTCGTGGAAACACTGGAAGCGGCCAAGGCGTGCGATCACTACCAATCGCCCGTCAGGGAAGGCGAAGGCCGGGGCGTTGCGTCCGGGTTCTGGTTCAACCGGGGCGGCGAGACGTCGACGTCGATGAACATCGCGCCGGACGGATCGGTGACGATCATCACGGGCACGGCGGATGTTGCCGGGTCGCGTATCTCCATAGCCATGATGGCGGCGGAAGAACTCGGTATTTCCACCGACAAGGTTCGCATCACGATGGCGGACACCAACTCTCTCGGTTTCAACCGCGTGACGGCGGGCAGCCGGACAACCTATTCGGTCGGCATGACCGTGGTCGACAACGCGCGCCAGTGCATCGACCAGTTCATCAAGCGGGCTGCCGAAATCTGGGACGTGCCGGAAGACGCGGTCATTTACGAGAACGGCGAATGCCGGCCCGCCAGTGCGAATGTCGGCGAGTTCGAACCGCTGTCGATCGCCGACATCACCAAGCAGACGACCATGTCGCACGGGGCCGTGACGGCCAGTGCATCGATGAACGTCACCGGCGCCGGGCCGGGTTTTGGCCTCCACATCGTCGATGTGAAAGTCGATGAGGAAACCGGCCGCTGCGACGTAACGCGCTACACCGTGGTGGAGGATGCCGGTAAGGCGATCCATCCGCTGCAGGTCGAAGGTCAGTATCAGGGCGGCGCGGTCCAGGGCATCGGCTGGGCGCTGAACGAGGAATACGTCTATGGTGAGGATGGCCGTCTCCAGAACGCGGGGTTCCTGGACTACCGCATGCCGGTGACGTCGGACGTGCCGATGATCGATACCGTGATCGTCGAAGTGCCGAATCCGCGCCATCCGTTCGGCCTGCGCGGCGTCGGCGAAGTGCCGGTGGTGCCGACAATGGCCGCGATCGGCAATGCGATCGGCGATGCCATCGGTGTGCGGCCCCAGTCGCTCCCGATGTCGCCGCCCAAGCTGCTGGAACTGATCGAAAACCGCGACGCCTGACGCTAGCCACGAATGTAACGAAGACGGGAGCGGCCTGCCGGGGCCGCTCCTGTTTTGCTAAAATCCGTTCTCAATCGCCCGGCGTGGCAAAGTAGCCCGATTCGGCCCAAAACCTTTGAAATCCAATAGTATTAATCTTATAAAGCGACGGTTAACCGGTCATCGGGGAAGCCGCGTCAACCGCTAGTTAACCTAAACGGTTAACTTTGCTCGAATTCTCGCCGTGGCCGTGCGCCGCGGGTCCAATCTGGGGCTGTCTTATGCAGGACATGTTGAGCGAATATCTGCCGATCCTGATTTTTCTCGGGATTGCGACGGGTATGGCAATCGCCGCGCTGGGGGCGTCGTACATTATTGCCCGGCAGAAACCCGATCCCGAAAAGATTTCCGCCTACGAATGCGGTTTCGATGCGTTCGACGATGCGCGTGGGCAGTTCGACGTCCGGTTTTATCTGGTTGCGATTCTGTTCATCATCTTCGATCTGGAAATCGCCTTCCTGTTCCCGTGGGCGATTTCGCTTTCCGAAATCGGCGTGTTCGGTTTCTGGTCGATGATGGCGTTCCTCGGCGTGCTCACAATCGGTTTCATCTACGAATGGAAGAAAGGCGCGCTCGAATGGGAGTAGACGCACCGCTCAAGCCCGGCGCGCAGCAGGATCTGATCCTGGGGCACGTGACGGACGAGCTGAGCGACAAGGGCTTTGTCGTCGCCCAGATGGATAAGCTGGTGTCCTGGGCCCAGTCGGGATCTCTTTGGCCGATGACCTTCGGGCTTGCCTGTTGCGCGGTCGAAATGATGCACACGGCGGCCAGCCGCTATGACCTCGACCGGTTCGGCGTCGTTTTCCGGCCCAGCCCGCGCCAGTCCGACGTCATGATCGTGGCCGGCACGCTGACCAACAAGATGGCGCCGGCCCTGCGCAAGGTCTACGACCAGATGGCGGAGCCGCGCTGGGTGATCTCCATGGGAAGCTGTGCCAACGGCGGCGGCTACTATCATTATTCCTACTCGGTGGTGCGCGGATGCGACCGGATCGTTCCGGTGGATGTATACGTGCCGGGTTGCCCGCCGACGGCGGAAGCATTGCTGTACGGCATTCTGCAGTTGCAGAAGAAAATCCGCCGTACCAGCACCATCGTGCGATAGACAGGCGGACCGGACTGGCGAATGAGCGATACGCTTAACGATCTGGGGGACTACATCGCGGGCAAGGCCGGCGATGCGGTTCTGTCGTGGGAGATCGCGCTGGGCGAGCTGGCGATCGTAACGACCCGTGACAATCTTTCGGCGGTGATGAAACTGCTGCGGGACGATTCCAATTGTCAGTTCAAGGTGCTGATCGACGTCACCGCGGCCGACTATCCGGAACGCGAGGAGCGCTTCGAGATCGTCTACAACCTGCTCAGCCTGTCGCACAATCAGCGAATTCGCGTAAAGGCATCAACGGACGAGAACACGCCGGTGCCTTCGGTGGTGCCGCTGTTCAGCGCGGCCGGGTGGTTCGAACGCGAAGTATGGGACATGTTCGGCGTGTTTTTCACCGACCACCCGGATCTGCGGCGGATGCTGACCGATTACGGCTTCGAAGGACATCCGCTGCGCAAGGATTTCCCGCTGACCGGATATGTTGAAGTCCGTTACGACGAGGAGCAAAAGCGAGTCGTCTACGAACCCGTAACGCTGACCCAGGATTTCCGCAGCTTCGATTTCATGAGCCCGTGGGAAGGGGCCGAGTACATTCTTCCGGGCGATGAAAAGGCCGGGGAAGACGCCGCGGAGAAAGCCGACTGATGGCCGAAACCGAGATCAAGAATCTGACGATGAATTTCGGCCCGCAGCATCCGGCGGCGCATGGCGTGCTGCGGCTTGTGGTTGAGATGGACGGCGAGATCGTCGAGCGCTGCGACCCTCATATCGGCCTGTTGCACCGCGGCACCGAAAAGCTGATCGAATACAAGACCTATCTGCAGGCGGTGCCGTATTTCGACCGGCTCGATTACGTCTCGCCCATGTGTCAGGAACACACCTATGCGCTGGCCGTTGAAAAGCTGGCGAACATCACGGTGCCGCTTCGGGGGCAGTACATTCGCGTTCTGTTCAGCGAGATCACGCGCATCCTCAATCATATCCTCAATATCAGTGCGTTCGCGCTGGACGTCGGCGCGATGACGCCGCTGCTGTGGGGCTTCGAGGAACGCGAAAAACTGATGGAATTCTATGAACGCGTGTCGGGCGCGCGTTTACATTCGGCATATTTCCGTCCTGGCGGGGTGCATCGTGATCTGCCGGCAGGCCTGCTGGAAGACGTCGCCGAGTTCTGCGAGACCTTCCCGGCGATCATCGACGACATCGAATCCCTGTTGACGGAAAACCGTATCTTTCGCCAGCGCACCGTCGATGTGGGAATCGTCAGCAAGGACGAAGCGCTCGACTGGGGATTTTCGGGGCCGATGCTGCGAGGCAGCGGCGTGCCATGGGATCTGCGCAAGTCGCAGCCCTACGATGTATACGACCGCGTGGATTTCGACATCCCGGTCGGCAAGAACGGCGACTGCTTCGACCGTTATCTCGTCCGGGTCGAGGAAATGCGCCAGAGTCTGCGGATTATGAAACAGTGTGTCGACGAAATGCCTGGCGGCCCTGTCCGCACGACGGACAACAAGATTTCGCCGCCGCGCCGGGGCGAGATGAAGCAGTCGATGGAGGCGTTGATCCATCATTTCAAGCTTTATACCGAGGGATATCACGTGCCGGCGGGCGAAACCTACACCGCCGTCGAAGCGCCCAAGGGCGAATTCGGCGTGTATCTGGTCGCCGACGGTACCAACAAGCCCTATCGTTGCAAGATCCGCGCCCCGGGCTTCGCCTTCCTGCAGGCAACCGATTACCTGTCCAAAGGGCACATGCTGGCCGACATGGTGGCGATCGTCGGATCCATGGATATCGTGTTCGGGGAGATCGACCGGTGAGCGAACAGCCCGAGACATTTGCGTTCGATGCCGATAACGCGGCGCTGGTGAACAAGCACCTCGCCAAGTATCCGGAAGACCGCAAGGCCAGCGCGGTGCTGCCGCTTCTGGACATCGCCCAGCGCCAGTGCGGCGGCTGGCTGCCGCGTGCGGCGATGGATCATATCGCCGACATGCTGGATATGGCGCCGATCCGGGTCTACGAGGTCGTCTCGTTCTACGAGATGTATCACGACACGCCGCGCGGCAAGCACGAGCTGCGCGTCTGCACCACCACGCCCTGTTGGCTGCGCGGCAGCACCGATATCGTCGCGGCCTGCGAAGACGAACTAGGTTGCAAGGTCGGCCAGACGTCGGACGACGGCGTCTTTTCGCTGGGCGAGTTCGAATGCCTGGGCGCCTGCGTCAACGCGCCGATCATCTGGATCGACGACGACTATTACGAAGACGTGGATCCCGACAGCGCGCGCAAGCTGATCCAGGCGTTCCGCAAGGGCGAAAAGCCCGAACCGGGCACAATGATCGACCGTCAGACATCGGCGCCCGCAAGCGGACTGACGACGCTGACCGGGGCAGGGGACTAGCGGCATGCTGCAGGATAAAGACCGCATTTTCACCAATCTCTACGGCATGCAGGACTGGGGTCTCGAAGCCGCGAAGATGCGTGGCGACTGGGACGGTACCAAGGATATCCTTGCCAAGGGACGCGACTGGATCATCGACGAGATGAAGGAATCCGGCCTGCGCGGGCGCGGTGGCGCGGGCTTCCCGGCGGGTCTCAAATGGTCCTTCATGCCGAAGGAACCGACCGGCAAGCCGCATTACCTTGTGGTCAATGCCGACGAATCCGAGCCCGGCACCTGCAAGGACCGGGACATCATGCGCCACGATCCGCACAAGCTGGTCGAAGGCTGCCTGGTGGCCGGTTTCGCCATGGGGGCCGACGCCGCCTATATTTACGTACGCGGCGAATTCTACAACGAAGCCGCCATCCTCGATGCGGCCGTGCAGCAGGCTTACGACGCGGGCCTGATCGGCAAAAACGCCTGCGGCTCCGGCTACGATTTCGATGTCTACGTGCATCGCGGCGCCGGCGCCTATATCTGCGGCGAGGAAACGGCGCTGCTGGAAAGCCTGGAAGGCAAGAAGGGCCAGCCCCGGATCAAGCCGCCGTTCCCGGCGAACACCGGGCTTTACGGGTGTCCGACCACGATCAACAACGTCGAGACCATCGCAGTGTCGCCGACGATCTGCCGGCGGGGTGCTACGTGGTTCGCGGGGTTCGGCCGCGAAAACAACACCGGCACCAAGGTGTTCTGCATTTCCGGCCATGTGAACAATCCCTGCAATGTCGAAGAAGAGATGAGCATCCCGCTGAAGGAGCTGATCGACAGACACGCCGGCGGCGTGCGCGGCGGCTGGGACAATCTGAAGGCGATTATTCCCGGCGGATCGTCCGTTCCGTGCCTGCCGAAAAATATCTGCGACGACATTCTGATGGATTTCGATTCCCTGCGCGAAGTGAAATCCGGGCTCGGCACCGCCGCGGTCATTGTCATGGACCAGTCGACCGACATCATCGCGGCGATCGCGCGGCTGTCGAAATTCTACAAGCATGAAAGCTGCGGCCAGTGCACGCCGTGCCGCGAAGGCACCGGCTGGATGTGGCGCGTGATGGAACGGCTGGTCACCGGCGATGCCGAGATCGAGGAGATCGACATGCTTCTCGACGTGTCCTACGAGATCGAAGGCCACACGATCTGTGCGCTGGGCGACGCGGCGGCATGGCCGGTGCAGGGCGTGATCCGCCATTTCCGCGACGAAATCGAAGACCGCAGCAAGTCGCGGCGTTCGAAGACGGCGGCCTGAGGGGAGCGCGCGAAAACATGGCAAAGCTCACTA
>Ga0181572_10000798_pt1 | contig 22791 bp, 18 predicted proteins | sample 101ome_26_FD_133004 | JGI IMG/M metagenome (GOLD analysis project Ga0181572, IMG submission 133004) | Coastal salt marsh microbial communities from the Groves Creek Marsh, Skidaway Island, Georgia - 101408AT metaG (megahit assembly) | ecosystem: Environmental > Aquatic > Marine > Intertidal... | reverse complement strand
TGAAATTAGAACCCCTTTTGTGGACTCAAAACTTTTATCAGAAGTTTCTATATTGTTACCTGCTCTTGTTAAAGTTAAGAAAAAAAATATTTTATTTGAAGCTTTAAATGTTGATTTGCCTAAATCAGTTTATACAAAACCAAAAACTGGATTTTCAATTCCTCTTAATAACTGGCTCAAAGAAAAAGAAATTACATGGAACAAACTTGTTGAAAACAGTTTTGAGTTTAAAGAATGAAAATTATTCATGTAATTCCGTCAATTTCCAGAGAGTCAAGTGGGCCGTCTTATTCCGTAAGAAAGCTTACAGAATATTTAATTGATTTAAAATGCCCGGTTATGTTGGCTGCAATAAATTGGGGTAATAATAAGAAAATTAACGAACCGAATTTTTACTTCTTTAAGTTATTTCCATTTATTAAAAAACTTGGAATTTCGTTTGAATTGAAATCCTGGCTCTTTAAGCAGGGAAAGATCTCAAAAGATTTAATCCTCCATAATCATGGGATGTGGCAAATGAATGCAGTTTATGCTGCAATCGTTTCTAAACAAACTGGTGCTCACCTAATAAGCTCACCCAGAGGAAGTCTCTCAAGTTGGGCTTTTAATAGTGGCAGTCGGTTTAAGAAATTATTTTGGGTTCTTTTTCAGGAGAGGGCTCTAAAAAATTCAAAGGTTCTCCATGCAACTTCTATCGGTGAATATGAGGATATAAGAGCTATGGGTTTTAAACAACCTGTAGCAATTATTCCTAATGGTATTGATTTACACCCTCAACTTAAAAATATACATAGAAAGAAAACAGTCCTTTATCTAGGTAGGATTCATCCAGTAAAAGGTATTGATATCCTAATAGAGTCATGGAGAGCAGTAGAGAGCATATATCCTGATTGGGAGTTAAAGATTGTTGGCGGTGATTACGACTATCACGGTTCAAATGGTCATGAAAAGAAATTAAAAGAGCTAGTTCGAAAATTAAAATTATGTAATGTAAATTTTTCTCAAGCAATTTATGGTGCCGATAAGTTCTCTGTTTATAAAGAATCAAGCATATATGTACTACCTTCTCATTCTGAAAATTTTGGGATAACTGTTGTCGAGGCCCTTGCATCTGGTACACCAGTAATTACGACAAAAAATACTCCGTGGGAGGAGTTAGAGAAATATGATGCAGGAAAATGCGTTGAATTAAACAAAGACACATTGTCTAAAGCAATTATTGACTTAATATCAGTTGGCGAGAAAAGTAGACAGATAATGGGAGAAAATGGCAAATTACTTGTTAGAGAAAAATATAATTGGAATTCGATTGCTGAAAATTTTCTTGAGCTATACAAATGGACTCTAGGAAAAGTTAGCACTGTTCCAGATTTTGTAAAAATTAACTAGGGAGAAATAAATGAGCTGGAGAACTAATAAGCTGATTTTATTGTTTAGGAAACTTGGAAGATTAATGGGAGTTAATAAAATAATTTCTAGATTAGTTTTGGGTGATAAATACGAAGAGAGCTATGATGCCTTTCTACAGTCTTTTATTGCAGATGCAGATATAGTTTGGGATATTGGAGGAAATGTTGGTTATTACTCAAAAATATTTTCTGATGCAGTAGGTGTTTATGGCAAGGTTTTTGTGTTCGAGCCCAGCCCAATTAATTTTTCGACTCTAAAAAAGAATACTCATAATATAAAAAATATTTATTTAAATAATTTCGGATTAGGTTCCTCTGAAGGAATCTTCTCATTCGAGCAGGGCAAGGATCAGCTTGTTGCTACTAGTAAATTTTGTCCAAACACAGAGTCATCAATGATGGTTGAAATAAAATCACCTCAGAAAATTATTGCATCTGGAGATATTGATCTACCATCTATAATAAAGATAGATGTAGAGGGTTTTGAACTAGAAGTCCTGAGAGGCTTTAATAACGCATTGAAAAATAAAAAAATAAAAGCTATTGGTGTTGAGATTCATTTTTCGGAACTTGAGAATATGGGAAATCCTAATGCATCAATGCATATTGAATCTCTTTTAGTTAGTTCTGGTTTTAAACTTAAATGGACTGATTTCAGTCATCTCGTTGCTTATAGATAATTTCTCTATCTATGAATGGTATCAGTAGACTTGCTTATGGAACTGCCTCTATCCATAGGGTTTTTTCTAGATCACAAAGAGAAAAATTAATATATACAGCAATTGATTGTGGAATCAATCACTTTGATTCATCTCCATTTTATGGAGATGGTATTTCCGAATACACTCTAGGTTATGCCACTAGAAAATTTCGTAACAATATTTCAATTGCTTCGAAAATAGGAATTACTCCTAAACAAGGCATAACAAATAATTCCCTTATAGTCTGGCAAAGAAGACTTGCATCAAAATTATTACCTAATTACAAACTGGATGAATCTCACTGGAAAGTAGATCAGTTAGAAAAAAGCTTTTTTTCGTCTCTAAAACGCTTACAGACCGATTACATTGACTTTCTATTTCTTCATGAGCCAGAATTAGCGCTCATGGATATGGAAAAAATTTCAGAGTTTCTAGAAAAAATTAGGAAACAAGGTTACATTATTCAATATGGAGTTTCTGGAGAGGGCAAAAAATTACTGCCATTTACAGAAAGACATAAAAATTTATCCCAAATAATTCAAACAAGAGATAGTTTAGATAAGCAAGAGGCAAGTCAATTCTTCTCTATACAAGATTCTATAATTTATACCTATGGATATTTTTCTAATAATTCATCATCCATTAAATTACCCACTTCAGACATTCTGAAGAAAGCGTTAGAAAGAAATTTACATGGCAAGGTTATATTCTCTACAAATAAGATTTCTAGATTAAAGGAAATTATTTCATAATGCCTGTGATTGATTTGAAAAAGGTTTCTTCAGGAATAGTCAAACATGCAGATTTCTGCATAGTTGGTTATGGGGCAATTGGAATACCAATAGCTTCAGAAATTTTGAAACATAATAAGTCCGTCATAATCATCGAGGCCGGGCCTATGGATCCGGTTCTAGGAAATGAAATAGGGGTGTATTCAAACTTTTCAGACGCAGAATATCTAGGTTCTAATAAAGGTAGATATTTTGGAGTCGGAGGCTCTACAGGAAGATGGGGAGGGGCTCTCGGAATTCCAGAAAAAGATCATACAGATAATCTTTATGGGGCAGATATTTGGAAACATATCACTGAGACCACTGAAAGAAACTACAAGTATGTGCTAAATTCAATAGGCGTTCATCAAGATCTAGATTTCAAGGAGTTAGCCTATAGAAGGTTTGCAAAGTTTAATGCAGGAACTAAAGATTTGGGCATTGATTTATCTTGTGTTTACAATTTACCTTTTGCAAAAAGAAATTTTTCAAAGTCTATTTTTGATAATATTAGAAAAAGTCCAAAATTTAGTTTAATTTACAACTCTGTATTAACTTCGTTTGATTTAAAAAAAAGTGGAGATCTAAAAATCCAATCATTTAAGGCCAAGTCTATTAATTCGAACGAACTAACTATCATAGCAGATAAATTTATTATTGCTGCTGGAGCAATTGAATCAGCAAGAATTTTGCTTGAACTTGATAATCATTTAGAAGGCACTCTTTATAATAAGAGCTATAAGCCTGGAGACCAATTCACAGATCACTTGTCAACAAAAGTTGGAGCAATTATCAATCAAGATCTGTCAAAGGCGAAATATTGGTTTAGTCCATTTTTTTTAAATTCAGCAATTTGTAACTTTAGGTTTTTTAAAAGAGATTCTTCAAAAATAACAAACAGAGGATTTTTTCACTTTATTGTTGATAGTGAAGCAATTGGTTTGAGCTATCTAAAAGATTATTTTTCAAAAATTCAAAGGGGCAAGAAGGCTAATCCTCTAAATAAAAATTTATTAATTGCACTTATAGATTTAATATACATAGGCTTCTTCAAAATATTTTTTAAGAGATTAGTTTTGCCTAAAACCAGTAATATTAATCTTCATCTTGATATTGAACAGTCACCAATAAATAAAAATTCTTTTTCTTTGTCCAATGAGTTAGATGTTTATGGTCGAAATAAATTAATTATAAATTGGAAAATTTCTAGCGATGATGTTAAACAGTTAAAAGCGTTAGCTAATGATTTTGTATCTTCATGGAATCGTCTCTCATTGTCATTTCCCAAAATACATTTAAGTGATATAGATATTTCGACAAAAAAAATTTTCGATGCTTATCATCCAGTTTCAACATGTAAAATTGGCACAGTAGGTTATTCAGCATTAGACGAAAACTTGAAAGTTCATCAATTAGAGAATCTTTGGGTATATAGTACTGGAGTACTGCCTAGTGCAGGTTATGTTAATCCTACTTTTACTGCATTGTGTATTTCTTATGCCTCATTAAAAGGAATAATCTAACTAATATTTATTTATGGATGGAGAATTATGTCCTCTTTAAGCGATGCCGGTTTTTCTATAGTTCAAATTGAGACAAAAGCAGCTTGTAATATGAAGTGTACTTTTTGTCCTTATACTGAAAAAAATGACACCAAGTCTAATATTAATGAAGCACTTGTTAAGCGCATCATAAAAGAAATCTCTCTTTATAGACCAAAAATAGATTATTTGTCTTTCAATCAATTCAACGAACCACTTCTTGACAAAAGAATTTTTGGATTTATTGATTACGCTAAAGAATTAGGAGTCAACACACAACTAATAACAAATGGTTTACTGTTAAATAAAGAAAGCATTTGTGACAAATTAATTACTGCTGCGCCAACAGAAATTAAATTGTCACTTCAGGTTATTGAGAGAAATACTATAGAAAAATCACGTGGCCTCAAGTTTAGCTTTAATAATTATATGCAATCTATATTAGAATTTGCAACTAGAGCTTCAAAAGAAATTCCCCAAACAAGGATAGTTATCGATCTAGGTTGTAATTTCATTTCACCAACAGAAAGGATTATCAGAAGAATTCTTGGTTTATCAACCGGAGATCCAGCAGTTCCTCATGACGTTCAAACACTCGCAAGGAATGTAACGGATGCTTTTGGAGGAACAAACTTCTTTTTAAAAAACAAAGAAGCTCTCAATAATATTGTTGAACATATTAAGTCTTCAAGTTCAGACTATATATCTTCAACAGGTGTAAAAATTTTTAATAACGTTTTCCTTAAAGTAAAGAAATTTCATTATGGCCATAAAATCAAGGATTTCTACCCTGTAGCAAATTTTTCTTGCGGAACAAGAATTTTGTCTGTTCTAGCAGATGGTAAAGTTGTTCCATGCTGCGTTGATTATGAAGGCGTATTGAGTATGGGCAATATACACGATCAAACTCTAAATGAAATTATCTCCTCTGATAAATTTTCTTCTATGTTGTCTTCTATCCGCAAAAAGGATGGAAAAAAACATAATGCCTGTGCAAAGTGTTTTGGTGAGCCCACTAAAAGGGGCAGCTTCGCTAGGAATATTTTAAATAAATACAGGTAGTCTTATGCTAAATCTTGACTTTTCATCTTATATTTTTGATTTTGATGGCGTCCTTTTTGATACAAATAATATCAAAGAAAAAGCCATTAGGAAGGCAGTAGAGAAAAATTCGGATGATCAGAATTTGGTTGCAACTTTTTTAGAATACTTTACATCTAACAATGGTTTATCAAGGGAATATAAAATTAACAAATTTTTTAATAGTTTAGAAAGTAAATTAATCCTAACAGACTACAACAGTATTTTAGATTCATCTTTATTAGATGCTTTGCCTTGTGATTGCTCATTAGAGCTAGTTAAGAAACTTCACAATCTAAATAAAAACATTTTCATCCTATCTGGCGGTGAAGAGTCTGAAATTATGAAAATATTGACCAAATTTAATATATTAGAGTGCTTTGTATCTATCTATACTAGTAATACACCTAAATCTTCTGCACTGGAAATCATTAAAGAAAATAAAGAGGAGTGTATTTTTTTCGGAGATAGTGCGATTGATTATCAAGCTGCCCAAAGTGCTAATGTAAAATTCCTATTTGTTAGAAAATATAGCCAAGATAATTACATGAAAAATTTTTTTCTTGGGGATGGCTCAATAAATTCTCTTTGTGAGTTGAAAATATTATGATTAGAATTGCAATAAATGGATTAGGCAGGATTGGTAGGTCAATATTTAGGCAAATAATTGATAATAATGAATTTGAGTTAGTTGCTGTTAATGAAGTCAATCCTGATGCAAATAATATTGCCTACACAATTAACTATGACACCCTTTACGGTAGAATGGATGAACAAGTTTCATTAATTAATGATGAACTTTCATATGGTAAAAAAACTATTCCTTTGTTTCATGAAAATGACATCTCTCTTGTACCATGGGCTGAGTTGGGAGCGGATTATATAATTGATGCATCAGGAGTTATAGAAAACGCAAATGAGGCCAAATCATTACTTCATAAGAACCCTAAATTGCGCCATTTCTTTGTAACTTTTTCACCTGGATGTGAGGATATAACTCTTGTTCTAGGGGCTAATGAAGACAAGCTTAAAGAAAAAGACAAACTGATTTCAACAAGTATTTGTGATGCCACCGCTATTGCTCCAGTGCTGAAAGCCTTAGGCGAAAAATATACAATAAAAAACGGACATATAACTACTTTACACCCATGGCTCAACTATCAGAATTTGATGGATGGCCCTTCATCATCATGGTCGATTCCTGGTGAAATCTACCATCATTACGCTCTTGGCAGGTCCAGTATTGGAAATATGATACCGAAGCCTACAACTGCTGTAGATGTTTCTTTGAAGTCATTACCAGAAAATCTTAATGGAAAATTAGGTTCATTCTCATACAGAACACCAACTGCCATAGTTGCTAGTGCAGATATAACTCTTACCCTTGACAATAAAGTTTCTAAGAATGATATTTCTGCAACTTTAAGAAATTATTCCAAGAGATATGGCTTCAATTTATTTAAGGTTACCGACGAACCATTAGTATCTCTCGATTATGTAAAAACAGATTATTCTGCAATAGTTGATGATAGATGGACTCAAGTAATAGATAACAACCTAGTTAAGATTGTCTTATGGTATGACAATGAGTATGGTTATTCATCTAGAGTAATCGATCAGGTAAAGTATGTCCACTCTAAGTTTTATAGCGAGCAATTAAAGAGTTTTAAATGAAGTGCAAGTTTGAAACATGTACTATGACTCTCTTATCAAATTTGAATCTTCTAAGTCTTTACCCTTTCAAAAAAAACATTGCCTATTTAGTTGTAAATCCAAACATAAAAAATTTTATTCATAGGAAGAAGCTTCCTATCTGTGATACGACCAAAATCTTTAGAAATATAGATCATGAATTCTGTGTTAAGAATTTATTCAAAATATTTTCTTTGGCTGAAGAAAATTTGCTTAGAAAGGGGCAACTAAATTATGAATTTAATGACCATCTTTTCAACCTTAAGAAGATAGTTTCCTCACTTTGTTGGGTAAAAAAAATTAGAGAAAATGAAGAATTATTAGAAAAGAAAGGACGCTTCTCTAATTTGGTCATTATCAACCCTTTTAAGCCTTCTTTTGACTTAAGAAAGGATAATTGGTTTAGATATGAGTATGCTAATAATTTTGTCAGCAATTCTTTATACTTTCTCACATCATTTATTTTTTTGTTTATTTTTTTTTGGGTCCATCTTCTTCGATTTACAGTTTTAACTATTCTTTTTCCGATTTCTAGACTGGTCATTTTTTGGAAATTAGCCAAGGTCAGAAGAAAGTCGGGGGCAAGAAAGATTAAGCTTGTGGCTTCAGACCATCATCAGCTCCATAAAATTCTTGAAAGTAACTATAAGAAAGATGAATTTATCGAGGTTTCATATTCAGGCCACACAATTAAAAGTATAGCAGCTTCTTTTTTTAAGAATCTTTTCACTGACTCAGTGGATATCTCACTAATTTATAACCCTTTTGGTTTCTATTTATTCGAATCTTATTCTCATAATAGAAGATTCTTAAATGAAATTTTTAGCAGAGTGTTAATTGATAATTTCTTATCAGATGAGATTAAGTTAATTATAAGAAGAAAACTGTTTTTTTCTGGTGTGAATCTATCGATGCAGCATAAGCAAATTAATTATGCGTCTATGTTTTTAGATCGTTTTATAGAAATTGATGAATTCATTTCTTCTTATGCCTTAGGTCTTGGGGCTTCAATGGCATATAGTTTCTATGATAAATCATATATTAAAACAACAATCATAACCCATGGTTCACATTCATGGACAAAAGACAAAATAGGTAACATGGAGATCTCTATGCTCTCCAGAGGAATGCTCACCTCTCCTGTATTTAAATATACTGCAATACAAACAAAAATTAGCGAGCACTTTTATAGGAATTTTAAAGAAAATCTTGACTGGAGAGTTCCTAAACAAAAGTCCATGAAAAACATGATGCTTAAGTGTAATAAAAAAACCAAAAAATCAGAAAGGTTTTTCTTGTATGCCATTACTCAAAAAACATTAGAGAATATTCATTTTTACTGCAATGAAACAGAGGATGAATACATATCTTCACTTGCAAAGATTGTTTCTTTGTTTAATAAAACAAGCGAACAACTTGTTGTAAAGCTTCATCCGGCTAGTGCTTATTCTTCTTCAGAGTTATCTTCTATTGTGGAAGCTAAAAGAAATGTATTATTTGTAAAAGATGAGTCATTTTGTAAACTTTTACACAATTGTAAAGGATTGATATCTTTTTCATCTACAACGATAGAGCAAGCAGTTCAATTAAAAAAGCCTGTAATTCTTTTTGATGCCTGGTCAAGATTCCAATACATTGATACAGAGAATTTAGATAATGCTTCAAACATAAGTTATGTAAACTCTATCAAAGACTTGAACCATATATTACAAAAATTTGCATAAAAAGAATACAAATTGGATCCCAGGCTCCACTCCGCTTTCAGTAATTTTAATTTCTCTGAATGAAGGGCATAACATGAGAAAAGTTCTCGAAAATCTTCAAGGCTGGGCATCCGAAGTATTCCTTGTGGATTCATACAGTTGTGACGACACCCTCGATATTGCTTTAGAGTTCGGGGTAAAGATTATTCAGAGATCCTTTACCGGTTTTGGAGATCAATGGAATTATGCTGTAAAAAATTTGCCAATCAGTTGCCCGTGGGTTATGAAGATAGATCCAGATGAAATTATCACCAATGACCTTAAAAAGTCTATATCTGAGAATATTGCTATTGCTAACAGTCATATCTGTGCCTTTTCATTTGACAGACAACTCTACTTTATGTCTCGGTCTTTGCCAGTCAGGCAGGAGGTTTTGAGAGTATGGAGAAATGGAACTTGTTACTTCCCAGAAGTTCTAGTTAATGAACACCCTATTATTGATGGCAAGGTATTAAAAATTAGTGGAATTTTAGAGCACCATGATAGCCCAAATTTATTCCATTGGCTCCATAAACAAAATAATTATTCATCTTATGAGGCAATTATGAGTTTCGAAAAAAGAGATCTATCTTATCAGCCTAAACTATTCGGAAATTCTATGGAAAGAAGAATGTGGGCCAAACTAAAATTTTATTCATTTCCCTTTAGATACTCTGCTCTTTTTCTATATTATTTCATATTTATCGGATGTTGGAGATCAGGAAAAGTTGGCTTTATATGGTCAAGACTTCGCTGTGATGTCATGAGACTTGTGGAATATAAAACTTTTGAAATGAAATATAAGGGAAAATATTCATTGAATATAGAAACTAAGAAGTGCCAACCAGACAAAAGAGTTAAACAGGTAACCTAAATATGTGCGGTATTGTTGGTTTTTCTCTAAAGAAAAAAAAAATTAATGATAAATTACTTCTTGAATCAGCATTAAAGGTTTTAGAGCATAGAGGTCCAGATTCTTCAGGCTATTTTTTTTCCAGAGATAAACTTATTGGTTTCGGGCATACCCGACTTTCAATTATAGATTTATCTAAAACAGCAAATCAGCCATTCATAGATTCCAATTCTGGGCTAGCAATTACATTCAATGGGGAAATTTATAATTTTCAAAAACTAAAAAATGAAATTATTGAATCTGGTTATTCAGATTTTGAGACTAAATCGGATACTGAAGTAATTCTAAAAATGTATCTAAAATTTGGAACAAAGATGCTTAAGAAATTAAATGGGATTTTTTCTTTTGCAATCTATGACCCAAGGAAAGAATTAATTTTTATTGCACGGGATCATTTTGGTGTAAAGCCCCTATATTATAAATTTGACGATAATGGTTTTTATTTTTCTAGTGAAATCAAGCCTTTAGTTCTTCTATCTAATAAGAATAATGATATAGATTATGAATCACTAGATAGATATTTATCTTTTTTGTGGTGCCCTTCATTGGGCACCCCAATAAAAGAAATTAAGAAATTTCCTCCTGGTGAGGCTATGATAATCAGGAAAGGTAGAATTGAAGAAAAGTGGAAGTGGTATATTTTCCCATCTTTTTCTCCCAAAGCTAAGAGCTTATTGAGTTCGACTTCTCTGGTTTCAGAGACGCAAAAGTTGCTTCGGGAATCTGTTCATAAACAAATGATTGCTGATGCTCCTCTTGGAGCGTTCTTGTCTGGGGGTCTTGACTCTAGTGCAATTGTTGCATTTGCCCGGGAAAAGAATCCTAATATAAGATGTTTCACTATAGATTCAGCTGGAGGGGATGATGTTGGAGTAATGCCTGATTTGCCCTATGCAAAGAGTGTGTCTAGGTTTCTGAATGTTCCACTTGATGTCATAACAATCGATTCAAAAAAAATGGCAAATGATCTTGAGAAAATGGTTATTCAGCTAGAAGAGCCTATCGCTGATCCGGCGCCTTTAAATGTTTTCTACATTAGTCAACTTGCGAGAGAGAACGGCATTAAAGTTTTGTTATCAGGCTCAGGTGGAGACGACTTATTTGCAGGTTATAGAAGACACCGAGCATTGATTATGGAGAATTTTTGGTCTTGGCTTCCAATTGGTTTTCGAGAAAAATTATCAAGCCTTCCTGATTTTTTTGACCAAAGAAAAGCTTTTGGTCGAAAAATAGAAAAAATTTTCTCTGGAGCTGCATTGAATGATGAAGAAAGATTAATTAATTATTTTCGTTGGATTCGAAGACCTGATCTTAACAATTTATACACTGATGATTTTAAATCCCGAATAGGAACTTTTGATACTCATAAATCGATGACTGATTTTCTGGATGAAATTGATCCAAAAGCATCAAGGCTAGATCAGATGCTTTCTCTTGAGCAGCGCTTTTTTTTAACTGATCACAATTTAATGTACACTGATAAAATGTCAATGGCTACTGGTGTTGAAGTAAGGGTGCCCTTTTTAGATCAAGATTTAATAGAGTTTTCGTCAAAAGTTCCAGATAGATATAAAATTAGGGGTAATGAAGGCAAATGGATTTTAAAGAAAGCTATGGAGCCTTATCTTCCAAATAATATAATTTATCGACCAAAAACTGGTTTTGGCGCACCAATTAGACGTTGGATGAGATCTGAGTTAAGAGGGTTATTGGGAGACATGCTTTCTTTTGAAAATGTTAAAAAACGTGGGTTCTTTCTACCAGATGCTGTTCAGACTTTGATTAAAAATAATGATTCTGGAAAAATTGATGCAAGTTACACTCTCTTTTCATTGATAAGTATTGAAATTTGGTGTCAGAATTTCATTGATAAACCCTTAAAAGAATTAAAACATAACAACTAGAAGAAAATATTTTGAAACAAATACTTCAATCACTTAAGGATGGTTCAACCACAGTAGCAGATGTTCCTTTGCCAAGAAATTCCAAAGGTTCTTTGCTAATAGAAACATCTATTTCGCTTGTTTCGGTAGGAACAGAAAAGATGCTTTTAGATTTCGGAAAGGCTGGCTGGATTAAAAAGGCTAGACAACAACCTGATAAGGTACGTATGGTCCTAGATAAAATTAAAACAGATGGGATAAAGCCAACACTTGAAGCGGTATTTAATAAGTTAGATCAACCTTTACCCCTGGGCTACTGCAATGTTGGTGAGGTGCTTCAGGTTGGATCAAGTGTCGATAGTTTTAAGATTGGAGATAGAGTTATTTCTAATGGATATCATGCAGAGGCAGTAAGCGTTCCTCAAAATCTATGCGCAAAAATTCCAGAAAATGTTTCGAATGAGGAGGCATCTTTCACTGTTATGGGAGCAATAGCACTTCAAGGGATTAGATTAGTAAAGCCAACATTAGGAGAATCAGTTGTAGTAATTGGTTTGGGACTAATCGGACTTCTTACAGTCCAGCTTCTTCGGGCAAATGGATGTAGAGTTCTCGGTATAGATTTTGACAGAGATAAGCTTGATCTTGCTAAAAAATTTGGTGCTGATATTGTTGACTTATCCTCAGGACAAGATCCTGTGATGATCTCTGAGGCTTTCTCTAGAGGAAGAGGGGTTGACGCAGTTATTGTAACTGCTTCTACAGAAAGCAGCGAACCTATTCATCAAGCTGCTAATATGTGTCGAAAAAATGGAAGAATTGTCCTAGTAGGAGTTACTGGCTTGGAATTATCCAGAGAGGATTTCTTTAAGAAAGAGATTACATTTCAAGTTTCTGCTTCATATGGACCAGGACGTTATGACCCTAACTATGAAGAGAAAGGACATGATTATCCAGTTGGTTATGTAAGATGGACTGAGCAAAGAAATTTTGAAGCCATATTGGATATGTTACACTCTGGAGCATTAGATGTTAAGTCACTAATTACACACAAGTTTGATATTTTAGATGCTGAAAAAGCCTATCAACTTTTTGATGGCAATGAACCTTCTTTAGGAATTCTTTTATCCTATCCCAATCAGGTTGATCTGCAAAAAAAGTCCTTAGTAATCTCATTAGAAGAAAACAAGAAAAATGATAAAAGTATCTCTAGCCCAAAAATTAGTTTTCTAGGTGCTGGCAACTACGCCACTTCCACTTTAATATCTGCTTTTAAACATTCTGGCGCTACACTAAATAATATTGCTTCAAGTGCAGGCATTAGTGGTGCGCATGCTGCTAAGAAATTTGCCTTTAATAAGACTACCACTGATAGTGATGAATTATTTTCTGATAAGGAGACTGATGCGGTGGTAATCACTACAAGACATAATAGTCATTCAAATTTTGTCATTCAAGGAATTAAATCAGGTAAAAATTTATTTGTCGAGAAGCCGTTATGCTTAACTTTAGAAGAGTTAGAAAATATTGAGAGCGGTTATAATTCAAAGTGCATTTTAATGGTAGGGTTCAATCGTCGTTTTGCCCCTCATATCCAAAAAATTAAAGAGTTACTAGAGAGTAAAAAATCCCCTAAATCAATTATTATGACTATAAATGCTGGCTCAATTCCATCAGATCATTGGACTCAAGATTTGGAAGTTGGAGGCGGACGAATAATTGGAGAGGCATGCCACTTTATTGATTTGGCTAGATTTTTAATCGGATATCCTATTAAAAATTATCATAGATTCACTATGAGCGATATTACTGATGATACTTCAACAATTCAATTATTCTTTGAGGATGGTTCAATATGTACTATTAACTATTTCTCAAATGGAGCAAAATCATTCCCCAAAGAACGTATTGAAATATTTGCATCTGGAGGAATTCTTCAGCTTGATAATTACCGCAAACTGAAAGGGTTTAGATGGCCGGGATTTAAAAGTATGAACTTGTGGAAACAAGATAAAGGACAACAACTTTGCGCTGCTGCTTTCGTTGAAGCTGTTTCAAATAAGAATCCTTCCCCAATCCCATTTAATGAGATTATTGAGGTATCTAGGGTGTCAATCGAATTAGCTAATCAGTAATTTTGTTAAAATTATTCTTATTGTATTTTTACACCATTAAATACTTAAGACCCACTCAAGTATTATCCAGATTTTGGTTTATTTTCAGAAAGCCAAGAATAAAACCTATTCCTTGTCCTAGATTAAGAAAAATCAAAAATAAGTTTGTCAGACCTGCTTGTCGAAGACCAAGCTTAATAGGTGGAGAAACCTTTTTTTTTCTAAATGAAAAATTCAGCCTATCATCAATAGGCTGGTATGCAAGTAAAAAGGATAAAGACATAATTTCCAAACTTTGGCGCTACAATCAGCATTATTTTGATGACTTAAATGCCCTCAATTCATCAAAGAGAAAAATTTTTCATTACAACTTAATTGAAGATTGGGTAAATTGCAATTCTATCGGCACAAGTCCGGGCTGGGAACCCTACACAACTTCTTTAAGGATAGTAAATTGGATTAAATGGCATTTGTCCGGTAATGACCTGTCAGATAAGTGTTTAAATAGTCTTGCTCATCAAGGAAGCTGGCTAGTAAAACGTATTGAGTGGCATTTGATGGGTAATCATTTGTTCGCAAATGCTAAAGCTTTAATATTTCTGGGAATTTTTTTTGAGGGAAAAATGCCTCAAAAATGGTTAAAGAAGGGGCTAAATATAATTGAAAAACAGCTAGATGAGCAAATATTGGATGATGGCGGTCATTTTGAAAGAAGCACAATGTATCACTCAATAATTCTGGAAGATATTTTAGATTTAATAAATCTTAATCATGCTTTCATAGGTTCAATTCCGCATAAAAACCTTTTATTGTTTGAAAAAAAGGCAAGAAAAATGATTTTTTGGCTCAAAAATATGATTCATTCAGATGGCGAGATTTCATTTTTCAATGATGCCTCTATTGGCATTTGTCCAGCGCCAAAAGAATTATTCAATTATGCAAAAAAAAATGGCATATTAGTTGAGCCGTTAAAATCTGATCTTTTGCAATTTGCCAATAGTGGCTATATTAAGGTTAACTTCCCAAATGTTGAGGCTTTTATTGATGTTGCTGAGATAGGCCCAGACTATCTTCCTGCTCATGGGCATGCCGATACGCTATCTTTTGAATTATCAATTTTTGGAGAGAGGTTAATTGTTAATAGCGGTACTTATGAATATGAGATGGGCAAAGTTAGAGATTATGAGCGATCTACTGCAGCGCACAATACTGTAGTTATAGATAATCAAAACTCTTCTGAGGTTTGGGGGAGTTTTCGTGTCGCGAGAAGAGCCAAACCAGGCAAGCCCAACATTCAAAAGCATGATGATAATTTATCTATAGACTGTTCACACTCCGGGTACAGCCATCTTAATGGAAAACCAATTCATCATAGAAAATGGCTTTTTTCCCAAAATTCAATTTGTATTGAAGATAATATTGAGGGAGTATGTGATAGAGCATTTGCATATTTTCACTTTAGTCCGAAAATTATGTTGATCGAAAAAAAAGGTAATAAATGTCTAATGCAATTGAATAGCCAGAAAAAAATCGAAGTTAAAATAAAATCAGGAAAATTTGAAGTTATTGATACGTATCATTCCTCAGAATTTGGCAAAAGAGATAAAACTAAGTCTTTAAAAATCCAACTTGTCAATAATTGTTCAAGAGTTTTCATAGATTGGAGTTAGGTTGAAAAAGAGAAAAATATTGATGGTTTTTGGGACAAGGCCAGAAGCAATTAAAATGGCTCCACTCTTTTATTCCTTGAAGGCTAACCAGAAGTTATTTGATGTAAAAATTTGTGTCACAGGACAACATAGACAAATGTTAGACCAAGTTCTTAATATTTTTGATATTAGCCCTGACTTTGATATGAATATAATGAAAAGCGGCCAAGATTTGTCAGATATTACATCAATTATTTTGCTTAAAATTCGAGATGTGTTTAAATCCTTTTCTCCTGATATATTACTTGTTCATGGCGACACCACTTCTGCATTTGCATCCTCACTCGCCGCTTTCTATGCTGGAGTCAAAGTAGGACATGTTGAGGCTGGTTTGAGAACATATAATCTTCAATCGCCTTATCCAGAAGAGTTTAATCGACAAATAATATCTAAGCTCTCAAATTGGCATTTTGCGCCAACTAAAACAAGCAGAGAAAATTTAATTAAAGAGGGAATTGATGAGGACTTAATCTCTATAACGGGAAACACTGTTATAGATTCATTGCATTGGATATTAGAAAAACTAAGAACAGATATATTAAAAAGATCCAATGTAGAGTCTTATTTAGATTCTAAACTTGATTTTGATTGGATGAATTCAAAATATGTTCTAATTACAGGGCATAGAAGAGAAAACTTTGGAGATGGCTTCTTATCGATATGTTCAGCAATTAAAACATTATCAAAGAAATACCCAGATAATCATTTTATTTATCCTGTTCATCTAAATCCCAACGTTCAGCAACCAGTCAAAAAGATTCTATTTGGTCTAGGTAATGTACATTTAATCGATCCATTGGAATATGAGTTCTTTGTATATTTGTTGAGTCATTCATATATTGTTCTTACAGATAGTGGCGGCATTCAAGAAGAGGCACCCAGCATTGGAAAGCCTGTCTTAGTTATGCGTGAGACTACAGAAAGGCCGGAAGCGGTTGAATCTGGAACAGTAAAATTAGTTGGCAAGAAAGAAAGGGATATTATTGACGCTGTCTCACAATTACTTGATGATGAGAAGAAACATCATAGCATGTCATGTTCGGTCAACCCTTATGGAGATGGGCATGCTTGTGAGAAAATTACAGACATATTGAAAAAGATTTAAATACTATGAAATTAAAACAAATTAGTGTTATTGGGCTTGGTTATATTGGCCTTCCTACTGCTGCAGTTCTTGCAAAAAATGGTTACTCTGTAAGTGGAGTTGATTTAGATGAACATATTGTTAGTACTATAAATGATGGAAAAATTCATATTGTTGAGCCTGACCTAGATAAATTAGTCAGTTCAGTGGTTTCCTCAGGTCATTTAAAAGCTTATTCTGAGGTCCAGCCAAGTGATGTATATATGATTTGTGTTCCAACACCTTTTCATATCGGCAACGCTATTCCTGAACCTAATATTGATTTTGTTCTAGAAGCCACTCAAGCAATTATCCCTCTACTGAAGATAGGAGATATGGTAATTCTTGAGTCAACATCTCCAGTTGGGACTACAGAAAAAGTAGGTAATCTAATTAATGAAACAGGATTTTCCAAAGATGATATCAAAATTGCATACTGTCCTGAGCGCGTACTCCCTGGAAAAATAGTTACCGAACTTATTGAGAATGATAGAGTTATTGGCGGAATTTCGCCGTTATCATCAAAATCAGTAGCGAAATTCTATAGAACATTTGTTTCAGGAAACGTAATTGAAAGTGATTCAAAAACTGCAGAGATGTGCAAGCTTGTCGAGAATAGTTTCCGAGATGTCAACATTGCTTTTGCGAATGAACTTTCGATTCTTTGTGACAAAGAGGGAATTAATGTTTGGAATCTAATTAAACTTGCTAATAGACACCCTAGAGTCAATATACTCCAGCCAGGAACAGGTGTTGGGGGCCACTGTATTGCTGTAGATCCTTGGTTTATCGTTTCTAAAGACCGGGAAAATTCTAAACTAATAAAAATGGCAAGGAAGATCAATAATAATAAGACCGATTGGGTAATTAACAAAATCACATCTAAAGCGAATGAATTAGCTGAAGTTCTCAATAGAAAACCTACAATTATTTGTCTCGGCGTCTCTTTTAAAGCTGACATTGATGATCTAAGAGAGTCACCAGCTTTGGGGGTTGTAAATTCGTTGCTAGACAAAAATTTTCATGTTGAAGTTGTTGAGCCTAATATCGAAAAACACCCAAATTTTAAATTGGTCAAATTAGAGGAAGTACTTGATAATGCAGACTTATTTGTTATATTGGTCAAACATAGACAATTTAATGAGCAATTAATTCAGAAAAAACTTATGGAAAAGAATGTCATGGATTTCTGTGGTGCTTTAATCTAGAAATTTAGATGCGCATCCTTGTTTTAAGTTTTTATTATTCTCCAGATATTGGTCCAGGAGCTCTAAGAATAGAGGCTCTGATAGAGCAACTTATACAAATTGGAGGCAAAGATATTGAGATTGATTTGATTACAACTATGCCAAATAGATACGGTTCTTTATCATTAGAGGCAGAACTTTCAGAGGTAATAGGGCCATTAAAAATCAATAGGGTTATTCTACCAAAGCATAAAAATGGAATTCTTGATCAGTCATTTTCATTTCTCTCTTTTGCCAAAGAGGTCTTAAAGATTTCTCGTAAGAAAAATTGGGATATTATTTTTGCTACTTCATCGCGGCTAATGACAGCAGCGCTTGCAGCATGGATAGCAAACAAAAAAAATACCAAACTTTATCTCGATATTAGAGATCTTTTTACAGATACCATGGAAGATATTTTAAAAGAAAAACCTTTAAGATTTGTTCTTCCAATATTTAAACTAATTGAGAAGAAAACTTTCAGGTCAGCACACAAGATTAATATAGTATCTGAGGGATTTAAAGAATATATTAATTTAATTGTGCCCAACCTAAAACCGAGAGTTCTAACAAATGGAATAGATCATGATTTTTTGGATTTTGACTTTTCTTTAAAAAATGAGAAAAAATTTTTTACATTAACATACGCTGGAAATATTGGCGATGGTCAAGGACTCCATAATATTCTTGATGGTGTTGCAGAGGAGTTTAAAGGAGTGGTAGTTTTCCAAATAATTGGCGACGGCGGAAGAAAAAAAGATCTAGAGTTATTAATAAAGAATCATAACTTAATTAATGTTGTTTTAATCAAGCCAATGAAAAGAAGAGACCTTTTTATGAAATATGCTGAGTCTGATGCATTATTCTTACATCTTAATAATCATAAAGCTTTTAGGAGAGTCCTGCCATCAAAACTTTTTGAATATGCAGCCACTGGAAAACCTATAATAGCTGGAGTTTCTGGTTATGCTTCAAAATTTATTAAGAAAAATATTCCAGGGGTTGAAGTTTTTGATCCATGTAACCATAGTCAAATGTTCAGAGCTATAGAAAAAACCATCCTCAATCCAAGCATAGTTGATCGAAGTCAATTTTGCGAAAATTATCTGAGAAGCAATATATTGAAAGAACTAGCTAAGGATATTCTTTCTCTATGAAAATATTATCCAACATTGCTGTTACTGGAGCAAATGGCTTTATAGGTAAAGCATTATGCGACACCTTGATCTCTAAAGGCTATAAAGTAAGAGCCATAGTTAGATCTTCTCGGCCAATTAGAAGTTCAAACAATTATGAAGACTATGTTATAGGAAATATTAATTCCAACACTAATTGGGCGCAAACTTTTGAAAAAATTGATTGCATAGTCCATTGCGCTTCTATGGCTCATAATTTTTCTAGCATCACAAAATCAAAAGAAGTCTATATGGATAATAATGCTGGGGGGACGAGAAAACTTATTAATGAGGCAATTAAAGCCGGAGTTAAGAGGATTATTTATATTAGCTCAATAAAGGTCAACGGTGAGGAAAATTTAAATGACGCTCCATTTTCCTCAGATGACCCTCAGCATCCTGAAGATTTATATGCAATTTCAAAACTAGAGGCAGAAAGATATTTAATTGACGCAACGTCAAAAAAAAAGATTGAATCAGTTATTATAAGGCCTCCATTAGTTTATGGGCCAAATGTAAAAGGAAATTTACTCAAGTTATTACATATAATATATGCGGGTTATCCTATGCCTTTTGCTAAATTGAATAATTTAAGATCCATGATAGCTTTAGATAATTTAGTAGATCTAATTATTTGTTGTGTAAATAGTCCATCTGCAAGAAATCAAATTTTCTTAGCTTCAGATGGTGAAGATATTTCGACCTTGCAACTAATTAATCTAATTTCTAAACAAATGAACAAGAAAGTTATTTTATTTGCATTTCCAATAAGTTTATTGCGTTTAATAGCTTTTATATTGGGCAAATCTAATGAAATAAAAAAAATAGCCGGATCATTAAGAGTTGATAGCTCACCTGCTAGAGATATTCTTGAGTGGAAGCCACCGATAACAATGAAAGAGGGATTAAAAAATATGGTTGATTGGTACCTAAGAGAAAAAAATTCAAAAAATGATAATTAGATTTATAGACATTATTTCATCTATATTTGGAATTATTCTCCTTCTGCCTCTATTTTTCTTCCTCATTTTATTAGGCTGGATAGATACAGGCTCACCTTTTTTTAAACAAGAACGAGTAGGGCAATTTAAGAAACCATTTGTATTGATCAAGTTTAGAACAATGAAAACCGATTCTATCTCGATTGCAACACATTTGGCTGATATCTCCAACATAACCAAATACGGAAACTTTCTGAGAAAAACAAAACTTGATGAATTGCCTCAGCTATGGAATGTTTTTAAGGGTGATATGAGTCTAGTCGGGCCTCGACCATGTTTATTTAATCAAATTGAGTTAATTAATGAAAGAAATAAAAAGGATATTTTCAGAGTGAAGCCTGGAATAACTGGTCTAGCTCAAATAAAAGGGATAGATATGTCGGATCCTAAATTACTTTCCTTAGAAGAAAGCGAAATGATTAGCTCTTTGGATCTCAATAGCTACCTTAGATATATTCTTCTAACTATTATTGGGAGAGGTTTTGGCGATAGAGTTAGGAAAAACTAATGCTTAGAATAACCAATTCTTTAATAAACTTGCCAAGGTTTTTTAAAAGGGTCATTTTGACATTAAATGATCTATTTATAATTTTCATTTCACTTTGGATTTCATTCTCCCTAAGATTTGGAGATTTTTTCTGGCAAGAGTCAATAAGTACTTCTTATTATTTTTCCGAGTCTTTCTATAAATATATTAAAGTTGATTTTTCTGATTTAGCATGGCTTTTTATCGCTTCTAGTTTAATAGGAATTATGGTATTTAGTTTTTTTGGAATGTATAGAGCATATGTTAGATATATTGGAAACAGGGCAATTTGGGTTATCTTTCAAGCTGTCACTTTATATATTCTAATTATCTCTTCGTTTGTATTTATTTCTGGATTGACAGGTATTCCACGATCTATTTTCATAATTAACCTTTTTATAACTATGTTTTTTATCACTGGTTGTAGATTGTTAATTCGTTATTTGTTATTGAGAATTTCTTCTGTTAAGGATCAACGATCGGGAATAAAAACTTCTAATGTTTTGATTTTTGGCGCAGGTTCAGCTGGAAGACAACTTGCAAGAAGTATTCTCAATGCACCGGAGTTTAGTTTTTATGGTTTCATAGATGACAACAAGGAGATGCATAATCAAAAAATTTTTGATTACCCGGTTTTTTCTCAAAAAGAGCTCGAGAGAGTAATTCATCGTTATGAGATTGAAAATATTCTGCTGGCAATTCCCTCCATTTCCCGACAAGACAGACTAGATATTATAAGAAGATTACAGCCATTAGGTATTCGAATCAAAACTCTGCCTGCAATTACGGATTTAATTGGTGGAAAAATTTCCTTAAATCTTCTTCATGATCTTGAGATTGATGATCTTCTTGGCAGAGAGTCAGTATCTATTGATTTTGATTTTGTTAAAGAAAAAATTATAGATAGCGTAATTTTAGTCACTGGCGCTGGAGGAAGTATTGGTAGTCAAATCTGCAAAGAACTTATATTCTTTCAACCTAAAATTATTCTTCTTCTGGAAATTAATGAATTTGCACTTTATGAAATTCATAATAAGCTAGTCAAAAGATTAGAAAATCATTCTGATTTGTCAATAAAGATAATTCCTGTTTTAGGATCAGTTCAAAATTTCGATAGAATGCGAGATTTAATGCACATATGGAAGCCGAAATATATATACCATACTGCAGCATATAAACATGTTCCGATGGTTGAGCACAACTCCTCTGAGGGAATACAAAATAATGTTTTTGGTACATTAGTATGTGCCTTCGCAGCATTAAAAGAAGAAATTGAGAATTTTGTACTAATAAGTACTGATAAAGCAGTACGCCCAACAAACATTATGGGCGCTACTAAAAGATTAGCTGAGATGTCTTTGCAAGCCCTCTCTTCTGAAGAAATAATAAATTTTGACTTAATGAACCTTAAAAGTAAGTTAAAAATTAAAACTAATTTTAGTATTGTCCGTTTTGGAAATGTAATTGGCTCGTCAGGCTCTGTTATTCCCTTATTTCGTAATCAAATAGCTTCAGGAGGCCCAATAACACTTACGCATAAAGATATTACCCGTTACTTTATGTCAATAGATGAGGCAGCTAAACTTGTTATTCATTCAGGTTGTATGAATTCTGGAAAAGATAAAATTAGAAACGCTGAGGTATTTGTTCTGGATATGGGAAAGCCAGTTAAAATTTTTGATCTTGCAAAAAGTATGGTAGAACTTTCTGGCATGGTTTTGAAGAGCGACGATCAAAAAATAGGAGATATAGAAATAAAAATTACCGGCTTAAGACCAGGGGAAAAATTATATGAAGAGCTACTTATTGGAAATAATCCTCTCAAGACCTCGCATAAAAAAATACTTAAAGCACATGAAAACTTTATTCCTTGGAATAATTTACAAAAGGAACTGAAATCACTTAGAGATGCTATTGAAAAAAATGATTTTGATGTTATCCAGAAAATTTTAGTTAAAGTAGTTGATGGTTACAATAATTCTAACAAAGTAGCTGACTGGATCTATCTTGAGAAATCTTCTTAACATATTTAACAGCATAGTCCTTCATAATCAAATAATAATTTAATAAGTTAGAAGGAAAGTAGAGCTACTTTTTCTTCTTCCAGTTTGGAATGACAGATTGTTTAGATCTGCTCAGACCCAGAGAGCCTTCGGGCACATCTTTAGTGATAGTTGATCCAGCCC
>Ga0181572_10000795_pt1 | contig 22815 bp, 21 predicted proteins | sample 101ome_26_FD_133004 | JGI IMG/M metagenome (GOLD analysis project Ga0181572, IMG submission 133004) | Coastal salt marsh microbial communities from the Groves Creek Marsh, Skidaway Island, Georgia - 101408AT metaG (megahit assembly) | ecosystem: Environmental > Aquatic > Marine > Intertidal... | reverse complement strand
GCATCCACCTCGTAGCCATGGGTTTTCAGGTTGGCGATGGTCTGCGAGGCACAGGGCAGGGATGAGCCGTGGGCGAGCGGCCCGACGGCCACATGCAGGGCGGAAATACCGAGTTCGGCGCCCACCATGTAATTGAACTGGGACAGGCCGATGGTGCAGTGGGAATGCAGTTCCAGGGGCAGGTTGCCGATTTCGGCTTTCACGGCCGGGATCAGGGTACGGGCCCGTTCCGGGGTAAGCAGGCCTGAAGGATCCTTGATATAGAGCAGATCGAAATCACCGGAGGCGGCGATCTGGCGCGCACAGTTGGCATAAAAGGCATCGTCGTGCACCGGGCTCAGAGTGTAGGTCAGTGCCGCCATGTTTTGGGCATCACCTTCCTCCTTTACGATGCGGGCTACCTGCATGAGCGCGTCCATGTCGTGCATGGGATCCAGCAGGACAAAACGACCAATGCCATTCTTCATCAGCGTGCGGTAAGCCAGGCGCATGAAGTCATGATCGGCGGTTTCCCAGGAAATAAAACGGAAACCGGTGGAAATGAATTGCAGCGGCACGTTGGGCAGGGCGCGTTTCATCAGACGAATACGTTCCCACGGATCGTCGGCATGGGAGCGAATGGCCATGGACATGTGCGTTGAGGAGGTGAAATCGATGGCGCGGAAACCGACCCGTTCCATGAGCGGCGCGACCTGCATGATCTGGTTGGTGCCCAGGCCGGTCATGCTCCACAGGCTCTGGTTGCCGTCACGGATGGAGACGTCGACAAGTTTCAGTTCAGGCATGGTCATCAGTTCCAGGTTGCAAGTCGGCTGTTGCCAGCAGGGCAGGCAGGTAGGCGGTATCCACACCACCCGCGATAAAGCCGGCATCGTTCAGGATGGCCTGGTGCAGGATCACATTGCTGGCGATGCCTTCAATGGAAGTGAGCGCCAGGGCCTGTTGCAGACGCGTGACAGCTTCATCACGGTCCTTGCCCCACACGATCAGTTTGCCTAGCAGTGAATCGTAAAAAGGCGGAATGGTGATGCCGGTTTCCACGTGGCTGTCGATGCGAATACCGTCACCGGCTGGATAGCAGGCCTGGCTGACACGGCCCGGGCTGGGCATGAAATCGTTGCTGCAGTCTTCGGCGTTGAGCCGGCATTCGATGGCGTGGCCGGTAAAGGTGATGTCATCCTGGGTCATGCCCAGCGGGCGGCCTTCTGCAATGCGGATCTGCTGGGCGATAAGGTCGATGCCGGTGATCGATTCCGTCACCGGATGCTCCACCTGGATGCGCGCATTCATTTCCAGGAAATAGAACGCATCACGCCGCACATCCACCAGCAGTTCCACGGTGCCGGCACCGCGATACGCCAGGTGTGTGGCAAACGCCACGGCGGCCTCGTGCATGCTGTGGCGCAGGTGGTCACTGAGATGGGGGGCTGGCGCTTCCTCGACCAATTTCTGGTAACGGCGCTGGATGGAACAGTCCCGGGTACCCAGGTGGACGACCTGGTCACCGTCTCCCAGCACCTGGACTTCCACGTGGCGACCGGAAGCGACATAGCACTCGAGGTAAACACGTTCATCACCAAAGGCGTTCTTGGCTTCGGCCTGCGCCAGGGTCATGGCGTTGGCCAGGGCATTCTGACTATCGACCACTTTCATGCCGCGACCGCCGCCGCCACTGACGGCCTTGATCAATACCGGGTAACCGATCTCCGCGGCCAGTGCTTCGGCTTCTTGCAGCGTGGTGACAGGGCCACCGGGGACTACCGGCAGGCCGGCCGCCAGGGCGTTGGTGCGTGCCTTGAGCTTGTCGCCGATGGCATCGAGCTGCGCGATGGTCGGACCAATGAAGATGATGCCGTTGTTTTCACAGGCGCTGGCCAGCGCGGCGTTTTCCGACAGAAAGCCATAACCGGGATGGATCGCGTCGGCATTGGTCTGCCTGGCGGCAGCAATGATGGCATCCACATTCAGGTAGCTGTTGACGGACGGTGGCGGACCAATGCAGATGACCTGGTCAGCCTGCCGGGCCGGCACACTGTCCAGGTCTGCTTCGGATGCCGCCAGGACGGTTTCGATGCCCAGCGCCCGGCAGGTGCGAATGATGCGGGCTGCAATTTCCCCGCGGTTGGCAATCAGCACACGATGGATAGGTTGGGGCATGGGTTATTTCGCTGGCCTGACCCGCATTAGCAGCTGGCCTTTCTCTACGAACTGGGCATCTTCGGCCACGATCTCGACCACTTCACCGGCAACTCGTGCGCTGATCGAGTTCATCAGCTTCATGACTTCGATGATGGCAATGACGGAATCTTCCCGCACAGTGGAGCCCATGTCGACGAACGGGTCGGCACCGGGTTTCGGTGACCGGTAAAACGTGCCCACCATCGGTGCGCGAATCTCCAGTAAACCGGTCTCAGTTGGCTCAGGCTCTCTCGCGGCTTCCCCGGAGTCAATCGAAGCAATACCTGCCTCCTGCCGCTGGCCTCTAGTCTCTGTGTCTTGCGTCCAGCCGCCATCCCCGCGTCGCAGGGTGAGCGTGTAGTGCTCGGTTTCCAGCGTCATCTCGTCATAGGGACAGTCGTCCAGCTGGCGCAGAATATCCTGGACATCTTGGTGACTCAGGCTCATCGGCGTTGTCCTCCCAGCACGTTGAAAATATGGCCGAAGGCCTTGTCGGTCGGTTTGGCTACCGGTGCTTTGTCTTTTGCAGCCCACACGGTTTCAGGACGGCTTTGCAGCAACAGGATATTGTCCTGGCCGTCGATCGCCCATTCGATGTCCTGGGGCAGGCCGTAATGTTTTTCCACTCGGCGGGCCACGGCAGCCAGGGCCTTCACTTCCTCGTCACTGACACAGGGGCGGCTCTGGTCTTCCGTTTTCACCGGCATCTCCACGACACCGCCGTTGTCATCGGGCAGGTGGGCGATGTGCTTGGTCGCCACATCCCGTCCAGAGATGTCACTGGTGACCTTGTTGATCACAAACTTGTCGGGCGTCACTTCACCGCTGACGATGCTGGAACCCAGGCCCCAGCTGGCTTCGAGGGTGATCACTGAGCGATCGCCGGTGGTGGGGCTGCGCGTAAACATGACGCCGGAACAGCGGGAATTGACCATGGTCTGGATAACAACCGCCATCGCCAGCTGTGCTTCCGGCAAGGCCAGTTTGAGCCGGTACGCCACGGATTCCGGGTTGTACAGGCTGGCCCAGCAGCGGCGCAGGGCATCCAGGATCTGCTCGGGTGTCTTCTGCCACAGGTAGGTATCCTGCAGGCCGGCAAAGCTGGCTTCTTCGCTGTCCTCACTGGTGGCACTGGAGCGGACTGCGACCGGCAGGTTATCGCCCAGTGCCTGCCACTGGGTGATCAGCTCGGCGGCCAGCGCATCCGGCAGCGGCGCCTGCATCAACAGGGTACGCATATCGGCGGTCACCTGGTTGAGCGTGGTGACATCGGTAGGGTCGAGGGCGGCGATTTTCTGACGAATGCCGTGCCTGGCATCCAGTACATCGAGAAACAGGGTGAAGGCATTGGTGGTCACCACGAACCCGTCCGGCACCGGAATGCGGGCACGTGCCAATTCCCCGAGACTGCCACCTTTACCGCCGACACGGGGGCGGTCGTCGAGAGAGATGTCCTTGAACCAGAGTATGTTGTCTGAAGTCATGTACAGCTTTTATCTTTGTTGTAGGTCGGCATAGGCCTGAAAGGCCGTTTGCCGTCATAAAATTTTCACGTCAATGTCGGCAAACGCTTCGCTATGCCGACCTACGCCTTATTCGAGGATCGTGACAATCCCGCGATCCCCATCTACCCGCAAACGTTGTCCGTTGGTGATGCGTTTGGTGGCTTCACCGGTACCGACCACGGCAGGCATGCCATACTCGCGGGCCACGATAGCCATGTGTGACATGGTGCCGCCGATGTCGGACACGGCCGCGCTGATCTTGCTGAACAGCGGGCTCCAGCTGGGATGGGTAATCGGGGCCACGAGTATGTCGCCTTTCTTGATTTCTCCGAAATCGTTGATGGAACGCAGGACCTTCGCGGTGCCTTCCACCACGCCGGGTGAGGCTGCATAGCCTTTCAGTTCATTTTCATTGGCAACATCCGGAGCCGCCCAGCTGTGCAGGGTTTCCGTGGTGATACCCCACAGCATCTGCAGGGCGGGATCTTCGATGTTGTCGGGCATCGGACCGATGGCGGGCGGGGCCTGCCAGGTTTTCAGCACTTCGATCATTTCCCGGCGCTGCTTGATAATCGGTGGCCAGTAGTCCTTGTTGACCGGCTCGGAACCGGCGGCCCAGGCATTCATGATGTTGCCCAGGGTCATGTTCACTTCACTGTGGTGCATATGGAAGATGTCGTCGGCGTTCTCGATGACACCCTGGCTGGCCAGCAGGCCGCCGAATTCCCGGATCTTGTTGAAGAAACAGGTGGTGAGCCAGTGTTCGCAGTAGAACTTATGATCCTCGACATACGGGAACACCAGGTGGCACACGGCGAGCATCTGGTCGAAGGCGGTTTTTTCCTCGTCACTGCCGAGCAGCTCGCGGTATTCATTTACGATGCGGTCGCGTTCAGCTTTCAGTGCTTCGGTCGGGCGTTCCAGGGAGGTGCCTTTCCTGATCAGTTCGATGTAATGGGGCAGGGCTGACAGCGGCACGGACAGGTCGTCATTCCAGCTGCGTTCGAAATGATAGAAGCCGTCGCCAATGGAAATGTTGAACCAGGGATCGCGGGATTCGGCCAGGGCATCCAGCCACTGCTTGCCGGCATCGCCCTTGCCTGCGACGGCCGGCAGGATCACGTCCGGATTGCCATCGTCGGTAAAGACATCATCGATGCCCAGTTCCACCGCCAGTTTTGCCAGTTTCTTCAGCTCGTCATCGGGGCGGAACATCAGCACATCAATGCCGGCCACCATGCGGGCCACGGTCTGGTCCGTGATTTCCGGAAAAGCCTGCTTGCAGAACTGGAAAAACACCACGTACGCGCCATAGCCCAGCATCAGCATTTCGAAGTGGTGATGCCACATGACCGAATAATTATCGATGACCTTGTGGTAGGCCGCCCGCACATAATGATTCTGGGCGATACCGCGTGCCTCTTTCACCACGGCTTCATCTTCTATGGCATCCAGTTTGGGTATCTCGATACTGCTCATGTCGCGGATCAGCTCGCCCATGCGCGCTTCCCACTTGCCGTAGATATCGTTCCAGTTTTCGTAGTAATAACCGGCGCGGTCCTGGAACAGTGCCAGGCGCTCCTCGATTTCCTGCGGGTCGGTCACGGTATTCGCCGTGATATAGATGCGGCCATTGATGCAGCGGTAGTCGATGCCCTTGGCGGTGGGAAAGGCAAACACGCGGGTCACCGAAGCCCCCATCGCATGATAGGCCGCTTCGGCCGTAATCATGTCAAAGGCTGACATAGGCTCGGGGAAATGCATGGAGTTGTAGAACCAGAAGCGGCCGTCATCCTCCGGCTGCACCTGCGTGAAATAGGCATACATGTCAGCCCAGTTTTCCGCACCCGGCACGGGGCCGATTTCGGAAGGCAGCGGAAACGGATTTTTGCTGTCAGTCATGAGAAGTACCCCAGAAAAAAAGCCCAAATCTCTTATTCGTCTTTTAAAGAGACTTAATTGATTTTATTGGTATTTTCGTGTCGGCGGGCAGGCCGACAGGCAGGTCAATAATCCCCTTTCTGGCCAGAAAAGGGAAGCCTTTGGGAGGCAAAAGGGTGGGGCGGGAACGAGGAAAAATCAGGCGCTGTCGCCGCCTTCCTGGTTCTTGCGGTAGATTGCCAGGATGCAGTCAAAGGCCTCTTTCATGGTGAGTTCGCGGAAGTCAGAAAACTCGCCGGCATCCATACAAAAACCGTGGTCGGGACACACTTCTCAGTTGATATGGCTTTGCGTGGGATCGGTGACCGCTTCCATCGGTTTGTGGCAGCGCGGACAGTCGATGTTGCGGTTCTCGTTGTAGATCATCCAAGGGTCTGGTCACCGTCATCCACGGAAACTGATGTCCAGTTGTCCTTGAGGAGTTCGGCGGCGCCCTTGTCGAACCAGATTCCAGCGCAGCGTTTGCACTTGTTAATGACCACTTCACCCGATTGAGTGAGCAAGGTTTGTTCTTCAAATTCACCTTGGCACTTTGGGCATTTCATCAGATTGGACTCCAGCGGGTACTGACATGACTATGGATAACGGCCCAAGAATTCCATGCCCTTGCTAAATTGTAAAAGATGCTGGCGTTTCAGGGGTCAGTTTCGGCATCCTGCATGAGTAGGTAATTGCGGCTCACCGGAACGACACCGTGCGTCTTGACCAGCTGGCACTGGATGACGATCAGGTTGGCAAATTCGAAACTCATGTCACAGACCGCCAGATAGAATTTCCACATGCGGTAAAACGCCTCATCCTTGATGCCCAGGATCTCCTCGCGATGGGCCTGGAAGCGCTCCAGCCACCGGCGCAGGGTCCAGGCATATTGCATGCGCCAGACTTCCAGGTCGGTGAGCATCAGGCGGCTCTTTTCAATTCCCGCAGCGGTATCGGAAACAGCCGGAATGCGGCCGCCCGGAAAAATACACCGGGTGATCCAGGGGTTGGTCGGTTGCGGCACGCTCTTGTTGGCCATGGTATGCACAAGGGCGACCCCGTCTTCGGCCAGCATGGTGTTGATGCGGGAATAATAGGTGCCGAAATTATCCATGCCGACATGCTCCAGCATGCTGACGCTGACAATCCGGTCATAGCGGGCTTCATGTTCACGGTAGTCGACCAGCAGAAACCGGCAGCGGTCGCTGATGCCGTGACGCCGGGCTTCTTCCTGAGCCACGCGCAACTGCTCATTGGACAGAGTGATGCCGGTGACGTTGACGCTATGGTGCGTCACGAGATGAAAGGCCAGGCTGCCCCAGCCGCAACCGATGTCGAGCACGGTCATGTCAGGCTTGAGCAGCAGCTTGCGGGCAATGATCGCCGCTTTGTTCTGCTGGGCCTGCTCTATGGAATCCCCGGGAGAGTTGAAAAAGGCACAGGAGTAGTACATTTCGCTGTCAAGAAAGAGACGGAAGATGCTTTCGTCGGTATCGTAATGGTGAGCGATGTGACGGTAGCTGCGGCGGATACTGTTGACATGCTGCCAGGCTGACAACAAACGGTTTGCCCTTTTGCTGCTCGGGCGTGCGGCAAAGTTGGTGCGCAACAGTCCCAGCATATTGCGCAGTTCGCCAGGGTCGGCTTCCCACCCGCCTTCCATGTAGGTCCGGCCATGCTCGAATTCCCAGTCACGAGCAATCCGGTTGATGGCCTGTTCTGAACGGATAGACCAGTTCACTGGCTTGGCGTTGTCACCAAAGGTGTGAACAGTGCCATCGGGCATGTGCAGGTCAAGGGTGCCGTGCTTGACGTGTTTTTACAGGAGCTTCAGGTACATCAGAGGCTCCCGGCGCGGGCAGTGAAGAAGTCCCGGCGCGCCAGGAACAGACCCGCAAGGGCCAGTACAGCCTGCACGACATGGCTGATTTCTGCCTGTAGGCTTGGCGCGGCCAGTTCCTGTTTAAACGGCATGCCTGCCCAGTAGGGCAGGTAGTAACCCAGCAACAGGATGAGGCAGATCCACCAGGTCAGCGGTTGCCTGGCGCTGTGCCACGCGAAGAAGACCACCAGTACAACAACCAGAGCAGCGATATCGCCAAAGGCTTCGCGCAAGGCGTGGTACCAGGAATGCGCCTGGCCGCCGTCAAAGGATGTCTGGACCAGGTAAGCGGGGTCGCCAACATGGTTGAAGGTCGCCAACAGGCTGCTTAGCCCGGTCAGGAATCCGCCCACCAGCAGGGTGCGGGCGATATTGAGACGGGTGAGTACCCTGCCGGCAGAATTGCCACCATCTTGCATACTGATCCCCTTCGTGCAGTCTGGCATCAGGCGACGTGTGTGGCTGAAGTCTTGCTGGCAGCCAACCGCTATGATTTGGTGCGCATTTTTCTTATATTGCGTATTCGTTTCGACACAGGGTAGCAAATGCCACGATGGCACACGCGATTGTCCCTGTTAACACCTGTTAATTTTCTGTCTGCCGAGTGCTATGCCCGCCATCCTGAAACAACCCCTGTTCCACTTCCTGCTCGCAGGTGTGCTGATATTCGTGTTTTATGCGGTCACGGCGCCCGAGATAGTCGAGTCAGAACAGCCGGATAATGTCATTACGGTGGACCGCAATACGCTGCTGAATTTTATGCAGTACCGCGCCCAGGCCTTCCGTCCGGACGTTTTCAGTGAACAGCTCGACAGCATGAGCGAGGCCGAAGTGGCGACACTGGTAGAGGCCTATGTTCGGGAAGAGGCGCTGCATCGTGAAGCCCTAGCCATGGGCATGGACCAGGGCGATTACATCATCCGCCAGCGCCTGGTGCAGAAGGTGGAGTTCCTGCTTGAAAACATGGTCAACCAGGCCCTGGTGCCGGAAGAGGAAGATGTGGTTGCCTACTATGAAGCCCATCGGGACGAATACCGTATCGATGCGGTGTACACCTTTACCCATATTTTCTTTGATGGCGAAGAACGCGGCTGGGACCAGGCCAGGGCCGATGCCCTGACCCTGCTCGACAGTGCACAGATAAGCAGTGTCGCCTTTAATGATGCTTCACAGTTCGGTGACCGCTATCCTTTTCTGCAGAATTATGTGGACCGCACCCGCGACTTTGTCGTGAACAATTTCAACGAGGGCTTCACGGCTGCACTGGATGCCCTGGCGCCATCGGAATCGCGCTGGTATGGCCCCTTTGAATCCCGCTATGGCTGGCATCTGGTCATGTTGCGCGAGCGCCGCGAACCCAGCGTGCCACCAGTGAACAGTATTCGTGACCGGGTGCTGGATGACTGGCGCTATGACACCGTGCTGGCCAATCGCCGCGAGGCTGAAGCACAGGTCATCGACACCTACGACGTGCAGGTGAATTTGGGCGGTGATTAACAGCAATCCGTAGGTCGGCATAGGCCTGAAAGACCGTTTGCCGACAAATGCAGGAACCAGGAACAAGGCACAAGAGGCAAGGCACAACAGGCAAGGCACAAAGGCAATAGCTTGTCGGCAAACACTGCCCTTTTAGGCGCCAGAGGGTAACGCCGACAAACTGCTTCAACGGCAATTTTTGGAAATGACAAGCAACACACACAAGTCAATGCGCTACTGGTACACCCTGATCCTGGGTTGTGCCATGGCACTGTTTGTCCTGCCGTCATCCGCCCATGATGCCCGCCCGGTGGTGGTGGATATCACCGAACAATTTTCCGGTGTCTTCCAGTTCGCCATCCGGGCTCCGGAAACGGTTGAACCCGGTAATCTGCCGGGCGTGGCCTGGCCTCAGCAGTGCGAGGTGCAGGGCATGGAGCGGGGGCCTGGCAGCACGACCGGCACGGCGGTCTGTGGTACCAGCCTGTTTGGCGAGAGCCTGACCCTGGCCTGGCCGTATTTCAATCCCTCACTGGCGACCTTCTACCGTTACACCACCTTGGACGGGGACACCCTCACGGCCATGCTCACCCCCACGAGCGATGTCTGGGAGATTCCGCTGGAACCCACGGCCGGCGGTGTGGCCAGGGAATACCTGTGGCTGGGTGTTGAACATATCATTGGCGGTCTCGATCACCTGTTGTTCGTGCTGGGCCTGCTGGTGATTGCCAGGACCTTCCGGCGGGTACTGTGGACGATTACCGGTTTCACACTGGCGCATTCCATTACTCTGTCGCTCTCGGCGCTGGGCCTGGTCGCGATTCCGATTCTGCCGGTAGAAGCGGTCATTGCCTTGTCTATTGTGTTTCTTGCCCACGAAATCAGTCGTGATCACACCAACAGTCTGACCTACCGCTTTCCCATGGGCGTCTCGTTTGGCTTTGGGCTGTTGCATGGGCTGGGCTTTGCCAGCGCCCTGGGGGAGATCGGCCTGGTGCCGGGTGAAATTGCGGTCTCCCTGCTGTTTTTCAATCTGGGTGTGGAGCTGGGACAGGTAGGCTTTATCCTGGCCGTGGTGCTGGCGATCTGGTGTGTGCGTCAGCTGGCTCGGCACACACCAGCCTTAGCTGAGGCAGTCTCCGTGCGCAGTGTCGACCTGGCCGCTGCCTACCTGATCGGTATTCCGGCGTCGTACTGGCTGATCGACCGTGTGGCCGGCGTCCTCCTGTAATCCAGCAAGGTCAGCCACACGGCCAGGGATTTAGCGCGGCCCGATCAGGATGTCGCCGGACACGCTCGAGACTTCCACGTAGCCTTCACCACCATACATCGTGAACTGCAGTTCGCTGGAGTTTACGAAACGGTTCTGCTCCATGGGCCTGTCATCACTGAGGTCGTTGTCGATATCACCGCCGACAGCCGTGTTGAGTTCAAATCGCGCGGAGATTTTCGGATTCACCTGCAATTCGATCATGCCGCTGACCCTGGATATTTCAACCTGGCCACCGGGCATCAGATCCAGTAATACCAGCACCCGGGCAACACCGAGGATGCTTCCAGGTCATCCACTTCTCCCAGGTCCAGTTCCACAGCGCCACTGACGCTTTCCGCATCGATACGCTGCGCGCAGGTATTGGCAATGATGGAGCCGTTGACGGTGGAAAACGACACGCCATTGCCTTTGGAGCCGCGATCACGAATGGGGCCGTTTACGGCAGACAGGGCAATACGGCCATCCAGGCCGCTGGTCTCGATCTTGCCGTTGACGGTTTCGATGTCGATGCGCCCGCTCAGGTCACTGGCAGCAATGGGACCGTTCACGATCCCGATCTGGGTATTGCCGGTGATGCCGCTGATCGTCATGTCGACGTTGATGCCTTCGAATCGCAGTGTGCTGTTCCTTGGCACGCTGATCTCCAGGGTGGTGGGATCTATGTCGTCATTGCAGTTGAACCAGTCGCTGCAGCTGTTGAAAAAGTCGCGCCTGTCTTCAAACACGTCTTCAAAGCAGGTCATGCCGTTGTCGCTCGACAATTCATAGCTCTCGGCTTTGTCGTTGAGTTCGCCCTTGAAACTGATCTGGTTGCGATCTCAGCCACGAATGATAATGTCGCCGTTGAACAGTTCCATGTCGATGACCTCGTCCGCAGAGACATCCCGGGTTTCATCGATGATTTCGCCTGCCTGTGCCAGCCAGGGCAGGGCACAGGTCAATGCCGCGGTAAGCATTAATTGAGTGACGGTGGTTTTCATGTTTGCCTCCATCAGATGGTCGTGAACAACGGTGCGCATACAAACTCGATCAGATCCGTCTGCTTGGTTTGCACCTGCCGCAGTATTTTCAGAAGTTCGAGATTTTAGGGATCTTCCCGGAGTGCCTCGTAGATGGCCTGCTCAGCCTGTTCCAGCTGCTGCATCTGGCCTTCCCAGTCAGGGGCCAGGGCGGGCTGGCCCCAGTACTCCACCAACAGCGTCTGCTTGTTGCGTTCATGCTCGCTCTGCAGGAAGGCAATGAGGGCGTTAATGCCGACATTTATGCCGGCATTGATACCGACATTGATACCGGCATTGTCCGGAGCAGAGTCGCGGCTGACAGACAGGCTGCCGGAAAACGCCAGTGACACGACCCGCATTATGCTGGCCGCAATCGCGACCGGTTTCGGCACCGCAATCGTATTGCTGTTGATGGTATGATCGATGCCCGGCCAGAGGTCCCTGGCGGGTGCCAGTTCCTCCTGCAGGGCGTCAAGTTCCCTGCCCAGTCTTTCTTCAAATACCTTGTCGTTCATGAGTCATCCTGCCAATGATTAAACGTTTTTTATGTACTGCTTTTACTGACAGCCTTGATCTGTCAAAGCCTCTTGACGGGCTTTTTTTCAAGTTTGATCAGTATCGAGCCAATCCCTGATCAGGTTCTTGGCGCGATGTCTTTATGCCGCCAGCCTTCAATGGCATGCAGTACGAAAACCAGGCGGGCGCGTTCCGGCAGACGCATGATCAACCTGTCCCGTTGCGACAGGTCCGGTCCCGGCACACAACGCTCTTCGGTCATCCAGCTAGCATCATCATCGTCCCGGCTGATAACCCGGTTCAGCCAGCTTTTCTGCCGGCGGATATAGGAAATCGTGGTGTAGCTGGCGACCCGGTGCAGCCAGGTTTACAGGGAACTGTTGCCGGAAAAGGAATCAATCATGCGCCAGACCTGGATAAACACTTCCTGGGGGGCTTCTTCCGCCAATGCCACGTTGCCCGTGAGCCTGAGGCAAAGCGCAAACACGCGCCGGGGATACCGGTCGTGCAGCTGGCGAAAAGCGAGCGGGTCTTTTTGCCGGAAGAGGGCGATCAGGGTTTTTTCACTGTCCTGCAGGTAGTGAACGTTGTCCTGTGCGCCTGGATGTTGTGCGTTTGAGCTTGCCAAAGTTGTCATGTTCTTGTGTTTAGGACATTAGACGCGACCAGTGCGGGCAGGGTTTAAATCCTGGAGAATGAGAGCCGTTCCCCCAAAACTCCAGCAAATTCAATCTGTTCCGCTGCAAAGGCTGTTTTAGCAGGCGGCTTTACCGTATTATTACGCCTTGCTTTGAACCACGCAGGACAATGTCGATATGGCCTGCTGTCCCAGAAGGAAACCGCTATCAAATCCTTTGCTCAAAAAGCCGCCTTCATTACCGGCGGCGCCTCAGGCATTGGCCTGGGCATGGCCAGGGCGTTTGCTGAACAGGGTATGGCCGTGGCACTGGCGGATATCAACGCCGACCGTCTCGATGAAGCCAGCAAACTCTTCACCGATCATGGCACTCGTGTCGTCACCTGTCATCTGGACATCACCGACAAGCACGCCGTTAAGGCAGCAGTGGATGCTGCTGCTGCCACCCTGGGCGGGCTCAATATTGTCTGCGCCAATGCCGGTGTCAGCGGCATGATGGGCCCACTGCAGGACGCAACCATCGACGACTGGGACTGGGTCCTGGACGTGAACCTGAAAGGGGCGGCCTACGCCATCCAGGCGGCCATTCCCCACCTGCTGAAACACCCGGGCGATGCCCATATTGTCATCACCAGCTCGATCAGTGGCTTGCGGGTCTACCAGCCCAGTCGCGGGCAGGGCATGTACAACACAGCCAAGTATGGTCTGGTCGGGATGGGAGAAGCCCTGAAGGTGGATCTGGAGCCGGCCGGTGTTGGCGTCTCGATCCTGTGCCCGAGTGTGGTCAATACCGACATTTCCCATTCCGGGCGCAACCGGCCCGAGAAATACGGCGGAAAGGTCGATGCCAACCAGGGGCACGAACTGGCCAAGGCGGCCGGTAACGGCACTGATCCTCTGCAGTTCGGACGCTGGGTGGTCAAGGCCATCATGGAAAACCGGCTCTACGTGATCACCCATCCGGTGGACAGGGAGCTGGTCGAAGCCCGTCACGATGCCATCCTGGCCGCGTTCGACAGCAGCGACGAACTGACCGATAACTGACAAGGTGTATGCCGGATCTGACCGGCAAACCGGCCCCGCCAGTGTGTCCGGTTAGAGTGTTTCCAACGCGTTAGTGATCAGTTGCAGCGGACTGCCATCGTGGTGAAAACCGGCGGCTTCGGCCTGTGGGCATTCCAGCGGCGGGTAGCTGCCGAAATTCTCTTCCACCCAAGGATCGGGTGCATAGGTGATCAGGTCACCTACCTCCGCATCCGGCAGCAAGCCGTCAATTTCCGTGACCAGTTCCTCGATGGCGATATGCATCGCCGGCAGGGTCCAGATCTGCCGAGGCGCCCCGGTCAGCGTGGCAGCCAGCAGCAGGTTGTCGACACAGCACTTCACTGACATCAGCCAGCTCTTGGCACCCGGGGAGACCGGACAGGTAAAAGGTTTGCCCTGGCTCAGGTTGCGGATCAGGTCACTGAAGAAAATCGATACCGCGCCGTTGGGCTCCGGGGGCCTGGCGACAATGCCGGGCAGGCGCAGGGAACAGCCGTTAATCCATTTGCGGCGGGTGTAGTCAGCCACCAGGGCTTCGCCAATGACTTTCTGGGCACCGTAACTGAGATTGGGCGTCGGGGCGGTGTCATCGGTAACCACGGCGGCGGCCGGTTTGCCGTACACGGCAATGGAGCTGGCAAAGACCACGGCGGGTGTGTTGGCCTGTTCCTTCAGGCGATCCAGCAGAGCCATCGTGCCGTGAATATTCACGTTCACACCGAGGGCAAAATTGTTTTCCGCCATGCCGCTGGGCACGCTGGCCAGGTGGAAGATCAGGTCCACCGGTTCACTGAAGGCGATCTCCATGAGATTGTCATCGGCAAAGCTGCCGGTGATTTTGATGAGACGGTCATCATCGGCAATTCGGTCCAGTGACAGATCCACCAGGGTCAGTCGGGTAAAAGCCAGGGGTGAGGTGTCGGCCAGCAGTGCGCGGGTCAGATGTGAGCCGATGAAGCCGTTGGCGCCGGTAATCAGGATATGCATGAAAACACCTGTAGTCGCTAGGTTGGGTTCGGGTCAGGAGTCGGGATTGATGACGGTGCGGAATCCGATATGGGACGTGCCCAGCCCCTTGCTCTGCGCCTGGCGCGCCTCGGGCCGGTAGCGCATGCAGTAGTTGGGCGCACACAGGTAGGAGCCGCCCTTGATGACCGCCACCGGTTCGCCCGGCTGGGCCGGGTCATAACCTTCGGGGTAGTCTTCCCGCACGGGAAAAGCATGGTTGGCGTAATAAGTGGACCCGGTCCACTCCCAGACATTGCCGATCAGGTCGTAGATGCCCAGGGCATTGGCATCAAAACAGCCGACCGGCGCCGTGCCGGTATAACCGTCCACCGGGTCGTGCTGAAACGGGAACAGACCCTGCCAGGTATTGGACACATAATTGCCGTCGTCATCGCGCCACAGACTGCTTTGCGCGGCAAGTTCAAACTGCGCTTCGGTGGGCAGTGCATGGCCTTTCCAGTCGGCGTAAGCCTGGGCATCCTCAAAGGCAATGTGCACAACCGGATGCTGTTCGCGACCTGCGATACTCGAACCGGGGCCTTCCGGCTGTGCCCAGTAGGCGTTGTCCAGGAACATCCACCAGCTGGCGAACGGATTGACCGGGGCTTCGCTGACATGCGGTGCAAACACCGCCGAGCCCGGAATGTGTTGTCCGGTTGATGGATCCTCGATGCCGCGCTCAGCCAGTGGGAAGTAGCCGGTGGCGTCGACGAATTCGGCAAACTCCGCGTTGGTGACCTCATGCTGCGCCATCCAGAATCCGGTCACGGTTTCCTGGTGGGCAGGGCCTTCCTCGAAGTAGGTGCCTTCAGCACCCATGGTGAATGTGGCACCTGGCACCCAGATCATGCCGGGATAGGGCGTATCGGTTGGTGGCAGTGCACCGCAGCCGGATGTCGCGGCGGTCAGGTTTGCACTGGGCACGCCACGTTCGACCAGAAACCAGCCCAGGCCGCCGATGATGGCAGCGCTGGCCAGGACACTGACCAGCAGGGTTTTACTAGCGGCCGTTGACATAGATAACGCCATTTTCCTCGGCATAGCGATCCCACAGCTGCACCATCTGGTTCAGGCGGTCGGGCAGCTCCAGCGCCAGGTCATGCTGTTCGCTGATATCGTTGGCCAGGTTGTAGAGATGCCAGCGTGCAGCATCGCCCTCGGCAGCATCCCAGACAATCTTCCAGTCACCCTGGCGCACGCCGCGGTGGCCGTAGAGTTCCCAGCCCATGAATTCGCTATCGTCATGAATCTCACTGACTTCACCGGTCAGCATTGGCAACATGTTCTTGCCCTTGACCGGTTCCACGGCCTTGCCGCGGTACATCGTGCCGGGATGCTGTGTGCCGGCCAGTGCCAGGAAGGTGGGCAGCACATCCATGACGGTGCTGAAACCGTCGTTGCGGCTGCCGGCATCGACCATGCCCGGGTAGTGCACGAAAGCAGGTACATGGATGCCGCCTTCAAAGGCCGTGAACTTGTGCCGGCGCCAGGGTGCGGCACTGGCCGTGGCCCAGTTGGGGCCATATTGGACATAGGTGTTCCAGTTGCCCAGGTTTTCCAGGCGGTGGTCATAGAGGGTGCCGACATGCTGCTGGTAACTCGGTAACAGGTCGCGACGTCCGGCTTCGGCGCCGTTATCGGACATGAACATGATGAAGGTGTTGTCGAATTCTCCGATCGCCTTCAAGTAGTCGATGACCTGGCCGACATAAATATCGAGGTCGCTGACCATGGCGGCATAGATTTCCATGCGGCGGGCGGCAAACGCCTTTTCCTCGTCGGGCTGGTCAGCCCAGCGCGGCTCGAAGACATCGAGCGGCATCGGTTCGGCATCGAAGGGGATCAGCTCGAGTTCCTTGAGGCGGGCAAAACGCTGCAGGTACAAGGCCTCGTAACCGTCGTCATACCAGCCGCGGAATTTTTCGATGGATTCCTTCGGCGCTTGCAGTGGCCAGTGCGGGGCGGTGTAGGCCAGGTAGGCAAAGAACGGTTTGTCGTCCTCGCGGTCCTGCTCGATGTACTCGATCATGCGCTCGGTATAGAAGCGCGTGGTATAGAAGTCCTGGTCAACCTGGACCATCTCATCGCCATCGCGGTAGTTGGCATTCTGCGGACCGCGCCAGTCCCAGGGTCCCAGGTGGGCGGCACCGTCCAGGGACACGAAAGAGCGTTTGAAGCCCCGCGCGCGCGGACCATCTTCCACGTCCATGCCCAGATGCCACTTGCCGGTCATGTAGGTGTTGTAGCCGGCATCGGTAAGCAGGTCGGCCAGGCTGGCAACACGGAAGTTCAGTGTGCCGATGTAACCGGATTCATCCATGTGCTCTTCCCGAGTCGGACGACCCATCACGCCGAGGCCGGCCAGGTGATTGTCGGTGCCTGACATGAGCATGGAACGGGTGGGTGAGCAGGTCAAACTGGCGTAAAAATCAGTTAGCAGCATGCCGTTGGCAGCCAGCATGTCGAGATTGGGGGTGGGTATCTCGCTGCCGTACACGCCCAGGTCGGCATAGCCGAGGTCATCAGCGACGATGAGGACGATATTGGGCTGCTTCGGTTCGGCGGCAACCGGTTCGCTGACTGCGACCGTTTCCGAGGTCTGTTCCTGGCCACAGGCGGCCAGCATGATGGTGGCAATGATGCCGGTTAGTAGGCGGATCCTGTAAGTGACTTTTGATGACATGGTCTTCCCCCAATCCTCAAGGTATGGCTTGCGTCCCGGCCATCCAGTGGTGTCCGGGTATAGTTTTGCTGGTTATGCTTGTTTCTTGATGACATTGTCACAATCGGAAACCAGGCTGAATGTCCTGATTAGTTCTTCGATAAACAGTTTCTGGCCCATGATGATGGGACCGGCCTGATTGTAAAACGAATTGTTGATGGTGCTCAGCACGACCTGGAAGGCAAAGTAGATATTGGCTTCTTCCTTTTCTGTCAGTGGCCTGCCGGTTTCCTGGAATAGACGGTCAATAAAGCGCTGTGCGGATGCGAGGAAGTGATCGCGGAACGGCTCCCAGAAGGTCGGTTCCCGGGCGCTCTTCAGCAGGACTGTACGCCAGAACTGGCGATGTTCCCAGTAATAGTTGGCCATGTTTTCAATCAGGTCCGGTACCAGGGATGCCAGGGGAATGTTGCTGTAAAGGTCAATCAGGGTGTCGGTTCGGATGCGCAGATGCTGTTCAATCAGCGCGTCGAAGAATTCATCCTTGCTGTGAAAACGGGCATAAAAAGCCCCGACCGAGTAACCGGCTTCCCGCGCCAGTTCAGCCACGGAAATTTTTTCCAGGTCTTTCTTTTCCAGTAGCTTGAAACCGGTATTCACCAGGGCGTTGTAGGTCAGGTGACCGCGCTGTTGCTTGATGGACCTGCCGTGGGATTTTTTGCTGGCCGGGTTCGACGATCTTGCGGGGGGCTGGTTGGCTGTCATTTTAAGAACTGAAATTCTGTTTTCACTAATGTCTGGCACGGGCCGGCCGGCAACGGGAGAGACAACGCCGTCATTAAAACCAATAACGTGGGAAAAGTCGAATCATGCCGGGAAGTCTTCGGCAGTGCGCAACAGCCTGGCGCAGTGCCGTGGAGGGCTGCTCACCAGGGGCTTGCCGATAAAGAATCAAGATTCTAAAAACGAGCCTGGCCCGTCCTGTCGGGCGTGCTTCGGATACCGCTCCCGCGCTGCGTCCGGCGGATACGTGCCCGGCCCTTATCATGACCTGTGCCACCCTGTGCCCTCAGGTGCTTGAAACCATGCCGGTTTCCGTCTAACTTCATCGCAGTTGTTCAATTCCTTACCCGGCAGCCATCATGACTGACACCACGCTAAACCCGGATTCTCCGGGCCATACCGCGCCCGCCGGGCGATCTGAAAAAACATTCCTGGGCCATCCCCGCGGACTGGTCATTCTCTTCTTTACCGAAATGTGGGAACGCTTTTCCTATTACGGGATGCGGGGGTTGCTGATTCTTTACCTGACCCAGCATTTCCTGTTCAGTGATGAGCGCTCGACCGTGCTTTATGGTGCCTATACCGCGCTCGTGTATGTCATGACCATTATTGGCGGCACGCTGGCAGACCGCTACCTGGGTTCGCGCAAGGCCGTGACCTTCGGTGCGCTCCTGCTGGTGCTGGGTCATTTCGGCATGGCTTTCGAAGGCAGCGGTTCGCGCCAGATGATGACCTACAACGGCGCAGATTATCAGCTGACACTCGATGGCCGCGGCGGCGATGCCAACCAGATTATCGTATCCGAGCAGGGCGTCTCGCCGATCAGCTTCAGTGACGGGGCTACCATGTTACTGATTGCCGAGCCCCAGGCTGTGGGCCTGCCGGCCTCGATTCCCACGGACAGTTACATCCTGCGTGTCGAAACCGAATCCCTGTACCTGAACATCCTTTACCTGTCCCTGGCATTGATCATTGCCGGTGTCGGTTTCTTGAAAGCCAATATCTCCACCATCGTTGGCTCCCTTTATGGCTTCGGCGACGCCCGCCGGGACTCCGGGTTCACCATCTTCTACATGGGCATCAACCTGGGCGCCTTCATTTCCTCCATCGCCTGCGGCTACCTGGGTATCGCCTACGGCTGGAAATACGGCTTCGGCCTCGCCGGTATCGGTATGCTGGCCGGCCTGGTGATCTTCCTGAAATACCAGGACTGGCTGGAGGGCAAGGCCGATCCACCCAGTGAGGAAAAGCTCAAGGAGAAAGCCCTGGGTCCCTTCAATGTCGAGCAGATGTGCTACCTGACCGGGCTGGGCATCATCATCGTATCCATGGTGATAGTCATGAATGCCCACCTAGTAGCTGAAGGCTACGTGGGCTTGCTGGGCATCATCGTGTTTGTGGGGCTGGTGGTCTACGCCGTTACCCAGTGCAGCGGGGAAGAGCGCGACCGCATGCTGGCCGGCATTTATTTCGTGCTGGCACAGATACCGTTCTGGGCGCTGTTCGAGCAGGCCGGTTCCTCACTGAACCTGTTCACGGACCGCCTGGTCGACAGAACCCTGTTCGGCATGTCTGTCCCGGCACCGGTGTTCCAGTCGCTGAATGCCTTCTTCATCGTGGTCTTTGCCCCGATTCTGGCCTGGCTCTGGATCACGCTGGACAAACGCAACCTGAACCCGTCCACACCGGTGAAATTTGCCATCGGCGTGTTCATGGCCGGTCTTGGCTTCCTGGCCCTGGTGGCCGGCATGACGGTGTCCGGGGATACCGGTATGACCGCGGTTTACTTTATTTTCCTGATCTACTGGATCCATACCATGGGTGAGCTGATGGTGTCTCCTGTCGGGCTGTCGGCGGTGACCAAGCTGGCGCCGGCCAAGGCGGTCGGCATGACCATGGGCGCGTGGTTCCTGTACAGCGGCCTGTCCAACTACCTGGCCGGGGTGATTGCCTCCACAACCGGTGCCGAGACCATCGGTGGACAGATTGCCGATGTTGCTGCCGCCAAGACCACCTATGCAGACGTGTATTCACAGGTGGGTTACATAGCCATGGGTATCGCGATTGTCATGCTGGTCATTTCGCCGGTCATCAAACGCATGATGCACTCTGCCTGATCGCGTAATCAGCATTTCATCAGGGTTTCCTCAGCCGACAGGGCGTGCATCCCCGGCCAGCCTGGGAGATACTTGTGCTCTGGCCACCAGCAAAAGACGACAAGTGACCACCAGGCAAGACAAACCATTGCGATAAAACAGGACGTCATGGCCAAGCACACATGGCCTGCTGCAAGATCAAATTTAAAACACACCATGACAATCAACCACAGGAAAAACACTATGGCTTATTCACGCATTCTGGCCATTGCCGTCGCCGGTATCATGCTGACCGCATGTTCCGGCAATGAGGAGACGGCACCTGCGACCAACCAGGCGGCCACCACGGCTCCCGCGCCGGCAGTGGCTGCCACCGCAGCGTCATCCGGGTTCGGCAATGTCGATCAGGACCGCCTCAACAACGCTGCCAGTGAGCCTGGCCAATGGCTCACCTATGGCGGTACCTACAACGAACAACGCTACAGTCCGCTGGACCAGATCAATACCGGCAATGTCGGAGAACTGGGCCTGGCATGGTGGGTGGATATCCAGGCCAACCAGGGGCAGCAGTCGACGCCGCTGTATGTGGACGGTGTCCTGTATGTGACTGAATCCTGGGGCCAGGTCGATGCCATTGATGCCAGCACGGGCGATGTGTTGTGGCGCTTTGATCCGCAGGTTGCCGGCAACGTGGCAGGCAAGGGCTGCTGTGGCGTTAACAATCGTGGTGCCGCTGTCTATGAAGGCAAGGTGTATGTGACCGCCTACGACGGCCGCATGTTCGCCCTGGATGCCGCCACCGGCAAGCAGCTCTGGGAAACCCAGACGGTGGATGAGTCGCTCAATTACACTTCTACCGGTGCGGTACGCGTCGCCAACGGCAAGGTGTTCATTGGCAACGGCGGTGCCGAATTCATTACCCGCGGCTTCATCTCTGCGCTGGATGCCGAGACCGGCGAGATTCTCTGGCGTTTTCACACGGTGCCCGGCAACCCCGAACTCGGTTTTGAAAATGACGCCATGCGCATGGCGGCCGAGACCTGGAACGGCAACTGGTGGGACCGTGGCGGCGGTGGCAGCACCTGGGACGGCATCACCTACGATCCGGAAACCAACCTGCTGCTGTTTGGTGTCGGCAACGGTGCACCCTGGAATCCGCTGGTACGCGGCTCCGGGGGTGGCGACAACCTGTTCCTGAATTCCATCGTCGCCGTGGACGCCGATACCGGTGACTACGTCTGGCACTATCAGCAGATTCCGGCAGAGGAGTGGGATTTCGACTCCGTTCAGCAGATCACCATTGCCGACCTTGAGGTCGATGGCGTCATGCGCCACGTGGCGATGCAGGCCGCCAAGAGCGGTTACTACTACATGCTGGATGCCTATACCGGTGAACTGATTCGCGCCAACAACTTCGTGCCGGTGAACTGGACCTCCGGTTACGACATGGCCACCGGCCGCCCGATCATCAATGAAGCGGCGCAGTACACGAAGCGCACCGCTGCCACTATCATCCAGCCCGGCCCGGCCGGTGCCCACGGTGCAGCACCGATGGCATTCAGTCCCGATACCGGCCTGCTCTACATCCCGGCGATGGAAAGCAGCATGGCATTCACCAATGCGCCGGAAAACCTGGAGGGGCGTTTCAACCTCGGCATGGAATACACCGGGGGCGACTACGCCTACGATGATCCGGACAACACCATTGTGCGCGGCTCGAAAAGCCGGCTCGTGGCCTGGGACCCGGTCGCTGCCGAGGAAGTCTGGACCATCGAGGATGTGGATGTCGGCGGTACCCTGGTGACCGGTGGTGGCCTGCTCGTCAAGAGCAACGGCCGAAACGAAACGCTGGGCATCTACGATGCCGAAGACGGCACGGAACTGGCCCTGCTCGATACCCAGGCCCGCACCTTTGCCGGCGCGATCACCTATCTGCATGAAGGCGAGCAGTATATTGCACAGGTCGTGGGTGGGCCGTCTTTCCAGGGTTACTACGCTCCGACCTACGCACGGCTGCTGGTCTACAAGCTCGGTGGCACGGCAATCCTACCGGCAAAAACCGAGTTCACCCAGCGCCCGCTGGCACCACCACCGGAAACCGCTTCTGCCGACGTGGTCGCACAGGGTGAAGCTCTGTACGGCGAAAACTGCGCCATGTGCCATGATGTCGGCGGCCTCGCGCGCAGTTCCTTCCCGGACCTGCGCCGGACGCCCCAGTTGCACAGCGCGGACGGTTTCAACAACGTGGTCTTGCAGGGCGCATTGGCCGAACGTGGCATGACCTCATTTGCCAGTGTGCTGGATAGTAATGACACCGATGCCATTCGCCATTACCTGATCTCGCAAGCCCACATTGCCATGAACACCCCCAGCCCGTTCGGTCCGCCACCGGATGAAGTGGCCCCGGAGGATGTGGAAGAAGTCGAGGAGGCTCGAGAGCAGCAACAATAAAAAAGCCGGGCGTAAGCCCGGTTTTTTTCAGAGGCAGGAGGTAAGAACGGCCTGTCCGGCTTCAGGTTAAACCGAAGTAGGTTGGATAAGGCCGGAAGGCCGTCATCCGACATTTTGTCGAAAATCGGTTAGGGCGAAGATATTCGGCGACCTCCGGTCGCCATGTCGGATGGCGGCGCAAGCGCCTTATATCGGCCTACGAGAAACTTTCTGAAATCGGATAACGTTCAACACCAAATGTTGACAGAAAACGGCGAGAGCACATCATGTTCTTGCCTCTTGCCTCTTGCCTCTTGCCTCTTGCCTCTTGCCTCTTGCCTCTTGCCTCTTGCCTCTTGCCTCTTGCCTCTTGCCTGTTTCCTCTTCAATTGAAAATCTCCCTT
>Ga0181572_10000791_pt1 | contig 22888 bp, 14 predicted proteins | sample 101ome_26_FD_133004 | JGI IMG/M metagenome (GOLD analysis project Ga0181572, IMG submission 133004) | Coastal salt marsh microbial communities from the Groves Creek Marsh, Skidaway Island, Georgia - 101408AT metaG (megahit assembly) | ecosystem: Environmental > Aquatic > Marine > Intertidal... | reverse complement strand
GGTACTTCTACTTCAACTGTTTCTACTTTAGTGATGTATTTTGGTATATATGTTGGAACTTTAACTGTTTTTTCTACAACAACAGTATCAACCTTTTGTTCTAACAATTCATAATCTTTACCACCTACATTTATAATTTCTTTATCTTCTTCTTCACCACCACAACTTCTTAATAATAATACCACACATAGTGCCATTATCATTATTGTTTTTAAATCAAATTTCTTTAACAAGCTCATAATTTTTATCTTTTAGCTTTTCATATGCAGTATTTCTTTTTTCAATAACTTCTGTAAGTTCTTTCTTACCATTTTCGATATCTTTTTCGATTTGTTCTTTTAAAGTTTGTACATCTTCATTGGATGACCACTTTTCAACCGAACCATCATCGTTTACATACTCATGAATATTTTTAACTTCATTTAATGCCTGATTCCACTTTTGTAAAACATCAGTTCCATGTGCTGCCATATTTGAATATACCTTATACTCATTATATGCTTCCCATAATCCATCTTTTTTAATGATTGATTCTTTTTTTGCTAGACATTTAGAACAATATCCAGTTTTAGATATTAATTTTTTATCAGTTACTCCATATTTGGATTTATCACAATCATTAGATTTACATTCAGATAATTTTGATAAAAATTTTCTAACCTCTGACAATTCTGATGATGCTTTGGATTGTTTTACTTTTCCATATGATTTTTGTTCCCAAACTATACCGTTTTCTTCCCACACATCACCAACTTTTCTTTTAGTTGTTTCTTTAATATCAGATAGGGAAATTTGAGTATCTTTTTCATACTCACCAGTTTGAATCATATTTACCAACTTCCTACGAGTTGGGTGCATAAATTTTTTATTGAATTTTTTCTCAGCCATAAATCGTAACTTATATATCCATATATATAAGTATTAAGTTTTTTACTATTCGTAAAATAACCCAAGAATCTGATTGAGAGGTGCAAATGTTCCAGTTAGTTTGAAAGTCTTACCACCATATACAAATACGATTCCCTCATTTGGTACAATTTTGTCCTTTCCACCAATAGAATTTAATCGTTCTAATTCTAATTTTAGTTTTTTAACTTTCTTTGGGTCACCTGATTTCTTCACATCTTTGATGGTTTGGTCTAACCTCTTCTTCATATCTCTAACTGCTTTGTCTGGATTTACAGTTAATGCCGAACTCATGAATGAAAGTACTTCTGCACCTAAACCTAAAAAGATATTTTCAAATGGTCTAATATTATCTTTAGCCATTTTAGCATGGTCATTCTTATCAATTCCGTTTGCCCACTCTAATGTTTTTTCATCAGTAATATTCCGTTTATCTAATCTGAATGACTTATCGTAAAATGCCCATCTCTTAACTAATCCCATTAAGGTTTTGTTATCTAATTTAGATGGTGATTTCTTATTTACAAAATCCATCCAAAATGCTTGATGATAATCAGCTATGCCATCGTTATCCTTTAATTTAAATTTAGATTGTAATTTTGAAATTTGACTATTATATTTTGCCTTGAATGAAGATAGATTTTTTGACTTTGGTAATTGAACTATCGGTGGTCCTTGAATTGTGTAAGCAGATTGAACTTGTTGATTAACTTGTTTAATCATGCCTGCTAACATTCTTGCAGCATCTTGATTTTCACCAATAGCAATACCATCTTCGTTATATTCCATTGTTCCATGAAATACTAATAGTGCTTGCCCATAAGGTATTACATTAACAGAAGTTGGATAGATAACTTCTAAATTCATAAAACATGCTCCACCTTTGAAGATTTTATCTCTTTGTTTCTCCGAAAGTTTTGAAATAGCTTGGGTTAAATCTTTCATTGCGAAGTTGTATGCCTTTTCCAATTCTCCTCTACCAGCAAACTTCATTGCTACACCATTGATATCTAACGCATTCTCCCCTTTGTTTTTCAAATGTCCTTTGTTTCTTGCTGCAACTAATCTTCCATCTCTCCAACTAACTGCTAATGCTTGTCCATCGGTCTTTTCTCGTGTCAACTCTAAATTCCCTTCTAAAGCACGATTTACAATATCTTTTAGTTGTCCAAAGGTTAAATTGATTTCAGTATCGAATGGATGGTTCATATGTCCATACGCACCACCTTCCGTAATCAATCCTTCAGTAATACCACCACCTAATGCCGGTTCGTAGTATTTCTCTTTTGGTTCTTTATTAAATTTCTTTCTTAATTTCTTTAAGTCTTTTTCATGGTCATCTATCCATTTTTGGTCTGGATATCCATGTGGAGCAAGTTCATCAATTTCATCACCTAAACCAACCTTATCCTTTGGATATACTTTATGGGTACGATATCTAACGTACTCATCTATATCTTCAAATTTATATTCTGGGTCTGGTGTTTTAAAATCATCTTTTCTCATTACGGTCTTAGCGATTACTTTGTTCGCTTGTTTCATAAATGGAATATTGATTTTACTTCTATTATCCTTTGCTACGATTTGTCCGTACAATTGTAAGAAGTTTAAGAAATCCTTTTTCTTCTTTCCTAATCTTTTGAAGAATCCAATTAGTTCTGCTTGAGAAATTGGTTTCTTATTTCGTGGGTCAGTTAATCTATCGAAGAAATGTTTATCAGTTAAAACTACATCAACTGGGTTAAGTTGTTTATCAGCGTAATGGTCAATCTTTTGTAAATCAGCCATTGGGATTTCATCTAATTGAACTTGTACACCTTCTTTTAAGATTCTAAAGTTTACAACTTTTCTACCATTGATTGTTGGCATCCCATGTTCATCTTTACCAATAGTTTTAACAACTGTCTTTTTATTTTTAAATCTACCCGTTAAGATTGTATCACCCACATTTACTGGAAGTTTGATATCTTCTTTTAAGGTGTTTCCAACTTCTTCTTTTTCCTGTTCAATACCAACTAAAGATTCTTCTCTTTCATCTTCTAGCTCAATAAAGTCAACTAATGAATATCCAACTAAACTAGCCACCCTCGTTACATGATTCCACCACTTATCATAAGCTTGTGAACCATAGAAATCTTTTTGGTTAGTTGCAGTTGTTTTACCAGCTACACCAGCTGGGAATGGGGTTACTGCCTTTACAGGCCCATCAGGATAAATTGGATGTGGGTCAATGTCAGTAAGTTCATCACTCATAATTTGAGATAGAACACTATATCCAATTTGTTCTGCTCTTTTTTGAGAAACTCTATCGAATGTTGCAAAGTTTGGATAGATATAATTAGGCCCATCATCAACTGAATCTGGCCCTAATGTAGTTGTTGCTTCTTTGATTAAATCTACATTTTCAGACAACCATTCTTCCACAATTTCCTTTGGAATAAAAATACGATTTTCAGATACTTCTGGAAGTTTTGATAATTTATCTACAATAAAATCAAAAATCTTTTTGTTGAATTTTGGATATACCCTCTTTGTAAAAAAATCTTTTTTATCTTCCTCTGAACCTGATTTTAATCCGTTACGAACTTCAGTTCCACTTACACCACCACCTCCTTCAGGTGCGATGTAAACATATCCTCTATCTTCGTATCCTTCGAAATCAATACCATCTTTATAAGGAGTAAAAAACTTACCACCCAATCTACTAGCATCTTTCTTACCTACAACAGTAACGAATGCAGTTGTATCTTTATCAAACTTATTTAGTACCTCTGTTGGTACATACGGATTTTTAACTTGAACAATTTTATTCTTTGGAATACCAAACATAGTATTCATAATCACCACCTTTTCTTTGAAGTTAAATGGTGATTTTTTATTATCGGTTTTATTAGATGTACCGATATAAACATTATTCTTTCCGAACTTTTTTACTAAATGAGAGTATGTTGCATAATGACCTTTATGAAAAGGTTGAAAGCGGCCAGCATAAACTACAACGATGTTGTCTACACTGTCCGCTTCTCCTAAAATACTCTCTACTAAAAATTGAGATAATTCGTTCATTACAATAGTACTATTTCCTTTGTACTATATAAATATACGATTTTATTCTTTTACCAATTATACTTGTACAAATGGTGAATCTACAACCTCACCACCAGGTACTCCGTTGTTTCCTGCAGGAGCTCCACCTTTTTGTTGTGCTTGTTGTTCCATTTGTTCTTTTAGAGCCTTGTTATAGGTAATTGTACCTTTCTCTAAATTTAATTGACCTCTTGGGTAATCTCTTTCAAGTTTACTTAATTCTTTTCTTAATTCAGAATTAACTTCCTTAAATCTCTCTTCAGCTTGAGTGAATGCCTCTCCGATTCTATCTAATTCAGAGTTTAGTTCATTTCTTCTGATGTGTAGCTCACCAATTTGTGTCATTAATTGTTGTAACTGACCATTGTGTGATTTTAGTTCATTTACCTTTTCCTCTGATAACTGAACCGTTGTTAAATCAATAGATGTTTTTTGTTCTTTTGCCATATGACTATAAATTAATTAATTTGTTTTGAATTCATATATAAATATATAAATTATAAATTTTCGTAATCTATTGTTGTAACACCTCGTTTTTGCACTACTTGTGCCGAACAACGATTTCCGAATTGTATTGATTTTGGAACATCTTCAGTATCTAAAAACTCTTTCACAAATCCTGCAACGAAAGTATCTCCAGCACCAGATATATCCATAATCTCTACTTTTTCGGTTGGGTACATAGTATTATTATACATACACCCATCCTTATCTAATGTAATTATTAACTTTTCTAAAATCCAATCGTTTTCTTCGATAAATTCTTTATTATTTTCGAATTCAGTACGATTAAGTTTTATGAATCGTAAATCCTTACACCATTCACCCAACTTTTTCTTTGTATCACAAATTACATTTGGGTGTTTGAATCCGATATATGCAATATCTTCTTCAGTTAGGAATCCCTTGTTGTAATCGGAAACTACAACCATTGGATATTCCCAAAAATCTATTTTAGATAACCTATCACCTATATTATCAATATTTTTTTCTTCATCAATTCTCAATAACAAAGTATTAGATGGTTCATGAATATGTCTGGTTTTTGTGATTGGAGATTGTTGATGTTCAAAATCTACATCAATATCTAATGCCATTAAATTACCCATTACATTCATCCCCATTCCACCATTATAAACTTCTCTCGTTGGAATAAAAACTGGTGCTGGGCCCTCTGGTGATAATCGAGGTGTATCTCCGTAAATGAAAATATCATCACATTGTTCTCCTATTACTAATACTCTATTCATCTAATAAACCAGTTGTTGAGAATCCTTCTATCTTTGGAAAGTATTCTATTTGTTTAGCATGTCTTCTACCAATGATTCCTTTATTTCTATATTCTTCTCCAATTACAAAAATATCAGGTTTATAATTTTTAATCAAATCAGATAATTCTTTATCAGAATCAAACACTACAATATCAGTTACACCTTCTATTTGAAGTAAATTAAATATTCTCTGATTCTGATTATGAAAGGGTCTATTATCTCCCTTTGATTTTTTTACTCGTTTATCCGAATCGATTCCTATTTTAAGTTCTCCACCAAAAGATTTTGCATGTGCAATTAACTTAAAGTGTCCATGATGAAGAACATCAAAACATCCGTTAATCCAAACTCTCATTTATAAAAACTTTTCTAATTCTTTAATTACCATTTCACCAGTAATTGATTTGGTACATTCGAATTGTCTATTTGTACCTTTGTGGTCAGGACACCAGTTCCAATCACCAGCATCTAACTTTAATCGATTAAAACAACCACTACATCTATCTTTAGGTGCACCAATTCTAACACAATCTTTCATCTCTGCCCAATCGTATGAGAATCCACTTATAAGAACAGTTTTTGTATCCATCGCCCAACTTAACCAACTTAAACCACTACCAATTCCAATAAATGCTTCAGACCTTTCCATTTCATACATAACACCTTGAATTGGCCCCCATGGCAATTTTTCAATTCCATTTGGTTCAAAGTTACTCATATATCCATTCTGCTCTTTTGATAATAATTTAACTTTATAACCTTTACCCCTTAACCAATCAACAACTTGTTGCCATCCAGTTGGGTTATTCCAATATTTAGATTGAGCAGTACCATGCATTGCAATGGTAACTAACTTTTCTTTTTTAGGATTGTGTTTTTTTAACTTTGGTTTTATTTCTGTATAATCTATGCCAAGTATATCAGTAGCCATTTGTTGCATTGTAACTGATTTCGGGTCAATTGGGTTTTTGAATATATTCACAGAACCATCTTCATTATAAAATAAACCAAGACCATACATTGCATATAAGTTTTCAGCAATGTCACCTGGGTTTATAAATTCAATATTTGGATATTGTTCTACCAATATATCATTATGAAATGTGGATGAAATTACTTTACAATTGTGAATTTTTGCAAATTCTTCAACATAAGGAAACCATGCGAGGGTATCTCCGAGTGCCTTTGAATCTAATGCAATGTAAACTCGTTTTCCACTTGCATCATAATCTTCTTCATAAAATAATTCATCACCTTTCCATACTTTAATATTCCAATCAACGAAGTATCTGATATTTGACTGAGCCCAATGGTTATTTTTTATATCGGTTTCAAAGTGAACAATATTTCTTTTTTTATCTATAAACTGAACTCTATATGTTTCATTTGTATTTCCTAAAATTTCTACTTTAGGCCCATAAACATATGATACCAAAACACGATTTTTGATATTTACGATATTATTATTATTTCTTGTTATCTTATTATAAATCATTTCCAGCTCTTATTTGTATTATCTAATAAAGATACACCCTCCACTTGCTTTGAATATCTATATTGTGTAGTATATCGAGGTCTTCTGTGATGGTAAAATACATGGTTGTACCACAAATCTGCAACATCCCATTCACAATCTTTGATTCTATCCATATACCATCCCTTTTCTCTATTTGGTATTAGATATGCATGTGCCCAATCTTGATTGTAATCGGTTTGCCAAAATGTATCATCTACATCTTTTAACTTATTCCAAGATGGGTTATTTGCAAATCCAATATAAGGAACATTATCTCTTTCCGAAATAAAACATGCTTTATGAACTACATCTACAAAATCTTTTAAATTAGAGTAAATAAATGCATCTGCTTCAAAGATTAAAGTATAATCATAATTTTTCTCATCAATTGTTTCTAATGCATTTCTATGTGCTAGATAACACCCATAATGTCTACCTGTAATATTACCTATACCTTCTTCACCTGAATAAATTGGACTATCTGATATATCATTTGGTCTTCTACAAAATTCCTTTGGAGGTGTCTTGTCATATACCTCATTAATAATAGGTTCATAATCAAATCCAAGCCTCTGTAATTGTTTTAGTGATTTAGAACTAATAATTTCACGAGAATCATTAGGTCTTGTTAGCATATGCTTGATTTGAATCCTTGGTCTTTTTCTAAACCAATTGGATTTCAAATCGTTAGAACTTCTTTCAAACTGACCATAGAAATATTCATTAATTGCTCGTATAACATCTGGAAACTCTTTAAGACAATCATCCCCTGCAATTATTCCACCAGGCTTTACTTTATAAAACCAAGAGTTTATATCACTCTTAACATCTTCATAAGAATGACCCGCATCTATCATCACAAAATCTAATGAATTATTTAAAAAATAACCAGAAGAATTTACCGATGTATCTTTAATTACATTTATATCAGTTTGATTCTTTGATATAATTGTATTGTCCATAAATTCGGTGTAGATATCACCATCATATAAATTCAATGTACTATTGTGAATATCTTCACTTGGCGAACCTTTAAATGTATCAACTGCAGTAAAGTTTATTTTTTTACCACTATCTTTTATCTTTTGAGCAAGATAATTAGAAGATTTACCAAACCAACTACCTACCTCTACAACATTAGAGTTATTTGGTAGCTTATCAACCACATCATCGTATAAATCTTTATAGGAAAACCAACCTGGTATTTGGTTAAAATTTGGGTTTAATTTTTCTAAAATTAAATTTTTAGTATTATGAATATTATCATCAATATAGGTCACCAATTCATTATCATCATATATATCTAAAAATGTATGTAGTCTTCTAAATATTGATGGTAATCCATATGAAAGTGCCTCTTTGATTGAAAGGGGATTTAATTCTAATGTTGAACTAAAGTAAAATAAATCCGATGCTTTATAAAAGTTATCAGTATCAGTTCTCTCCCCCCAAACAATACAATTATCTGGTTTGTCATTCATTAAAGGCTCCCAGTAATCTTTAAAGTTAACTGCCTGATTACCTACAAAATGAAATTTAATTTTATACTTTTCTAATAACCTTGCAACCTTAAAAATTTCACTTTGATTTTTACCTACTGAAAATAGACCTACCATTAGAACATGCTTCCAATCTTTTTCAAATCCTAATTCTTTTTTTGCAGAGTCTTTATTGTATTTAAAATTTTCAATTGGATATTCCCAAACTTTAGTATCAATTCCTAAATGTTCAAACCTTCTTCTACTCCACTCCGATACCAAAACATATCTATCTGGGTGATATTTGATTTCATCTGGATTTGTAAATGAACCATGTGTTGAACAAACAATATCAAATGACCTATCTACATTTTCAAAAATTTTGTCTAAAACCCAAGTATCTATAAAGTGTTCGGGTATTTCGGTAAAATGAATTATATCGGGCTTTATAGATTTTATTAAATCTAAAAAAGAATCTCCTTTATTTTCGTAAAGGGTATGAAGTTTTACCAAATCATTGATTTGGTTTTTTTGTACCACAAATACACCACCACTATGGTCGTTGTATTCTACCACTTCTATATCAAACTTATTTTTAAAAGTTTGAATTTGTTTAAGAAGATATTGTGGCATTCCACCTGTGGATAGATGTGATGCTACATAAAGTAGTTTTTTCTTTGCCATAACTTATTAGATACACTTTACATAGTAAAGATACGAAAAATAATTTAAATATCCAAATTATTCTTCAAAAGTAATAGTACCTTTATCCAAATCAACTTGTCCGTTTTTGTACTTCTTATCCAACTCACCAAGTTTTTCTTCTAATTCAAAAATGTATTTGTCATTCATTGAACCAAATTTTTCTTGATTATCTTTTAACTCCGTTAATTTTTTATTTAGAGTTCTTTCTTGTACTGCAAGTTGACCCAAAAAGATTACAATCTTATCAGTTTCATCTCGTAGAAATCTTAGCCTTTCTACAATCTCATTATCTAAATTTTCTGTCTTTTGTGCCATTGTATTTCTTTATTTATATATAAGTATATATTAATTAGATTTAACGAAAATTAATACCACCTATCAGGTAAATCTAAAAAAGATGTTGGCCAAAGAGCTCGTAATTCATCAACCGTTGAAAATGAATCATTTGTAATTGTAGAGGGGAAGTCTCTTAAATTATTCTTTTTTAAAATAATAGCATTTTTTGAGTCTGTATCATCTATTTCTAATGCTCTCATAAATTCAACATCCAATTCTTTAAATTTCTTATCTCGTTCCATACGATAAGTTTTTAAAAATCGTTCCAATGTTTTATCTTTATTTAATGACCAACTCATAATGATAAACTTTGTGTTACATATTCATCCCAACTTTGTGTATAAAAGCTTGAACTGCCAATTCCATCAAAATTAGAATAGTCCCAACTATAATTATCGAAATCAGGTGGAAATTGAGATTGAGATATTAGTTCGTATCTACACCCATCACTAACCATTCTTTTAGAAACCCAATGGGCTCTTGTAGTGTGAATATCATTAGATTCTAGCTCCCAATTACCAACAACTGTTCCAATACAAGTATCAGATAAAGATTGTGAGCTTTCAAATATAAAATATAATTTTTCCATAATTTATTAATTTATTATCTTCCAAATAATGTAAAATAAATCCTATATGGGTCAGTATCGGTATTACTATCATTATCTTTAGAATTTATTTCAACATTGGAAGCCTTTACTTTTGTACCCCAGTTTTGTGTAAATGCATTATCACCTGCATTAGAAGAAGCATTATCACTTCTTCCGTATCCTTGAACCATTGCATATGAGTCTTCCAATGTGAATGTGCTGGTATTACTAAAAGATACAGTATAAACACCAGTACTATTTCTCGTTACACCAGATATATTAAAATCATTGGTAGGAGTGGGTACATTACTCGTACTTATTTCTATTTGACATCCAGCAACCATGTGTCTAATATTAGTATCAAAGTATCCACCATTTAACTTTACAAAGTATCCATTTTCCCAATACTCACCCGAAGTGCTTCCCAAGTCCCATGGGCCCGTTCCATTCTTTGGAACAATATGACCCTCCGAAACTATTGCTTTAGTATATGGTTGTGCTGCAGCTTTAAATTCAGAAGTACCACCTATAACTTCAAAAATTGTTGCATCTGCAGCAGTGGTGTTTGTAAGGTTATCTTTTCTTCTAGCCTTTACATACACTTGGTCTGAAGATACAACTTGAACACCACCGGGTTTTAACTCTACAAAGTTATTACTCTTGGTTATGGAAATACCATCACTATCCATTGTTGAACTAGCTGCGTAAACTTGATTACCAGATGCACCAGTACCTACATTTGCAGTATGAGTAAACCAATTGCTTGTAGTGCTACCATTAGCTGAAACGTCAACGGTTCGGCCAGACCAGACCTCAACATAGAGTCTAAATCTAAGCTTGGCAGTCGTTGTAGTAGTTGATATTGATATAGTTTTGGTCTGACCAGTACCACTATTCAATGTTATATTTCCAGATGCAGCTTCGTCTAATGACTGGTCTTGTATTTGCCAATTTAAACCACCACCAATTACATTGTGAGAAATAATATCGTTTGATAAATAGTTTACATATCGAGGAACTGAAAATGTGATTACTTCTTCTTCTTTTTCAATTCTTTCAACTTTATCTATAACAACATTTTTCTTTGAATTGCCATCCTTTATCCAAACTTTAAATTCTTGAGTGGATAAATCTAAACCCTTTTCATATCGCTCATACAAGTATTTAGAAGATATCTGGCCACTGTTTTTTTCGTTACCAAACAACCAAAAACCGTGAGTATCGGAAACCTCAACTACTTTATCACCAATAGTTACTTTGTAAACTTCAGATACAGTTCTTTTTATAACTTTTGAAAGTCTTGCACCAACCCATTTTTCGTTTTCACTATCCCATGATAAAATTTTATCATCTAAAGTAATATCTTTTGCTAATTTCGTAGTACCATCTGCTAAAGTAATTTTGGTAGTACCAATCACCGATTGAATTGCACCACTATCTACTCCAACATATCTAGCTTGAGAAGGAAATGCACCATTTGCAACACCATTTCGTAGAAGAACTTGACCTATTTTAACATCACCATTAGAACCATCAAGTACATCCAAATAAAGTTTTGCAGATGTACTTCGAGTCAATCCATCGAAGAAAACATCACCATGAATTTCCCCATCAAAAGATGGTGAATAGTTTGGATAAACATTGCTACCAGCTGGTGCTACATCACCAGGTTGAACAATGGTAATGGTAGGCCAATCAATATCAGTAAATTCGAATGTACCAGCACTTACAGCAAAACTATTATTGGTTGCATTTGTATTTGCAGTAACCGATTCGGGAAAAAAGTCCGAGTCACTTGTTACACTTGTTTCGGGTATTGTTGGTTGGCCACTTGCCCATGTAAATGTTTCTTGAATTTCTTCAATAGTTGTTAATGGAGTAGGACCTACCTTTACTTTTAATGCAGATTCTGAATAAAATTGAAGTTCAGGTATATTTGGGTCAAGAATAATTTCAGAGTCATTATCTCTTAATACACCACCTTCACCATCTAAGCTTGGGTCAATAATCCAGTTTCCAATTCTACCATCTGATGCATTAACACTACCAGAAATATATGCCTGCGATGCAGACATAAGACCGGTTCGTGTAACCGTAAAATTATATCCATTTACATTACTTGGATTTTTACCTACTTGAATTGTAGAACCTTCAATAATAGAGCCACTACCAACAAATGATGCATCTGATAATTCAATTGAACCTGATTCGTATTTAAAGAATGTTGATTCGGATACAAATGATAATACAGGATTTCCACCGGTATAGCCCATAAAGATGCCATCTTGTAAAAATCCAGGTGTAGATTGTCCGATTCCAATGAATGGGTTTGAATATGCAGGTGAACCACCGGCATCTGCATTTAATGCGATTACAGGAGAGCCATCATCTGTACCAACATTAATAGTTCTATCTGCATATACATCGTTTGCAAAAAGAATATCAGTTGCTACCGAAGTAAACTCTGCCCCAAAGGATGCCCAAAATACATATCCATTTGATAAAGATGCACCTGGTGAAATATCAGTTCCCAAATCATCCCAATCAGCAGGTTCTCCTTGTGGGTCATCTGCAGTAGATTTATTTGCTATATAATAATTACCTGAAAATAATATTACATCACCAACAACATTACCACCCGTTGATGTACCACAATATCTATGAGTAGTTTCACAAGTATAATAATTACTACCTTCTTTTACTACATATACTAAATCATCTTCAGATAAGTAAGCTAATTTGTTACTTAAATTTGGAGTTGACCCATCAGGTAAAGTTAATTTCCATTCACCAGCATATACAACCCCAGCAGGTGTTCCTGCTGCACCATCTGAACCTGCTTTTGATTTAGTTAAGGTTTGTGTGGTGGTAAGTGTTACAGAAGTACCATCATTTTTTACAACAGTTAATGTATATGTAATCACTACCGAATCAGTACCACTAACCATACTCGTAAAATCTGGAACTGTTGCGGTATCAGTACCATTACCACCAATAGTAAATGAATTCATGGTAGATGATGGGGATTGTACAACCGATATACTAAATTCACCAGCACCTGCTGTACCCGTTGTAAAATCTAAAAGTGTTGCTCCTTCAAATACTTTAATCGTTGTTCCACTTCCAGCTAAGTTACCAGAAGTAACAGTTCCATCACTAGCAGCTGGTACATTATGAGATTGGTTACTATTTACAATAGTTATTGCATCAGAACCTTCTTCAACTTTAACAATTGTAATCTCATCACTTAAACCATCAGCCGTTGCAGTAACTGTTACTGCCGTATTTGAACCAAAATCAGTATTTGATAAAGTTCTTGTATCACCACTACCACCCAATGTTATACCAGATGGTGTTGTAGACCATCCAGTTGCCGTTGATATATTTTGTCTATTGGAAGTAAATGTAATTGATGCTGGGGTTAATGTAGCACTATCTTTTGGTTTTACAAATGCTTGAGCGGTTGAAGATAATCTAATCGTTTTTGCAGTAGCACCACCACTACCTGCCGTACCAGCTGTACCAGATGTACCAGCATCTGCAGCTATTGCCCAATAATCTGTGTGGTCAGTACCATTTAATGGCTCCGATTGAGATGTGTTTTTAGTGTGTTGTAGGATACAAACCCAAGATTTTCCTGCATGGGATACAATATCATTTACAACAAATTCAAATGTTCCGGCAGCATCTGCCCATAAACCTTGAAGAGTTCCCTCTCTACCACCAGCTGCAGTTTGTCTTAATGCACCCCTAATGGTTAAGGTTTCACCATCCCATGTTAATGCATTAAAGGAAGCTGCAGTTTCATCACCAGATAGTGATAATAAACCACCTTCACTACTAGCAGGCCCACCATCGCTAGTTACACCAATGTACGCACCCTTTTTACCATATCCTTGAGTACTCTGTCCGATTGATATATAGGGTTCATCAGTTCCACCAACAATAGCGATTTGAGGATTTACTGCATAAGATGTTGCTGGTTCACCAACATTGATTGTATTTTTTACAAACGATTCTTCAAAGATTGCCATTTTAGCAGCAACGAAGAAATCTTGTTCACCTAAATATTGCCAACCAGTTGTTGGGTCTACATAACCCACACCATTCGGTGATACTGGCACAGATGGTTGTCCAGTATAAACTCCATCTGCAGATGGACCAGACTCCTCTGTGTATTCAGTCTTTTCAATTAAATCTTGAGTAGTTGCCCAATAGTGAACGGTTCCACTAACATCTCTAAATACAGCATCTCTTCTTTTTTGAGTTAAATCAAAAATATATGCAATGGTTTCATCCCATTCACCCCTTACAACTAAACCAGGTCCTGTTGCACCCTCAAATACAGTTGAGAACGATTGTTGTAAGAATTGAGTTCCTCTACCATTTTCAAAATCAATTTTGTAAATAATAGCACCTTGAGTATTTGATTGAGGAGTTGTCCAATTAGTAATTGCAGAAGCACTAGCATAAAGTTCTCCAGATGAAGATACGATTTCCTTACTATCCCTTAATGTACCTTGTGTTAAGAATGATGATATATCATGTACTGATGCTGAGAATTGTCCGAATGTACCAATTGGTAAGAATGTAATTGGGTCTACTGCCGATTCATCATATTCTTCAACATATTGTAATTCCGTTCCACCTTTGTAGGCTCTGATTAAAGTTCCAGCGTTATCAAAGTAAGTTGTACCATCAACTTCAACAGTTACCGAAGATGCAGGATTTTCTAATAATGCAATGTAAGGAGTTGACCCCTCTTGTACACCAGATATTGAAACACTATCAACATCTGCAACATCACCAGATGGATTACCATCTCTTAACTCAACTGTATAAGTTCTTACCGAGCCAGTTCCAGGTAGTGGTGAAAGTGTATTCACCGTATTATCAGTTGATGATACTTGTATCGTACCACCTTCATCATCTATAAATTTAAAATATGCAGAACCAGATGTGTTAAATGCAGTTGCAGTTAAGGTAATCGAACCTTGTGGTGAAACTTTAATACCATCTCCATCATATATAACAGTATCTGCAGATGCAGCAAGACTAACCTTTCTAGCCTTACTACCATCGTTTACTTTTGAAAATGTTTGTTTTTTAGATACGATTCTTGGTACTCCAGCAACACCACCTTTTAAAGAATAAGGATAAACCTTAAAGTTGTATAATATACTCGCAGAAACATCGTTTCTATTCATTCCACTAAATCCTTTAAAGTGTAATACTTCACCACCTGTACTATCTACACTACCAGATGCAGTTAAATCATCGAAAGATGTAGATACTTCAGAAAAACTAATATTTGAAGCAGATATAGACGCAGTTACAAAAGTACCAGGTGTACCCGAATCATTTTCATCGTAAAAGAAGAATTCATCGTTCTGTTTTATAATTACTTCGGTTTTCCCTGCAGAGTAATCAGAAATATATCCACTTTCATCAGCGTTAAATGATACAGCAATAGGGTCTAAAGTAACTTCTATTGCACCACCACCTTCTACAACCTTTGTAAACTTTTGTGTTCTACTTGCGGTTATTAATGATGCAGTAAAATAAGGATAGATATCAAAATCATATCTAACACTTGCACTCAAAGCAGACATTGTTTCAAATCCTGCCAAACTCATTGTAGTTGTTGAGTTACCCTCCAATGTTCCATAAACTATATTAGTAGGAACAACAGACCTTGTAGTAAATGTACCAGGGTCTCCACTTGCAGTATTTATTAAAAAGTAATCACCTTGTGATATTTGAATATTTGTATCTGCTAATGCATAGTTAAACACCTCACCTTTATGGTTTGAACCTAATGCAATTGGATTTGGGTCTATATCAATTGTAATAGAATCTTGACCAGGTAAACCATCTGGTGTTATGAAGAATGATTTGTTTGCTGTTACTGATGCTGATGTAATTGGTTCAGTATAAGTAAACTCAAAGTTTAATTGTTTTGTTTCTACTGCTTGATAAAATGAAATCGGAGTACCAGATGTTTCATCTAATGTTACACCAGGAATACCATTGTTTATTGTATTACCTAAATAATCAGTTACTACAACACCAACCGTGTCATCAAATGCACCAGTTTCATAGAACATAAACAATTGTGGTAGTTCTGTTTTTGGTTCAATTGATGATGAAGGTATTACCTTTAAACTTGCAGATATTGGGTTAAGAGTTGTACCCCTTCTTTGAAATGATGCAGTAACAATAGATTCCAAAGGATTAAATGGAGATGCTTCTCTTGGTTTGTATTTAATGTTAAATTGGTCAGTAGTTGATGTAACCAACCCTGGATTTAAACCATCTTTTAAATCGGTTAAAATAAGAGATGTTAATATTGACTCCGAAGTTGGGCCATCCATTAAGTAAAGTGTCAACTCATTATCTATTGCATCTCTTGTAAAGATTGCATTATAATCAATTTCACCACTACCAGTTAATCCGGCAGATACCCCTTGAATAAAATTAGTATCGGTTATTGCCTGTGAAAGTGAAACATAAGTTGTGGTTTCTTGTAATCCATCTAACGATGCAGACAATAGGTGTAATTTAGCTTCGGAAAAATCTCGTGTTAATCCAGATTGTAAATCAATTCTATTAATACCATCAACTCTTACTGCTTGAACTTCTAATGTTTTAGATTCTTTGTTTTTAATTTGAGTACCTCTATAAGGAACTATTTCAAAACTAACCCCACCCTTACCATCTTCAACTCTCGTTATAATAATACTATCAGAAACACCTTCTACTTCTGCAGTGAATCTTATAAACTGAACCAGTAAGTCATCTCTTGAACCAGTAAAGTCTTGAACTGTTAAAAATGGAAGTCTACCATTTTGCTCTTCTCTATTTCTTAAAAGACCTGGATATTGACCACCAATATATTCAGATGCCGATATCTCATTTCCGAAAAAGTCAAATGCACCAGATGTATAGTTTATAGAACCAGTTACTATATTAGTATCAACCTCAAAGTTAATAACAGTTGGTGGTAATGGATTTGCAGGATTTGATGCTGAATCGAATGAGAAGTATAAATTATCTGCATTAATTTCTATACTCTTATTAAATAAGTTAGTATTACCACCTACAAATGTTTTTGTATCCTCAACTCTAACAGGAATAAAGTTATTATTGATATCATAAAATTCAAATCGATAATCAAAAGTTTCCTCAACTAATGTTTTTGGTACTTGTTGAATAAATGTAATTTCATCTGGTGAAAAAGATGTTTCTTGTGATGCTTTTAAACTCACATTATTAATATACCAATCACTACCACTTACTTCAAAATAAAGTTTAGCAGAATCAAATGCATCTGCTACGATATTTTCATTTATATTTGTTTTTTGTAAAACACCATTAGATGCATTAATTGTAGTAATTGGTTGAGAAACACCCGTTCCATTATTTGAACCACTTAAAAATACTTTTAAATAATCTGTATTGTCTATCGAACCAGAAACCCTTACATTAAAATCTAAAGTATATTCTACACCATCTTGAATAGAAAAACTTTGAGAAGTAAAAAAGAAATTATTAGGTGATGAATCTAATTTAGCAGAATTATATAAGTAGTTTTGATTAAATGATACATTGAAATCATTTGATGATGTTACCCAGTAATCATTAATTACTGGCTGTGAAAAGAATCCATATGGTTCTTCTTTTTTAGCAAAGGTTGTTATATCTCTTAATACTTCATTTGATTCTAATTGTATCTCTTGTACAAATTCAAAATCAGTTAAGTTTGATTGAGACCTTCTAAATACCTTTACTCTTGCAGCATCACCAACAAAAGTTTTCATGTCAGTAATACTAATTTTAGCAAATGAACCAGTTAGTGCAGTTGCCAAATCACTAACACCTTCTATATATGGAAACTCTAATGAATAGTCTTCATTTGTAAATGACTGTACTATGTTGTTTTGAGAATATGGTGGTGATACAATTAATTCGGTTTCATTTACAACTTCATTAATTGTTGGTGAATAATTTATATTATCAAATGAAATAACTTCACCTTCAATCGAACCTGTCCAATTGTTACCACTATTAACCTTTAATCTATAACTCGTTGGTAGTGTAAAGTTCGATAGGTTACCACCTTGTGTTGGAACTAAAGGTATACCATCTAATGTACCAGTCTGTGTTACTACTGGTGGATTTCCACTAAATATTGGTTTTACTATTTCATCAATTGTAACTGCAGGTCTACGATAAAATCTAACTTTATCTTCATTGGGAAGAGATTTGTTTATCTGAAATGTTCGTTCCCATTTAACATTATATGCACCTTTCCATTCAGCTGGAACTTCTCTCTTTACACCATTATCATCATACTCTTTAAGTTCACCTAAAATGGTAATCTTACCCAATCCAATTGGAGTATCATTATAAATGTAAACAGCTATTAATTTAGAAATACCTTCATAGTATTCTGGAATACCATTACCAGGTTCGTAGTAAATCGGGTCTCCATTAACATCCAACAGTTCAATCTTTATTTCAGTTGATTCTTTTAGATATTCCGAGCCCTCTATTAAGAATCCATTTTTCCCACCAGTAAATGTATCTTTAAATTCGGTTATTCTGAAGTATTCCGAATTTGGAGTATCATCTACTATAAATGTTTGAAATGAAGATAAATTTTGTTCTGGTGAATATTTTTTAATTCTAGCCATTAATGAATAGTTTCTTTAATTCCATTATAAATATTTCAAAAAATTAAATTAAAATATTTATTCTAAAGAAAACTAAAGAGTTCTAAAGAATGAAGAAAAAATACCCAGATAATATCGTTTATGATGAAAAGGAAGGGTTTAATGCCAATATTTTACCGTATGGTAGTAGTGTTGGTGCACCAGCAATTAAGGTAGAAGATATAGCGGTTTGGAAAGGTATAAGTGTTAATAAAGTTAACAAACAATTATCAGCCAAGTTTGATGAGTTAAAAGAAGAATATAGAAAGTTGGTTGAGGAGTATCAATGGAATGATTTAGTTTATAAATCTAAATTTAATTTTGAACCCGTTATAGGAGAAACATATCATTTATATGTTGGTAATGATGGTGAATCATTTTTATCACTAATTGAACCATCAATGTGGGATAGAAAACTAATAGGTTCATTCACACTAAATAGTGAAAGAAAATGGATAAAAATATGAAAAAATATGCAATGTTACAAATAGATGCTGAGGTTCATCAGTTATTAAAGTCTTTTTGTAAAGAAAAAGGGTATAAGATGAATGGGTTAGTAGAATCCCTTATAAAAGAAAAGGTTTCACCAAATGTGAAACCCTTACCTAAAAATGTGTTAAAATCTAATTAACAGCTCTACCTTTCATCGTTTCCCAATCCCTATTCTTACGAACCGAATCATTTGTTTTTTGTGTTGCCTTCAAAACATTATTTTCCGTATTCAGTTGTCTTGTTAGATAGATAATTGCAGCTAAATCCTTTGGAAAGCAATGCCCACCAAATCCAAAATCACCATCGTGTCCTGGTACATTCCAATGTGAATCTCCCAATCGTTCATCATAAGTTGCATACTCCACTACCTTATCATAATCAATTTTTAATGCCTCACATAATTGATAAATCTCATTTGCAAATGATACTTTGACTGACAAGAATGTGTTAGTCAAATATTTTACCATTTCGGCATGAGTAGAATCAGTCTTAATAATATGTGCATTAGGAAAGACCTTTGGGAAGATTCTTCTTAATTTAGTTGTTGATGGCCTTGGTCCACCTAAAATAATTCTATTTTGGTTTTCATAATCCTTTACAGCATTTCTTTCAGTCAAAAACTCTGGATTAAATACTATATCCAACCCTTCAAACTTTTCATTTAATCTTCGTGTTGTGCCAGGTGAAACTGTTGATTTAATCACAACTGTTTTTGCCATACCATACGAATGAATTTTTTGAATAGTACTTTCAACCAAGTTTGTATTACACCTACCCACATCATCCATTGGGGTTGGTAAACATACAAAAACAATGTCTTGTGTCATTGTAGATTCTTCATTCGAATTACATTTTGTCGAATCTAAATCGTATGTAAGTATTTTGAAATATTGTTTGAATTTTTGGTATATTGCATTTCCTACAAAACCTTGTCCTATAATTCCTATTTTCATTTATTAAAATTTAATGTTACTAAATCCATTTACTTTTTTAATCTCCATAAGAGAATCTACTACATCTCTCATTGAATCAATATGTGATATAATCATCACAAAATCAAATTGTGTTTTCAGATATGCGAACAACATATACAATGATGTTAGGTTCTCATTATCTAATGTTCCAAATCCCTCATCAATGACCAAGAAGTTTGGTCTTGGTAAGTTACATACATTGATTAGAGCGATTCTAATTGCAAGACCACTAATAAACTTCTCCATACCACTACACATCTCTAAAGACCATTTCTGGTCATCGTAAACAATGTTAGCATTGATGTTCTTACCATCCATCTCTAATTGTAAACCAAACTCTACGATTTGACCTAAAATATTGTTTACTTCACCTTCAATCATTGGAAGGGCTTTAGAAATCAATTCATAAGATACACCATCTTTACCCAAAGAGTTTAAGTAGTATTCAAACAATCCAAATTGTTCTTCTAACTTTTCAACCTCATCGATTCTATCTTCAATGGTTTTCTTTTGATTGATTAAAGATGAAACCTCACCATTTAATTTAAGAAGTTGCTTGTTTAGACCATCTACATTGTTTTTAGATTCTTGTAGTTCAGACCTAACTGAAACCATTTCGGTTCGAAGTTCTTTGTTCTTTTGTATCTGCTTTTCGTTTTCTAAATAATCGGTGATAAGTTGTGTAACTTGAAGAAGTTCACCATTTAGTTTAATTTCTTTGGTTTCGAATGTTGATAACTTGTTGATAAGTGTGTTAATATCTCTACTTACCTTTGTTTCATCTTCTTTTAATTTATTGAGTTCTTTAAGTAGTTCTGGATATTTTTTTCTACTATCGATTCCCAAAAGTAACTCATTCTTATATTCGAATTTAGATTTTTTATCTTCTTCTATTGCATCTAAATCGTTTTGAACATTCTTTTTTGCATCAATGATTGATTCCGAGTTCTCCATACAAATCTCACAATCTGGATTGTACTTATGTGATTCCAAGTGATTCAATCTCTCAACCAATGAATCTTCTTTGATTTTAATTTTGTCTAACTCATTATCTAAATCCTTTAAGTCAGATGTATACTTGTTAAATAACTCTGATTCTGAAATGATTTTTTCTTCATCGTATTCATCGATTGATTCTTCTAATCGGATTTGCTCTTCTTCCAATTCTCCAATTCTTGATTGGGTTGTATCTCTTTGAGATAACAAGTCGGTCAACGAAGTTTCCAAAGTCGATTTTTGGGTTTCCAAGTCGGTCAACGAATAATTGTCAGATTTAATCTTAACAATCTTTTCGTTCAAAGAAATTAATTTTTGATTGTGTTTCTCTACCTCATCTTTACTTGCTCCCAATTGAATATCCATCAACTTATATTCCGATTCTTTTGATGTTAGATTCGTTTCTATATCTGCAAGTTGTTGGGTAAAGTCATCTTGTTTGAACTTTCGAATCAGAGAAGCATTGTCTCTATTCTCATCTTGTGCATGTGAGTATAATTTATCGAAGATATCCACACCCATAAATTGTGCAAGGATTTCCTTTCTCTCACTTTGTGATTTATCAATGAACAAAGCATTGTTTCCTTGTAGGGAAAGTGTGGTGAGTACAAAGTCTTCGTATGTACCCAAGTATTGTTGAATGATGTGGTTGGTATCCCTCCTCTGCTCTCCATTTAAGGAGGTGATACCACCATCATCCTCTCTCCAAAAGGATACATCTACTTTGAGGTGTTTCCCCTTATTGATTAGTTTTGCGGTTCTTTCTATATAGTAATCTACACCATCTACTTGAAAGTGTAGTTTACAATAGAAGTTTGTTTTTCTATTATTAAGGATATTCTTTGCTACATAAGTTCTTGATGTCTTATCAAAGATACAAAAAGATAGTGCATCGAATAAAGATGATTTACCTGATGCATTTGGTGCGAAGATACCTACCATTCCTTTCGCATTGTCAAATCTAATTAAGTTGTTCTCACCATAAGAGAACATATTAGAGAATTCAAATTGTTTTGGAACCCATTGTATATTAGGGGTTACATCATCATCTATCAGCTTGGTATTGAGTTCTCTATTGATTTGTTGTATCTTATCTACCGTTTCCGAATCTGCAAGATATTGTCTTTCTAAATAATCTTTGATGAGTTCGTTTTGAAACTCCACATCTCTCACATTTCCAATTGCTAACTTATCATCAAAGTTACCAGTCTTTTGTTTAGATAAAGTATCCATTCGAGTCACCGTAAACTCTTGTACTTTATATTTCTTTTTGATTTCGGTTAATGCCCTCTTAATCTGTGATGGGTCAGTATTTGAAATACGAACTCTCAATCGAGGCTTCTTTGGCATATCAGTAACATCTGGTACGATGCCATCGTTTACATCTAATGTATAGAATCCATAATCATTTGGTAAGTCAAATTCTTCGAATGTTCTACTTTCAACATCCCAAAGTAGGTAACCATGCTTGTCCAATGATTCTCCATGATTTTGTTGAATCACCGAGCCGGCATATGCAATGGTAGGTGAACCCAATGTTTGTCTTTTATGGATATCACCTAGCATTACCATATCAAACCCTTCAAACATATCAGTTGTGAATGAGTTAGATGATACAGTATACCCAATATCAGTTTGTGCTAAATTAACGGGGCCGTGGAATAAACAAATCTTATTCTCACCTTCTACCAATTCTGCCTTCGGCCAATTCTCTTTTTTATCGAGTATCGAATAAACAACAAAAGTGATGTTACCAAAAGGGTAAGTCCCAGTATCTCGTAAATAGTGTATTCTGTCATTTTCTAAATTTTCAACGATTGGTGT
>Ga0181572_10000783_pt1 | contig 23039 bp, 21 predicted proteins | sample 101ome_26_FD_133004 | JGI IMG/M metagenome (GOLD analysis project Ga0181572, IMG submission 133004) | Coastal salt marsh microbial communities from the Groves Creek Marsh, Skidaway Island, Georgia - 101408AT metaG (megahit assembly) | ecosystem: Environmental > Aquatic > Marine > Intertidal... | reverse complement strand
GATAATTTGTTGATGAGAATGAAAGATGATGAATGGAATGACATCATGAATACCAACTTAGCATCGGTCTACAAAATGTCTAAAGCGGTGCTTCGTGGCATGATGAAAAAGAAAAGTGGAAGAATCATTTCTATAGCATCAGTAGTTGGCGCAATGGGTAATGCGGGCCAAACTAATTACTCAGCAGCAAAAGCCGGGATCATGGGTTTTACTAAGTCACTTGCTAGGGAAGTTGGACCAAGAGGTATAACTGTTAACGCCATTGCCCCGGGATTTATTAAAACAGATATGACAGATTCATTACCAGAAGATCAAAAGGAGTTTCTTGCTAATCAAATCCCTTTGGGTCGACTAGGATCTGTGGATGAGATTGCTGAATCAGTTCTCTTCTTGGCAGCAGAATCAGGTGCTTACATAACAGCACAAACGATTCATGTTAATGGCGGGATGTATACCGTTTAATTTCTTTTTTCCTGAAAAAATTCTTTCAGTATCAATGAACATTCTCTCTCCAAAACCCCACCTCTAATTTCTGGAGTATGATTAAAACAATTTTGCTCATGAAGTTTTATTGATGATCCACAAACACCAGTCTTATAGTCATATGCACCAAAAATTAAACTAGAGATGCGCGCATGAATGATTGCTCCATAACACATAGCACATGGCTCAAGAGTTACATATAAACTTGCTCCATTCAACCTATAGTTTCCAATATTTTCTGCAGCATTCCTAATTGCATTAATTTCTGCATGAGAGGTAGGGTCAAATTGATGTATTGATTCATTGCAACCTCTGCCAATAATTTCTCCATCTAAGACAATTATTGCTCCAACTGGGACTTCACTCATTAACAAAGCTTTTTGAGCTTCATTAATTGCAATTCTCATATAATCTTGTGCTGTTTGAACCATAGAATGAAACCAACTATTATTACTTTCTTCTGGGATCAAATTCTTCTAAAAGAGAATTCAATAAATGTATTAATCTTCCTGGGAGAATTCCAGTGATTAACACATAAGTCAAAAAAAACATAGCTTTGATTTGCACACCTGAGTATTTCATAGATCTTAAAGAAAGAAAAATTAAAAAAATTGAATTTTTAAAGCTTCTTTTGTTAATGTTATTTTTAGGCAATCTAAAGTAAATAAGCTCTTTCTGAATGTTGTAGAATCTTAACCCACTTTTAATACATCTTATCCAAAGATCCCAATCTTCATCTCTATTTTTTCTTTTGGGATTATATGAGCCTACTTCAACAATATCCTTTTTTCTCATTAGAACTGTAGGATGAGAAATTGGGTTAGACCATAGAAGATTTATAATTTCACTATGCATTTGTGGAAACTTAATAGTTCCAAGAACATGTCCCTGATAACTAATTTTTTTAGACCAGCCACCACAAATACTCACATTGTGTGTAATTATCGCATCAAGCTGAACTTCTAGTCTATAAGGAAAGGCGATATCGTCTGAGTCCATTCTGGCAATAAATTCATAATTACATTTTTTAAGTCCAAAATTAAGGGCATATGCAATGCCATAATTTCTCTCTAATTGGAAGAAATAAAGTTCAGTTTCAATTAATTCTTTCTTATATTTATCAATTACAGAAATGACCTTATTTGGCAAATATCCATCCCCAATGATAACTATCTCTCTTGGCTTAAGAGTCTGATTAAACAATATGCTCTCTAGAGAAAAATCCAACAAAACTTCATCTGTCGAGTGATGGACTGGCATTAGGATTGAAATGTTTTCCTTGTGCATAGAATAGTTTGTTCCAAACTAGGTAAGAATTGCGTCTGAAAAAATTTCTATATTTTTCTCATAAGAGTATTTTTCCTCAAATTCTTTCCTTCCTTGAGCTGAGAGTGTATTCCAAATATTTTTATTAGATAATAAGTTTTCTATAGAACTACAAAACTTATTTGTGTTGAAATCATCTATCACTATTCCTCCGGATATACTTTTTACAACTCCATTATTTTTCGCAATAAATGGAGTTCCATATGATATTGCCTCAATAATTGATATAGGTTGAACTTCAGTAATTGAAGTATTTAGTAACAAAATACACTCTTGTAATCCTTTTTGTATATCAAATTCGCTATCCTCAAAGAATTTGACATTACTTGATAAATTGTTTCTTTTGACATAATTAAGACATCTGTTATAGTAAGTTCCTTTTTTTGATCCAACAAATATTAAGTCGATATTATGACTTAATTGTTTTAAAACCTCGAGTGCGAATAGTTGATTTTTAATTTGTGAGAAATATCCAATCACAATTATATTTTGCTTTCTCTCGTTAAGCCCATAAATAGTCGTAACATTGTTTTTTACTGCATTTGGTATTTCTTTAATGCAGACATGATTCTCCAGAGCAATCTTATAATCATAAAATCTGTGTGAATCTTTACTTTTTTTTAGCACAATAAGAATGTCGATTTTTCTTATCAGACTCTTTAGAGAAAATATAGAAAATGGTAGCCAACATATATATCTAAAATAGTTTTTTATATTAAAGCTGTAAGGATGAATTGATATACCATGACTTACCATTAAAACTTTGATTCCCAATTTTGAACCTACTCTTATTGCAGCATGGCCTAAAGCATGCTGCCAGCCCTCAATAATTATCAGTTCTGGTTTAACCATTGAGAGAATTTTAAACATCTTGCTTGTATTAACTATAGAGGGGGAGTAAATCGAACCAGTGCCAGTTGCTCTGATCTTATATAGATCAAAATTCTTTTTTACCAAAGGGAAATTTACTTCTGGAGCAATAACACTTACTTTACAATTCAAATCAGAAAGCATTTGAAGGTGGGATGCAGTTGCATGTGCCATACCATTATTTCCAAAATCTGGCCAGAAAGATGAAACCATTGCCACTCTCTTCATTTAGTTAATCATCCATTTTCTATTAAAGATTGGCAAGTCAGTTGTTTTAACTCCTACAAACCAAAACTCAGGAGCAATAGTAATTTTTTCATTTTCATCGCAAAGAAATTCAGCCCACCAGCTATATGAACTATTTGATAGTATGAAATTTTTACATCTCGACATTAAATACATATCATAAAAAGAGTCATCGAAATTTGATTTAACTATCTCAACATTATTCCAATTTGCAAAATTAGTTTCACACCAAATAGGATCATCGGAAAAAATTAAAAAATTAACTATTTTTTCATTTTTCTCAATTAATTTCATATTTGACTGATACCAATCAAGATCTGCAGTGTGATGATAAGCATTGGCTATCTTATCATTCACATAATCCCCTCTACGAATATGAACTGCAGTAGTTTGATTAAGTCTATTATTAGGGTAATTACCAAATTTTTTTACACTATCCTTTAAAAAGAATTTAAATTCTTTTTTAACACTTTCAAAAAAAACTTCTCCTTGCCAATACCCATAACCAATCAAATTTCTACTCATCGAATATGGAGTATGAATGTTTTTTTCAGTATAAAAAAATTTATCAAAAAAACTTAGCTTCTTATTTATTAGAATATGGAGTGATACAAAACTATATAAGGAGAGTTTAACGATCTTATTTAGCTCTGTTGTCTTTACTCCGAATCTTTTCAATTCGAAGTCTACTTTTCTTCTCCCAAAAAAACCAGACATGTCGACAAAATAGCATTTGTAATCATGATTATTCAAAAAATTTTTAGCAGCGGCTAATTGAAAGAGCTGATTGCCCAGTCCTCCATATATTAAGAACAATATTCTCTTTTTTTTAAGAAACATATCTAAAGAATTTTCTTAAGTAAACAAAGAGAAAGATTAAGGTAGCCCTTAAAATACTTTTTTTAAAATACAATTTAATAGCAGTCAATTGCATAAGTTCTCTATCTTCATTAATAATGTTTAATTGCTCAGTTCTGGACAATGAATCTTGATGTTGCTCATAAAATAAAGTGGCAGATGAATACATCTTAAAATTCCCAACATCTAAAAGATTTAATATTAAACTGTAATCTAGTGCATACGAGTCAAAACTATATCCTCCAACATGTTCATAAGCACTTTTTCTGAAAGCAATACTGCTATGGACTAATGGATTGTTCCACATAATAGACTTATAAATACTTTCCTGGTCTTCAAATTGGCTGATACCTAGCTTCATATTATTTTGAGTATTTATTGCTCTTGAAGCTACAAGGACTAATTTCTCATCTGAGGATATAATTTTTGATAACTTTTCACAATGGTCTGGAAACCAATAGTCATCGGAGTCAATGCGAAAAATCCATTCTCCTTTTGACTCAGAAACCCCTCTAGATAATGCAGACATGATTCCCATGTTCTCTTCAAGTTGAATAAGCTTAATTGGTAAACGCGGCAACCATTTTAGAATTACTTCTTTTGAACCATCCTCACTTCCATCATCAACAACGATAATTTCATTCAACTGTAATGTTTGATTTTTGAGACTCAGAAATAATCTATCAAGGTAATTTTCTGAATTGTAAACAGGTATAACAACCGAATAACTATAACTCACAGTCAATCACTATAGGTAAATGATAAAAACAATAGAATCCAAAACACAGAATAATTTATTGGGCTATTAAGACTAGCAAATAAAATCATTGCCAACCCTAAAGATAGGCCAAATGAATTAAAACTATTATTTTTTAAATTTATTACTGTTTTGTATTTAAAGAAAACAAATGGAAACAATATCATAATCGCAAAGATTCCATATGCATGAATGAAATCAAGAAAAAGGTTTTCTGAATGAAGTATTTTAAGATTTGGTCTAAGTTTTTTTAAATCATCTCCAGGATTATCGTAGCCGTGACCAAGAGGGTTACCTATAATTTCTTTAATAGTAACAAGGTAAATATTAACTCTTTGATTGTTAGAGTATTGAAATGAGTTACTAACTTGATTTGATGCTTCTTTTGGTCTGGCAATACTCAAAATTGAAGAAGAAAACAATTGCAATGGGTTGTGGATTTTCTGACTTGTACTATTTATTCTAGCGGTATTGGACTCAGCACAATAACTTCTTTTAATATTACTGATTGGATCAGCATCATAAAATTTTACTGCGATGAATATTATGAGTAAAGCTAAAAACAAAAAACCAAGTGATCTCCATGATGCCAATATAAGATAAGCCAACAAAACTGCTAAAAAAACCCATCGGGATAAAGTAAGAAAACACAAAATAGTAAATAATAGAACTCCGAGTATATAAAAAAAGCGTTCATTTCCTTTTGAATTGTTATATAGCCAGTAAGAACTTATCAGTCCTGCTACAAAAAATAGGCTATCTGAATTTCGACTCGAATTTATATAAGATATGCCAAAGTATGGATAAGCCCTATCCTGGCATGAGATAAGTCCATATAGATTCTCACTGTTTGGTAAAGAGAATCCAAATAGATATCTATATATTCCTACAAGAGATATAAGAATACAAACTAAATATAAGATTTTTATCGGAATTGCTTTATATCGATCATCAATGAAAACTCTATTCCTATAAGTGATATAGGTTAGTGAAATAAATATTAAGCCAAACAGACCTCTTTGACTTGAAGAGTATAAAAAATCTATTGAAAGAATAATTCCTAATATCAAGAAAAAATATAAATCTTTTAAAGATGGTCGAAAATAGTATAGGTTTACAATTAAGAAAAATAAAAAACCGACCCAAACAATATTCTTACCGAAAAATTCAATTTTTAATGCCTGAAATATTATTGCAAATACTATAAGAATTATTGATGCAATTATTAGATTGGCTCTTGAGAGAAAAATATATTTCATATTATTATTATAGTTTAAATTGAAATATATTCTTTTTGTAAAACCAAGAGTTTTATATGATTCTTTTGTAGAATTCTATATATTTACCAGCAACAACTTGGTATGAAAAATTATCATTTATGTGCTTAATAATATTTTCTGAAAAAGAGCTGTTATCTTTAAAAAATAATGCTTTTTTTAGCCCATTTCTTAGGTCATCTATAGAAAAAGGGTCTGCAAGATAACCCGTTGTCTCATGAATAATAATATCTCTTAGGCCAGAGGTATTAAACCCAACGATAGGGGTTCCACATGCACTTGCTTCAGTTGCTACCTGACCGAAAGACTCAATCATTGAAGGCATAGCAATTAAATCTGCAGAGGAATATAACAACCTCATGATTGATTTGTTATTTACGACACCAAAAGTATTTCTTTTAATTTTTTTTGCAATATTCTTTGACTTTAAACAATCATCATTACCCACAATAAGCAACTCAATGTCATGAGGGCAATCAAACTCCTCAAGCGCTCTAACTAATAAGTTAAACCCTTTATTAATATCTGAAGTTCCTGACATCGAAACAAACATAATAATTTTTTTATCGATCGGGAGATTAAGAGCATTCCTCGCCTTAATTTGATCTATTTTTCTCCAGAAATGAGTATCTAATGGATTGGGAATAGTTTCTACATAAGAATTCCTCATAAGCTCACTTTCACTTATGCAATCATAAATCCACCTGCTAGGTGCAATAAAATTGAAATCCCCATTCCAATATTTCCTTTTTGTCCGCCAAATATACTTTTCTATATCGATTCTTCTTTTTTTTGAATTAAGATTTAGAGAATTGTATCCCTCTTTCCAGCGCATATCATTAGCATCAACAATATGTTCGATGCTGCAAAATGGCCACATATCATGACAAGTCCAGACGAATGGCTTCTTTATTTTTCCGATATCAAATATAGACATCATCTCAGCATTTATCCAATGAAGATTGACTATATCGTAGTCAGAATTATTAATAAATTTTGAATAATTACTGGGCAATATAGATAAAGACTTGTAATAAGGATTTTCAAAAGAGAACATTCTTAGAATTTGTGCTTCTATTTTTGTTTTTGTCCACGTTTTAAGCCTTCTGGAAAAAGTATTTGGCAAAGAGAATATTGTTTTAGACTCTGTTTTTGTCAATATATCTACTAGTAAATTTGATTCAATTTGGATTTTGTTCAATGCATCGTTTATTCTCATAGAAGCCTGAGTTGCTCCACTTCCATAATTGCATTTGTTCATGTGTAGAACTTTCAAAACAATTTTCTCTTAATAAATTTATATATACGCATTGGTATATATATTAATGACTTGGGAAATCTGATGTACTTCCCTCCATAATTTTCATCAAAGATTCTTTGATCGGCTTTTGAGAAATGTACGAGCTTAGATGGATGTTCAATTTCGCCTAAATTTTGATGAGCAATGTTTGCAAATACAGAATCGCAATCTTTTGTATGTGTTGCATTAAGATCATGGCCTATATTAGTAACTAGATTCATATTTGGGGTTATCACAAATCCTTTTTCTTTCCAAATTGTGTATTGCCAGGAGAAATCCCAAGTATCAATTTTATTTTGATGAGTAAGATTAAAGATTTTTTTCCAATATTTAACCTCAGACCTAAATTGAAGTTGCTGCCCCAGGTAATTATCCACCAGAGACTCTTTCCAAGTTTGCAAATCTATATCATTCTTTTTCCAGGCTCTCTTCCATGTTGCCCATCCCCATGCATGAAAATATTTGGATAAATAATATGATCCATCACCATATGTATTACCAAATTGAAAATTCGAACCATTAATGGCCATTATTTCCTTTGAATCTTTATAGAGATCTAACATTTCAGAGGAAAAGAATATGAAATCTTTTGATGGTATGCAATCATCCTCAAGAATTATTCCTGCTTCCTCATATTTGAAGAACCAACTTATAGCTCCAGAAACACCATACTTACATCCATAGTTTTCTTCAGAATAAAACTTAACGATGCTCATTTTATTTTCAAATGAGTTAACGACTTTTCTAACCTGATCAACCAAATTAGTATCATTCTTATTTCTCGGTCCATCACAAAAAACGTATAAATTTTTAATAGCAATATTTTCCAGAGCAGAGATTACTGCTTCTAAATGTTTTGGTCTATTGAAACCGATTAATAGAACTGGAGTATTCATTTCTCAATTTGAATAGAACTTCTTACTTTTTTTACAAAGGAGCCATGTTCAAATAAAGGCTCCAGAAAATGAATACATGTTATGCTTTTGTTATTTCCCATAAAAAAAACATTCATACACCAATCAATTGGTAGAAGTCTATGTATTGGATTGACATTGATGAAATCTAAGAGATTCATCGCTAGCTCCTTATCTAAGAGGTAACCACATGTTGTGTTGGTTTGAGCTCTATTAAGTTGCACATATTCAATATCTTTAGTTTTGTCAAATCGAAAATAATCCCCTTTTTCAAGATTAAAACCACCAGCTAGATCAATAAAAATATTTTTTCTAGGGGCATTGATAATTCCAGGTATAAAACTAGAAAATCTGACTAAACTTTTATCTTTAATGGCCATATCGTCCTCAAAAATAACAAGATACTTTTTCCTGGTATTGGCAAATCGCCTCCAACAATCAATATGTTTAGTGGTAAGACAAATTTCAGAATAGAATTTAGTTTTTAGTTTTTGATAATTTAAAATATTGGAAAAAGTTATAAAAATTTTCAAAACTATATCTTTTAATGTAAGCAAAAAAATCTTGGTCTTTTTTTCTGAGTTTTTTAAACTTCTGTAATTCCACATGCTTAGGCAAAAGTTAGTAAGAACAGCCTTTAAGACAAACGTCCGAAAGTTTAGCTTAACTTCTTTGTTTTGATAAAAAGATTGTATACAACATTTCTCCCTATCTAGGGACAAAGACTCTGTAATCACTTCAATTCTTTGCTTAATTATTTTAGATCTGTTGTTTTCATTATGAATATAACCAATCATTAAGTCTTGCAGCATAGTTTTTTAAAACCTCAATATGTTTTCAATAAAATTTGAAACCAAATTAATTTGGTAATCAATATCAGGTTCTTCATTTAAGAAATTTTGATTGTAAATCTCGCAGTAATTTTCATAATTTGAATCAATATCCTTTATCTTTTTCATAAAGTCGTTTGACGAATCAAAATCAGAGAAATTTATAAACGACTTGGTATTTATATTCGAGTTTTCTGGTATTTTCCCATAATATATTGGTATGCATCCATATGACCATGCATCAATAAGTTTTTCTGTCACATATCCATCTAAAAAACTATTCTCAGGACATAAACAGAATTTATATTGATGGTAAATTTCTTCCTTTGAACTAAAGAAAGGCCTATCAAATACCTTTCCATAACCATCAATATTCTTATATGTGGAAATCAAATTATATAGAGAGGTTCTTAAGTTGTTCTTTGATGATGCAAAAATTACACAAAACTTTTTAGGCTCATTAAATTTTCTTCTTTTTAGTAAATAATTTTTATTTATGAGCTCCTCATAACCATGCGTATTTCCATTTGAGGATTGTCTGGTATTCTCATAGTTGAAACCATTCCAGGCTAACCTAGAGTACCATAATGGAAGATAAACATTGTGCCCATTCCAATCATTATTATGTTGCGAAATTGAAAAAATATATTTTTCAAAGTTGGGTATGTAAGATTCACCTGAGAAAAATATCGTTTTATGTCTTGGTGATTTTACTGACCCAAAATGTGAAGAAATAACCACATCTGCTTCATTTACAGAGTTAACATAAACTAATCCACCAATGCAAATCCTTCTAAAAAAATAATCCAAAAAATCTTTCTCGAATGCGCCATCCCAAAAATTAATAATACAAATTTTTATGCTTTTTGACTCTAGGAATGATCTCTTTTCATAAAAAAAAGGTTTGTAATTAAAGATATCATTTTTAAATTTTGAATCTTTATATATTTTTCTTAATCGAATTTTTTTCAGTAGATTAATCATTATTTCTAAGGAGTTTCTTGACCCTTGAGAAGATTTTATATCTAAATATTTCAAAATATCTAATTGCAATATATTTTTTTGTCTTTAATGCAAAGAAATGCCTTCTAAGCTTTTTCGGAAATGGATTAATTATGACTTCATCATATATATCAATTATTTTGTTTATTTGTCCCTTTGGACTGTAATTTTTTTCAAAAAATTCTTTTGATTTGCGAGAGCAAGACTTATAAAAATTTACATCATTTAACATCCGAGTAAGTCCTAAATAATAATCATCACTATCATTTGCCAGAAAACCTATACTTTCTATTAGTTTCATATGGCCTTGAGCTACGATGCTTGAATGAGAAATAATAGGGAGTGAAAAGAACATAGCTTCGGCGATTGCGGTAGAATTTACTTCGCCATCTTTCCTGCCATGTGCATATACATTTAAAGTTCTCAGGAATTTTCTAACAACCTCTTTGTTCGAAGTATGATCTAAAAAATATACCTCGTTAAGTTTAAGTCTTTTTGCTTGTACTCTATATTTCTCACTTCCCCCAAGAATAATGAATGCAGCATTTGAGTGCTTTAACTTCGCAAAAGCATTTAAAGGAATATCTGAAAAAATATACTCATCATTTCTTTGATGAAAACCAAATATAAATTTCCCTTCTAAATTGAGCTCCTCCCTATAATTGTCTCCAGAAAGTTCGTTTGAAGGTATATCAATAATATGTGAAACATGTCTTATTCTGTTTTTATCGCCACCATCTGTAATCCATTTCTTAGCACTCCATTCTGATATGTGCATAACTCTAGAGATATTAAATTGATTATCAAAAAAACCAGAAAGGTGGATAGAGTCTACAATTGGAGTTTTTTTAATTTTATTGAAAGGGTATTCAGGATACCCTCCACGACCGGTTTGTATAATATCGTATTTTGCCTCATCAAAAACTTTCCAGAAATCAGTGTCAATCCAATTATGGCATGGGGAATTTAAATCTCTTGCCGCAACATTAAATTCAATTAAGTTAACATTATGATGATTTAGATAATCCTCTACCTCATTAGACTTTTCAGGAACAGAAAACATTTCTGGCTCATCCCTGTTATGAACACAATAAAAGAAGTCAACTATAAAACGGTCTTTTGGAAGATGGACTGCGATATTTTGTAGAAATTTTTCTGTTCCAGCTGAAGATAATCCAGCATATTTAATAATTGCTATTCTTATCACTTAAAAATACGAAGAAGATCTTCTGCTCTGTTGGTTTCTGTATGATAATTCAAAATTTTTTTGTGAAGGTTTTCAGCCAATTGTTTAGTCCTTTCTTTTCTGATAAAGGCTCTGAGAATTGTTCTTATTAGGTCAAAAAAACCATCATAGAAATCAATATCAACCCCAGGAGTAAATAATGAATAGATGCCAGTTTCTTCAGGAATTTTATTAGTAATTACAAGGGTCTTGCAGCCTCCTAATTCAAAAATTCTCCTAGTTATTTCTGAATATCTAGCATACTGATAACCAATTAAACCTTGTGAAAAATATTTTGAAGACTGCGTAGGATTAATTCGCTGGTTCTTAAATCTACCACCAAATAATAATCTCAAAATTAAGGCATATCTTCTCTTAGAACCTACTGTGGTAACTATCAGTCTCTCGTCCCTTGGAATGGTTTCATCATAAAAGAAAATGTTTGTATCACAGTAATGGTTTAGCCAAATCACCTTCTTCCCTTTGCCAATATAATAAGAGAAACACTGTAAGTCTGGAGTAAATAAGTAGTCTGAAAAGGATGCCCTGAACTGATTAAAGTGCCTTGTTTGGGGCTCATCACCTAATTCGTAAATTAAATTAAATGAATGCTGCATCTTGAGATTAGATAATACATTATCTAGAGAGAAATTCTCTCCAGCACAAAAACACAAAACATTACTTTCTTTATTTTTGAGAAAAGACGACAGAGCCTTCTCAAATTTCAAATATGTTTCATTCTTTGAGGGATATTCCAAAATAGTTGTATTAATTCTCCCTCTTAAAATTCTTATAATTCCATCCATTGAAGCCCACTTCTCATCAGCTTCTCTTTTAGGTATTAATATAATTAGATCATTCATAATATTAATTCTTTACTTTACTCATATTCTCAATATTAAAGACCTTATCAGCTATGCCAATAAGTTCTCTGTCATGCGTTGAGACAATTACTAACTTGTTTCTTGAGATTTGCCTCAGAGTTTCAATAATTTTTTCTCTGGAGATAACATCCAACGCACTTGTTGGTTCATCAAGAAGTAAAAGTAGGGGGTTTTTAAATATTTCTCTAGCTATACAAATGCGCTGCTTTTGACCAACAGAGAGATTGCCGCCCCTCTCATTTAACATAGTGTCATAAGAGTTTTTTAATGAATTTATAAAGTTGTGAATATTTGCATCTTTAGCAGCTTGAATTACACCATTTAAAATATCGTCATTGCTTGCTTCATAATTACAAGAGAAACAAATATTTTTCAGAATTGTTTCATTAAAAATCATCTGTTCTTGAGAGACATAACCAATAGATTGCCTCCATTTCTCTGTTGAAATATTTTTAGAATCCTCATTATTGATTAATATATTGCCACTAATTGGAGAATTTATTAATGTAATTAGATCAAGAATTGTTGTTTTTCCAGTTCCAGAGGGTCCAATGAGGGCAAATAAGCCTTTAGATGGAAATTGGATGTTTAAATTTTCTAAAAGGTGATCAGAAGATCCATCATATTTGAAAGATACATTTTGCAGTGCAATAAACTCAAGGCTTGAGATCTCCTTACCAAAACTCTGAACTTGTCTATTCCTTGAAAGTTTTTCGAATTCATTACTTATAAGGTTAATACTCCCAAAATTATTCAATGAAGCTTGCCAATATGTCTGAACGCCAAGTATAAAATTTAGCGCACGGTAAAGAATTGCTATTGAAATTAGTGTTTTTGATATTTCAAAGCCGTAGAAATCTGTTTGAATGAAAATAATAAAACATAGAGTAAAAACAGTTATCGGTTCTCTAATTGAATTGGTTATTCCTGACAGGTGGTAAATTTGAAATTCGTTTTTTGATATAGAGCCAGCCTCTTTTGATAAAGAGCTAAAAACCTTTTTGATGTGTCCAGTAGAAATTAAGTATTTAATATTTTGAAGATATTGAACAATATGCGAATTAAAACTTGATATCCTGGATGAATATTCTTTCGAGACATCTAGTGCAATTAAGTTAATCTTTCTGTAAAAAAAATAAAATACTAGTCCCATTATTGACATCATAAAACCAAGATATGGGTTTATTAGAATCACGAAGAATAAAAGAGTAGATGCATAAACACCATTAACTATCATTTGCATAATATTTTCAAAGACACCTAAAACTCTAGATATATGATCATTCATGATGCTTGATATATGGCCAATCTTCGAGGTATTAAAATAATTATTATTAGTCTCTACCAAATATTTGGAAATTTCGTCTCTGTAGAAAAATGCTAATTTACTTCTTAGGGTGGCTAATATCCTAAAAAGGAAATATTGGACAATTCCTTTTATTGCAAATAAACAGAATATAACTAATAGGATAATAACTAAACTATCATTTAACCCTAACTCTTCAGATATAAATAATGACCATGTTTGTTCAACACTTTCTGAATTTTCATTTATTACTTTATTACCACTAAGTAAAGGAATAAACATCATAAAACCTAATCCCTCAAGAGTACTTGCAAAAAAGGATAATATAAAAATTAGATAAAAGAATTTTGAACCGACGTAACTCTTAAAGGTATCAAAAAACCACTTAAATATTTTTATTGTATTTTTGTCTTCCATATTGCCTTACAAGAAAATTCTAAAAACCTTCCAAGTGTTTGTGCCAATATTTACTTCATTAATCTTTTTCTCAGGAAAATAAAGCCTCATTGATTCTTCATTACAATTAAAACATATGTTGTAAAAGGAATCTTTTTTCAAAGAATTTGCTGAATCCACAAGATCATTTGCAATTTTTTCATTCAATTCTCCAGTAAAGGTTACTACTTGATCTATAGGTCCAAATAAAGATTGTTGATAACTACCTCCCCATGAAGAAAAATTGACTAGTGAATCTTTCAAGGTTTCTTCAGTAGTTAGGAAGGTAAAAATTTCTTCTCGGTCATAGGAAGCATGTTTATATGGATCTTTACTACTAATAAAATAGATATTTAGAAAACTATTTATTAAAAATAATCCACTTATGATAAGAAGACTTCTTTGGTTATTTCTTTGCCATCTGATAATTGAGATTAATATAAATATATGTAAAAAAACAAAATGATGCGGCTGGGATGCATTTCCAAGAAGAAGAAAAACTATAAGAATAGATAAAATTGATAGAAGCGACTTATGATCTATAAATAGGTAATTCTTAATCCAAATTAACTTAACCAAAATTCCAGACAAGGACAGCAGAGTCAGATTAACTAGGCTAAAAGAATAAAAATCAAAATTTCTTTCTAAAAAATATAAGTCAAAAAATGAAGAATAAAAAATTTTAGAAATCTGATCAAAGAAACTTATGCTTGTACCCGAAACCCAACCAAACAAAAATCTAATATATGGTACAAAATTATCTCCATGTTTAACTTTTAAAAAAAAGAGTAGAGTAAATGCAGCCAATACAAACAGAATAGCTATTAAGGATATATTTGTTAAATACCTTATATGAGCATCAAATAATAGTCTTTGCCTTGAATATGAAAACTTAATATTTTCTTTATTCTTCGTATAAACAATGAAAATATAGATAGCTGGCAGAAGGTATAAGAAGAAAGGCTTATCTTCTATAGCAACAGAAACAAATAAAAATATCAAGAGAGACTTATGTATATAACTGTAATTCGAAATATTTATATTTGAAAGTAGACTTCGCCCTATTAAGATTGTTAGTAACAACATAACGACGCTTATCTTTATTGGTCCAGTATCATGAACCAAAGAGTATGTTAAAGGAAGGTAAGTAATTGGAATAATCATTCCTAACAACCCGCCTTGTGTAATCCTACTTATCAAAAAAGCACTCAATATAACGAAGATAAACTCAAATAAATAATAAGCCTCAAGATTATTCTTAATAAAGTAAATTGGGTAGTATAAGATGCTGCTAATTTTTCCAACATAAGCATAACTCCTTGTATATTCAAAGCCGGCAAAGGATGTTCTATACTTAGAGCATCCCTCCCTGAAATTATCATTAAGTTTTGAGAAAGTTTTACTTTGATCACAGGAAATGCTGTGATATGGAAGAAATTCATCCATATTTGTTGGCAGATTAGTTATTAATACTACTACTAGTAGAGCTAGAAAAAATAAAGAATAAGCAAATAAACTATTATATTTTTCTATTTTATTTATCACGAACTTAAAGACTAATCAGAATTGAAAATATCTCTTGTAAAGACCTTATCTTGCACAGCCTCTATTTCGGCATGGATTCTATTTGCCACAATTAATGAGCAATCTTCAAGAAATTTTTTCAAATTATGTTCAACTTTCAACCCAGAAAATCTTTCTGATTCAATTCCCGGCTCATAAATTATTAATTCCTGGTTTTTTTCTAAAAGTTTTTCAATGATTTGACTTATAGCAGAGGAGCGAAAGTTGTCAGAATCTTTTTTCATCACCAATCTATAAATTCCAATTTTTCCTTGGGCAACATTAATAATAGCATTGGTAATCACATCTATTCGGGTTTCATTGGAACTAACTATTGCACTAATTAAATTTTGTGGGACATTTTCATAATTCGATAGAAGCTGCTTTGTATCCTTGGGCAAACAGTAGCCTCCATACCCAAAAGAGGGATTATTGTAAAAATCTCCAATTCTTGGATCAAGAGAAACACCACGAATAATTTCCCTAGAATTTAGATTCATTAAGAAAGCAAACGAATCCAGCTCATTAAAGAATGAAACTCTCATAGCTAAATATGTATTTGAGAAAAGTTTGATTGCTTCCGCTTCAGTATTTCCTGTGAAAAGTATATCAACACCTTCTTTCTTAGAATTTGTCGCAAGAATGTTTGCAAACTCTTTACCTTTATCTGATCTATCCCCAACTATAATTCTTGATGGGTAGAAATTATCATGTAATGCTCGACCTTCGCGAAGAAATTCAGGAGAGAAAAATATCTGATTTATATTAAAGAGCCTCTTAATTTTTTCAGTAAATCCCACTGGAATTGTTGATTTAATAACAATTGTTGCTTTTGGGTTTATCTTTGTTGCATCTTTAATGACTGACTCTACCGATGAAGTATTAAAATAATCTGTTTCTGGATCGTAATCAGTTGGAGTAGCTATTACTACATAATCAGCGTCCAGATATGCCAATTCTTTATCTAGAGTTGCATTTAATTTTATTTCCTTATTACTAAAAAATTTTTCTAATTCTTCGTCTTGAATTGGACAAATTTTTTTATTAATAAGATCAACCCTCTTTGAATCAATATCTAAACATATTAATTCATGATTTTGACAAAGTAGAGCAGAGATAGAAAGACCGACATAACCAGTCCCAACAACACATATTTTCATGTTTTCTTGAGTGTATTTTTAAAATCATCAATATAATCTTTAACAGATCTTAGTGGTTTCCAACCTAGATCAATAGTCTTATTGGAAACAACTTCGGCATTTTGGCGATTGCCTTTTCTCTCAGGCAAGAATTCTACCTCACCACCAAAAAAATTAGCAATTTCAAGAACACTGAAAGATTCTTTTACACCAATACCATAATTATCACCTTTGCCTTTTTCACCGACCAAAATTAGCCCAGAAACAATATCTTTAACATGAGTAAAGTTTCTTCGTTGGTTGCCTGGAAGAACAACAGGTAATTTTTTTCCCTCTTTGTAAAGGGTTTTAAATATCCCAATTAAGGTTGCATACTTTCCTGTTGATATTTCTCTATTGCCATAAGCATTGTAAAAATAAACAATTGCAAAAGTTAGACCATACCAATTTGAATAATTAACAATTAGATTTGTGTTTGTTGACTTAGTCCAAGCATATGGACTCTGTGAAGCACCACTTCCATTATCAGCAAACTTTGTACTACTTCCAGAATATACTAACTTAGCATTATTTTCATGGCAGAATTTAACAACCTCATATGTCCCTATCATATTGTTACGCCATACAAAATCAACATCATCGAAACTTTTCTCAACACGTGAATATTCACCAAGATGGAAAACTAGATCTGGACTGAAAGAAATATATTTTTTAATGTCTAAAGTAGATCCTTTTATATATTTCACGCCCTCAATGTGGTTAGATTTCGATCCAGAAGAGTAATTATCTAGCGACCATATCTCATAACCAGGGTTCTTTATGAGCTCTTCACATAAATGACTACCAATAAAACCCGCCCCACCCGTTACTAATATTTTTTTCATTGCTACTTTTCTTGAAAAAGTAAATTGTGAAGAGTTGGAGGATAAATACACAGTATATCATTGGGCACAATTCCATCTAAAAAAGTAAAAGAAACTCCAGATTCACAAACACACTCTCGAAGAACATGATACAAATTGACTTCTGAACCCCAATTTGAATCTAATTCCGAGAGTTTTTCAGGGTTAAATAATGAAGTTAAGGCAGCTTTAATTCTAAATCGTAAGTTTTTTTGACTGCTCTTTTCTAATGATGAAATAATTCTAAGATCGTCAATTAAAACTATAGCTTGACCATGGAATTTGCTATTTATTTCTCTAATTTCTGTAATAAGCGGACAAGCGCTACCAGGTGTCTTTTCTCCATTCTCAAAATAATGAGTATGCGCATCTAACCAAAAAATTGGATGATTATCATTATAAGATAAAGCAAAATCAACTAACTCACTTATCTTATCCTCAGCATCACCTAGAATGAAATTTGATACAATCTTTTTATTATGTTTTGTATGCTGTAAGAATCTATCTTGAGCAATTTTTTGATTTATTGGAGAAATCTCGATTGTTGAAATTTTTTTGAAACCTGCATCAAAAGCTTTTATTATTGCATCACCATGGTATGTTCCTGTTTCACAAAAAACATCGGAAACTTTACGGAAGGTCTCCAGGGGAAAATTGATAGGCATGGGATATTAATATTTGTAAAAATCTGAAAATATTATAGTTTAATTTGGACCTTTATCATGTTAAGTTTCGCGATTCAACTATATAAGTAAAAATATCAAACAAAACATCAAATGATCATTTTTGATAAATAGGATTTCATCTATCAATAACTACTGTTAAACCAATTTTAAACTCTTGGATTACCGCTTTTAAAAACGTAAAATTTCCTAAATAAAAATACACAGCTAAAACTTATTAAAACAGCCATAATTTTGGCATTATGAATATTTTCATCAAAATATTGCACATAAACCGATACCGAAAAATACGTTAGAGTAATACCTAGAATTCCTGATAAAGCAAAAAGTAATATTTCATATTTGGGATTATGTTTTAACCAGCCTTCATTGAAAACTTTTTTAGAAATTAAAAAATAGGCAACTAATAAACCAACTAAATATCCTGTAACTGCTGCTTTTTCTATAGAAAATATATTAAATTTTAAAAAAATTAAATATGTAGTGTAATCAACTATAAGAGCAATAAAACTCGCTAATGAATATTTTAAAAATTCAAAAAATCTTTCTTCAAGGTTATTCTTTCGAATTAAATTTATCATTTTTTCTATGCCACAAAAGGGCGGTCTTAAGAATGTCCTTAATATCTGAATACTTAGACTCCCAATTGAGTATAAGTTTGGCTCTAGATGAGTCGGCAACAAGATAAGCTGGGTCACCAATTCTTCTATTAGATTCATCATAAACTACCTCAACTCCTATTTCTTTGAGGGCTGCAATGATTTCAAAAACAGATGTTCCTGTCCCTGTGCCAAGATTAATAGAGTCGGAATCGCCTCCATTGAGCAAATATTTCAATGCCTTAATATGAGCATCTGCTAGATCTTCTACATGAATGTAATCTCTAACAGCGCTTCCATCTTTGGTAGGAAAGTCAGTACCCAAGACCTTTAATCGAGATCCGTTGAACGCTGACTGAATTGCCAAAGGGATTAAATGGGTTTCTGGATCATGCAACTCACCAATTTCACAGTCTCTATCAGCTCCAGCAGCATTAAAGTATCGCAAGGAAATAGATTTTATTTCATCTCGTATTGATAAATCTCTAAGTATACGTTCAATCATTAATTTACTGCTACCATATGGATTTATAGGTTCCTGAGGAACTAACTCGTCTATCTTATCTAGATTGGGTACTCCATAGGTCGCACAAGTACTAGAAAAAACAATGTTTCTTACCTTAGAACTTCTCATGGCTTCAAAAAGAGACAATGAACCACCAACATTATTACGATAATATTTAAATGGGTCTGTAATTGACTCTCCAACATAGGCGCTTGCTGCAAAATGAATTACGGCAGAAGGATTATATTTTTCGAAAGTATCTAATAGCAATGAAGTATTATGTAAATCCCCAACAACTAACTCTCCCCACTTTACAAACTTCTTATGACCAGTAGATAAATTGTCAAATACAATAGGTTTATAACCAGTTTTGTATAGCTTCTTACAAGTATGCGAACCTATATATCCAGCCCCTCCCGTAACGAGCACAGTCTTCATTAATGACTCCTTTCTAGACCTGTTGAAGTGATCTTGGTTGACTCTTAGTATTCATAATCGGTATTTATTTCCCAGAGATTATGGTTCTTATTTAATGCGATATTTTCCGCTGCAAGTATACCCATCAATATACTATGATCCTGATTATTATATTTAAATGCGCCATATCTTCCTATTGCAGAGATCCCAGATTTGGAAGAAAGAAACTTCTCAATAGGATCAAGATTTGTTCTATACCCAGTCTCATAAACCGGGTAACATTTCGGGATTGGAATGACCTTTCCTTCAATGATTGAATTTATTGGAACCAAACCAGTTTTATATACATCTTTAATAGCTCTATCAATAATGGTAGAATTCGGGGAACTCCATATTTTATCCTCGTCATAACACCAATACTCAAGACAAAGTATTGTTTCTGATTTACCACAATTTATAGAAGGTACCCAGTTCCTAAAATTTGTAATTCTTCCAGACTCTATTTCAGAAGAATGAATATAGACCCATTGGTCAGGAAATGGGCTTTTATTAGTATTTACTTTCAAATAGACCAGGAGAGTATTCCTAAAACGCAATTTTTTTGCATGAGCTCTGATGTTTTCAGGAGCTCTCATACTATCTACAAGCTGGGTAATTGGCATAGTAGAAATAATATGATCAAATTTCATTTCAGTACCATCATCTAATATAAGACTAGGATTTGTTTTTTCTTCAGAAGGAAAAATTGCAGAAACCAATTTATTGAAATGAATTACACCTCCAGCTAAAATAAACTTTTCAGCCATTTTTTCATAAACTTCTCCAGCACCTTTGTTGGGATAAGCAAACTCATCTACGAGAGTTTTATGTTTATTTCCGCTTCTAATGAAAATAGACTTTATAGCCTCATACAAGGATAGTTTCTTAATTCTTTGTGCCGCGAAATCTGAATCTAATTCTCTGCAAGAAATACCCCAAAGTTTTTCGCTGTATGATTTGAAAAATATTCCAAACAGTCTTTTTCCGAATCTATTTGTAACCCATGACTCAAAAGTGAAATCATCTTTGGCAGGCATTATTTTAACTTTAATGTAGCTCAATAGACACAAGCATGCCTCTAAAAAGCCAAGACCTTTGAGAGCATTCAAAGCTTTTAAAGGATAATCAAAAAAAGTATTTCTGTAGTATATTCGAGTTAAACGCCTTACCATAGAGTAATCTGAACCAATTACTTCTAACCATAGATTGTTGACCCTAGGGTCACTGCTAAAAAACCGATGAGGTCCCAAATCAACAATTTGACCCCATAATTTGAAAGACTTAGCCATGCCACCAACAGAATCAGATCCTTCAAATAAAACTACATCATAATCATATTTGATTAGTTGATAAGCCGCAGTAAGACCCGCAGGACCTCCTCCGACAATTGCAATTTTCTTCTTCATTTTCTAATGATGATTGAATTAATGATTTTCTGACGTGAATTTTATAGATTAATTTTAACCCTAATAAGTTAATAAAATAATATATATGGTTTATATTGAACTATTTTCTCATGCTCTCATGCTATATTTAATAAATATTTCTATTTGAGTTGCTAAATAGTCTCTGCTCAGAAGGATATGCTATGTCGTTACGTTATACTTTAAGAGGTTTAAAGTGTTTTTCTAAAGCCTCTTCTGAATGACCCCAAACTATAATGTAGTTATGATCTGCCGTCAGTGGTTCTTCCTCTATCACTCTGAATTTAGGCAATAATTCTTTGAGCTCAGAGATGGTTAACTTTCCAGGTGAAAAACAGCCTCCTAATCCAGAATTCATTGTTAGATAACCTTTTTTTGATTTTGATAGAACCTTGTTTATGTAAGCTAATTGGAGAGTTTTAGGAAGCTCTGAAAACGCATAATTGCTGATGACCATATCATAGTCACGAGGCTCTTCTTTATTAATCACTGTGGTAGCGTACGCCCCTTTTAGTAGATGGTTGTTAAGATACCGATCAATTAACTTGATTACAAACGGAAGATCAAACAATCTTGCAGATTGAACGTCTAGAAGTTGATCGTTTACTAAGGCTTGTCCTCCGTATCCACAACCAATTTCCGCAACTTGCCCTAGACTAGATCCAAAAAGAATTTTTAAATCAGATGTCACTTTCAAATATCTCAATGTTGTAGGAGACAATGGATTTTCATATCTTTCATAATGATACTTTATTGGATTACCAACTTGATCGGAGATCAATACAGTCGATAGCCCCCGGGAGAGAATTGAATCGTTCCTCGCCTCAAGTATATCAAGGTACATTCTCCCTTGATCTTTAGATACGTGCTCTAAGATTTCTCTGTATGAATATGATTTTTTAAAGTTATCAAATGCTTTTTGGTTCTTAAGCGCACGTATTACTGCAGATACATACCTTCCATTTTCTGATACCGAACGGTATTCCTCCGCGTGGCAAAAAAATTTTGCTCGCAGTTTGCTTTCATACTTCGACAATAGATTAAATATAAAGTATAACCAGGATTCTTGATTTTTTTTCTTATTCATTTTGTATTTATTGCTTCTAATTTGCCAAGACGCTTTACTTCTTTAAGTGTATTGGCACGTTCATTCTTCTTAGCTTCAACTATCTGCTGCCGAATTGCTTCCATTTCGGCTATCAACTTGTAATAAGACTTAATCTCACAACCCAGTAGTACCTGATTTCATAAATTTAATTACTTACGTCCAAATAATTACTCCCACTCAATAGTTGCTGGCGGCTTACCGGAAATGTCATAAACAACTCTTGAAACACGATTGATTTCGTTGATTATTCTATTTGAAACCACATCCAAAAAGTCATGAGGTAGCCTAGCCCATCTTGCAGTCATAAAATCAATGGTTTCAACTGCTCTAAGGGAAATAACATAATCATATCTTCTTTCGTCTCCAGTTACACCAACTGACTTAACTGGAAGAAAGACAGCGAATGCTTGATTAACCTGATGATATAAGTCTGCCTTGTACAACTCTTCCATAAAGATATTGTCCGCTAATCTTAAAATATCAGCAAATTCTTTTTTTACACGCCCTAAGATTCTCACACCAAGGCCAGGCCCTGGAAACGGGTGTCGGAATAACATTTCATAAGGAATGCCCAATTCAACCCCTATTTCCCTGACTTCATCTTTGAAAAGATTCCTCAAGGGCTCTACGAGTTCGAAATTTAAATCTTCAGGAAGACCTCCAACATTATGATGAGATTTAATGACCTTGGCTTTTCCGGTTTTTGATCCGGCAGATTCAATTACATCTGGGTATATAGTACCCTGAGCTAAAAAATTGATGTCTTTGAGTTTCTTAGCCTCTTCATCAAAGACTTCAATAAAACATCTACCAATAATTTTTCTTTTGGTCTCAGGATCAGACTCTTTAGACAAGGCTGAGTAAAATTTTTCTTGGGCGTTAACTCGTATTACTTTTACACCCATACTCTTTGAAAAGGTTTCCATCACTTGATCACCCTCATTGAG
>Ga0181572_10000767_pt1 | contig 23226 bp, 17 predicted proteins | sample 101ome_26_FD_133004 | JGI IMG/M metagenome (GOLD analysis project Ga0181572, IMG submission 133004) | Coastal salt marsh microbial communities from the Groves Creek Marsh, Skidaway Island, Georgia - 101408AT metaG (megahit assembly) | ecosystem: Environmental > Aquatic > Marine > Intertidal... | reverse complement strand
GTTGGCGAAGTGATCGCTCAAAGTGTGGTCAGTTGGTTTGAGGACCCTCAGCATCGCCGGCTGATCGCAAGACTCGAGGCCCTCGGGGTCGCCATGCTTGCCTCCAGTGGGCAAGCGGGCGCCGATGCCTCAGCCACCGGCCTCCTGTCTGGGACCAGTTGGGTGTTGACAGGCACCCTGCCCAGCCTCACCCGACAGCAGGCCGCCGAGCGCATTGAACAGGCAGGAGGTAAGGTTGTGGGGAGTGTGAGCCGCAAGACCGACTACCTTCTGGCTGGTGAGGCGGCCGGTTCCAAGCTGACCAAGGCCCAATCTCTCGGGGTGAAGATCGTCGATCAGGATGCCTTCTTGCAGATGCTGGAATCTTCTGCTGAGGCTTGATCTTGAGGCAGGTGCTTGTCGAAGGTGGGATGCAGTCGACAGGTCGAGCCCTTGCTGGTAAGTTTAACAACCATGGGCAGGCATGATTTGATGACGCAGTCGACACGGTTTGAATCCATGCATTCAGGTGATCGCCGAAGCTTTCTCTCGAGGCTAGGCATGGCCCTTGGAGCGCCGGTGATCTTTGCTGATGTCCTATCCCGCTCTGGCATTTTCCCTGACGCCCTGGCTCAGAGTGTGCTGGAGAAGGGCTGGCCAGGTAAGGAGGAACTGCGAATGCTCAGTGATCGCCCCCTCAATGCTGAGGCCTCGGCGACCCTGCTGGATGATCCCATCACACCCAACCACCGTCATTTTGTCCGGAACAATGGCTTGATCCCCGATCGGGCCGTTAAGGCAGACCTGACCGGGTGGTCCCTCACCGTGGATGGGGAGGTGGGCCAGGCCCTCACCCTGGACATGCCCAGCCTTAAGCGCCGTTTTCCAAACGTCTCGGCTGCCCTGGTCATCGAGTGCGGTGGCAATGGTCGAGCCGGCTTCTACCCGCGGGTAGGTGGTAACCCCTGGACTCTGGGAGCGGTGGGTTGCGCCCGTTACACGGGGGTTCGCCTCAGGGATGTCCTGCAGGAGGCTGGGGTGCGTGATTCGGCCGTTTACCTTGCCTACCATGCCGAGGACCCGACCCTGAATCGTGAGCCTGGCAAGGCGCCTATTTCCAGAGGGGTTCCCATCGAAAAGGCTCTGGACCCACATACCTTGTTAGCTTGGGAAATGAATGGTGTGCCGCTGCCTGCCGAGCATGGCTTTCCCCTTCGCCTGATCTGCCCGGGCTGGCCTGGGTCCACCAGTGGCAAATGGCTGAAGCGCCTGCAGGTGCGTGATCAGGTGCATGATGGTCCCAAAATGACTGGAACTTCCTATCGCATACCACGCCACCCTGTGGCCCCTGGAGAGAAGGCCCCAGAAGAGGATTTTGAAATCATTGGCGCCATGCCCGTCAAATCCCTGATAACCCGACCTGCACACCAGTTTCAGACCCCACTCAATCAGCCGCTGGAGGTAGGCGGGCATGCCTGGTGTGGTGAGGGGGAGGTCAAGCAAGTTGACCTGACCACCGACTACGGCGTGAGCTGGCAACCCGCCCGACTGCAGTCCCCAGCCAACCCCTTCGCCTGGCAATCTTGGCAATGCCAGCTGCGTTTTCCCGAGTCAGGGTTTTATGAAATCTGGGCGCGGGCTACCGATCAGGATGGCCGCCATCAACCCATGGTCGTTCCAGGATGGAATCCCAAAGGCTACCTCAACAATGCCATGCACCGGATCGCCGTGCGCGTGGTGTGAAGCCATGGCCATGCCTCCCTATCCAATCATGAAAGCCTGCTTCAAACCACTTGGGTCTTCTTTTTGCCTGCTTGTGATGGCTGCAGCCTGGATGTGGGCTGAGGAGCCCCCCCGTGCCGTGACCCCTTGGGGACTGCCAGCGGATCCGGCAGCCTCCCTGGTTGCCACGACCTGTGGGAGCTGTCACTCGCCTTATCTGATCACCCACCATCATCGGGATCGCTCAGGCTGGGAAAAAACCTTGGTGAAGATGCAGGCCAACGGCATGACACCCCTGCCCGAATCCTTTCAGGAGCAAGTGCTGGATTACCTGGTGCGCCATCAAGGCCCTTTGGAACGCCAACACCCGGTTGATTCGCCTTGGGCGCAGCCTGCCTTCCACGCCAACCCCTTATGGCCGTGACCCTGGCTCTGGATCCATGCTTTGTTCGAGGGTAGCTGGATTGGGGTATTCGGGGATGACGCCACCGATTTTCCAACTCTCCTCTTCCAGCATCATGATGTAGGTATAGACCCCGACGACCCTGCGCTGGCGGCTGAGCCGAACCCGCAGGATGCCTTGAGTGCCATCATCCAGCCCATCACTCATCTCGATGGTGTCGTGGGCCTGCATGGCTGAGAAGCGATTGGAGATCATGTCGATGAAAGCCTCCTCCGAGAGCACCTCTTGGATACCTTCCGAAGCGTATGAGTAGGCCTCACTCAAGCGTCCCTCGCGAATCATTTGAAGCTGGGAACCGACGCAGGCTCGCATCGCGCGGTTGGTTTCGGGTTGGCTTTGAGAAATATTCATGCCACCACGTGGAGGTCGTGGCTGAAAAGGCATGGATTGGGGTGCATACCAGTCCGATACGGTAACGGGGAGCCAGACGATGGCCGCCAGCAGCCACAGCGCCCCAAGGGTATCCCAGATGATCCAGGCAGCTCTCATGGCAGAACCTGGGCCGGCAAGCCCTCCCTGGAGGGTGCTTGCCACGGCACCCTGCCGGCACGCTGCAGGTGACGCTGGAGGGATTGCACGAGGCTTTTGAATGGGTTCGGTTGGCTGGAGGCAAGGTTGTGGGCTTCAAGAGGGTCAGCCTCCAGATCATACAGCTCGTAGGGAGCAAAGGGTGATGGCTGCAGCAGCTTCCAGTTGCCTCGGCGCAGGGCATAGTAGGCGCGGCCCTGATAGCGCATGTTACCCTCACGGCGCACCCACACCATGTCCCGCTCAGGGAAGCTTCCCGCTTGCCCCAGCAGGGCAGGCAGGAAAGACACCCCATCGACGGAGTGTGGGAGGGTGATCCCAGCTGCCGCGGCCAGGGTAGGGTAAAGGTCCATGGTCATGAGCAGGTCCTCATTGCGATGCCCGGCCTGGATGTGCCCGGGCCACACCACGCAGGCAGGGACTTTGATCCCACCTTCATACATGTCCTGCTTGCCTCCCCGCAGTGGCCCACAATGGGCTCCGACGTTGAGTTGCCCTCCGTTGTCACTGGTAAAAACGATGACCGTCCTCTCCGCCTGGCCGCTGCGCTCCAGAGTGGCAACGACCTCACCAATGGCGGCGTCCAGGTGTTCGATCAGTGCCACCAGAGCGGCTCGCTTGGGAGCAAGCTGAGGTTCCCGCGTGGTCACCTTGGTCAACCAGGCATCAGGGGGCTGGATCGGTGTGTGGGGCGCATTGAAAGCAAGGTAAAGGAAAAAGGGCTGATCAGAACCTGCCCGCTCCACCAAATAGTCCGAAGCCCACCGGGCAAACAGGTCGGTAGCATGGCCCTTTGGCTCAATGGGTTGCTGATTCAACCGCATGTAGTTTCTGCCATGGCGTTGGTGGTTGTAGTAATCATCCATCATGTCGCCCAGAAAACCATGGAAGGTATCAAACCCACGCTCGTTGGGTGTGTTGGGTGATTCCAGACCCAGGTGCCATTTGCCAACCAGGGCCGTGTGATAGCCAGCCTCATGCAACAGCTCGGGAAGCAGGTGGGCGGTAGGATCCAGGTAGCCCCAGCTGTCCTGCGCATGCGTGCGGATGACACCCGGCACACCGACCCGGTCTGGGTAGCATCCGCTCAGCAGGGAGGCTCTGGTGGGCGAACAGACCGGGCAGTTGGCATAGAACTGGTCCAAGCGCATTCCATGGGCCATCAAACGATCGATGTGAGGGGTTCTCAAGTCGCTCGCTCCCTGGCTGGAAAGATCGCCAAAACCCAGATCATCGACCAGGATCACGATCATGTTGGGACGGTCTCCTGCCACCTCTGCCCCAAGGCTCTGGCAAGCCATCAGCCACATGGCCCCCAACAGGCTGGCAACGTGCATGCGAATGCTCATGGCTCTGTTTGTAACGGTTTTGAGAGACTCGAATCGATCCTTATTTCCGCTGGTTCATTCTCACGATGACTCCCTTCCAAGCAAAAGCCCGGACTACAAGTTCGAATACACGTCGGAGCTTTATCGCGAGGCTTGTCTGCCTGGTGAGCACCCGACATAGTGATCCCATGGCAGTCCACTGGCGACATCAGCGTCGGGTTGAGTTTTCTGAAACCGACATGGCAGGCATTGTTCACTTCTCCAACTTTTTCCGATACATGGAATCGGCCGAACACGCCTTTTTTCGTTCCCTGGGTCATTCAGTGACCTTGAAGGACATGGACGAAGTCATGGGCCTGCCCAGGGTTCAGGCTCAATGTGAATACCGCCGGCCATTACGTTTTGAGGATCAGTTCGAAATCCAGCTCACCATCCAAGAGCTCAGGCCTCGATCCATTCGCTATGGTTTTCGTTTTCTGCAGATCAACCAGCCTGAATCGCCCGAGGAAGTGGCCACCGGTAGCATGACGGTGGTGTGTGTTCAAAAGAATGAGCAAGGAGCCATGCAGGCGGTCGTCCTACCCGCAGTCATCCGCCAACGCTTGGAGCAGGCTCTGGGGTGAGCCCTGGTCATTTACCTCGGGAGGACCGTATCGCAGTTTTTTTTAATCTGGATGCCTGGCCTAGAAATCAGAGCATTTGCTAAAAAATATGCCCGGGTCTGCTCTACGGCAAAGGCCATCCTCACCAACGCCCACTGGCCCGATGCAATCGGACTGAGTGAGCCGCGCAAGCCCCTTGCCTAAGGGCTGATTAGATCCGGCTTTGTTTGCCATTGTTTTGGCGTTTTTCCACTCATTCCTGTTTATTGATGCAATAAAAAAATGACATTTTTGATCAAAAACCGACAAGCCAAGTCATGACATGTTTTTCGAGGGATGATTTTAAGCCTTAACTGATGGGCGCTAATTTTTGGGAAAGTGGTTCAATAGGGTCAATATAGGGCTTTAAACTCTGCTGCAGGCATGGTTTAGGGAATCCTTCATCCAGGTTGAGGGCTGAGGAAGCGTTGCCTTCGATAGGCGGCATCGGCAGCATGGCATGCCAGCTGCTTTAGAGGGTGTCTCGTATGAAAGTAAAATGCAACTTTTCAAAAGACGCCACAGTCTTGCTGCTGGGCTGCCTGTATCTGCTGGGCACAAGTCTCCAGGCGCAGTTCGGGGGAGATGGGCTTGAGCAAGCTAAGCCGCCTTATAGCTTACATTCCTTTGGTAAATTGGAAACTAGATCCGTATCAGTAACCGATACTCCTGGCGATAAAAACCGAGCGGAATATTTGGTTAATTTGACTACACAACAATGGTATTCACCGACTTCTTCTAGAAGAAATTCTATTGTTTATAGAAAAACACAAACGCTAACCAGGGGCACTATGGCTACCAAAAATGGGAAACCTGTGGGAAACAGTTTGAAAATAAACAAACGATCGATAACTCAAGAAACATGCTATCGCCGCGCTGGTGGCAGATATTTTTGGATAGAGTCGTCTGGACCGGCGCGCCAGGGCAACAACAGGTCGGACGCACCTCCAGAGATGCCTGACTATGTCGGTAGAACTTCAGAAAAAAGAGAAGCGCAAATCACCTTTCAAACCCCAGACGGTCTGTTTGAGCGACCAGGTGAAGTGCAAGTTATTAGCACTTCAACCCGATCAGTCGAAGTTCGCAATAATAGCAAGCAACCCATTCGCTTGCAGCTTAATCTTAATTTCTCGCATCGCCATGTTCCTAGCCCTCCGGAGAAATATGAGCCTGCTCAATGGGTGCCTCAGCAAGGTGTGTGGTCATCACAGCCTTTGACGATTCCAGTTGAAGCTTCTACCACTTTGGACATGGCCCTGCCCCTGGGTTGGCGTGCGGGAAAATTCCTTCCTGAATCAATTACAATCCTTTCTGGCGGTGGCGCTGGTGGTGGGCCGGGCCTGCCTGGGATGTGATGGTTCACCGCCCAAAAAGCATCTTGAACGCAGGGTTTTGCTTTGAATATCTCCAAGCGCCTGACTGCAACCCATCAGGTATGCTCACTTGAAAATTCAACGGGGTGGTCTCCTGAATCGGAGGCCACCCCGCTTGTGTGCTTGCTTGGTGACCTGGGCCTAAGCCTGGCCACCGAACTGTGAGACTGCCGGGCTCAGGGTTGAGCAGTGAGCCGCAGACGGTAGAAGCACTGGGTTGAGTTCCCGTGCGGACCCTGCCAGGTTGTTTGGCTGGCTTGGTCTGTGGCTGGGAAGGTGGTCACCCGTTCCCAATGGCCCTCGCTAAGATCGGAGGTGCTTTCCAGCGCTATGCTGATGCCGGCAGGTTGCTGGAAGATCAGGGTGACTTGGTCCCCTTCAAGTTGCAGGGCATCGATGTTCCATCCTGAAGCAGCCAGATCTGCCGCCCCAGGGGAGCCTTCGAGCTGGAAGCTGGGCCGCCAGGCTTCGGCGCCGCTATGGGCTGTAACCAGGCTTGCCTCATCCTTGAGCACAAGCGAATACCCTTGCCCGTCAGTGCTGTTGTGCCAGGCATCGTCATAAGTCACTTCCAGTAACAGGTCTCCGGCTTGATTGATCAACCGCAGGGTTTCGCCGCCATTGGATAGATTACCCTGATAGGGCCCATGTAGCCTCTGGGGAAGCACAGGGTGGCGCAGGCCCAGCCGTAGCGGCTGCCTGGCTACTATTGCGTAGGCACCCGGCTCAAGGACGACTGATTGCTCGGGTGAAAAGCCAAACTGGATGGCGCCCTCGATGGCAACCCCCGCCAGTTCCAGTGCATGATCGGCAATGTTGCGGATCTCCAGGAACTCGAAATCACCCTCGCTCAAGGCAGCTTGAGCCAGCAGTTCTTCCGATGTCAGAGCAGAGGGATGATAGTGGATTTCGGTGATCAGCAAATCACCTGGCTGCGGTTCTCCGGCAGGGCTCAGCAGGGTTTGAACGGGTCCAGACCAGAGGCTGGTAAGGGGCGGGTTGTTGGCTCCGGTTCGGCTTCGATGGTTGGTGTCCAATGCTCTGGCAACCAGGGTGAGAGCCTGATCAGGGGGTAGCAAGAAAGGCCCAGTGTAGAGCTTGGCCTGGTCAGAAGGGTTGCCCCCTGGGTTGCGCGGATCGCTGCCATCCAGGGTGTAATAGATGCTGACGCCCTGAGGATGAGACATGGAAAGTTTGTCTGCGGCAGGGTTTGAACCGGCGGGCATGTTGATGCTGGGTCGCGCGACAAACTGACTGTCCATGAAATCCAGTCGATCCGAGAGCCACTCCTTCATGTGGTTGATTTCTCCCTGATAGGTGCCCCCATAGGTGCCGCGTGGTCGCTGGTTCCATCTTTCCAAATTGCGCACCTGGGCTTCGGCAAGCTCCGCAGCCATGGAGTCAATGATTGCATGGATATGGGTATCTCGGAAAAAGGTTGATCGCAGGCTCTGATACCGATCGATGTAGCGCTGCCAAAAATCCAAATCCCTGAACAGATTGCTCCACCAGGGATAGTTGAAGAAATCGGTGCCACGGTCTCCGGAGGCACTGCGCCAGACGCGAGGGTTGTTATCGCGTCCATCGGTCGATCCCAAGGCGCGATCAAAGTCCCAGATGGGGCCGAAAGTCAGCTTGCCCCCTCTGGGTTTATGGAAATAGCCGCTGAGTCGGAGGGCATCGACATTGAAGGCAAGGACATTGAGCAGGTGGTGATCAATGGCTGCTTCGACATCGAGCAATCCAGCGTAGCCTGATTCGCCATCAGCCAGGGTGGTACGACTCAGGGCGCGACTGAAATCTGAAAAGAATCCGAGCACATACTGTTGCTGTGGATCCCGCTCGGGTCGTTCGATTTCGACTTCCTTGGGGTAGACATAGCGAATGGATTGCCCGGCTCCGTTGAACCCGGAATCGCCCGGGTCAGCCCGATCAATCTTGAAGAGATACCCACCGCTGAGCTCAGGTTCTTGGTTGTGTTCGGGAAAGAGCCGGGCTACGGCCACGCGGTCCTCATCACGACTGATTTTTTCGGTGAGGGCATACACACCGTAGTAGTCGTTGTCCGAGATGGAACCTCCGTTGAGATTGAGGAACACCTCTACAAAGCGGGTCCGGGTGGCATAGCGGCCGATTTGGTTACTCAGCTCATAAATGAAGGGATTGTGCATCAGGGTCAGATCGAAGTTGTAGGGGCCCCAAAGCACCCAGTCCGATTCACCCGGCAGATCCAGCGGGGCGATGTTGATGTCCTGATCGGCCTCATTCCAGGCCTCCAGGCTCAGCGAGGGCTTGGGGCGACCCGCTGTGCTGGAACCACGCACCTTGATACCGCTTCGCACAGCCAGGCTGGGGGACTGGCTGAGGGTGGTTCGATCCTCTTGGGGTTCGAACAAGAGCATGGAGGCAGGTTGACGGCTGTTCTGCGGGGGCATGCCCGAGGCAAAGTTCTCAAGGATGATCACAGGCAGGTTGGACGTGAAATCCCGAGTCTGACTGCTCAGGGCCACGTAGGTGTGGGAGCGGACCGGGCTGAGTCCACCGTTCTCATCAGCCGAACGTGCTCGAAGCAAGGTTGTCTGGGAGAAGGTCAGCGGCCCTTCGTAGCGTGGCGACTGACCGGTCGGCAGCGAACCATCGGTGGTGTAGTGGATGATGGGTGCGCTGGCCGGGTCGGCATCACTGCTTAGGCTCACGGTGAGGGTGCCAGCAAAAGTACGGCTCGATTCTGAAAAGAGGACCTCCGGGGTCAGATGAGCGATTGAGGCCAGGTTGGGTTCGCCGGGGGTCGGGGTGAGCAAATAGCCTTGTTCCAATGTGCCGGCCGGCCTGATCTGCCCGATCAGCTCGGGTGCGATGAGGAGGTCCGAGCTGGTGAGGCCCTGGTTGAGACCCTGGATCGCCAGCACATTGCGCCCCTTGATCAGCAGGTCTCTGGCTGAGGAAATGTCCACATCGATGGGGGAAATGGCCTCATTATCGGGGCGGTTCTGTGTGGCCTGGGCATCCCAGCTCAGGGGTGTGGGGTCGTTGTCTGCAGCTACCTCCACGCCATTGAGGAAAGCGACGTAACCGTCCTCGTAGCGTATCCTCAGTAGCAGGCGATCGAGGGTTGGGACGCTGCTCAGCTCAAAGGCAAAGCGTGTGTAGACACTTGGGTTGGAACCGCGCATGGCCGCGACGTCCAGGGCGATCAGGCCTGGGTAGTCATACCCGACTCCGGATTGTCCCTTGAGCCACGAACGATCATCGAATTGGGGTGCTGTCCAAGTGGTTCCAAGCTGGCCATCTTGGGGGATGAGGGCGCTGGCCGGGGCCCTGTCTGCCAGGAGCACAATCTCATCGGCCTGGGCGACACCGACACCAAAGGATACGTCCTCGATCTGGGGTGGATAGGTGGGCTCAAAGGCGCTGACCACGGCACCCTCGGGTGTCAGCAGGGCCAGGTAGTCGCCCTCTTGGTCTAGTTTGAAATCAGTATGAAGTGGGCCATGCAGGCCGGCTCGGTCTTTACCTGAGGCGAATACGGTCAGGTAGCCACTTGGGAAAAGGGTGATGGATGGGAAAGTCCAGGCATCCTGATGGGTGGGGTCATCGGTGAGCCTCCAGCCTTCCAGGTTCACCTCGCTCAGGCCCCCGTGGTAGATTTCAATCCAGTCTGAGCGGTCATCGTCCTCATCCACCAGCGTCGACCTGTTGCTGGCCATGAATTCGGAAATGATCGTCTGGGCTGTTGCGCGGTCAGCGAGTTGGATGAGCCCGCTCAGGATTGCCATCAACAGGAAGCCTGACTTGGGTCTGGGATTGAGATTTTTTTTCATGAGCATGTTTTGGGTCAGGTCTTTGTGGAACCTCAGCCCTTTGGCACAGGTTTTTCCTCGCCCTGGATTCAGGCGAGGCTTGGTCAAGGATCTCGCATGAACCCTGTAGGGTTTAGCAAGAATCAGGCCCAGAAGTAGGTTTTCTCATCCTAGCATGGGTTGAATCTTGCCATGAGGTTCCTTGTCGGCATCGGAGGCTGGTTTTGAGAATCGGTCAAGGATGAACTCATACCAATCGGCCTTTTCTGCTGGATGGAGTTCTTGGCGAGGCTTAGATTCTGGAGGCATGAGAGTCCCCTTCATTGCTAGCCCGTTGAGCTGGCTCAATGCCTTGTCGTGGCTCAGCCTGGGCTTATGCTTGATAGGGCTCTTCGACGCAACCGGGGTGATGGCCGATGAGGAGGAGGTATCCGCTCAAGGCAAACTGCATCACGGCCTATGGAGGGGTGAAGCCTACCCTGGGACGGTGCGGGATTACTGGGTGTATGTGCCTGCTGCCTATCGTCCCGATCAGCCAGCCAGCCTCATGGTCTTCAATGATGGCAAATCCTACCATAGTGAGCAGGGTGCTTTCCGAGTGCCTCAAGTCATCGACGGCTTGATCAATGAGGGGGCCATGCCAGTTACCCTAGCGGTGTTCATCAACCCAGGGGAGGTGCCTTCAACTGTCCCTGGAGCCGCCTCCCGAAAAAATCGCAGTTTCGAATACGATGCCTTGGGGGATCGTTACGCACGCTTCCTGATTGAGCGCTTCTTGCCTCCCATTGAGGCGCAATACAACCTTTCAAAAAGTCCCGAAGACAGAGCTATCTGTGGTATCAGCTCAGGCGGGATTGGCGCTTTCACGGTGGCCTGGGAGCGCCCTGATGTTTTTGGCAAGGTGCTCTGCCACATCGGCAGTTTTGTCAACATTCGCGGTGGGCATGCTTACCCTTTCCTGATCCGAAAGACCGAAAAGAAACCGATCAAGATTTTCCTGCAGGAAGGCCGCCGAGATCTCGATAACCTGCATGGTAACTGGCCGCTAGCCAATCGTGAAATGGTAGCCGCCCTCGAATACAAGGGCTATGATTACCAGTTTGTCATGGGGGATGGGGGCCACAGTGGCCAGCATGGGGGCCAGATCCTGGCCGATTCGCTGCGCTGGTTATGGAAGGAAGATCAGCCTTGAATCCCTCACTCACGGGGGCAGGCCAGGCGGTCACTTCTCGTTCGGCTGGCAAGTATTCTCAGGACGCTCCAGGTTGCTGGGCGGAGGATAGGCTCGCGATTGAGGAGCCACTTGAGATTCGGCTGGGAGGCAAGTCATGGGTGGTGACCCTGCGCAGCCCTGGGGCTGATCATGATCTGGTTGCTGGCTTGCTTTGGACCGAAGGGGTGGTCACCACGCCTTCGGACATCCTGGAGCTGGCCCATTGTGAGCAGGGTGAACAGGTCACCAGCAATATTATGAATGCTTTCCTGAAGCCTGGATTGAATCTGGAGGGCATCCTGGGTCAGCGAGGCTTGCCAGCCAATGCCAGTTGTGGTCTATGCGGCAAGGTGTCCATAGAGTCTGTTCACCGAAAGTTTCCAGTGCTGGACTGGCCTGGTAGGGTGCCTCGGTCCATCATCTATGGTCTTGAGCGACAACTCCGCCCGCACCAACAAGCCTTTGCCAGCACAGGAGGGGTGCATGCGGCAGCCCTCTTTGATGAGTCAGGTCGCTGTCAGGTGGTTCGAGAGGATGTGGGGCGACACAACGCAGTCGACAAGGTGATCGGGAGCCAGGTGCGAGCCGGGGCGCCCACGGGGGCTTCGGCCATCCTGCTGGTGACCAGTCGAGCGTCCTTTGAAATCGTTCAAAAGGCCCTCTCAGCCCGTATTCCCATCATTGCCTGTGCCTCCGCACCCTCCAGTCTGGCGGTGGATTTCGCTCAGGCCAATGGTCAGACCCTGATTGGTTTTTTACGGGAGGGTCGCTTCAACCTCTACACGCATCCTGAAAGACTGGCTGACTGAAGCTTTGTCTGCTGCTCTCAAGGATTGATCAGGCTTGTTTCTGTGCCAGGTTGAGGCTCATCACCCCGCCAAGGAATAGCCTTGTCTGAATGTGGCGGCACTGAAGCCTGACCATGGCAGCCTCGATCCCGCGTTGAGCTGGGAAATGATGTAAGGAGGTGAGGATGTAACGATAGGCCTCGGCGTCGCCTGCCAGAGACCAGCCGATCAGGGGAACAGCGAGTTTGAGGTAGCCAAAATAAAGGGATCGCCACCAAGGGTTGGGAGGTTTACCAAATTCTAGGATAAGGATGCGCCCCCCTGGGCGGGTGACTCGGTGGAGTTCACTCAGCCCTTTCTCCCAGTCGCTCAAATTTCGCAAACCATAGGCCATGGTCACCACATCAAAGCGGTTGTCTTCAAAGGGAAGTTCCATGGCGTCTCCCTGCTGAAATACCACTGGGGAGCGTGGAGCCCTCTGCGAAGCGGTTGAGGGTAACTTGCGCTTGGCCTCATCCAGCATGGCCTGACTGAAATCTATCCCGACGACCGATGCTCCCTGCGAAGCAAGCGATAGGGCCAGATCGCCAGTTCCACAACAGACATCCAGGGCCTGTTCGCCTGATTGGATCGCCGATGCCTTGATCAGGCTGTGTTTCCACCAGCGGTGGAGGCCGCCGCTCTGGATGTCGTTGATCAGATCGTAGCGCTTGGCAATATGATCGAACAAGGCCTTGACCCGCGCCCCTCGGAGTTCTCCAGTCTGGTAATAGCGATTCTTCGAAGCGGTATTCATGGCATGGCGATCAAGCAATGAGACTCTGCACCACCTTGGGAGAACATGCAAACTTGCCACGCTGTATCGAGGCTTTCTTCCCTGCTCTGGGGGGATTACCCTTCTGAGCATGCTCGTGCCGGTTGAAGACGCCCGTGAAATAATCCTGGCTCACATACCAGTGATGGGGGTTGAGGAGGTTTGGCTGAATGACGCACTCGGACGGGTGCTAGCTCAGGAAGTTGTGGCCCCCCTGCCTTTGCCTCATTGGGACAATTCCAGCGTGGATGGTTATGCCGTGCGAGCTGAGGATGTATCTGGCGCCAGCCCCGAGAATCCAAGGGAACTCAGGCTGATGGGTCAGTGGCCTGCGGGGCAGCCAGGTGATCAGGTTGTGGAACCGGGGGCCTGTCTGCGCGTTTTTACGGGATCGCCGCTGCCCCAAGGGGCTGATGCGGTGGTGATGCAGGAGGATACTCGCCTGGTTGAGGATTCTGCTGAGGCTCGCGTGTGGGTTTGCGATAAGGTGCGGCCTTTTGAGCATGTTCGTCTTGCAGGGGAAGACATCGCCTCAGGGCAGCAAGTGCTGGCACAGGGCAGACGCTTGAGCGGTTTTGATCTGGGGCTGGTCTCGGCTCTGGGGATACCTCGCCTCAAGGTGCGTCGGGTGCCTCGAGTGGGTATCCTGGCCACTGGCACCGAGTTAGTGGAACCAGGCCAACCCTTGTTACCTGGCCAGATTCACGAGTCCAATCGCCTTCTACTCCGATCCCTCATTCAGCGCTCAGGCGCCACGCCGGTGGTCTTTCCTCTCATAGCCGATGACCTGGAAAGGACCACACGCTGCCTGGAGCAAGCTCTCGATCAATGTGATGTGCTCCTGACCAGCGGAGGGGTATCGGTGGGCGATCACGACCATATAAAACCCGCCTTGCAAGCCCTTGGTGGCAAGATTCATCTGTGGCGTCTGGCCATGAAACCAGGTAAGCCCCTGGTCTTTGCCGAGGCTTGCCACAAGCCTGTATTTGGGCTGCCAGGTAATCCTGTGTCGGCGGTTGTGGGTTACAGCCTGCTGGTCTACCCGGCGCTCAGTCAGCTTGCCGGATGCCAAACTCTGGACCTACCACGAATCTCTGGCACCTTAACTCAGAGCATCCACAATCGAGGGGATCGACGTCTTTACGTTCGCGTCAGGTTGGAAGGCGGTGGGAGAGTGGTCCCATCCCAAGGTCACCAGGGCTCTCATGCCCTGGGTTCCCTTGCCACTTCAGATGGCTTGCTGGCCGTAGCTGAGCGGACTCAACTCGAAGCGGGTTCCCAGGTAGAGGTGATTGGCTGGCCTTAGTGCTTGGCCTTGTTCTCCGTGAGAGAGGCAATCGATCTCTCCAATCAATTCAAAAGGTCCGCTTGGGAATTTCAAAAAAGATGGGTGCCTGCTGTCGGGCCGGTGCGGCAGTGGGTGAGCTCAAGTTGAAGGCTCCTCCACCAAGACCAGAGGGAGCCATGGCTGAACCCGAAAGGGTGTTACCAATCGAGCGCGTGGCATTGAGTGATTCTAGCGAACTGCTGATTCCGCCCAGTGGGCTGGCACCTGCCAGTGACGAGGCTCCAAGACCCCCACCAGGTAAGGATGGGGCAGCTCCCAATGTTTGGGGTTGCGAAATGATAATGGATTGGCCGATTGGGTTGGCCCCTAGGAGTGATTCTCCGGCTGAAGGATTCATCAACCCTGCCATGCCTCCTGCGCTGCCTTCCCCCAGCATGCGATTGAACTCGGCCATGCGTCCAGCCGCGGCGTTGCCCTGGGTGTATTGCTGAGGGATCAGGTTGCCCATGCCGACTATGGTGGCTGCTGTGACATCGCGCTCGCTCAGCCGTGTCAGCCGATCAATCCCACGGTTGTCTCCCAATAGGTCTTCACTTTGAAACTGATCCTCGAAATTCTTCTGATAATAATCAGGGTTGGCCATCGCATCAGCTGCCAGCAAATCTGCCCCAGTCAGCTCTCCGGAGGGTTTCTTGTCTTCCAGATCTTTTTTCGTCAGTGCGTTGTAGGCTTCCTTCCGACGATCCAGCTTGCTCTCGGTGCGTTGACGCTTGCCGTAATACACCCTCTCAGCCAGGCTGCGAGAACTGGAAGTGTCTAGATCGGATGAGAGCAGCTCCTCTGGATCAAGGTCTTCACCATTCAGGCTGCTTAAGCCAAGAAGATCTTCTTCACTCTGAAAGGCCCAGTTGTTTTTCTTGTCCAGCGCTTCAAGGAGTGCCTTGCGCCGTTTGGTATCTCCATTGAGAGGATTTTGCCAGGGAGCTACCACAGCATCCACTGAGCTGCTTTTACGTTTGCCAGGAGCCAGTGTGTTACCGAGATCACTCGAGTTGGGGTTGGCAGAGGGAAGCGATAGCGAGTTGCCCTCCTCCTTGATGATGATGCGCTCCCCTGCGTGGCCCGACACCGGATACGTGAGAGCGGTCAGGACAACACAGGCATAGGGAACCATCAAGGAAGCTTTCATGGCAGGATATACGACGAACTATTTGCTACCTTATCGGATCAGCCGCTCAGGTCAATCCTCGGCTTTGGGCATCTGCAGGGTCTGAGGATGGTTGCTCAGGCTCACTGGATGAACACTTTGCTTACCTCCTGGCCAGCGTACATGCACCTTCACAGGCCTATCCCGATAACCCAGAATGGGGGTGAGGCTGTTTTGAGAAAGGTAGCCCGAGCCAGCTTGGACCTCCTGGACTGGGCCCATTCCCATGACTGTTTCCAGTCGAATCTGGGCTCCGATGGCCGAGGGGTTACCTTGAGGGCCTTTCAGTGGGAATACCAGCCCCGCATGGGTTGATTGGTTGGTCAGCAGGGCTGTTTCGACTGCGTTTTGGGTGACGATCAGATCGATCCTGCCATCTTGGTTGTAGTCTGCCAGGCCTGCCCCTCGCTGTTCTCCCAGTAGACGAACCCCTGACCGATCCGAGGTCATGGGGTTGAAGCGTCCCTGACCATCTCCTTGGAGCCACAGCCCTTTGCTTGCGTCCAGCCTTGGCCAGAAAGGGCGGGTTGCAAAGAAATTCTGGCTGAGAAAGATGTCCTGATGACCATCGTTGTCCACATCCCCGACCTGCACCGAAAAGCTCGGCGACCACTGCGCTTCCAGTGGGAGGGGGGATCCTTCCCAGTGGTCGCCCCGATTCAAAAGGACGATGGTGTCCAACAGGGCAGCCTCCCTGGGCGGTTCATGGACCGAAAGGGTCTGGAGGATACGCTTCATCGGTTGCTGGCTGTAGGCGGCATGAGTGCCAAAATGACGAAGGGCTGGCAAGTGCTCTCGCAGATCACTGAACGATCGCACTGTGACCGGACCACCCCTGCTGGTATCATGCATCCACTCAATGAGATCAGTCACTCCGGGGCGAGCCAGTTCTCCGCTGTGAAGGAGCAGAGGATGATTCAGAGAAGCCTGGTATTGGTCATTGCGTCCCCAGTTGGCAACCACCAGATCCATTTGACCATCCTCGTCGAAATCACCCGAGGCCACACCACGCCACCAGCCGGTCATTTGATGCATGCTCAGAGAGGTGGTGACGCCTTCCTGGTCGGTCCATTCAATCGGTGCGTCCCATGGTTGCAGTGTGCCTCCCTGGTTTCGGAACAGGCAGATGGACCCCCACTCCTGAGTGAGAATCAGCTCCGGAAATCCATCGCTGTTGAGATCACTCCAAAGGATTCCTTGCACGATCCCTCCTTGCGGCGGTAGGAGGGGTTGAGTGATTGCAGGTTTGAGTTGCCCTTGATCCTGCACCAGGAGGAGGGAAGTTGCGCTCTCAGGGTATCGGCCTGGCTGAATGCCCCCACCGATCATCAGATCAAGATCGCCATCGTTATCGACATCAGCCGCTGCCAGAGCTCTCAGGTTGTTGATGGCGGGAGGGAGGCCTTTGACCTCCCTGACAAGGAGCGATCCCTCCTTATCGAGGCTAAGCTCCCACAGAGGTGAGGCAGGTTGCTGAGGGGTTTCGTAGTTGGAAACCACAAATAAAAGTGAGGGAGTCCCATCGGCCCAATGCCAGGCACACTGCCCCAAGGTGTCGTCTGGGGCCATCCATTGCTGCGGCTGAGGGATGGGTTGCCATTGGTTTGCTTCATCCAGAGCGAAGGCACCCAGGGGGCCACCTTTGCCTGTTCCAATGATGAGCTCATCGCGCCCATCACCATCCAGATCGACCCAGCTCACCCCTGGCCCTGCCTGGCTCTCAAGTCTGGGCAGGAGCATTTGGCGGGCAAAATCATTGAAAAGCGTTTCGTGGTGACGGTGGTTCAGCTTCCGTTTCCCCTCTTCCACCATCAGGGGCTTGTCCTGCTTTGGCGCGGTTTGGAGGGCTTTGTCTGCTTGCGTGGGATCAGGATAGTGGATCGAGCAAAGGGTGTTGGCCGGGATACCCGACACCTCGGAAAGCCGGCCATCTGGCCATCGGATGCGGAGGGTATGGCTGGCACCCGGTTGGCATGCAAAAGTGCGTTGGGGATCATCCCCTGCCAGGTAGCGGCCGCCACCCACCACATGCTGGATCTGAGGAGGGTGAGCCGGAGAGAGCACCTCGATGCGAGAGCCAATAGCATGCGGATTGCCTGGTCTACCTTGCAGGCGTATGTGCAGGCGAGGCTGAGTGGAAAGGTTTTTTAGCAGCCGTGGCGGTTGATTCAGGCTCTGGATGATCACATCCTGGTCTCCGTCTCGATCCAGATCGGCCAGGGCCGCAGCGTAGGAAACCCCTACCTCCTCAAAGGACCAGTCCTTGGAGGCGTCGCGTAGTCGCCACTCTCCCAAGTTGTGGAAGGCCATGTTGGCCACGTTCCGGGGAGGGTAGCGCAGGACGTTCCTGCGGGCTACATCAGGACTTTGTTTTCCCTCAGCCTTGATGGCCTCGATCGTATCGCGGTCCTGAATGTCGTGAGGCATGCCGTTGATCACAAGCAGGTCTTCCAGTCCGTCCAGGTCCACGTCCAGAAAAAGGGGTTGCCAGGACCAATCGGTAGCAGCAAGCCCTGCCAAGTTGGCCAGCTCGGCATAGGTCCCGTCTCCCAGGTTTTTAAACAGGGTATTGCGTGCCACCTCAGGGCGATTGAGGATGCGAGCTGGGTAGGGGATTTCGGGGCGCAGACCTGAAACCTGCCGCATGCGACCCTCGTGGTTGGGGGCAAGCATCTCGACAACCAGGAAGTCCAGCAGGCCGTCTCGGTCCAGATCCGCAAAGTCCACCCCCATGGAGGCGTAGCTTTGCTTGCGCATGGCCTTGTGAGCCAGGGCTCGAAACTGGCCATTGCCCTGGTTGATCCAGATGCGGTCGGGGGATTGGAAATCATTGCAGACATAAATGTCGATCGCACCGTCGTCATTGATGTCTCGCATTTGTACTGCCAGGCCAAATTCCCAAGGTTCAGCCACGGGTTGACCCGCTTCATCCAGAAAGGTTGGGCTACCCCAGGGGGCAGGCTGAAAGAAACCCCTGCCCTGGTTGATCCAGAGTTGATCGGGTTCCCCCAGTTCCTCCAGTTTGCCATCCACGATTCGCAGGCGTTTGGCAAACGGGCCAGTCACCACCCATTGCCCATTGACCCGCTTGAGTTTTGCCCCACCACCCGAATGGACAATGGGGATTTCCCCGTATTGCGCGACATAAAGATCCAGGTCTCCGTCCTGATCGACATCACCAAGGGCCATACTGGTTGAGCCGGTCTGGGTTTCCAGTCCTCGAGCGCTTGTCTCATCGGTAAAATGCCCATTCCCGTCATTGATCCAGCAGCGTACGCCCCGGCCCAGGGTGCTCACCAATAGGTCGCTAGCCCCATCTTCATTGATGTCACTGAGTAGGGCCCCGGTCGAGGGCCAGCCTGTCATGGAAACCCCTGCCTGCTGGGTGACATCCTCGAAGGTCCAGTTGCCACGATTGCGGTAAAGGGTGTTGTTTCCGCTGATGGAGCAAATGTAGAGATCGCACCAGCCATCGGCATCAAAGTCTCCCAGAGCCAGTCCGGAGCCATTCATGTAGTTCTGGTTGCTGAGGATGGCTTCCTCATTGAGCGTGAGTGGGACCTTGACCCCAGATTGGTCCGATGGCACAAGCTCGAAGCCACCGCTGATCGATCCTTCGCCGATCTGATCCATGGGGATCAGCTGGTATTGATAGCCGGAGCCCTCTCGCCATGGAGCTGTCTCTTCGGCCAAGGCTCCAAGCATGGTCCCAAGGCACCAGATCCATATCAGGCCCCAAGAATGCCCTGCATGGTCTGGGTGTCTGCTCATTGCCTGAGAAACGCCCTCATTGGGATGTTGGGTCCACCGAATAGCAGGTCGGTGAGTTGGTCGCCATTCAAATCCATGGCCTCCACAAAACGAGTGTCTGCCTCCATGACAATCCCGGTGGTTCGAGAATCAGCTGGCACGAAGAGTTGGTCTTGATCACCCAGAAGGATCAAACCAATCCCACCGTCCATACGACCGTGCATGTCCTGAATGCTGTGATCATTCTGTGCGAGCACTAGATCAACCCGGCCATCTGCATTGAAATCGCCATAGCTCACGTCCAGGATAGGGGCCGCCTGCGCCAGCCTGGGTAGCGGCCTGAAAGCAAACGTAGCGTTACCCTGGTTGATCCATACCCCTGATTCGGCGGTGTTGGCCCGCACCATGAAGGATCCAGCCAGGGCCTCGCGCTCGAACATGTCGGTCAGGGAGCTGGCTGCAAATTGATGGAAATTAATGAATTGCTCTCGCAGGGAAGGCAAGCTGCGAGAGAGTGCCTCGAATCCCCTCCTTGGATATTGGGTGCCTCCCTCGCCATAGGTTTCAACCAATTCTGGTCGCCCGTCCTTATTGAGATCGCCGTAAATGAGCCAGTCAGGCTCTTCCAGCGTGGGCTGGTAGGCGGTATTCAGTCCACGGTTCCCCGCAATCAGGTCGAGGTCCCCATCCGCGTCGACATCCAGAGCACTGAGATGCGTCCACCATCCGCTGCGCGCTTCCAGGCCTGTGCCGGAGGTGATCCGCTGCCATTGGTTTTGGGATTGTTTGAAGATCTCAAGCGTCCCCCACTCCAGAGCCAGAATCAGCTCGGGTGTGTCATCCCCATCCATATCTGCCCAGCATGCGTCCTGAACCAACCACGGTTTCCGCATGGATTCGGGGGTGAGGTCCTTCCACTGGCCCGACTCGAACGCAAGCAGGTAGCTGGGGGATCCCACTGGATATTGTCCAGGCAGGGAGGATCCTCCAAGGAAAAGTAGGGTTTGCGCAGGGGCTTTAGATGGCTGCATCAGGGCCATGCACTGGATGGCTGCCGGCAGCTTTGGGCTCCCCTCGGCCTGGTGAGTCATCTGCCCCTTCCCATCGTTCAACCAAACCTCCAGGGCCTTGCCTGGTGCCCGAGCTATCAAGGCGCTATACGATAGGATCAGGTCCAGATCCTGATCCCCATCCAGGTCGACCAGGGCTGCATCACTCTGGCAATAGGGGCCAGGATGGGTTGCAGGCTCAAGGAGTTGCGAGGTGTATTGTAGCGGTCCTTGACTCAGGTGCAGGGTGCCGGGTTGCCCGGGTTCCCCACCGAGGAAGCCATCCGGCAGGCCATCACCATTGAGATCTCCCCAGGCTGTGGCCAGTTGTCCCTGCGACAGGCGTCGAGGCGCTAGGGGTTGAACACTCAGGTCATCAAATGAACCCAGCTTGCGAGACAGCTTTTCTAGTGTCTTGGCCGAAAACCAAGCGGTCTCTGTTGTGGCGTTGCTTGCAGGAGGTGTAGGGTTGGATGGCTCCATGATCGTGATTACCTGATCGGCCTGGATCGCCTTGAGCTCTTGGCTTGCGCCACTTGGCCATTGGACCAGGATATGGTCAACCTCGGTGGCAGCACCGAGCCCGAAATGCAGGGTTGGATCGCTGCCAGAGAGCCAACCTCGACCTGCCACAACCTGGCGCGTCTGTTTGAGACCTTGGGCTTCCAGCGTGAGGGTGGCGCCAATTCCCTGCCTTGGGCTAGCCTGGCCTTGCAAACGTACCATCAGACGATGGCCTTTGGAGGCACGGTTACGAAGCATTTGGATCGGACCATCCGCGTCATTGACCACCATATCCAGATCCCCGTCGTTATCAAAATCCGCCGTCGCACTGCCAAAGCTCACCCCAAGGTGGTCCAGCCCCCACCGATGAGCGACTGCCTCAAATTGCAGGTTACCCAAATTGCGGTAGGCTTGATTCTGCTCCTTTCGGATGGGTTGGCCGGACCAGAAATCGGCCCACTCCGGGGTCCCTCCCTTGAAGGTGCGGTCGGCGTAATTGGCCAGGTCCGAATGCTGCACATCTCTGAGCATGCCATTGGTGAAAAACACATCGACCCTGCCGTCCAGATCATAATCCTCGATGCGGGGCGCCCAAGTCCAGTCGGTGGCGGCCATCCCACTGAGGAAAGCGACTTCCATGAAGCGTTCGGTCCCGGTATTGAGGTAGACGGCGTTCCTTGAATATTGCCTGGGTTCCGCAAAGGAAAGGAACCATGCTTTTTGGCTGCCTTCTCCCAGCATAACCTGACGTCGATAGTGGGAGCTACCCATCATGTCACAGGCAATCAGATCCATCCAACCGTCATTGTTCAGGTCACCGATGTCCACTCCCATGGACGACCATGGAGTGTGGGGGATGCGTTCCTTGATCACTTCCTTGAAAGTGCCATCCCTCTGATTGAGGTAGAGCATATCCGGGCCCAGGTAGTCGTTGGCAACGTAGAGGTCAGGCCAGCGATCTTGATTGAAATCCCACCAGATGGCACCGAGGGTCAGGTAGGGGCCGTCGATGCCGGCGACCTGAGTGATCTCACGGAACTTGTCTCCCTCGTTGAGAAATAGGTGGTCATATTGACCATTTTCAGATGGATGAGCCTTTTCGCCAGGGAGGTAAATCAGCCCCCAGTATTCCTTGAGCTCCTCAGGCACCACCGGTTTGTTGCCTTCAAAGCGAACCTGAAATTTAACCCCCGGCGGGGGTGGAATAGCTGTGGTGGCCAGGTAGGCATCAAGATCTCCGTCCAGATCGATGTCAGCAAAATACATCTGCATGCTTCCCCCATTGAAAGCCAACCCCAAGTCTGAGGCCGCTTCCCGGAAGTGGGTGATTCCCGAAGGATCAGGGCCCTGATTGAGGTAAAGCCGATTGGGCATTCGATAGCCACAAACGTATAGATCCAGCAATCCATCATTATCGATATCGATAAAGTTTGAGCCCGTTGCCCAAAATCCAGCAAAATCAAGGCCTGCAGCCTGGGTCACCTCCTCGAAACGAAACCCTCCCAGATTCCGGTAGAGCTGACTGCCGCCCAGAGGGCTGCTCACGAAGAAATCGCTTAAGCCATCCTGATCGTAATCACCGGTCGTGATGCCGCCTAGGGCAGCCAACTGCAGGAGTTCGCGAAAGCGCTCCGAGACTTCCGGCAGGGTCATCCTAAAATCCACCCCTGTCTGTTGCGGTGTGAGTCGCTCAAACAAAGGACCGGCATCAGAGGATGCTTCCAGAGGAAGCAATGGCTGGGTCTGGTAATCTGCTCCACTGAGCGTGAGCCATCCCAGGCATGCGAGCCAAAGGAACGAACGCTGGACCCTGAGGATGCCTAATCCAGTGAGCCCGATGCGGTGGGTAAACCCTTTGGTGGTCGTATCCTGCATGCGCACGCTTGGTGACTATGGGCAGTGCCTCCGGGTCAAACAAGCGCAAAGGATTCTCGGAGGTCCAGCTGCTTATCTCAGGACGCCTTCTCCTGGTGGCGTTTACGATACTGCAATGGCGTGAGTCCCATGTGACGCCTAAAGTGTAGGGTGAAGGAACTTTGATCGTAAAAACCCAGGTCCAGAGCCAATTCCATGATGGCAGTACTGCTCTTGGTGAGGATTTGGCAGGCTGTTTTGAGCCGCAGCTTCATGATGAAGTCCCTGGGGCTCATTTTGAGGGTTTCCTGGAATTTTCGATCCAACTGGCGGGCGGAAAGATTGACGGTCTTGGCGACCTCCTCAATGGTGATTTTCTCTCGAAAATGATTCTGGATGAATTCAACAGCCGGTTCAATCTGCATGTAAGGGCGTATGAATTTCTTCCCATACAAATAACTCTGGGTCGTTCCCATGATACCGATGACCTCTCGGTTTTTCCCAAAAATAGGTAGTTTATTGGTGACATACCAATCCGGAAGGCCATCCACGTTCACAAACAGCTCGATGATCTGAAGCTTGGGCTGCCCTTGCTGGAGGACCCAGGCATCATCCTTTCGAAAACTCTCGGCCAAGGATCGAGGGAAAAGTTCAAAATCGGTTTTGCCGATAATCTCTTCCTCATGTTGAACCCCCACTCGTTCGATGAAGGCATGGTTGGCGAAAATCAGCTCAAAATCACTGGTCTTCGCAAAGAAAGATACGCCCGGGAGGTAATCAAATAGCAGGTAGAAGGCACCGCTGGCATCCATCTGCTCCAGAAAACGCGACTGTTGGGGTTGGTATTTCACGGAGTTTTGTCCGAAATATCATAAATTTCGTCTGACGAGACCAAGACCTAGATTAATCATAAAAGTATGGTGTC
>Ga0181572_10000760_pt1 | contig 23325 bp, 17 predicted proteins | sample 101ome_26_FD_133004 | JGI IMG/M metagenome (GOLD analysis project Ga0181572, IMG submission 133004) | Coastal salt marsh microbial communities from the Groves Creek Marsh, Skidaway Island, Georgia - 101408AT metaG (megahit assembly) | ecosystem: Environmental > Aquatic > Marine > Intertidal... | reverse complement strand
TGATTTAACAGTTGCATCTCCAACTACAGTTAGGTTCCCGGATATATCAGTAGAACCCTTGATATTTACGTTGGAACCGAAAGATGTATCATTATAAACTTCCAATTGATTTTGTAATGTTGTTTTGTTTGTTACATCCAATGTACCATCCAATGTACTATTGTTTGTAACATAGAGTTGGGAACCTAATGAAACATCTCCAACCACAAACATATTGGAACCAAATGAAGCATCATTATGTGTATATAATTTATCTTGGAGTGTTGTAATACCGGTAACATTTGCTGTAGATTCTACAGTGAGAGCTGATTTAACAGTTGCATCTCCAACTACAGTTAGGTTCTCAGATATATCGGTAGAGCCTTTGATATTTACATTAGAACCGAAAGACGCATCATTATATACATCTAACTTACTTTCCAATACAACATTATTTGATACATCTAATGTACCATCTATACGAGTATTTTCTTTGACGTAGAGTTGAGAACCAAGGGATACATCACCAACTACATAGACATTAGAACCAAACGACGCGTCATTATGTGTATATAACTTATCTTGGAGTGTTGTAATACCAGTAATATTTGCTGTAGATTCGACAGAGAGTGCCGATTTAACAGTTGCATCTCCAACTACAGTTAGGTTCCCGGATATATCAGTAGAACCTTTGATATTTACATTAGAACCAAAGGAAGCATCTTTATAAACATCTATTTTACTTTCCAATACAACATTATTAGATACATCTAATGTACCATCTATACGAGCACTTTCTTTCACGTAGAGTTGAGAACCTAATGAAACGTCTCCAACTACATAGACATTGGAACCGAATGATGCATCGTCAAGTGTATATAACTTATTTTGTAGTGTTGTAATACCAGTAACATTTGCTGTAGATTCAACAGAGAGTGCTGATTTAACAGTTGCAACTCCAACTACAGATAGGTTCCCCGATATGTCAGTAGAACCCTTGATATTTACGCTGGAACCAAAAGATGCATCATTATAAACATCTAACTTACTTTCCAATACAACATTATTAGATACATCTAATGTACCATCTATACGAGCACTTTCTTTGACATAGAGTTGAGAACCCAATGATACATCTCCAACTACATACACATTAGCTCCAAACGATGCATCATTATGCGTATAAAGCTTATCTTGTAGTGTTGTAATACCAGTAACATTTGCTGTAGATTCAACAGCGAGCGCCGATTTAACAGTTGTATCTCCAATTACAGATAGGTTCCCCGATATGTCAGTAGAACCCTTGATATTTACGCTGGAACCAAAAGATGCATCATTATAAACATCTAACTTACTTTCCAATACAACGTTATTAGATACATCTAATGTACCATCTATACGAGCACTTTCTTTGACATAGAGTTGAGAACCTAAGGATACATCACCAACTACATAGACATTAGAACCGAAAGACGCATCTCCATACGTATCAAGTTGGCTTTGCAATACAACGTTATTTGATACATCTAATGTGCTATCTATACGGGTACCTTCTTTCACATATAATTTAGAATTCATTGATACATCACCAACAACATACATATTAGAACTGAATGATGCATCTTTATAAACATCTAATTTACTTTCCAATACAACATTATTTGATACTTCTAATGTACCATCTATACGAGCACTTTCTTTGACGTAGAGTTGAGAACCAAGGGATACATCACCAAACACATAGACATTAGACCCAAAAGATGCGTCTTGTGAAACATTCAAGTTTTCTAACACAATATCACCAGTTACTTGCAGTCCATCTTCTGTTTTTAATAATCCCTTAATATTAACATCTCCAGAAACATCCAAGTTTGACCACATAAATGTATTACCGCAAATGTCTGTACGACCATCTACGTGAAGACTTTGCAATTGCACAGTATTTCCGTTTCCGATGCTTTTAATGGTAGAATTACCCAATTCTATTGTATTTCCTGTTAAATACAAATCTTTGAAACGATGTGTGCTACTACCAATATCATATACATCACTATGTAATGGTATAATGTCCCCAGAAATTGATAAATTTCCTCCATATAATGTTAAATTCCCACTGATATCTGCATTACCAGAAACATTGATGTTAGATTGGGTATTTAAATTTCCTGCTGCATCTAAGTTATAATTCATTGATATGTCTCCGTTATCGTGGAATACAACAGTTTCGTTTGTATCATTTTTGAAAACAGCAATATTTTGATTAGTACCATATTGAGTAACAATAAGTGCTGGACCAGTACCGTCATTGGACACATCTAACTGTTCGGTAACGCGGACAACCGTGTCTGTTTTAATAAAATCACCAGTAAAGTTAATTGAACCATCAACAATCAAACCTTTGGTGATAATTACGTTGGAACCATCTGGTGTAATTATCAAATCTCCAGTTGTAGTAGATATTGTATTATCATCAATCATAACATTATCTATTGTCATTTTTGATCCGGTTAGTTCTCCAATCATTGTTGTATTCCCTTGAATAGTTACATTGGAGTTTAAACTTGTATCACCAATTACAAGTAAATTATTTTGCATCGTAACATTTCCACAAATATCTGTTATACCTTCTACAAGTAAATTACTTTTCATAGTGACATTTCCACATATGTCTGTTGTACCTTCTACAAGTAAATTATTTTGCATTGTTACATTTCCACATAAATCCGTTTCTCCATATACATATGCATTACCTAATACATAGAGGTCTTCTCCCAATGATACATCACCAACAACATTGAGAGTTTGTTCTAATGTAGTAATCCCTTTTACGTTCAAATCTTGCTCCATATAAGCATTACCTAATACAGTAATATCTCCTTCTACAATGAAATTATCAATATCAAGTGACGCAATTATACTGACGTTCGATAATGTATTATCACGGAAATAAACAGTAGCTGTTTTATTAGTAGTATCATATCCACTTTCGTGTTCTACAAATAAATCTATACGAATTTTGTAATGTGAAAATATAAAATAATCAATATTGGTAACAAATTCTAATCGCTGAGGTTGTATATTATATGGAATACGATATATTTCAGTACCAGTATCGTATATTTCAATAGGTGTATTTGGGTCATTAATGCTATCATAGTAATATATTTTCATTTTAAGTAATGCATTTTCACTATTCGTGTTACAATATATCTGGAATTTCCATGGACTTGGAACAGTAGTATTATAGTTATATGGAGTACTTTCAAAACGACCAATTAAATGTGTGCTATAATCAGTAGCACCTGAAAAATAATATACATTTGTTGTGGATGGAGCAATAGGGTCAGGGGTAGAAATAAGTTCGCCAATGTAATCCGGACTGGGGTCTTCATTTTCATCAAAATACAATGTAAAACCACTTACAGCACTGTTTAAACCCATTGGACCTGTTGCTCCAGTAGGACCTGTTACGCCTTGGATGCCTTGGATGCCTTGGATACCTTGTAATCCTTGAACCCCTGTAGGTCCTTGAATCCCCTGAGATCCTGTGGGACCAGTAACACCTTGAATCCCTTGAACCCCAGTAGGGCCAGTAGGGCCAGTAGCACCTTGTAACCCTTGAACCCCAGTAGGGCCAGTAGCACCTTGTAACCCCTGAAACCCTTGAACTCCAGTGGGACCAGTAACACCTTGAATACCTTGTAAACCTTGAATACCTTGAATACCTTGAACCCCAGTAGGACCAGTGGCACCTTGGATACCTTGCAACCCTTGAATACCCTGGATACCTTGTAATCCCTGAGCCCCAGTAGGACCAGTGTCACCTTGGATACCTTGAAACCCTTGAATACCTTGCAATCCCTGAGCTCCAGTGGGACCAGTTGCGCCTTGAATACCTTGTAATCCCTGAGCCCCGGTAGGACCAGTTGCGCCTTGAATACCCTGGATACCTTGTAATCCCTGAGCCCCAGTAGGACCGGTGGCACCTTGTAATCCTTGGATACCTTGTAATCCTTGGATACCTTGTAATCCTTGAGCCCCAGTAGGTCCTGTGGACCCTTGTACCCCTTGTAATCCTTGTAACCCTTGTAATCCTTGAGTCCCAGTAGGTCCTGTGGCACCTTGTAACCCCTGAGCTCCAGTAGGACCAGCGGCGCCTTGTAATCCTTGCACACCTTGGATACCTTGGGTCCCAGTGGGACCAGTAGTACCTTGGATACCCTGAATACCAATCGGACCAGTAACACCTTGGATACCTTGAATTCCCTGAGTACCAGTGGGACCAGTAACACCTTGAATACCTTGCACACCTTGAATACCTTGCACACCTTGAATACCTTGAATACCTTGAGTACCAGTAGGTCCAGTGACACCCTGGATGCCTTGAAAACCTCGTGGACCAGTAGGACCAGTAACACCCTGAATACCTTGAGAACCAGTGGCACCAAATCCAGTGGGACCAGTGGGGCCAATTTCACCACTAATACCTTGAACCCCCGTAGGACCAGTAACACCCTGAATACCTTGAGAACCAGTTGCACCAAAACCAGTGGGACCAGTGGGACCTATAACACCACCATTTTTAAACCAAGAACTTAATAATATATTACCTCCACCGTCACCGCTTACACATAGCATATTAAATTTATCTCCTTTATTGAAGGATAAGGATACGTCAAATGTATTGTTACTTAAATCAATATTGGTAAGTTGAACACCAGTACTAACACTGTTTTTATAAATTTCTAAAACACCATTTGTTGCTGGTGCACTTTGTAATTGAACAGCTACAAATTGTAAGCTACTATCTGCTCCGATAATAATACCTCCAGATACGTCATTTACACCACTATCACCAAAAGAAAAAATAAAGCCGTTCCCAGATGGTTCAAATCCATTATTTGCTTCAGCAAAGATTGTATATATTCCACCATTATCTAACCCGGGATCACCCTGTATACCTTGAGCACCAGTGGGGCCTGTAAAACCGATTGAACCAGTAGGTCCTGTGGGACCTGTTCCCAATGTATATCCACAATTACAATCTTTATCTACTGTAATATTGAACCACGAAGGAGATACAGGGTTCCCGATGTCATCTAATTTACAAGCACCTTGTATTTCCTTATATTTTTTAAGAGATGTATAATCACTTGATGACATTAGTATAAATAATATTCACATTATTTATTTTTCAATAAATATTATTGCGTATGCACTTGTTCATTAATATGTCAATATAAATTATATTATAAATTGTATTATTATGAATGATAATGATTTAGATTTGGATATTAATAATTACAATATGCGTGATTTGGAGACTTTTTTTCAGATAAAGCAAAACCAAAAGTACAGTGCTGCTGATATTGAGGAAAAAGAAGCTCAAATTCGCGAAATTTTTTTATCATCAGGAAAGGTAGATAAACGCCTTAAAAAAGATTTAATAGACTTTCTTGAAATAGCACGTGACTGGTTAATTTATGTCAAGTGTGGCGAACCTAAACAGCCTACTACTATTCCAAAAAATCATCAATTAGACACTACACATTATAATGAAATGAGTATCCCACGCACAGATGAACTTGCACCGAATAAAGAGCGTGTATTTATTCACTCACAAACAAGTGAATTCTTTAAAGGTTCTCTAAACCCATTGAACCATCGTATAAGCACAACTTGTTTGAATATTGATACAAAATTCAGGAAAGATACCAAAGCACCCAGTAGTAATTTTATATTACAGTTGCCCACTAAAATAAACAAGGTCGTATCAATGACATTATCCGCTTTAGAATTGCCAATTACATTTTACGGAATTACAGAAGAATATGGTAATAATTACTTGTACATAAAAGTTATTTATAAGGACCTTTCAAATAATACTGATATTCTTGAAAGTGAAAAAATATTAACAGTGAAAGACGGTAATTATAATGCCGCAGACTTATTAGAGGTGTTAAACGGACAATTGGAAATATTAGATGGTAATAATAATCTTGTTGATGTAAATGACCCCTTTTCATATGTAGAGTTGGTTCTTGACATTACATCGGGTGGGTCTGGTTCTGGAAAAGTGATTATACGACCAAATAAAAAATATTCAAATCATAGTAATATATTGGACATTACAATGGATTTCCGTATGGGAAAGGATAATGAACACGACGGCAAACCTATAAATACCAAATTAGGGCAAAATTTGGGATTTATCAAAACCCTTTATACGGGTTCCACTACGCATATTGCTGATACTATTATTGAGCCAAGTAATACACGATATATTTATTTGGCGATTGATGATTTTAATAATAGTGTAAATAACCATTTTGTCAGTGTATTTTCGGATTCTATACTGAACGCCAATATATTGGCTCGTATATCACTGAAAGGTTCATATTTTGCTATTTTATTGGAAAATGATTTCAATATTGTCACAGAACCTCGCCGCTATTTTGGCCCGGTGGATATTCAACGTCTGCACATTCGCTTATTGGATGAATATGGTAGGATTATTAATATGAATAACGCAAATTTCTCATTCTGTTTGAATTTAAAAACAGTGTATGATTTATAAGACTATTATATACGTCTTTAAATAAAAATATCAAATAATTAGATAAGTAAATATGACACAAACACCGCCCTATGATTATGTTAGGTATGTTTTTGAAGGTTCTGGTGGTTTATTTATGGAAAAATCTACTGATTATATTGAATCCATACAAGTACCATATAATCCAGATTATTATGATGTCACACAAACGTTGCAAATAAAAATACCGTCTTCACTATTAAATGAAAAACTGGGTATATATAAAAATCAAGAAGGATATATTATACAGGAAAATGCTAATTACGATAATATAAATCGCAAATTTTATAATGATAGTATTACAATCACTTCTTCAGACTTATTAAACGTATTGTCTAATGACGAGTCAATTGTTAGTTTAGGTGGTTTTGATACACTTTATAATGATTTTATACGAAAAGTGAATAATTACTTTGGAATGAATGGACTAAGCGATCAATTAATACATCAAAATATAGATACAGATAACAATGGATTTATGAGCAAAACTGAATTTTTATCCACACTGAAGATGAAAGATGAGAACCAGAATTATTATTTACAAGGAGATATTGTGTTTTCAGGTATAAATAGTAGTTTACGAAGTGCATTAAAAAACAATATTTTTAATAATCGTGAAAATATGCGAATGTATCATGGATTTCTTCCAGGTGATTTATTATTAATTATGGATGGAATACAAATACAATTTGAACTGAAATATTACGAAAATACATTTAATACAAATGAAGCAACATCTCATTCAACATTTGACGCAAGTTTATCATCCACACCATATTACAATACAACAACAGTATCTACATTTCCACGTTTAAGAAATACAGTAAGTACAGATATGCTGTTTGTGATTGTATAAATATTATTACTGGTAATGTTTCACTTGGAGTAAAAAATTTATCATTATATTTTAATATAATGACAACCACATATACAAGTTCTTATGCCATGCCTGGTTATGGTGGGTTTACTATTGATCAAACATTTCCCACCTACCGACCACAATTAGATTCTGTACGTCCATATTATGTTGCAGAGGCGATTCAAGTAAAATATAGTGTTCGCGAATTGAATTATAAAATTGGTCTTGTAAGTGATTTGAGTGAAAATATAATTAATCTACCTATACCGAGCAGTGGAAATGCTGTTGCAAATACTCTTGAAATTACAACCGATGAATTTTTAAATAATACTAATAAAGACACAATTGTTTCAATGGGAAAAATATCAACCATGTATAGTGATTTCTTGAATGCGGTAAACGTTTATTTTGGCTCACCGATTATTTTAGCTAATAATATTTTCAATGTAAATAATGGCGTTTTTGACGCGGAAGCATTTGTTCATTTATTAAATGGTGGAGATTTTAATATTAATGGTACGTTAGTCAGCGATTTATCGGGTTCTCTATTATTATATGATATTCAAACTCAACTTCAAAATGCGATTGATAGCAATATGTTTAACAATCGCACATCATCAACCAGTGTATCAGATGGGTTTAAATCTGGCGATTTGATCTTCATACCTGAAGGAATGACAATTACGTTACGATTGAATATTGACCTTGGTGCAAATACTGATTTATATACAGGTCCTGAGAATTTACAACAAATAGATGACCAATTAAATTATTATGACCGATTGAATCGCGTTCGCAAAATAACCACATATAGTGATACCGAACTTGTCCAGACATTTACAGTTCCCATTCTTATTATAGCAAGTGACGAAGAAGTATATTCATTTGATAATTATGCGTTGAATTGGACGGCTGAAGCAACTGAACAATTTGGTGCCCGTAATTGGAATTTTTGCAGCTTGTCATCTACTGGACAATATCAAAGCGCAATTGACTTAAGTGGTGATATTTTCACATCTACAAATTTTGGCGAAACATGGACATATCGTTATAATATTGGTGCATCTGATATAAATGCTATTAATATTACACACGACGGACAGCATCAAACAGCATCAAATGGTTCAAGTATTTATGTATCAAATGATTTTGGGAATACTTGGTCAAAAGCTCTTGATACCCAAGGTACTATTGTGTATGTTTCTATTTCTCTTAATGGACAATACCAAAAAGTAGTGATTTCGGGTGATAGTTTATACAGTTCAAATGATTATGGTGTGTCTTGGAGTCGGTTAAATGATGACAGTCCATTATATTATTCAATTCAGGCGTTTCCTACAATGGCAGTGTCTATATCGTACAATGGTCAATATCAAGTAATTGCTGCTGAAACAATTTATTTATCAAGTGATTACGGAGCAACATTTAATGATTCATTTACTGGAGGAGACCCATTTGAAGATAGAAATTGGCTGGATATTGCGGTAACATCTGACGGGCAATATATGGTCGCTATTGAATCGGGTGGTAAAATCTATATTAGTAGAGATTATGGCAGCAATTGGAACATTGTTACTGATTCAACTGTTAATATTGATTCTTCATGGAGAAATGTAGCCATATCAGCAACAGGACGTCATATGTCTATTTTGCGAGACAATGGATTTATTTATTATTCTACTGATTTTGGTGTTACATGGACACAAAACACTGACACGAATCTCCAAGGGCGTCAATGGCGATGTGTTGCTGTTTCAGCAAATGGACACTATCAACTTGCTGCTGAATTAAATGGATATATTTATATGTCTAACTTGAATTAGAGTTTTCAAAATGACATAGTTTTTTAAGATGGAAACATACAATTCATGATATTATTTTTGATACTATTTCTTATAATAGTATATAATGCCGTATAAAATACGCAAGGTTCGCAATAAGTCATGTTATAAAGTGTATAAACCTAAAACGAAAAAAGTGTTTGCAAAATGTAGCACATTGGAGAATGCTAAGAAGCAGGTACGTTTATTGACAGCAATTGAAAATAATGCTGTTTTTCGTAAAAAAATAATAACATCAAATAAAACACGTAAAAACAGAAAATAAAGATAATTATTATACTATATTATAATAATGGATCAAAAAAAACAGTTGTCACGATATGATAATTTATGCGAGATTGAACAGAGTTTAGTTCAACACTGTTTGAAGGATTACAAACATTTTGATTGTAAATTGTTTAATGAACTCTATTTAGATTGCATTCATTTCAAAGAACAAAAAATAAAGGCATATAAAAAAAGAATTGCTGAAAATAGTAGAAATAATTAATTATTTATCACTATAAATGAATTCAACACCCATACTTCCATCTACATCAAAAGACCTTTGTAATAGTTCAAGAGTATTTCCAGAACAAGAGTCGTTAATATTGATAGAGAAGTCAGATTACACTACGTTTGCAGTGTTATGTTGTGTTTTACCAGCAATTGCGTTGGTTATTGTTATTGTATTATTTTCACGTTTTTTATAAAATTATTAGTAGTATGATATAAAAAATTTTATTGGAGTAATACATATAATATTTCAAAATTCAATACATTTTAACATGGACGTGAATAAAAAAGATAAATCTATTTTCTCACATTGCAATCACTTATATAATGATTATTTGATATGTTTATTTATCAATACATTTGAAGGAGGTTATAATTATATTCATTGTAATAAAGAGTGTAAAAAATACAGGGATTGTATTATACAAACTAAAATACCACCAAAGTAATACTACTATCATACATTAACTGTTAATTATATTAGTATTAACTCATCAAATATTGGGTCAATTCTTCCATATCTTTATGGAACACTTCAAATACATTTTGTAATTCCTTTTGTTTTTCGTTACTGAATTCCGATAAATGGTCATCAAAATATTCTTGACATACATATACAATTTGTTGATACACTACCAATTTCGAAATTGAACGATGGAGTTCATTGTATTCACAACAACCTACAATATTAATAAGAATACTATCATAATCAATTACATTGTTGAAATGTTTTACAATATATTCAGCGTCTTTCCGAATTAACAAAATATCATAGCATTTATACTTTGGTTGAGCACCTATATAGCAATGTTTAACGAAGAAATCATACATCAGTCTATTATAACTTGATGCTGAGTAGTCACATAGTGCATTTTGTCTTACTCTCATCGTTTGTCAATAGTAATTATCTATCTTAAAATTGAATACGATATAGCTTATTCAATTTTATACAATAATATATTCACAACTACATAATAACATCAAATTAGAATTGGTCTTTGATAGATATAATAAATACATATAAAAACATAACTTGACTATATATTAGCGTTGCTGTTCTGAATATGAATCCACCCAGTGAGGAACAGCAAGAAATTATAACACATATAAAGGATGGTGTCAATGTAGTAGTTGATGCATGTGCAGGTTCAGGTAAATCCACCACTATTTTGAACGTAGCACATCAATTGAATGATAAGCATATTCTACAATTGACATATAACTCCGCACTACGACACGAAATACGTACAAAAGCTTCCGAATTAGGATTAGAAAATATGACTGTCCATACATACCACAGTTTGGCAGTAGGATTTTACGACAGTTCTGCATATACCGATACCGGTATGCGTCATATTCTATCACAAAACACGCAAGTTTCTAAGCATATAGAACTTGATATATTAGTGATTGATGAAGCACAAGATATGACACTGTTATATTATCGCTTAATTGTGAAGTTTATTTGTGATTTGTATTCGAAAAATAATAAGAGAATACAATTGTTGATTCTTGGTGATTATAAACAAGGATTGTATGAGTTCAAAGGTGCTGATATACGATTCCTAACTCATTCTCCTGATATATGGAAACACCACAAATTTGTATGTAGTGATGTATTTATGCGTTGTTCATTGAAAATGTCATATAGGATAACAAATCAGATAAAAACATTTGTAAATGATGTAATGTTAAACGAAGAGCGTATGTTGTCTTGTAGAGATGGACCGTCTGTATCATATATGAAATGCAATAATATGATTATGGAAAGAGTAATTGTGAATAAAATAAAGGATTTGATGGATAACGGAGCCAAACAAGATGATTTCTTCATATTGGCTGGTTCTATAAAGGGAACGAAAATCAAACATTTGGAAAATACATTGGTAATGAACGGTATAGATTGCTTTGTGCCATTATTTGAGACAGATAAACTGGATGAACGCGTGATTATGGGTAAGATTGGATTATCTACATTCCATTCTGTCAAAGGACGCCAACGTAGATATGTCTTTGTCATTGGATTTGACCAAAACTACTTTTCATTCTATGGTAGAAATTTGGAACAACACGAATGTCCCAATACACTATATGTTGCTGCAACGCGAGCAAGTCAAGAGCTATTTCTGTGTGAAAGCGATAATTCAATGTTTGACCGTCCATTGGATTTCTTGACCAAAACACATAATGAAATGAAGAATATGGACTGTGTGAAATTTATTGGCACGCCACGCAATATATTCTACGAGAAAAATAAGGATGAAAACGAAAGCATTGAAATAAAAAAATACAATGTAACCCCAACTGATCTTATCAAATTTCTACACGAAGATGTATTGGATACCATCACACCGATATTGGATACATTATTTGAATGTAAAGATAAAGGAGAAACCCTGGATATTCCAAGCGTTATACAAACACGGAAAGGTTTGTATGAAGAAGTAAGTGATTTGAATGGAATTGCAATTCCTTGTATGTACTACGATGAAATCAATCGCAAAAAGGACTTGTCGTCTGTTCCTGTATTATATGAGATGATACTGAATTATAGCGAACAATTGGACGAAAAAAACGACTATTTGACTTTGGCGATTGATAGTGTGGATCAACATATGATATCTGTAGAAGATTATTTACATGCTGCAAATGTATTCAAAGCTATTGATGAAAAACTATATTCAAAACTTCGCCAAATATCATATGAAGATTGTTGCTGGTTGAGCGAAGATGATATAGATGTATGTAAGCAACGCATCAATACACTTGTGGATAAAGAATGTGTTGATGAGGAACCAGAAGCAGAATTCACAATCATACACCATTCTGACGAAGACGCGCATACAAATATTGACCGAGCATTGGAGGATTGTAATTTAGACCATTTACAATTTCGTTTTACAGCACGCGTAGATTTAGTAACTCAAGATAGTGTATGGGAAATGAAATGTACGAGTGAAATATCTTTAGATCATAAGATTCAAGTAGTCATTTATGCGTGGTTATGGCATATTGTTTATCCAGACGACGAAAAAGTATTCAAAATATTCAATATTAAGAATGGAGAACTAATGATATTGGACAATGACTTTGAAAAACTTGATCGTGTTGTCAAAGAAGTTATTCGGGGTAAATTTATTGAGCACAAACAGAAAAGCGTAGAAGCATTTATTCAAGAATGCGTTACAAGTACTACGATTACTGATAACAGTGATAAGCAAAATTAAATATGTTTTTACAATTATAACATATTTAACAGATAAAAGTATTGTTTATTTTTATTGTTTATTTTTAATCGGTATCTTCAAGAGTGTTTTCAACTGGAGATTCAGTTGGTTGTTCTGGTGAAATGAACATTTTGACTGCTTCCCATACCTTGGCAGATTCATCCATACTGAATGCACCACGGCGCTGGGCAGCGTTAAGGAAAAATACCATTACATTAAGAGCAATATTTTGGTTAGAAACAGGAACATCCATGATATTTACTTCACGGGGTTGTTCTTTTACAGGTTCAGTTGTTGAAACGGGAGCTTGAGTATCCATTATACTATAAAAAATAATAAGACTTTTTTTTATATCATATTACGCACAATTGTTATATATTATTCATATCTTTAAGACGTTCAACATTTTCTTGTATATAACGATCCAATATTTGACTAAATAAGTTGTAATCTAAATTTGAATGTTTTTCACTTTCGGATAGTGTCATTGAACATCCTCCGTGATTCAACATGGATACATCAAAACGATGCACTCCCTTGTTTAATGAATGGCGAATAATGTTTTCAATGTTCAATAGATTGGTTCTATTAACATGAAGATGTAGAGAAATCATATTTGGATCTACATAATTCAATAATTCGTCCAATATGTTTTTGTATGATATGTATGTGAGACTACCACACGTATCGGACAAGCATACCTCATTATAATAGCCAGTACAAGCGTGATTTATTAAATGTGTAACAATGTCCTTTGTGTCAATCTTACCTTCAAATGGACAATGGTCAATACACGATACATAGAGTTTTGTATGGATACAGTTTTTTTTATTTTGCTTATTGTACTTCAAAAATTCCAACATCTTATATAGTTCTATATTTGAATGTTCTAATGATTTGTTAATATTACGTTGCTGAAAGCTATTTGATACAGATGTGAGAAATGCAAAATTTGTAAAATTGTGTTTTTGTGCGATTTTCAGTTTTGAAAGGTTGGGTATCAATACGTAAATATTGGGTTCATATGGAAGTTCATTCTTTTCCGATGATGCCATTTTCATTTCTTCTAATGGTTCATAGTTTTCCAAGTATTGAATTATATTATTATACAGGTGAGGAACATCATTCATTATTGGCATGTGTTTGGGTGATACAATTGACCCAATTTCTATGTTTTTAACAAAATTCAGTTTATGTAAATATTTGAACACTTCCATCTTTTTATGCGTTGATATTTTATCAGGGTTTAATCCTTGAATGCCATCACGAAGACTTACGTCGGTCAATATTGGATTAATATAATTAAATATGCTTTTATAATCCCCACATTTACGGATGTTTGATTTGATGTATTCAATAGCACCTTTGTTCATTTGGTTTAAATAATGGGTGTAATATATTTAATACTATAATGTGTTCTATTATTTCAATTTTATATGGATTAATTTTTGCAATATCACAAGAAAAAATCATAACTATATAACACTATTTTGATTTTTGATATTTACTCACACGACAAACTATCCAAACAATATATCAATTCCAAAATGTAATCTTGTTTTTGACATTTCTTACTCATACATATATCAAACTTTTTCAACAGACGTTTGATTTCACTTTTTTTATAGTATGTAAATTCCATATATAATGCATTGTACTCACTATCACACATCGTGATGTAGGGGTCTTTCTTCGGAACTGTCTTCAACATCGCCGCTTAGTAATGGTTCTTCAACTCTATTATAATAATTGCAATAGTAGAATACACACGTAAATATTGTGATTGGTAATGCAAATATAACCGCCACAATTATAGGTCCAGGTATATCTGATGTTTTCATTGTATAATAGTAATAATATATTGTACAATATTAATCAATTTTTTCTTTTTCTAATATCAAAATGTAATATTTAAACTCATATTTTCAAATTATTGATGTCATTATATTTTGTATCAATCAACTCTTTCAATGTTTCAGACGTAAGTACGGTTTCATTTTTAAGTATTTTTGAACCTTCAAGTATCAATTCACGGCAATTTCTAACAATAAATTCCGCACTATCATATGCGTGGTGTATCAGCATATTTATTTCGTTATCAATCTTTTCTTTATACGTCTCACTCATACTTGGATAAAGAATATTTTGACCCATTCCATAATAAATAATCATCTTTTCCGCCAATTTCATTGATTCTTCAAAATCATTAATTGCACCTGTGGTTACTGAAACCCCGTAAAATACTTCTTCAGCAATTCTTCCAGACAATAGAATCATTAAATGTTCAAAAAGTGCTTCACGCGTATTAATTCCACTTACTGATGGTTCAAATACTGTATATCCTGGACTACTTGGTGCATATAAATTGATTACCACCTTTTTCATTTTTTGGTGATGTTTTGATAACATTCCTACAACTGCGTGTCCCAACTCGTGTATTGCTATCTTATCAATAATATCTTCAGTAAATTTATGTTCTGTGGGTTGCCATCCCACCAAAATACGATTTATTATGACATCTACATCGTGCATATTGAATTCTGTTCGGTCTTCACGAATAGCCAATAACATTGCTTCATTCAGTAAATTTTCACATTGAGAACACGATAATCCCAGTGTCAATTCCGCCAAATCGTCTATATTTACGTCTGAAGAATGGGGCTTACCATCAATATGAATTTTTATTACTTCTTTACGTGTTTTATAATCAGGATTGTTAATAAAGATACGTTTATCTATGCGTCCAGGACGCAATAATGCAGGGTCGAGTAAATCCGCACGATTTGTAGCACCTAACAAGAATATACCATTCGCTTCTTTGAAACCATCCAACCCTATTAACAGTTCATTCAATGTACTATCGCGTTCATTTGAACTACCTTCACCATCTCCGGAACGCTTGCGTCCAACAGCATCTATTTCATCAATAAATATAATACACGGTCTATTTTCATTTGCTAATTTGAATAATTCACGTATTCGTGACGAACCTACGCCTACATATTTTTCTTGAAACTGAGCACCAGAAACCGGAATAAAGGATACATTCGCTTCGCCAGCAAGAGCTTTTGCAATAAGCGTTTTACCATTACCAGGGGGACCTTCCAATATGAGTCCTTTAGGAACACGCACATTATAATATGAATATTTCGTAAAATTGGTAAGAATATCAATGCACTGATAAAGCTCGTTTTTAATAGTGTCATATCCACCAACATCATTAAATGAATGCGAAATTTCACGCAATACTTCAAAGTTTTCAGAACGTGTTTTTTTGCTGGAATGTTGTGGTATATACGGGTTTTGTTTTGAATGTGGTGCTTTTTTTTCAAAATAATCATAAATACCTTCAGGTATATGCGTTTTGTGATTAGCATCATCCTCGCTACCAATACCAAATAAGTCTTCGGGTCTGCCTTTAATAATAATCTGTAATCCTGTTGGTGGCTTCGTTGGTAATTTACTTTTTTTACTTGTTTTATCTTTTTTCTGTTTGTGTTCTGTGGTATTGCGAAAATCAGAGTCGTCTGTCTTTTTTACTAATAAATGCGTGTGAATATCGTCTTGTTTAGGTTCTTGTAAAAGTGTTATATTATTGTTTGTCAAGTGTTTCAAATATATTTCATAATAGTGTTGAGAATACAATTCGTTTTTATTTATATGGCGCTTATGCTGAAAACTGGAAATGAAAAATGAATGACTTGGAAATAATAGAACAGTAAGAATAAATAGAATTTTCATAGTATAATATCCTATGAATACGATTTTATGTTTAAACTGTTAAATTTTATTATATAATTACAACATATACAACAATGAAATTTTCCGAAGGAACTGCTGAAAACTGCGATTGTGACAAATGTGACTGCTGCAATGGTCCATCCAATGGTGATAAATGGAGATACACACTTTATACTACCATATTATTTTTAATTATTGTCAATCCAATGACATATAAACTTGTAAATGGTTTATTAGGTAGCATTTTCGGTTCAATTGCTGACGCCAAGGGATGTCCTTCAATGATGGGCATTTTGGTTCATGCTACAGTATTTACACTCTTGTTGCGCTATATGATGGATTTAGATATTTGAACACAAAATTGATTGCATATCTTATACAATGATATAATATATACAGCGTACGTAAATGAGACAATACAACAAAGGAATGAAAAGGCAGCCTACTTCAAGTCGGATAGAACCTGTTGCAGAGAAAAATGACAGTTTTAGAGAGGAAAGAAGAAATGGTATTTTTAGATCAAGTCAAACGCGCAAAATAGATACATTTTGCGAAGTATGTAACAGGTCTACTGGTTTCTATCAATGTAGAATATGTAATAAAATATTGTGCACTCATGATGTGGTAATGAAAAATTATTGTATTGGATGTTTTGATGATAAAAGTAATAGAAGTATCATTAGTGCTATTGAAACTGGAAATCCACATACTGGTTGTTATGGCTATTTCTATAATTTATGGTACACACGGATGAAAAAAAATAAGTTAGATTGTGAATTCAAAAAAATAAATCCATTGGGATAACACTATCTATCATTTACAATGTCGGATATTACATTCTGGTATATGAATTATACAAACACGGTATTAAGTTGTTGTGTTACCCGCATAAATGTTGTACATTTCGGCATTTGTTTTATGTTTTTTGCATTAATATACGTGCATGTACTGCGAATACCACCCAGAAAATCCAATACAGTATTATTTAAGTCGCCTTTATATGGAATCTTTAATACACGTCCTTCAGATGAACGGTAATTTTCCATCTTACCATAATGCGTTTTCTGGGCAACATCTGAACTCATACCATAAAACTGCTTGTATTGTTTTCCATCTATTTCAATAATATTTCCGGGATTTTGTGTATGACCTGCAAACTGACCACCCACCATTACAAAATCCGCACCTGCACCAAATGCCTTTGCCATATCACCCGGACACGTTATTCCTCCGTCTGAAATAATATGTCCATTTACACCATGAGCAGCGTCAGAACACTCCATTACCGCGGATAATTGTGGCATTCCTACTCCCGTTTTCATGCGTGTAGTGCACGCGCTTCCAGGTCCAATACCCACTTTCACAACATCTACTCCGCCATCCAATATCAATTGTTCCACCAATTCGCGGGTCACTACGTTCCCCGCTACAATAATTTTATCGGGAAATTGTGTCCTTACACGCTTACAAAAATGTAAAAATGAATCTATATAACCATTTGCAATATCAATACATATCCAATGACAATCCACTATACTCATAATTTCACACAAATTCTGGAAATCACTTTCGGATATACCACTGGATACCATAAAAAAATTGGGGTCAAGAACATTGGTTTCTTGATACTTGATAAAATCATTCTTTGTATAAAATTTGTGTAATGCTGTAATAATACAATGTTCTTTTAAACATTCATATACCTCAAATGTTCCTGTTGTATCCATATTTGCCGATATAATGGGAACGCCGTTCCACGATTTACTTTTACAGTTACGGAATTTGAATTCCCGCTTCAAATCTACTTCACTGCGACTACATATTGTTGATCGTTTTGGACGAATCAATACATTATTAAAGTCCAACTTATCACCACTTTCAATCTTCGTCATAGAATACAATAAGTATATTAACTACTACTTATTATATTGTTTTTTTAACATACATAAAATACATATAGTTCCACATTGTCTTGCCAACTCGTATTAATGATACATTTTGTTTTCAAATAAGGTTTCAATATATCATTGTAGTTATAAAGCAATACATAACCACCACATACTTCATTTTCTATTTTACGATACAAATCATTATTATCGTCTTTTGAGAACACAGTATTACAACAATATATAATATCGTAATTACCGAAATATAATGTACGAAAACATACATTCTCAAAATCTATATTATCTTGCTTACATATATTCATCGTGCATATACTGGAGTCATAACGCTTTTTGTGTATTTCTATACCATAACACATTAAAGCAGAGTATGTTTTACCCACATCTATTACCAAATGACCTACACCGCTTCCTATATCTATAAATGACGTCATTTCGTCTATATTTGGAATATGGTCATTCATACATTTAATTATATCGCCCGTATATGCCTCGCCATAAATATACGATGTATTGGTAACATCCAGTTCATTTGGAATATAATAATGCTCACATTCTATATGAATTCTTCTTGGCATTACGTTATAATTATATCGTTATCATTTCCATTTTCTGTTTTTTGTGTTTCAATTTTACTATGTTTTTTCAAGCACGACGTTTTATGACGTGTAAGTGACCGATTATTGGATGCTTCGAATATATTGCATATATCACATAACAATATATTATTATTCAACGTAATTACATTTGAAAAATGAGGTTTGAGAAGCGTGTCTAATTTGGGAAATACCATTTTATCCAACTTTGACATTATATCTTTATTGAACGTTTTACATAATTCAATCATTGATAGTTTTTCACTGACAAATGTTTGATATTCGTTATTGATATGTTCCAGTATTTCTTTTTCTATTTGAATATCTTGACATTCTATTTTATTTGATGTTATGAGTTCCAATTTGGGATGTAAATTATCTATAATATCAACCGCCAATTTAATTAATTGAGGTGAATAATCCACATTATGAATATAAATAGCAATTTGCGAACCTATAAAATCAATTTGAAAATTCTGTTTGGTAGTAATACCACTATGTTGCGATAAAAATATACCATGCTCGTGACGGGTTTCAATATCCCTTATGAATTTCCGTACTTCACCAGTAGTTACATTTTTATCATAATTTTTTGTTTCTACCAATATAGTGGGTTTATTTTTACGTTTCAAATGGAAATCACACGCCGCAGTCATTCCTGTAGTATTTATAACTTCCGCACTCGGATACAGCTTACATAGTGTGATTTCCAACTGATTCTCACCAAATTGGCCTTTATAGGTGGAATTCGTGTATTTACCCAGAAAACTTTGGAGTTGGTCGTGCAATTGCTCACGACGACTATCATTCTGTATAGATGATAGATTTTCTTGAATACGTGTTTCGGATGACGTAATCAGTTGTTGAATATTCTGAATAAAATGCGATGATTTTTCACTATAAAGAGAACCCAGTTTATGAAAACCCTCTTGTGTATTTACAGTAGTCTGTGATGTTGTTTGTAATATTTCATATTTGAAATCACCAAAACATTTCTGTAATTCACTGTAAAATTGCTGATTTGCCTTGGGTATAATGTTCTCAATTGTAGAATTACTATTGTGTATTAACGACGCACACTGTTCCTGGAAGTAATCTTTGATATTTGTAATATTTTCCGTTTGATTAGACGATATATAACCTTTCATTTCATCCACCATTTGTGTTTGAATACCAGACAAATTAGTATTTAATATATCGGAAATGTCACTTTTGTGTGTATCTATAGTATTAGATATATGATGAACTTGACTTGATAAACTTTCAATTGAACGCATAATCTTTGATTGAATTGTATTATTAAATGTATCATCCATATTTTCAATTAATTGCTCCATTAAATCTACTAAGATAATATTCATTAGTGTTGGGTCCAATTGTGGATTGTTTTTATAAAATTCTACCACTTTTTTGTCGTTTATGCTGATTTCATTGATTTCCATTGTGATACTTAACCATATTTTTTTATATTATTAATTTGGTAATTACATTATTTATGCATTAATAAAAATTGATTTAGTCTTTATATACTTTTTGTCAGTAATAAATACACCATGATTGATACAATTGAAAAATTCACAGCTACTTGCGATAAATATTACTTGATTTTCAAGAAATATTTCACAACGCCCTTTATATTTTACATAGGTTGGATTATTATTCATTATATTTCGGTTCAACTTTATAGTTATTGGTGCAGTTATTTCTCCGTATTTGGATTCATTACATCACCATTTGCAATTACCACTCCTATTTGTCGTGGATTGGAATGGTGTATTCATAATGGAAGCAACATTATTCAGCATATGTGGCTAATTGTTGGCAGTTGGCTTGTCACTAAAGTATTTTCAACTACACTACAAGAAAAATAGAAATTATATGGAGTATATTTCACACATTTACATCTTTTTTATACCTTTTTTTTAACACACCGGAAATTATCGTTGCGAACCTTTCCTTCTTTACATTTTCGGACGCATTTTTTAGTATTTGGATTGTAATCTGGCATTGATGGAGGACATTTTTTATGGTCTTCTAATTGTACATTGTTAAACTTATTCGGAGTTTCTGTTTTTGTTTCTATATCGTCTTGCTTCTTTGATGGAGTGCGTTTTTTTCTTGTTTTCACACACCTAAATTTATCATTGCGAACCTTTCCGTCTTTACATTTGCGGACGCATTTTTTGGTAAATGGATTGAAATCGGGAAGAGATGGAGGACATTTGATTTCTATGCTCTTTGTTTTCAAATCCACAGATAATTTACTTGCTGATTCTATAATTTTATGACTTGGACTTGGCTTTGTTTCTGTATAAATGTCACTATCACGTAGGAAATTACTATATGAATCAATAAAATTATCCAAATCAAACTCTCTATTTGATAAATTACTTTCCGAATACTTTTCCATCAACGCAATTACTTTTCTCAAGAATACATCGTCAATCTTATTTCCGGGTGCTTCAAGTATATACGAGAACATTTTTTTCAATGTAAGGGATAAACAGTAACTGTCAAATGAATCCGCCATATCTTGAATAAATTTATCGTAGTGTTTATAATTTTTCTTTAATGTTACGCATTTCAGCTTTTTTTTAAAAATATTTTTGTTTGCACAACTAAATTCAGGTGGGTAATACGACCACGACTGAGCAAAACTATAACTACTATCCTTAGATTGTTGTATAAATTCCTTTTTTGATATTACCAAACCAAAATCAATGTAACGAATTTTACCCGTTTCTACATTATATACGATATTTAATGATTTTATATCTTGATGAATGATGTCATTGTCGGAAAAAAACTTTAATCCTTTAATTAAATGTAATATTGACGTCATAAATACTTTCTGGTCATCTAATGTTAGTTTTTCGTATATGTCGTGATAAAAGTTGTATAAATCTATTCCTCCATCATCAATCAACAATTGAGATAGTGAAGATGGATTATTTAAATAACTGTCTTTCACACGTTTTGTAGTACATTCCCCTACTATTTTATGGAAATCACCGTCTATCTTGGGTTTACATCTGATAGATGTTCGGATGGAGTATTTTTCCAAATCTTTTATGTGTTTAAGTTTTTTCATTTCATTTAATTCATCTTCGGCATCTTTTTTTCGCATCACTTTTGACACTCGTCCGCTATAATCTATGTCTTTATTTGATTTACATTTTAAGCTTGGTTTAATAACACAACCATATGTACCTTCGCCTAATATTTCATGACTCATAATGTACTATATAGTACACGTATATTATTTCATATCATAAATAGGCAACACGTGATTCATTTCTGTCGTATTAATTGCGTTGTTACCGAAATATAAATCAATGAATTCTGTCGTCTTTTCATTTTCCAATGATTTTATGATTTGCTTATATTTCTCAATCAATACATCGTTTTCGTCATTTTCTTTGGGACGTATGCATATCAAATGATTTTCAATCAAATACTCCTTCTTGCCATCAATAATACAATACTCAAAACTGTACTTGCCCGTGCCATATCCACGATTGATAACTAACACAGGCGATGTTCTTCCTTCGCGTTCTATGTAATTTTTCTTTTCTGGATTGCTATACGTCTTGGGTTTCAAATCGTTGTTTTGAATATCCGAACTGTAAATCAACTGCGTTTTGGTGTCATCTGTTGTCAATTCATCTTTTACTTGGTTCCATACGATGGTGCCTACATTTACAACGAATCCGAGTGTATCCAAACTATGTGATTTTTTATATAATGTTTTCATTTTTTTGATATTGTCCTTTGCACCAAACACGGTGTATCCATTGACTTCCAATACAAATTTGTCATTCTTTGCATTATTCTTATTTTGTATGACTACAATGACCGTTTTTTGTTTGGTATCCATAAACCCGTCTTCGTCACATTCAATGATATCCAATATTTTGAAATCGTTATTGATATAACTCCGGGTATTATCATAATACAAACTGTTCAAGAAATTTCGCGGCAATACGAAACTCAATATACCATCTTTTTCCAATAATTCAAGCGATTTGATGATAAATGGAATGAATATATTGGGTCTTCCGTCAAAGTATTGGTGATATTGAGTATCT
>Ga0181572_10000754_pt1 | contig 23393 bp, 35 predicted proteins | sample 101ome_26_FD_133004 | JGI IMG/M metagenome (GOLD analysis project Ga0181572, IMG submission 133004) | Coastal salt marsh microbial communities from the Groves Creek Marsh, Skidaway Island, Georgia - 101408AT metaG (megahit assembly) | ecosystem: Environmental > Aquatic > Marine > Intertidal... | reverse complement strand
TCCTTTGGTGCAAACGGGATGACGCAGAGGTTTAGCGTGTCGGGCTCATAAAACACCAATGTTTTATTAGGTCACCCGGAAGTCGAATGTTCGAATCATTCTCCCGTTAATTTTTAGAATCTCCCCAGATTGTAAAAATTATACCTTTCTTTTCAACTGAAACACGTGTTCGACGACGATACTCGCACCCATGAACGTCAAAATCGCGTTATCGTATTGAAATCCGTACGCCACGAACACGAAACCCCAGATAAACGCCAACAGATCCGTCACGGGTGCCGCCATGTAACTACAGTTCGACTCAGTTGGTAACGATGCCTCCATAATTTGATAATATGCGTACCCAGCGATGGTAGATAACATCAGAGCAATGGTATGTTTATTCATGTGATAACCCCACATAAAAAAATAACCTCAATATATATAAAATGTCTGGTGGTATTGCCCAACTTGTTGCTATTGGCGCTCAGGATGCCCATCTCGTTGGCCAACCTGAAGTCAGCTTTTTTAGATCTAACTACCGTCGTCACACGAACTTTGCCCAAACCACGGAACGCCAAGTCCTCCAGGGCAACCCAACCGCGGGTGGTATCTCTACTGTTCGCTTCGAACGTAAGGGTGATCTCCTCGGATATTGCTACATTACCCGTCGTAGCCCAGCTGCTTACACCAAAGCCCAATGGTCTACCTACATTAAAAAGGTTGAACTTTTGGTCGGGGGTCAAGTGATTGATGAACAAACCTCCCACTTCTCCCAGTACATCGCACCAACCGTCATGGCCCAAACCACGAGCAAGGCGCCAGATCGTTCTTCTACGTCCACGTCTAGATTCTATCCACTCCGATTCTCTTTCTGTGAAAACTGGCAATCGGCGCTCCCATTGATTGCTCTTCAATACCATGATGTTGAATTGCGCATCACGTGGAACACCTCGGTCGAAAGCGACTTTGAAGTCCACGCCCAATACATCTACTTGGACACCGATGAACGCACCACTTTGGCGTCCCTCCCACAAAACATGGTGATCACTCAAACGCAACGATCCGTCGCGTCTGGTACCGCCATCCAGGAACTCAACTTCAATCACCCAGTGAAGCTCTTGGCGTCTTCGAATGTTTTCGATTCCACGGCGCTCGGTATCGCCACTGGTTCCATGAAGCTCCAAATCAATGGTACTGACGTCACTGACGCCAAGCCAACTGTTCCACACTACACGGAGTGCCCATTGTACTACCACACGGCGTGCTCTTCCACTAAGGATGATTCCGGTTCTTACTTCTTGTATCCATTCTGCCTCGAGACCTCCAAGCTCCAGCCAACGGGTTCTCTCAACTTCAGCCGATTGGATTCCGCGCGTCTCGTGTCTACCGGTGGCTCTTTCACCGCAGGTCAAGACATCTATGCCGTGAACTACAACATTTTGCGCATCGAAAACGGTATGGGTGGTTTGATGTACTCTAACTAAATTTATTTAAACACTAATAATAAATGCTTTGGCAATTTATATTTTTACTAGGGTTTGTTTTCGTACTCACGTATGACCCAAAATCCAGGACGCTCGAAAAAATCATAGTACCCAATGCCCCGTGTAAAGAAGGACATTACCACGAAGTTCAATTTGCAGAAAAGGGGTATCAATGTCCCCAAAACAGGGCATCTCATATGGGTGCAATTATATCTACTTAAAAAGAATACACGTTTCTATTACATAAATATGTTGAACTTCGATAGAGAAACGCTCACTCTCGCGGCGATCATCGTGTGTATCGCAGCTTCCGTGTACTTGTACAAGGAATTTACGAAGAGTAAGAATGATATCGAACACATTAAGAATTTCTGTAATAAACTCGTGACGCCACCACCACAACGCCGTCTCACTGAAATCCAGAGTGAAGATGAAGATGAAGACGAAGAACCAGTTCCCGTGAAAAAAACTGCCGTGGAAGATGAAAATTAACATCTTCGACAATTATAACTTGCGAACAGCGCAATGAAAAAATATAAAGCCATCGCTATACCAGTAACATTCACGGGAGATAAACCTAAATTTCTTATCGTTCAGGATAAGAGATTTAAGGATTGGATTTTTGTCACGGGGGGATGCAGAAGACGTGAGATCTTTAACCCCATACGTTGTGCCTTACGAGAACTCGAGGAAGAAACGCGTGGTGTCGTTTCCCTCAAACGTGGTGAATACACCGAATTTAAATTTACAGTTAAAGAAAGTCCTACAGTTGATTTGGAGTATAACGTATTCATATTTTTTGTGAATTACACGAGACCCCAACAACTCGATATGATTAAAAAGTTTAATGACGAAAAACAAAAAATGAACTTGAGAAAAATACAAAAACAACCCATCAAACGAACTCACGACGAAAATGAATACATGGCTTTTGAATCATTACAAGAATTGCAATCCAGGAAACAATGGGAGCGTATAACCAAAAATATACTCGAAAACCCAGAATTTTATACCTGTGTGACTTCCATGAATAGAAAAACATTTTGTATTAAATAATGAAGTCTAAGAACTACATTTTAATGCAAATACATAACATTCTTATGGATAGACATGCATACTCCCAAGAAAAAGCCGAAAAGTACGTGGAAGATCACAGAGATGACAAAGTTTATGAACTCTTGGTCTTAAAAAAACAGCTCATGGAACAGGAAGAACAACAAATTGACGTCTCTATATCTAGAAGCATTTGGAGACACAATTACGAAGATTAATAATATTAAAAAAATGAAACTATATCTGTGTAAGTATGTTTAAGGCTTGGTGCAAACAAAATGGGTTTTGCAACCAAACCAATCTATCACATGTGCTCATGGACGGTGGATGTCTCTCCGTGCCTTTTGATAGATTGAATGATTTTTATGAAAAATACGTGGAGTGTATAAAGTCGGGCGAAAAGCTCTTCGTGGTAGAACAGAAAACGATTGATGCATACAATTTCTTTGTAGACCTCGACTATAAAGACGATGACCCGTTAACAATAGAAGAAGTTGAACGCATCTGTCGTGTTATCTGTGATAAAGTGAGTAAGTTTGGTGGAAAAGACGCACTCGTGTCTGTCGCCAAACCAAAACCATCCGGTGACTACATCAAAACGGGTGTACACATCAATTGGCCAAACTTTCCAGTGAACAGATCATCGGCCATCGCACTCCGAGATCACATCATCCAAACGCTCACGATGGTGTATGGATCAAAAGATTGGAAAAATATAGTGGATTTGTCCGTATACGGAAGCAGTGAGAGAAACACGCGTGGGAGTGGTTTTAGAATGCCGTTTTCACACAAAAAAGCCAAACACGAAGCGTGTGGAGGTGAAGGGTGTGAAGGGTGTAATAACACCGGCAAAGAAACACAAGGAGAATATCTACCCATTTTGAGATATAAACATGGTATATTGTCCATGTTCGAAAAGGTATCGCATGAACCATCCGTCGACATCATGTTTATGGCGACACTCCGAACGCAGGGTGTAGAACCAAATGTGGTGGTTGGTTCAAACAAGAAAGAGGGTGCATTCACGGCTTCGCAGACCAAAAATGAATTCACGGATCAGGCGACCGTCGCATCCATAGAAACATTCATACGGAAAAACATGGAAGGTCAAGCGAATGCGCGCGTCACTAAAGTCTATAAACATCAAAATAGCTATCTCATATCTACGAACTCGAGATATTGCGAAAACAGAAAAAGGGAACACGGCTCCAATCACGTGTGGTTTCACATCATGGGAGACGTCGTGTGTCAGAAATGTTTTTGTAAGTGTGAGACCTTACGAGGAAGACATTATGGGTTCTGCAAAGACTTTTCTGGTAGAAAACATCAATTACCACCCAAAATAACCGAAAATCTCAGTGCAGCGAAATACAAAAAGCCACCGCCTAAAAAACCAAAAAAGGATATCAGTCAGGCTGTACCCCTACTCAATGAATACATAGAAAAGCATATATTTCCAGGGGTAGACGTGAAAGAACTCAAAAAAATAAAGGCCAATGTGTTTGACGCACTCACCGAGAACATGTGTGGTAAGTGCGATACACGGGTATCCTTTTCCATAAAGAAGAAAATCATTAAACAGGTGTGTAAGTGTAACACGCGCGAGCATATGCTCTCAGATAAAATAGTCGATAAGTTATAGATGTTAGCATTTGTATTTTTGATTGCAGTCATATATGTCACATCCAGAGTCGTTTACATTAAGCCGAGTGAACAGAAAATAGATCAACTCATAAAACAGTCTCTCCAATATTCCGGTGTTAATAAGTTTTTGTACAGGGAATTCCTTGCGAACATTAACATGGCCAAGGAATACAAAGCGCACGAAGATATATCCGGTAAACTACTCGAAAGAGCTCTAGGAAACCTCGAAGAGATCGCATCTTTGGCGGGAGACATAGATAGTTCGTACATAAGTGAAATAGGAGAACTCATAATAAATATTAAACAGGAATTTGAAATACTTAAAGACGAAACTTTATTAAAATAAAATGAGCACTGAAACCCGAACTAGATCCGGTAGAGTATCCAAGCCACCGGAAAGGTTGGAAATCATAGAAGACGTAGAGGATGACTACGATGAAGATGATTACGACACAGATTTTGATTCGGACGATTGCTTCACGGATGACGAAGAAGACGAAGAAGACGAAGATGACGACGAAGACGCGGATGAAGATGGAAATTTGAAGGGTTTCATCGTGGACGATGACGAAGAAGACGATGAGGAATAATACAGTTAAAAAAATAATTACAAAATCTATAAATGGAGACTGATATCGGTAATCCAATTGACTATACCCCTGATATTATGGATGAGAGCGATAAAAAAGAACCGAGTGAAATTGACCGGGAGGAACCACCGTATTATTACTATCCTCCACCACAAGCACCCATGCAACCACAATATCAGGAAAAGATAGACATATTTTCTAATTTAGACAAAACGGCTTACATAGTCATTTTTGTAGCATTCATTTTAGGCTTTTTCATGGGGAAAACCATGCAACCAGTCATCCTTCGGCCGGGGTGATATTCCCTCAAAGTCGGTAGTTGGGACGGTGTCATCCTCAGTAAAGTAAGCTCTGCTCACAATGAGTGGATCCTTCGATATGGCGTCGGCGAGCTCCGTCGCTGATACGTAACTCGATTCATCTTCCATTCTCTGTTTAACTTCACGTATTTTGATTTCTTTCAAAGTTAAACCGAGTATGTATAACGCGATAAGAATGGTCACCACGTTAAGTGCGATGGTCAACATACTTATATGTATATAACATTAAATTTTTTTAGTTAGAGTTCACTTCTTCACCCTTATCTTCAGCCACGGTAATAGTCGCATCCGTCGATGCCTCGGATTCCTTTTCTTTTCTGCGTTCCTCGATCTCTTTCGCGACGATCGCATCGGCCTCCTTCACGAGTTCTTCCATTGGTGTATCTGGCTTTTCCTTCTTGAGACGCTCAATCACCTCCGCTGGGTGACTGATCGGCTTTTCGTCTGGTTTCGTGTAATACTTTGAGTTTTCATCACCTGGTTTAATGAACGAGTTTCCAGATTCCATCATGTCTCGCTTACGCTCTTCAAACATCTTCGCCGCCATTTGTTGGTTTTCCTTGTATCCAGACATCAACTCTTGAAGCTTCTCGTTCGTGTAATGCACGTCATCGATGGCCGCTGGATCCGGTGGAATGAGTAGCCATTTGTACATGTCCACGACATAGATATCAAACGTAGAATCTTCCTTTTGAAGGCGCTTCGCGTGGCTTGCAGCTTCTTCGCGCGTGTTGAAAGCACCACGGATCTTGATACCAAACTTATCGTTCTTTTGTGGACACTCCGGGCCAACCACGGAAAGGCAGGCGTAAAGTTGTCCGGGTACGGTGGTATAATCTTGTTCGAGCGACATTTCTACACTACACTCGTATTAAAACTTTAAGCCAAGTTAAAAAATTCATGCGATGTGTATTAAATGGTCCACACATTCTGGGATACACAACCCATGCCTAAAGAAACCGGTGAGAAAATAGGTGAAATAGATTCATCTAGAAAATATAGCGAAACACCCGTTAAACTCCCCGACGAATTCGAATGGTCCACGTGTACCATCGACGAAATCAGTGTTTTAATCAGTTTACACTATATACGGGATGAGCACTTTTCTTTGGAGTACTCGAGACAATTCATCGCGTGGGCGACCGACCACGAATGGAATTTGGGTATTCGCACGAAATCAAACGGAAAGCTCGTTGGGTTCATATCTGGTATGCCCTCTAAATACAGAATTCACGATAAAATATTACCCGTGTTACAGATAAACTTTCTGTGTGTTCACGATACACTCAGAGACAGGGGTATGGCGCCGCGTCTCATATCTGAAATAAGAAGGAGAGCTAACGCGTGTGGAATATGGCAAGCGGTATACACGGCTGTCGCGGAACTACCGACACCCATAGCCAAGTCAAACTATTGGCACAGACTTTTAAATGTACCCAAACTGAACAAGGCAAAATTTTCACGGGAGCGCGAGAGAGCACACATCGTGCGTGGTTCGTGTCAGCACAGACTCGTGACCAAAGAAGACGTACCCAAAATGGTGCGCGCACTCGATGAACACATGTCTAAATATTCCATTGCACCCGTGATTGATGAAGAGTACGTGACTCGTTGGCTCTTACCCATAGAAGGTCTGGTATACACATACATAGACGATACAGATCACGTCACGTCTTATTACTCAGTTCCATACACGTCCGTGAAATCGGGGATTCGGATTAACCAGGCTTACATGTTCTATGATACCGGGAAAGGAGACCTAAAAGATGCAGTGATTTTGGCTCGAAACGCGGGGTTCGATGTTTATAACACACTCGATGTTGGTTTGGAATGCAGTACACTTTCCGATTCAAAGTTCATGAAAGGTAATGGTCATAATCACTGTTACGTTTACAATTGGTCTTGTGGAGACATCTCACCCGAAAATATATTCATGAGATTTTTCTAAATGTTTTTAAAATTTTTTTTATTTTTTTTATTTCTTTTTTAAAAAAGAAAGAAAAAAAATATTTTTTTTCTAAAACTTTGTAAATATACAAAAAATCTATATTACCGTGTCTTGTGTTTAATTCGTACTTAATACTATATTCATGGGATTTTTATAAATGTTTTTAAAATTTTTTTTTATTTTTTTTATTTCTTTTTTAAAAAAGAAAGAAAAAAAAAATATTTTTTTTCTAAAACTTAAGTCGGTGACTTAAAAATAAAATTTCATACCTAACCATGGAAGAGATACGTAGGTACCATAACGAAGAGAAACGTAAACTGATACAGTCCGTGGCTAGAGAAGGACAGTCAGTTTTAGACGTGGGTTGTGGTTTCGGTGGCGATCTCAAAAAATGGCAACACGCGGGGGTAAACATAAACATGTGTGAACCGTGTGAAGAAGCCTTGGAAGAGGCAAAGACGCGCGCAAAAAATTTACGTATACGCGTAAATTTTTATCACGGTGATATTTTTTCGACACCCAACAGAAAATATGACATAGTGTGTTACAACTTTGCCCTTCACTACATTTTTCAATCGAAAGAATTGTTTATGGATACCACGAAGTGTATAGCGAGTAAGATGAAAATAGGAAGTGTGTTCATGGGTATAATACCCGACTCCGAAAACATCATATTCAAAACACCCGTGAATCACGAGACTGGGAGTTTCTTCGTCATGAAAGGTACGAGTACCGGTGATTTCGGAGAAAAGTTATTCGTACACTTAGAAGGCACGCCGTATTACGATGAAGGCGCCAAATCCGAGCCCATAGCACACAAAGACCTACTCGTCACGCGTTTAGAAAAATTAGGATTTAGATTACACACATGGGAAAGTTTAGGGGGTAATTCTATATCGGAGTTGTACTCTAAATTTATCTTTGTATATAAGAGATGATACCTGCGTTGTTGTTATTTTTAATAAACCTATACATATTCATCAACACAAAAGTACCAGAAAACCTTAAGATCGTCCGAGAAAAATATACCATTCTCAGGGAGCATCTCAAGAATACAAACAACGAAGAGTTCGAAATGCTTTGCAAAGAGATACCCATCACGGCACACAATAGAGCACAGAGTGGTAACGTCGGATACAACGTGAATAAAGGGAGTGAAATAGGCTTGTGCATCAACGGCGAACCCAATCAGATATTTCACGTTTTGATACACGAGTTGGCGCACTGTTCCGTGAATGAATACTCACACAGTCAGAAATTCTGGGATAAATACGACAGTCTGAAGAGTATATGCGTTGCGATAGGTGTTTACCAAGAGATACCACAGAAGACTAAATTCTGTGGTAAATACATTCAGGATAAATAATGTGTGCTAACTATAAATGCGCGATAGACCAGTTGACCTCGCGAAGGTAGTCATTCTGTGGATCCTTTTGTTCATAGGGACGTACATGCCCTTCATCATCGATGCCGTCGGTGAACAAAAATATTGGTTGAATCTGCTTCTCATCACATTTTTCATACCAAACATCATACATGCGATCGCCCGTGGTCAATCCCCACTCGATTTGATGGCGGTTGACTTTAACTTTTTCTTTACCGCGACCGTCGTCGCCACCTTTTTCACGTGGTTGACCACGTTTTGGAAGGGTGATTTGAAAGATAAGATGCGTAATTTTGGAAGAGACCCTAAGAGCACAGGAATTATTCTGTCGATTTTAGGTTCTTACTTCGCACTCGGAAGTTTGGTCGCATATTTCGCGACTGGACAAGTCATGTATGTGCACGCGCTTAGGCGTAACGTTTAAGCACGTAGAAAATAACGGCAGCGACGGCACCAGTGGCCGCGAGGCCGACGGCGCTTCGGTGTCCTTGTTCGTTCAAGAACGAGGGCACGTAATTGGCCAACTTTTCCTGAACAGGCTTACTAATGGCAGCCGCAGTACACGCCGCAACGATGGCGGCTTGCATCTGCTCATCAGTAAGGTTGAATGGATTTTTGTTTTGTGGAGCCGCTTGTTGTTGTTGTTGTGGCTGCTGCATGACCATGGGTGGTGGTTGCATCATTTGTTGCTGTTGCATGCGTGGATCAGAATCCATCATTGGTGGTTCGAGTGGCATTTCTGGCTGACCCATTATATCAGAGATTGGAGTGGAATCCATGGTCGTTTCTTTATTTTGTCCTATATTTTTTTCATGTTCGTTTTGCACAAAAGAAGTTGTCGCGTTTTGGAGTGGTACCATACCATCTCCATTATCAGATAAGTTCATCGTTCTCACGTCCGACATTTATATGTACTGACTTTTTCGAAATGTGTGACTGACGCGTTTATCTTTTTTTCGTGATCGTTAGCGCTGTTTTCTTAGTCGCTTTTTTGGCGTCAACCTCCTGCTGTTCCAAATATTTCGGGTTGTACATTTTCTTGTGCATAGTCCAAAGTTGCGGGCTTCCTACCCTGAATCCTTTTCTTATTTTAGCTTTGTACCAAAATACACAATCCTGTATTCTATTGGATTTAACAGTATTATCCAATACGAGACACTCGTAGTTTTCCGTGCACGCATCCATTACTTTGCAGAACATATCAAACGAAGGGAAAATACCAAAGAATGATTTATAGAGCTTTTCTCGGTTCTGTATGATGTTTTCCCTGAGTATAAACACATAGTCTACATTCGCCCGCAACGCCGGTGGAAGGTCCATCACGTACTGCATCGTCAACATGAAAAAGATCTTCCAGTGTCTACCGTTCATAAAACACTGTCGAATGCACGTGTCCTTTAAAAATTTACTGTCGTACATACAGTCATCCAAAAGCATGAAAGCACCGCAATTAGTTTTTCCTGCACCCACGAGTTTACGCTGCCTGGACATCACGCGTTCGATGGCTTCCCTGTCGTAATCACCGTACACACACAAATCTGGTATAAATTCCGAGTAAAAGTGGTTACCTTCCTCCGTCCCAGATAGCACTATACCCGCTGGTAAGTGTCTTTTGTAGTACATGATGTCTTTCACGAGGGTGGATTTCCCTGTGTTACGCTTACCAACAAAAACGCACACCCGGTCGTCGGTCATGGTTTCTGGGTTGAATTTCTTCAATTGAAGATTCATTCTAATGTATCGCCTCGTTTTATTTACCAAAATTTTACTCACAAATAGTAGGAATGTCGGGTCGTTTAACACTCGCAACCACAGGCATTCAGGGGAGATGGCTCACCGAAGAGCCAGAATATTCTCATTTCCTGATGAATTTTAGACAACACACAAAATTTGCATTCGAAGACATAGAAATTCCGTGCGAGCGGTTTAGTAAATTTGGTGACGTCACCATGTGTCAAATACCCCAAAACAAGGGGGATCTCATACGATCCATGATGCTCAAAGTGACCCTACCTCCACCCAAAATGCCCAACGAGACCTACACAGTCACGGACAACGGTGGTCAACTCGAGATAGGTGGATCCACGGAGATTACTCTCTACCAAGGGAGTACGTACACATTTGAGGCACTCGATGCGTATACCATATCTAAGACCGTCAATGGGTCGGAGTACACGTACGATAAATACCCCAATATGATCACTAAAGATGGAAACAACACCACATTTACGGTGCCTTACGTGCTTCCAGTGGTTCCGGATGATGAAGAAGATGCGGTGCCTTACACACTCTATTACGGTAAGTCTGGGGTCACACCCGTCACATTTAAAATCAAGAGTGTTCGGTGGAACAAATCCATCGCGACTAGAATGATAGATTACGTAGACCTGAAGATAGGTTCGCAGACGATCGAACGCCTCACGGGTGAATACATATACATGTATAACCAATTGAATCTCAATTCAGATGATATAGAATTCGTGATAAAGCCAGTGACGAGTCACAATTCATATCCTATCATATTGTTTAAGGATTACGAATACAGGCTACACTTACCGTTTTATTTCTTGAGAAATCCAAGTTTAGCTATACCCGTGTGTGCACTCACAAAGCAGATCGTAGAATTGGAAATAAAAACAAAGCCATACGATGAACTCGTGGTAGAATACGATAGGGAGACGGGTGTCGCGTCTGCGATGCCTTCCAGTGTAATTGAACCAGAGGTGAAAAGCATGTCTGTTTCCACTGATTTCGTGTTCGTCACTGAAGATGAACGCAACTTTTTGCTGTCTAAACCCATTGAATATGTGATCACACAGCTCCAAATGGCGCAATTTAAGATAAAAGCTGGTCAAACCGATAGATCCGTCATGATTAATTTTGATCACCCGGTAAAAGAGATGTTCTTTGTAGCGGTGAGTGATGATTTATACAAACACACAAAAATAACCAACGTAAACCTAAAATTTAACAACAACGAAGTGATAGATTCAGATGATTTAATGTTATCGAGCGAACAGCCACTCAAACATCACACTGGATACATAGACACCGAGCACACGTTCGGTATTCACAGCTTTTCCATAAAACCAGAGATGTACTATCCAACTGGTCAAGTGAACATGAGTCGTGTAATTCACAAACTTCTGAATGTAAAGATAGAAGAATCTTCATTTGATAACACCGTGCGTGTCTATGCACTGAATTACAACGTGTTGCGTGTGGAAAGTGGTTTAGCGGGTTTAAAATTTTAGGGAGCTATAGTAGTAATGGCCGGTAGAATTCAATTGGATACAAAGGGCCCACAGGACAAATATTTCACGGATGACCCAGAATTTACCTATTTTATCAAAAACTTTAAAACCCATGGTAATTTTTCTAGGTTTCACACAGATTTAGATTTCGACGGCGAACTTGACTTTGGTCAAGAAATAAGATGTGTCGTACCACAAAACCAAGGGGACTTACTACAAACGGCGAGTGTACGTGTGGAACTGAACCCATTAAATCAAACGTCTCCATCTGGGTACAGTTACATCTCGTATAACGAAAGCATCGGTCACGTCATGATTGAACATGCGGATTTGTATATAGGTGGTACATTAATACAACGCGTTACGAGTGATTTCTTAACTATACACTCCGAGAACTACACCACGCAGACACACCAAAGATCTCTATCTAATCTCATAGGAAAACCATACACGGAATTCAGTACGTATTCCGTAGCGAATGATTTAACCATCAATGGACACTTAACTACAAACTCAACTAAAGTTACAAAATATTTCGTAGACATACCGTTTTACTTTTACAAAAACCCTGAACTCGCGATACCTCTATACGCCATACGCAATCAAGAAGTTGAAATAGTGATTAAACTGAGAGACGTAAAAGATTGTGTTTACGGCATAAAAACAAGTCCTCCATCCGCGAGTGGTATTTATTACCTGGGTGAAGAATACAAAAACCTCATAAAGAGCATAAAATTGAACGTGGAAATGGTTTCCGTGAAAGATAAAAAATTTCCTAAGCGAGTCGATTACGTGATCACACAACTTCAAGAACAATCGTTTGATATAGGGGAGAATGACACTGAAATAACGGATAGACTTTCGTTTCAAAACCCAGTCAAAGAATTGATGTTCATTGTGCAAAGGCACAACGAACGTGAGGTCGGTACTAAAAATTTCGTGACTCCATTGGATTACGATTCATCGGTAGATAAAGTGATCGACGGTTCAGGGTTTGTCTTTACAAACTACGAAAATTTGAAATCCATAAGCCTCACACTCGATGGCCAAGATGTACTCACAGATATCACAGGGGATCTCATAAACCTCAGATCCATACAGAGTGGTATACACCACTCGAGAACTCAACTTCTTCGAAGATTTTATACATATAGTTTCGCTCTTGAACCAGAAAATCACGAATCAACGGGGTACATAAATTTTTCATACATAAAAGATCAGCTCATTAAAGCTAAACTGTTTGGTACAGGCAAAAGACAACTTAGAGTTTACGCGCTCAGTAATAATATACTCCGTGTGGAGAACGGAACTGCTTCTTTATTATTTAATTCATGATGAAGACAGGTTTTGGATTACCAAGCGATACAAACGTACAAAGCGAACAAATGGTCGAAAGCATACTCAACATCGTGGTACCGGTGATTGAAAAATCTATGCTTCTCGCATGCGAATACTCCAAAGCGTGTGGGCGAGATGTGGTGCTCGCACAAGATTTGGAGTATGCATCTAAATACTGTGTTATGCACACAGTCGGACAAGACCTTGGAAGCGTGCTCGAAGACACAGATGAAGACGTGGAAGATCTGGAAGTTGTCGATGAAGAAGACATACCATTCGAGCGATATTCAGGAAGCGATCCAAAATTCTTAAAAGTAAACGAAGCGTATGACGCATGGAATTCTTGGACGCCAACCAATCCGTCAGAACAAATATTAAAAAATGCTATTGATAGTAATGGACGCATCGGATGAACCATATGGCTGGTCATCAACCGAGTACAAATCATTTAAGGTTGACGACGATTCGTCAGATTCAGAATCTGAGTCGGAATCCGAGTCAGATTCTGAATCTGGTAAGAAAGGGTTGAAAGGATACAAGACAAAAACATATAAGAAGATTCTTACTGTAGAAGAATTACTACCAGAATAAAATTTTCTTTTATTAATATATACAATGTCCACCGCCGCCGAAACTGTTACTCTCGTCAGCCAAGAGCTCGAATCTCAATCTTTGAACGCCATCGTCGCCGGCTTCTCTTTCGCCGCGGCCTTGTCCTGGATGGACCTCGTCCGATGGATCGTTAACCAAATCGTCAAGGTTAACAAGAACGGTGGTATGAACTACACCCTCACCGCCCTCTTCACCACCCTCCTCTCCATCCTCGTGTACCTCGGTGTTTCTCGCGTGTCCACTCGTGTCCAAAAGCCAGCGCAACCAATCTTCGCGGTTACGCGCTAGGTTTCTTCATCGCGAGCAAAAGCACAACACACGTAGACACTATCAAAAAGATGGATACAAATGCATCCCATCTATTCACATGCTCTAGATCAGGTATGTGCATAGGCGCAGGCAATGAGAAATCCTTTTCAACTCGAGGCACAGTTTCGGCCTTACCAGTAGAACAGGCGATCGCAAGTTTCAGTACGTGATTCACATTTCTAAAATCGTATGGTATGAGTCTATTGTGGCTACTGTAAAAGAACTGCACTCGTATATCATCTATCTTTTGTTTAGATCCAGAATCAAAGTTGTGCTCTACCGTATCATCACCACTCGAAAAATTAATCACGTCCCCACATACCAAAATTCTACCCGTATAAAATGGAGTCGCGGAGTATATGGTTTTATTGAATTCATCTGAACCACTACTCAATCGTAAGACGAATGCATCCACACCCTGTAAATTTAACGAGCCCGTGGTGATTGATGTGCCCGTTGAAGACACGTTACGCGCTGGAAGCCCGAGTACATCGTGTGGCGTCGTGTATTCACCTGTAGACGTGTATCCATTCGTACCATCGTAAAACTTAAATGTAAATGTATTCGTTGCACCGAGGGTTATGGTGTTCAAGGAAGAATCGTACGCGTTGCTCGTGATAAAATTGGATCCACCCACGGCCGTGTTAATGGAGGTTTCAAGTGTTTGCGCGAGTTCATCGCCGTCGTAGTTGCCGTTTGGGAGTACAACTTCGTAATCACTCGTACTATCGTTGAAAGTAAAGGTATTGTTTCTATCGTGAATAAGCAATTGACTATTGTGTACACGCGCAGACACGAGTGTTATCTTTGAAACGTCATACACGGGGTTTGTGAGTGACATCGTGTAATCACTTGGATCCGGGTAAAGTATCGGGTCTCTTTCGCCACTATCTATGTCTAGTACATGGACCTTCATTAAAATATATGGACAATATTTTAATGAGTGTTAATACTCATACTATTATTATTTAGGAAAGGTGGTGGGCGAGTGGGTTATTCAACAATTGTCTCTTCGCCACATTCAAGCTGGAATTGGATGCATATGGATTCGCGTTACCCTTGTGTGGGTTGAAATCGTGGTAAGAATCATTCGTGTATTGCTGCGTCCAAGCGCCGTTCTGGGGGTTGACCCGACCGTCTACCCGAGTTGTATCGAGTCGCACGTTCGTGAGCATACCCCCTTGGTTGAGTGCATCGGCACGAACATTCATTCTACCTGGAGCGGACATACGGTTAGCCTTACCACGTCTTTCATCTGGTCTGAAACCATACTTGTTGAGTTCTTCGACCGTGTGTGGAGAGGCGTATGTACGTTTTTCTCCGATAGCCACCGCTGGAGACTCGAGGTAACCGTGTCTGAAGCTGTGAATACCTGGTTGTGGCTGGTTTCTGTAGGCGTATTGTTCAATGTTACCATCCTTCTTGTTTCTCGTTGGATCTTGTGGGAGCGTTTGACCCGATACAATTCGCTTGGCTGGAGCAACACTGAGTGTGTCCGTGCGAAGACCGGTTTCCGAACGGTTGGTTGTGCGCTTCGTCTTTTCGTGTTCTCCGCGTGGAGTTCTACCAGACATACCTTGCGCACGCCCAAACGTAACTGGAAGGCGTTCGGGCAAGAAGGCCGTCTTCTCTGGTCGATTATGAGACACGAGACCAACGCGTCCACGTCGACCACCCTTCGAATCGTACGCTGGACCAGATCTACCTGGGAGTGTAGTCAATCTGTAAGCGCCAACATTTTCTGGATTCACACGCAAAAGCTGTTGGTAACCACCGTAAGACTCCACATTTGGATCCACACCCAAACCTGGGCCAACCAATCTCTTTTCAATTGGAGAAAGGTTGTTCATTCGACCTGTATCATACATTCTGTTTCTCATATTAAGTATTTCACCACCCGCACTCTTTTGTTGGGGCGCGATGTCTCCAAAGTTACTCACGACACCCTTATTTATGTAAGGTTGTTCGAGTGGGTATTCTTTGAGAGGCGCCGGAGCCTCTTGAATGTCTGGCGTGAACACTTCATTCGTCGCCTGAACTGGTGGTTGTTCATATCTTTCCACTGGTTGACTGAGTTTCCGACCTGCGTAAATAAGACCGGCTATAGCTGCAACAGATATGGGATCAGCCATTCTTATTTCTTATTGATATTTTTATTTACGTATCTTTGTGTAAAAAGACCATTTTGCAGTTCAGCACGGGTACTCATTGGTTCGTAGCTCATGCTTTGCAAAGGCAACTTACATTCCATATTTTGGAGTGGGAAATAGTTGTTTTCGTAAGTTCTCGCGAGAACCTTGTTGAAACGAGAAGTCGATTGTGGTCGGAGCTCATCACTCGTTTCGATAAATTCCGCTGGGGCACCCTTACCAGCCATGTATGGCGCAGTTCCGTAAAGAGTTGTGTTTGGTCGACTCGAGCCATAGTTAAGAGTACTGGGCTGAGGGTACACAAACACTTCTTCGGTTGCGCAGTTCACTGGAACGGCTGGGTTTTGAACCAACTTAAGACCGGGCTGCAATTGGTAAGCCATTTATTATTACATAAGATTTATTTATCTAGGCGTGCGTGAATCCGTGCATACCACTTCTCTTGTCTCCGTTTGGATCGAGGCCGGCAAAGGCTTCGAGTTGGACACCTCGGGCATTTGGATCGCACATGGTTGGATCAGATTTGCACATGGGTTGGTTTTTGCGTCCATACAACCACTCCGCAAATCCAGTTTGATCGCTCACTGCGGTAGTCACCGGGCTGGAAACAAATTGCCTAGACACGGCGTTTTGTTGGTATTTTGGCAACGTAGATCTAGAGCGAGCTGGTCCAAATGGTGTGTTACCCACGACCATGTTATCCACTTGGGTACTCACATCTGGGTACGCACACGCACCTGGGCGCTCTGGGTTATCACCCATCAAATAATTCGACATTGGGTTGTCTCTGGTAGGCAATTGGCAATTGTTATTCACCGTATTGTAGTATTCAGCCCCACCCTTCACCATTTGAGACTTTTCCATTATATAAAGAACACTGAGTGCGGTCGCAGCGAGAATGAATACACGAACATCACGCTTGATGATGTAGTGTACGCACGCGGCGTAGATGATAAATCTAGAGGCCGCGTTCACACGCTCGGCTGAGGACTGTAATTTAGTTGGCCAGAATTCTGGGACTTTATCCGTTCTCACGAGTTGTTTAGGATCATTGAACCAAGAGCTCATTTATATATATTACGTTTATTTTTTCAACATACCACCCAGCATACCTTGCATGGTCTTCATGAGAGCGGATTCATCAATACCGGAGCCATCACTTTCCATTTGATCGGCACATTGCTTTGCAACCTTTTCAATCATGGAGAGAGTGTCTTCTGGGATACTACTGATAGTGGTACCGAGCATGTACAAGGTTTGAACATATTGCCAAATAGCATCCTTTGTGCCATCGGAGATGCTGGACCAATGACCTTCGAGGTTAATATCCTTCAAAAAGTCCAAATTCTTGAATTCGTTGATGAAAAACGTATCATCCTTGGCGGAAATCTTATCCGAAAATGGAGACACCCCCGCCATGAAACCGTCTACGACCAGACGCGGGTTAGTCTGTCGCATGAGTTCAAATCCCGACATACATTTCTTGATGCCCTTTTCTTCTGGAAACGTTTTGTGCAATTCCGCAAGAAATTGACCCATCATATCATTGAAAGCGTTTACAGAAGCCATGGTTATTAACTATTGAATAATAAGCGATTATTCTTTAAGCGAATGGTTCTGTAGATATGCTTTCTCTCTTACCTAGACCACCTGAAATTATAAAATAAACAAGAATAGCGTTAAGTGCGGCTGGTTTAGTGTACGCACTGGTTGGTAGCGCACCCTCGTTATTAATCTTCGCCTTTATGTGAATGTAACCAGCCGTAATCAAACCGGCAATTATACCGGCCCAAGCGGGATCTCTCAGATAGTCTTCAAGTTCCATTTAATTATAACCAACTTTTTTTGCACGAGCATCTGATGCGTCTGGGAAAAGGACGTCGTCATCCTCTTCTTCGGTCATCTGTGGCTCGGGCATTTTCACGTTACTGATCGTCTTAAACTCGTTATCCAAGTGCGACCCACCTTCTGATGGTTCTTCCATGGGTGGTGGCATCATGGGTTCTTCAGTTTCCCCCATTGGTTCCGAATCCATTTCTGGTTGAGGTTCCATTTCCTCTGGTTGTGGCTCCGACTCCGGCTCCGGTATTTCGTCGGAGAAATCGGGATCTTCCGTGTCTTCCATGGTTTCTCCTATATCGATGTCCTTGTTATCTTGAGACATGTAGGTTTGGAGAATTTGCTGAACTGGAATGAGTTCTCGAACAGACGCTTCGATGGCCGTGGATATACGTTGATACAACTGATCGTTACGTTCGTATTCATTTTGCGATTCGTGGAAAATGTATGGATCCTTGTAAATATCCTTCGCCACATTGTTGTAACACGTCTGCACGAAAACCTCGTTCGTTGGGAGTTTAAGGGAGATCTTCTTGTTATCCTTCCCTAGACGAACAGAAGAAAGAATCTTTACGCAGCTCACGAAAACCGCCGCGAGAAGGTCGTTAAACCACGCGATGCGATTGGAAATAGCGTCCGTGTGTTGCTTAGACATGGCTTCACTCCAGTTTGGAACCTCCTTCAAAAGTTTCTGGAACATGATCAAAACCTTTCTTCCCTTGGACATGGTGTACGCCTCATCGTACATTTTTTCAAAATTTTCTATCATAACTGGACACATGATATCACTCAATTGACCCAAGTATTCTCGTTTGGCTTCAACCAAGATATTGAGGTTATCCATTTATCATAAAATGAAATTTTTTTAATAGTTGTTTTTCGCATTTCCCCTGTATTTATTGGCAGCCTTTTTCAAATTAACAAACGATGGAAAATCACCAAAGTCTTCGTCATGTTGTGGTTGTTTTTTTGTTTGAGGTTTATTCTTTTTAACACTCCACGTGATGTATATTTCGTAATCATTAACCATAGATACTTGAAATCCACCCAATTCGAGTTGACGTTTTATGTATTGCGTTGCTTTCAATCTATCGAATGTTGGGTAACCAACGACAAACGCTGGTATTTCTGCGAACAGCTGTTTATTTCCGAACTCTACATTTTTTCGTATCTTGTTCGATATCTGTTCGTAGATCTTAACGTACGTCTCCTTTTTGAGACGGTTACGTTTTTCAGTTATTTTAGATATCTCATCTACACTGATCATTACAATATCTTAACGAATTATTTTTGCAATAATTCAGGCGCTGCGACTGTCTTCGTTTCGACCAGTTGTGGGCGTCCATACATTTCTTCGGCTGAACGCACGACCTTTTGAGTGAGTGGCTTAGACTTGATAGCATCGAGTTCACTTCGCCTGACTTGGGAAAAATCATCAAATTTGTATACGTCTACATTAGACGTAAACACGGTTTCATCGACCGCCTTATTCACACCGAGTGGTTGTGTGCGAACACCGTAGATCATCACGATTGGTTTGTTTTCAGATATACCGCGCACATAACTTTCCAAGATGTCTCTCGCCTTCTCGTCTCTTTGCTGTTGCGTCAAAGAGTCGTCGATGATGAGGGCGGCTATCTCAGCGAGCTTCTTGTCTTGATCCTCCTTGGATTTCGTGTAATTTCTGGTAGGTGCACTTGGATCATTGATGACCTTTATGTCGGAAGACACGGAGAAACCGAATGGGAAACCACCGCGCTTCATGATCATAAACATACACCTGTATATCTCTTCACCGGTGACCTTGTCTCTGTACTTTTTGACCGACGTGGTTTCCACGACGTAAGTACACAAACCTGTGATTTCAGACACGCGTTTATTCGTTTCGAGGACCATCTGTTCCATGACATCGTTCGACACGGTAAAGTCTTCCACTGGGTCATACAAGGTGAGATCTATTTCTTTCTGATTCACGACTTCACCCTTTTTGTCCGTGAATTGCTCTTTCCTGGACAACAACATCCAAATAAGTAACACGACGAGTACTATCACGAGTACGTTCATTATTATAACCCGACAAAATTTTTTCATGAGACCGGTTTATACACTGATATACACGACATCTAACCTATTTTGATTTTATACATGTATTTTTGATTACAAAGTTTAGAAAAAAAAATATTTTTTTTTATTTCTTTTTCCAAAAAGAAAGTGTAAAAAATAAAAAAAATATTTTGTAAACATTTAAAATTTTAAATTATGTATACTATCCACAAAATGAGACCAAAAGTATACCTTTATGTAGTAAATATATCTAATTGATACCTATTTTGATTTTATACGTGTATTTTTGATTACAAAGTTTAGAAAAAAAAATAATTTTTTTTATTTCTTTTTCCAAAAAGAAAGTGTAAAAAATAAAAAAAATATTTTGATGCGTCGGTATGAGTTAAAGTTTTTAATACCATAATTTAATAGATGTCACTTCTAATATATAGTCCCAAGTGTAGTCACAGCATAGACCTGATTGACTACATCAAGCGACAACCACAGCTTAGTCAGCTCGTGTCTTATCATAACATCAATACACAGGGTCTTCCGCAACAATATAGACACAAAATTCAGCGCGTTCCAACCATGCTCACGAAAAATGGGAAGATACTCGTGGGTAACGAAATCAAAAATTGGTTAGATTCTCTACTACCAAACAAAGAGATCGACGTGTGTGGTTTCGGCAACTGTAGCATGACTACCATAGACGGGGACACCGACGCAGACATTTTTAATTTGGATGACTACGGTCAAACTCTTCAGCCACCCATGACTGCTGAATTACAGGCAAAAATAAGCCAGGATGTATCGCAAGCCTATAATACAAACATAAAGAAATAGACCTTTCTAGAAAGAGATGAAACTCGCGACGATACAGGCTAGCGCCATAAAGTCTACCTTTGAGGTATTAAAGGATATACTTAATGACGTGAATATCTATTTTAAGCCGGATGGTATGTACATAGTAACTTTAGACACGGCTAGGACATCACTCGTAGACGTGTTCCTTTCGGCTGATAATTTCGAAGAGTACACGTGCGAACAAAACATACTGGCTGGTATAAATGTGTCTAATACGTTCAAACTTTTGAAGTCTATCACGAATAGCGATGTACTCGTGATTTCCATAGACTGCAAAGAATTCATGAACATCGAGATACACAGTGAAACCAAAAAGACGTGTACCAAGTTTGCGTTAAAATTGCTCGATATCAACGAAAGTCAAATCGAGGTTCCCGAAGTTAACATGACGACGATCACACCCATGCCGTCCATAGATTTCCAAAGAATATGCAGAGACATGTACAACATAGGCTCTGAAATAGAAATCACGCGTGATGGGTACATGCTTCGCCTCAAGTGTTCAGGTGATTTTGCAAACCAGGAGACTGAGATTCAGTGTACGGAAGAAAGTCCTTGTATTTCAGGTATTTATTCTCTTCGGTACATGAATATATTTACTAAAGCTACGAGCATGTGTTCGAGTGTACAGATAATGCAAGAGGAAAGGAACAGGTTTTTGATATTAAAGTATAACGTCGCAAATCTAGGTGAACTTAAATTTTACCTCGCGGCTAAAACACGCGAAGATCAGTAATGTAATCCTCGCGCGTACTCAAAATCTTCACCTTACCGAGTGCATTTTTAAGTTTTATTTTTGGATATTCTGATTTCAGTGTTTCCATATCGTAATATAACATATCACTAATCTTAACACGTTCACCGTGAAAATCACCTCTCGGACCTGCATATCTCTTAACCTTTTTCAAAATATCTTTCACAGGTTTATCATCTTGGTCGAGTATTTCCGCCGATACGAGTGGTATATTGAAAACGATACCATTTTTATTATGCGGGGGCCATTCATGATTCATGTTATATGTGAGATACTTGTACAATTTGTCGTTGTACCAGTATTTCACCCTAACTATAGTTTTCTTGACGTGTTCTGGTACAGTAGTTTTCCTGTAGTCGATACCCGTTAAATCCATGTAATGTTCATTGAAAGATCCATCCCACTTTTCAACTTCGCTAGACCAAACGTCATCCACCTGTGTATATTCTTTGTTGTTATCTGTAAAGTATTCTATACACGCTGAATACACACTGTGATCAGGTATGGATACAAATTTTTTGTATGTATCGTAAACCCACACAATTATGGTAGTTAAAAGATTGCGAAGCATCTTAATTAATTATATGGAGGGAAATTTTTTAAGCAGGTATAACAACAAGATACAAGACTGGAAAAATTCCATAGAAGATGACCCATCCAATAAATCTGCATACGAGGCGGAAATGTCTGATTACATCATAAAATGTATGCCTTACATGAAACAGTACGTAGATAACGTAGTGTACAAAGTGAGCACAGATAACGTCTTTGATTGCAAAGAGACGTCCGGGCTACAGAGAAAAGATATATTTAATCAATATCTTTCTGATGTAGAGAACATCAATGTAGACATAAAACACAACAAACGGGTCGATAAGTGTCCCACGTGCCCTGATAGCAACATATTTCACTTTGCAGACACGAGTGAACTCGTGTGTGATAATTGTGGACTAATAATAGCTACACTCATAAGTGAAGAATTAACATACCGAGAAGAACAAGAGACATCGGAAAAGATTGTGAATTATTCGTACAAGCGTGAGAATCACTTTAACGAATGGTTGTCTCAGTTCCAAGCACAAGAGACCACTAACATACCACAAGAAGTCATAGACGAGTTGAGGAATGAACTGAAGAAGATAAAAATAAAGTCACTCGAGGAAATCACACACGCGCGAGTGCGGAGTCTTCTCAAAAAGCTCAAACTTAATAAATATTACGAGCACGTCCCTTACATCACGAACATCCTCAGTGGTATCAAGCCTCCCAAGATGCCACAACAACTCGAAGAGCGTTTGCGTATCATGTTCAAAGACATACAAAAACCTTTCGACGACAATTGTCCATCCGATAGAAAGAATTTCCTTTCATATAGCTATGTGTTGTATAAATTTTGTGAACTTTTGAGTGAAGATTCGTATCTCAAATATTTCCCTCTACTCAAGAGTAAAGAGAAACTGTACCAACAAGACGTGATATGGAAGAAGATATGTCACGACCTTAGATGGGAATTCATACCAACCGTATAAAGAAATGAATACTCTAGAATTTATAATGAATGTGTACGAACAGTTTTGTGTAGATGAAGCCAAATTCCACCTAAACAAAGCGAACGAAATCCTGACTAAAGAAATGCAAGATCCTAAGAAATATTACGATGAAACGCTCAAGAGCTACAAAGACCTCGCACGCCTGTTTCCCTTCATTCTAGCAATGAGATACGCCGAACTTCACACTGACGTTCCGGAAACGGAGGAAAGTTTATCAGATACGCAGTCTTCAACCCAGTCAAGCGAAGGTAGTTACGACCCTGAATCTC
>Ga0181572_10000729_pt1 | contig 23727 bp, 16 predicted proteins | sample 101ome_26_FD_133004 | JGI IMG/M metagenome (GOLD analysis project Ga0181572, IMG submission 133004) | Coastal salt marsh microbial communities from the Groves Creek Marsh, Skidaway Island, Georgia - 101408AT metaG (megahit assembly) | ecosystem: Environmental > Aquatic > Marine > Intertidal... | reverse complement strand
CTGTAACACAACCAACAAGCTAATGAAACACAACGAGTCAGTGGCAAGACTCAAGGCTGGCAATCAAATCAGACCCAGGCCTATGCCACAACCTGTAGGACGCGTTGGACTACCTCGGCATTCAATAAAAGATCGGAAAAAAATCCCTAGTAGCCCATGTCCAAGGCATGAGGCTGGCCGTTCTTGCCAACCCTCCGTTTTTCAGGGATTGAGCGCTTTTTGAATCTTGGCTCTGAGTTCGGATTCCTGGTCTGCGGCTTGGCTTATGGTGGGAGCTAACTCCAGTGGCTTTCGATTCAGGCCAGGGAAGGTGTTTTCCCGGTAGGCGCGGCTCAAGGGGTTGAAGCGATCGAGGAGCGATTGCCAGAGCTGTTTTTGGGGTTCTGTGGCCTCTTTGGCTCCCGAGTTGGTCTTCAAGTCTACCCCGGTGAGTCGGGTCAATAGCTGATGAGCTTTTTCTGGGGATTCCCCAATGCCATGCAAAACGGCAAGGGCAAAGGCCAAATGACCATCAAGGGGAGGGTGAACGCCGTCTCCATATTGGTAATCGGCATCCTGCTGACGACTGGTGGCAATGTAGTCCGCCAAAGGGGTGTGAATGTCAACGGTCATCGCGACTTCATGGCCAAAGCGACCTTTTGCCAAAGCTCCCAATGCTACCAAGGTGTCGTCATACAGGCTGTAGGTCTGGTTGTAACCATAGACTCCTTGGCCGGGAGGCAGCAGATTCTTTTGCGGTTTGCTGATGGGATCAAATGGAGGAGGGGTTAAAAGGATGATCTGAGCTCCCGTCTCGTGGATGAGGTCGATCAATCGCTCCAGATTGCCCAGGTAGGCTTGTTGGATGTCGTCCCGGGCTGGATAATAATTGCCATCATTCATACCGTAACAAATGAAGACCCAGTCAGGATGGGCAATCTCCAGAGCCGGCGCGACACGATCATGAACCCAAGGGCGACGGCCATGCCCAGGCTCGGTAGTGTTGGAAACGGTTTCGGCACTGACCCCCATGTTCACCACCTTGAGATCGAGGTGGGGGTAGGCTGCCCAAAGGTAAGTCTCAATGAAGGCCACATAGCGTCCATCCTGAGTGATGCTGTCGCCCAGAAACAGGATACGGTCTCCGTGCGCAAACTTCAGACCGTGCTCCGGCCCTTGAGCATGAGCCAAGCTGATAAGCTGAAGTGTCAGCAAGCAACCAAGCAACCCGTGAAGCATGCGATTATGGAGAAAAGGCAAAATGGTTTTCATGGATACCGCTTATTCCAAAAAGTGCCCTGCAAGGCAAGGTTGGAATCCATTTTCCTGACCAGGCCTGGCCTGCCAGCCTTGAGCTGATAGGTGATTGCGCCAAGGGTGCCGCTTAGGAGGCAGTCCAGATCTAGGCTGAAGCCCAGCCCAGGGGGGTTAGCGCATTTCAGCTCCCAGGTGATTCTGGAGGGCCTGAAGGATGCGTTCGTGATCTTCGTTGACCTGCTTGTCAGTCAGGGTAGTGCTGGCAGAGCGATAGGTGAGGCTATAGGCCATACTCTTCTTGCCCTTGGGCACATGCTTGCCGCGAAAAATATCAAATACCTCCACCGACTCAAGGTGGACTGCTTTGGCTTTCCGTAGGGTGCGTTCGACTTGTTCATGGGTGATGGACTCCTCCACAAGCATGGCCAAGTCTCTGCGGCTTGAGGGAAAGGGGTTGATGGCCTTGAAAGACCTGGATTGGGCTCTCATGGTAATGAGGCGGTCCAGATCAAGCTCGCAAAGGAATACCTCTGTTTTGATGTCTGCCTGGCGGGCCAGCCTAGGATGAAGTTGCCCCAGTGATCCGAGCTGGTTTTTTCCAAGTAATAGGGAACCTCGTTCAACCATGAAATCGGTCTTCTCACAGGTTTCGGTTCGCCAGGAAAAACCTCGCATGCCGAAGTGCTCGAGGAAGGCATCGACGGCTCCCTTGGCATCAAACACATCCATGGAGCGTCCCTTGAAACCTTGATTCCAGAAAGGAGCCAAAGCCTGTCCTGTCCAAGCCATGGCCACTCGGGTGGCTTCTTTGGGTGTTTCGTTTTCTAGCGTGAACACGCGTCCTATTTCAAAAAGTGCCAGATCATGAACCCGATGGTTATGATTGTGCTGCAGAGCATCGAGCAAACCTGGAAGCAGGCTTGGGCGCAGGACATTCATGTCCGCGCTTAGAGGATACTCCAGGGCCACAATCGCTGCGTGGACATGCTGAGCGGCTCTTTCACCAATCAGGGTCTGTCCCTGGGTTTCATGGAGTCCCAGTCCTGTGAGGATTTCGCGAGCTTCATCCTGTTGGTCGTAAATGGCATCATAGGGATGGCTGCCATGCGCTCCCCTAGGTGGGGTCGATGGGATACGATCCACTCCGTATAGACGGGTGATCTCCTCGATCAGATCAATCTCGTGCTTGAGATCAACGCGCCAGCTGGGAATGACCACTCGACAGCCTTGATCATCCTGCTCTTGGCACTTGAGCTGGATGGATTCCAGCATGGTGACTTGATCCGTTGCTGGGATTTCGATGCCGAGCAATTGTTGGGTTCTGTCAAAACGAAGATCGATGATGTTGGCAGGCTTCTTCCCTGGCCATTGCTCAGCGACACCCTGACACAAGTGGCCTCCGGCAGTTTCAATGATCAGTTCAGCAGCCCTGAGACTAGCCCGCTCGACACTCTCTGGATCCGCTCCACGCTCAAAGCGGTAAGAGGCATCTGTGCGACAATCAAGTTGCTTGGCAGTGCGCCGAATGCTCGTGGGTGCGAAGTTCGCACTCTCAAGCAACACGTCCACCGTTTGGGAGTTGATTTCGGAGTTGAGCCCCCCCATCACCCCAGCCAGAGCGATGCTGTGGGTCTCATCGGCAATCATCAGCATCGTTTCATCAAGTGAGTGCTCCCGTTCGTCCAAGGTTGTGAAGGTCTCTCCCTCCCGAGCGCATCGAACCACAATACTCGGAGTCCTTCCCTCGCGAGCCTTCAGTAGGTGATAATCAAAGGCATGCAAGGGTTGTCCTGTCTCCAGCATGACGAAATTGGTCACGTCGACCACGTTGTTGATGCTTCGGATACCACAGTTTTCCAGCGTTTGGCTGAGCCACTTAGGGCTTGGGCCCACACTCACCCCGCGAATTAATCTGGCCTGATATCTGGGGCATTTCTCGGCATCCTCTATCTGCAGGCTGACCCAGTCATGGATGAGATCCTCACTTTCTGTGGGGCAGGCCTCCGGCTGGCGCAATGGGTTGCCGGTGAGAGCAGCGATTTCTCGAGCAATACCGATGAAGCTATTGTAATCGGGTCTGTTGGGGGTTACCTCCAGATCGAGAATCGTGTCTTCCTGGCTGGAGCCAAGATAGCTGGCCATGGGCGTGCCTGGTTGAGCATCCGCATTGAGGATCATCAGGCCGTCATGGTCCTGAGAAAGGCCAAGCTCGGACCCAGAGCACATCATGCCACATGATTCCACCCCACGTAATTTGCCTACCTTGATGGTGAAAGGTTTCTCGCCTTCTTTCGCAGGCAGTGAGTATCCCGGTAGGATGAGAGGAACCTTATCGCCAACCTTGAAATTTTTAGCCCCGCAGACAATCTGCCTGCTGCCCTTGCCATCGGCCACCTGGCAGACAGAGAGTTTTTCGGCATCTGGATGCGGCTTGCTCTCCAGCACTTCGGCCACCACGATCCCCTCATAGCCTCCACCAACCTTTTCCACGCCTTCGACTTCCAGGCCGAGCATGGTCAGTCTTTCGACCAGTTCTTCAGTGGACCAGTCGAAGTCCACATATTGCTTCAACGTGCTAACGGTGACTTTCATTCGAGTAATTTCTTATCAGGTGACTTGGTGGCTAGAACTGTCTCAGGAACCTGAGGTCATTTTCGTAAAACAGTCGGATATCGCCGATGCCATAGCGGATCATGGCGATGCGCTCGATGCCAAAGCCAAAAGCCCAGCCTGACCATTGATCAGGGTCATAGCCCACGGCTTGGAATACCTTGGGGTGCACCATGCCACAGCCTGCTATTTCCAGCCACTCTTTGCCCATCTTTCGGGTCAAAGAGCTCGAAAAATCGATTTCCAAGCTGGGTTCCGTGTAAGAAAAGTAATGAGGACGAAATCGCAGTTTGACATCTTTACCAAGCAATTCACGAAAAACAAACTCGACAGTCCCCTTCATGTCTCCGAGCGTGACGCCCTTGTCTACATAGAGTCCCTCAATCTGGTGGAAAGTTGGGTTGTGGGTGGCATCGGCTGTATCGCGTCGGTAGACCCGACCCGGCACGATGATTCTGATGGGAGGAGCCTGTTCTTCCATCACCCGAATTTGGACTGACGAGGTGTGCGTGCGCAGGAGAGGGCGCTCCTTGGTTTTGAGGTAGAAGGTGTCCTGACTGTCTCTGGCGGGGTGGTCAGCCGGTGTGTTCAGAGCATCGAAACAGTGATATTCGTCTTCGATTTCAGGCCCATCGGCCACCGCAAAGCCGATTTTTCGAAAACTACGAACGATGTCATGGGTCACTTGAGTCAGCGGATGACGCTTGCCTAAGCTTGGCGATCTTCCGGGTAGACTGAAGTCGGCTGCCTCGTTGGGCATGGCGGCGTTGAGTTCGAGTTCTTCTTTGCGCTCGGCAAGGATGGATTCGAGTTTTTTCTTGGCCAGGTTGATCTGCTTGCCAGCTTCAGGGCGATCCTCCTTCGGTAGGGATCCCATCTGCTTGAGTAGGGCGGTAAACAGGCCATTGACGCCCAGATACTGGATGCGAGCCTGATCAAGCTCTTCAAGCTTGGAGGCTCCTTCTAGTGCCTGGATGGCTTCCTGAGTCAGTGGTTCGATCTGTTCGAGCATGGTTTGATCTTTTAAATGGCAAGCGTTATTCCGATTCGAAGTAGGTTACCAAAACAAGACAACCGGACGTCCTGGATAGGGCCGCCCGGCTGTTTGTTGGTAAATCGTTGCTGGATGATCGCTATCCGGCGTGACCCGCGCTGTCTCAGGCTGCCTTAGCCTTGAGGCCATCCTGAGCCACTTTGACCAGCTCAGCGAATGCTTGGATATCAGTGGCTGCAATATCGGCTAGTGCTTTGCGGTCCAGGTCGACCTTGGAAGCCTTCAAGCCTTCAATAAATCGGCTGTAGGTGATCCCAGCAGCCCTGGCTGCAGCGTTGATACGCACCTGCCATAAGCGGCGGAAATCGCGTTTCTTGTTTCGACGATCCCTGTATGCATAAACTCTGCCATGATCCAAGGCATCGGCTGCGTAGCGATAGAGCTTGGATCTGCGTAGGCGGAAGCCTTTGGTGGCCTGCAAAACGCGCTTGCGGCGCTTGCGGGATGCGACTGCGTTGGTTACTCTCATGGTGCGGTCCTATAAAAAGTAAAGTGTGGAAAGCCGGTTAAGTCCTTCAACGACTGAACGGAAGGTTGGTGATCACGCGCTTGTAATCGGACTTGTCCAATTCAACTGATTGGCCAAGCTTACGGCGCCGTTTTGGACTTTTACATGAAAGCAGATGTCGTTTGCCTGAGTGGTTCCTCATGACTTTGCCTGACCCGGTAATTTTGAACCGTTTGGCTACTGCTTTTCTGGTTTTTGCTCCTCTTGCTCGACGCATAATGTTCAATACTCCTAATTCAAAAGAGCCGCGAATATAAGGATCGGTTCGTGGGCTTGCAAGCGGTAAATCACAAAAAGATGCTACCTCGGCCAAGTTTGTGACTGATTTTCACGCTGCTTGGGCTGAGGGACCTCTTTTTGGCGACGTTTTAGCATGGTTTCGATGCTATCTTGCATCCATCATCTTACTTTCTTATTCGGTAAAGCAGGTTGCTTGCTCACCATGACCTCAGGTGCTAACATACACTGCCTCGGGCGGAGCCCCTGCCCCGGGACAGCCCTGGGGTGGCAGGCTTGACTTCGATCCGAGCTTTTTGTTTGATCTTCACTCGGAGTATCTCCGCTCTTTCTGAGCAAAAAAGCCATTGCACCCCCTTTGGCGACCAAGTATGGTCCACCGGCTCTGAAAGCGAAACTGGATTTTTTGCCTATGTTTCCCAACGTTAAGAAGTCTCTTTACCAATCCAAATTCGAGCATGACGCCTGCGGTGTCGGGTTCGTGGCTAATGTCCATGGTCGCAAGGAGCGGCGCATTTTGGACCATGCTTTACAAGCGCTGTGTAACCTCGCTCACCGTGGTGCTCTGGACGCCGATGCCAAGACTGGAGATGGCGCTGGGGTGCTGATCCAGCTGCCTCAACCCTTTTTCAAGGCTGAGGCCGCCAAATTGAATGGTGATGTGATGCCTGATCAGGACATCGCAGTGGGGTTTGTGTTTCTTCCTGCCAAGCGGGCTAAATTGTCTGCAGCGGCAACCCAAGCCATGGAAGAATCCATCCGATCTTTTGGGATGGAAGTCATAGGCTGGCGCGAAGTGCCGGTTCAACCAAAATGCCTAGGTGATAAGGCTCTTTCCACCTTGCCAGCCATGAAGCAGGTATTGGTCTCCAGGGGTGAGGGGATGGATGATGAAACCTTTGAGCGACAACTTTTCCTAGCTCGTAAAGTAGCAGGACAGCGAGTGCGAGAAGAAGGCGTTGAGGATTTTTACATCGCCTCATTCTCATCAAAAACCATAGTCTATAAGGGACTTTTCAACGCTCCTCAGCTGGCGCAATTTTATGCTGATTTGCGCAGCCCGCTTTTCGAGACCTCGCTGGCAGTGTTTCATCAACGCTACAGCACCAATACCTTTCCTACCTGGCGACTGGCTCACCCCTATCGAACGCTTGCTCACAACGGTGAAATCAACACCTTGCTGGGGAATAAAAATTGGACTCGGGCTCGCGAGCAGGAAATCACCTCTCCAATCTGGGGAGAAGATATCGAACACCTGCGGCAGATCATCCAGCCCGAAAGTTCTGATTCGGCTGCCTTGGATAATGCCCTGGAGATCCTTCGTCTCAGCGGACGCAACATCCTTCACAGCATGCTCATGCTGGCTCCTGAAGCATGGGAAAAGATGGATGATATGGACGGTGAGGTCCGAGATTTTTACCGCTACCACGCTTGCCTTAATGAGCCATGGGATGGCCCAGCCGCGGTCGTCTTCACTGATGGTCGCTATGTGGGTGCGACCCTTGATCGAAATGGGCTTCGCCCGGCTCGCTACAAATTATACCAAGATGGTTTGATGGTCTTTGGTAGCGAGGCAGGCATGGTCGAACTGGATGACAAACAAATTGTCAGCAAAGGACGTTTAGGCCCCGGTAAGATCATGGCCATCGACACACATGAGGGTCGCCTCATGGATAACGATGAGGTCAAAAAACAAGTGGCATCCCAAAAGCCCTATGGGCAGTGGTGTCAGGAGCACCTGGTTTCACTATCGGATCATGCCAGGCCCATCGAGTCCTCCGCAAAGCCGATCAATATTCTCGACCTGACCCTGCAGCAAATTGCCTTCGGTTGGGATAACGAGGAACTCAATGCCATCATCAAACCCATGTTTATCACGGGAGCCGAGGCCATTGGCTCGATGGGAGATGACACACCCCTATCGGTGCTCAGCAAGCGACCCAAGCTACTCTATTCCTACTTCAAGCAGCTCTTTGCCCAGGTCACCAATCCAGCCATTGATAGTATCAGGGAGAAGGTTGTGATGTCCCTCTCCACTTGCATGGGGCACCGGCGCTCATGGCTTGAGGAGTCTCCCAAGCATGCCAGTCTGGTGCGGATTGACTCTCCCTTTCTCTTGGAATACGAGCTGGATGCCTTGGCCAAGATGGATCATCCCGATGTCAACCCAACCACGCTCTCTTGCCATTTTCCGCGCGGGGGTGACGGTAAAGCTCTACTGGGAGCTCTGAGAGAGCTTTGTCGCAAGGCTTCTGAGGAAGTCGACAAGGGGCGAACCATCATCATCTTGAGCGATCGAGGTACCGATGCCGAAAAGGTGCCCATCCCTATGTTGCTCGCAGTGGGTGGGGTGCACCATCATCTCATTCGCGAGGGTAAGCGCCTCAAAGTGTCCATCGTTTGTGAGACGGGAGAAGCTCGTGATGTGCACCACTTTGCCTGCCTGGTTGGGTGCGGAGCTTCCGCAGTGAATCCATACCTTGCTATCGATCTCATCCGTCAGTGGACAGAGGATGGCGAGCTGGATATTACCATCGAGGAAGCCGTCGCCAACTACCGTACTTCCATTGAAAATGGGATGCTGAAAATCATGGCCAAAATGGGAATCTCGACCATGAGTAGTTATCGAGGCGGTCAGGTTTTCGAAGCGGTTGGATTGTCTGATGAGGTGGTTGAGGAGTGTTTCTTTGGAACGACCTCCCAGATCGGCGGGGCTACTTTTGAGCACATCGCCAAGGATTGTTGCCTGCGTCATGATCAGGGATACGGTCATCCAGATGAGGCGAGCCTGGATGAAGGTGGTTTTTACAAGGTGCTGCCCGGCGAGCGTGGTGAGCTGCACGCTTTCAATAAAAAGGTGGTGCAAACCATGCACAAATTCATCCGAGGTCAGGATCGCGACACCTTCATGGACTACCTGGAAGCTGCCGAGAAACGCGACCCGATCAACCTCAGGGATCTCTTCAAATTTCGTGATGGTATCGAGCCCATCCCACTCGAAGAAGTTGAGCCGATTGAAAACATTCGCACCCGTTTCACTACCGCGGCAATGAGTCTGGGAGCCCTTTCTCCCGAGGCGCATGAGTGCCTTGCAATTGCGATGAACCGCATCGGGGGCAAGTCCAATTCGGGTGAGGGGGGCGAAGACGCCGAGCGCTTCACCACCCGCGAAAATGGTGATAATGCTTGTTCAGCCATCAAGCAAGTGGCCTCGGGCCGCTTCGGTGTGACCCCAGAATACCTCGCCAGCGCGCAGGAAATAGAGATCAAGGTAGCTCAGGGTGCCAAGCCAGGTGAAGGTGGACAGTTGCCGGGTCATAAAGTCACTCCCCTGATAGCCCGCCTGCGTCACAGTACGCCAGGGGTGCCACTGATTTCACCGCCTCCTCACCACGATATTTATTCGATTGAGGATCTTGCCCAGCTCATTTACGACCTCAAGCAAGTGAACCCGCGCGCCAAGGTCTGTGTGAAACTGGTTGCCTGCGCTGGAGTTGGCACGGTGGCAGCCGGTGTGGCCAAGGCTTTCGCCGACGTCATCCTGATCAGTGGTAACGATGGTGGCACGGGCGCCTCGCCCCAGAGTTCCATTAAAAATGCGGGCGTTCCCTTTGAATTGGGTTTGGCCGAAGCACAACAGACATTGATGCTCAATGATCTACGCTCTCGAGTTGTGCTTCGCACAGATGGCTGCCTCAAGACCGGTCGAGACATTGTGATGGGAGCTCTGCTCGGAGCCGAAGAATTCAACTTTGGCACCGCTGCCTTAATTGCTGCGGGCTGTGCCATGTTTCGGGTCTGTCATCTCAACACCTGTCCGGTCGGGGTGGCGACTCAGAAGGATGATCTGAGACTCAAGTTCCGTGGCAAACCTGAAAATGTGGTGGCTTTCTTCGATGCGGTCTCTGAAGAGGTCCGCGAGCTGATGGCTCAGCTGGGCATTCGTAAATTTAACGACTTGGTAGGGCGTACCGAATTGCTTGAGGTGGCTCCTGCTTCCCAATTCAATCCGGCCATCCAAAGCAAGATCGCTGCGCTAGATCTGGAAAAACTGCTCTGGCAGGCTGACGATAGCGGTGCCATGTCCAGAATCCACACCCGGGAGCGCAACGAGCGCTTTGGTGATAGCTCCTTGGATGATCGTATTGTCACCGATGCCAAGCAGGCCCTTCAAGGCAAAGGCAAGGTTTCTCTCAAGTATCGTATCAACAATATCTGTCGCAATATAGGCACGCGGGTTTCAGGCATCATCGGCTACAGCCATGGTGATCAGGGACTTCCGGCTGGATCCATTGATCTGACCCTTGAGGGCAGCGCGGGGCAGAGTTTTGGTACCTTCCTAGCTAACGGTATCGTGCTTCGTCTCTTCGGCGAAGCCAACGATTACGTCGGCAAGGGCATGAACGGAGGTGAGATCATCGTTCGGCCTCAGGATGGAGTGAGCTTTGAATGGTCCCGAAATGTGATCATCGGCAATACATGCCTCTATGGGGCCACAGGAGGACGGTTATTCGCTGCCGGCACGGCTGGTGAGCGTTTCTGTGTCCGGAACTCCGGGGCCGTCTCGGTGGTCGAAGGGGTGGGTGATCATGGGTGTGAATACATGACTGGTGGCGTAGCAGTCATCCTTGGTGACACCGGCCGTAACTTTGCGGCGGGTATGAGCGGAGGTGTTGCCTACGTCTACGATGTGCAGAATACTTTCCCCGGGCGATTAAACGCTTCCATGGTGGATCTTGAGCGGCTCACTGAGGCCGATGAGATTCAGAGTCTGCGTCAGCTGGTTGCTGACCACCTCGAAATGACCACCTCGCCCAAGGCGGCAGCCTTGCTGCAACAGTGGGACCAAGAGGTGCCTCGCTTTTGGAAAGTGGTGCCTCACCCACCAGAGGCCAAACCAGCCTCTAAGCCGGTCCATGAACTCAATCAGGAGAAACCAGCGCCCGCACCAGCTGGCAGCTTTTGAAATTCAGATAGATTTGATTCGGTTATTTTGAATCAAGGCGATCCCTCCAAAGGGATCGCCTTTTTATTTTTCAGGATCTCGTGGCCTCATAAAAAAAGGTTTTAAATTGAGTCTGTTGGCTCTAGCTTCGGCCAAGCCATGAAAACCATTGCCCCCAAAAGCCTTCAAGAAGCCTTTGCACCCTACTTCACCTTGCTGACCTTGACGAGTTGGCTCGTTTGTTTGGGAGTCAGTCATGCGGGTGAGCCTGTGGGTCCCATCCGTGCCCTGATGATTTCTGGGGGTTGCTGCCATGATTACCCCAACCAGCATCTGATTCTTTCCGAAGGCATCTCTCAGCGAGCTCATGTTGAGTGGACGCTGGCTCGACAGGGCGGCTCCGATCGTGCGGTCAAGATCCCTCTTTATGACGATCCAAACTGGGCAGTAGGCTATGATGTGGTGGTTCACAATGAATGCTTTGGCGGCGTCGAAGATGCTGATTGGCTTGAAAACGTGGTCAAACCCCACACTGAAGGAGGGGTTCCAGCCGTGTTCATTCACTGTTCTTTGCACAGTTACCGTGGGGCTGACACCGATGCTTGGCGCGCGCTCATGGGAGCTAGGTCCACAAGCCACGAGAGGGCTCGGCCCCTCAAGGTTGAAAACCTCAGGCCCCATCACCCAATCATGAAACATTTCCCACCCATTTGGGACACCCCCAATGGTGAGCTTTATAAAATCGAAAAGATGTGGCCTGATGCCATCCCTCTTGCCAAGGCCTACGGCAAGGATACCCAGCAGGACCACGTGGTGGCTTGGCTCAACTACCAAGGGCAATCTCGTGTTTTTACCACGACCCTGGGGCATCACAATGAGACGATGCAGTCACCCATTTATCTGGATATGGTCAGTCGAGGTTTGCTCTGGGCGGTTGGCCAACTGGAGGTGGATGGGTCCCCATCTCCCGGATACGAGCCTCCTAGTTCTCCTGGTTTGACTGGGCGTCGTATTCTGGCGGGTGACTATTCCCGAAAACGCATTGCCATCGTAGATGAGGCAGGAGCTGTTTCCTGGGAACACCCGATTAGGGACATCCATGATCTGCATGTTCTGCCCAATGGTAACGTTCTATTTCAGACTTCCTGGACACAGTTGGTTGAAATGAATCCAGCAGGGGAAACCCTCTGGAGCTATGACGCAGGCCAAATGAACGGCAATGAGGGCAAGCGAGTGGAAGTACATGCTTTTCAGCGATTGGCCAATGGGTTGACCATGATAGCCGAGAGTGGCACCAGGCGTATCATCGAAGTCGATAGTCACGGTGTGCTCCATAAAGAAGTGGCTCTGAAAGTGGATCATCCAGATGCTCACCGTGATACGCGTATGGCCCGTAAACTTCTCAATGGTCATTACTTGGTATGCCATGAAGCTGACCAGGCTGTCAGGGAGTACGATCTGAACGGGCAGGTTGTCTGGGAATACAAGACCGGTGCTGAAGTGTATGGGGCGACTCGCCTTCGCAACGGCAACACCCTCATCGGCAATGGAGGCGGCCATAACGTGATCGAAGTCAATGCTAAGGGAGAAGTGGTTTGGTCCATCGAGGAAAAGGAACTACCCGGGATCCAGCTTGCATGGGTCACCACCGTTGAGGAGTTGCCCAATGGTCACTTCATGATTGGCAACTGCCACGCTGGGCCCGATCAGCCTCAGATTATTGAACTCACTCGTGAGAAAGAGGTCGTGTGGCGCTTTAATAATTTTGAGGTATTTGGTAACGCCATGCCTTGTTCACGCGTTTTTTGATTCGAGCCAATCATGGCGATGGTCAGCTTCCCATATGCAAGCTGACAGGCAGTCAGGTATGATTCTGGTATGCATGACAATGAACCGTTTCGCTGAAAAAAAGGAGGCGTGCTTCCTTGCCCGTCCAAGTGGCTTCAACGAGACCCTCATGCGGGGAATGCTTGGAGCCTGTCTTGGTCTTGGCTTCATGCTTCACGGATGCTTGATACCTTGGCTCAGGGCTCAGGTCATTAGCGAGATCATGGTAAGCGAAGCTGAGCATCCATACTTGGATGAAGATCAGGATGCCACCGATTGGATTGAGATATACAACCCGCTGGACAAGCCTATTTCGTTGGAAGGCTGGTCGCTCTCCGATGAAGTCGAGCGTCCTGCCAAGTGGGTTTTTCCGGCCGTGAGTCTTCAGTCCCACGGTTTCCTGTTGGTCCATGCTTCAGGTAAAAATTATACCGACGCTGCATGGCCACTCCACACGAATTTCAAACTCAGGCTTGAGGGAGAATTCCTTGGATTATTTGATCCTCAGGGTAATCAGGTATCTGGTTTCGATCCTTCATTCCCACCCCAGCATGAAGGTATTTCATACGGGATGAAGCACGAAGGTGATGTTCGTTTTGAGCCCCTGCCGAGCTTGCGTTACTGGGTGCCAACCGACGACTCGCTGGATGGTCGTTGGAATCGTGTCACTTTCAAGGATGATGGCTGGTCTGAGGCACCCGGTGGTGTGGGGTTTGACGGTGCTCCAGGCCGCGTTATTCAGCCTTTCATTCCCGTCGATATTGGCACAGAAATGCGATCCAAAAATGCTTCGGTCTATCTGCGTCACACCTTCGAGGTGGTGAGTGAGGACACGATTGTGCGGCTTGGGATGATTTATGATGACGGCTACCTGCTTTACCTTAATGGCAGGTTACTTGGCTCTGATAACGCCCCACAATCGCCTTCCTGGAACAGTCGCGCCATCCGGGCACGAGAGGAAGGGCAGGAAACACAATCCGTCCACATCAGCCTGGGGGAATCAGATGGCCTGCGCTTGGGACACAACGTCCTTGCCATCCATGCCTTGAATTTTCGTCATGTCGATCGAGATTTTCTCTTTCGCATGAGCCTGACCCAGTGGCGTGATCTGGGGCAGACTGACTCGACGGCGGGTTTTTTGCCCTCTCCGACTCCTGCTACCCCAAACATGTCAGTATTGACTCAGGTAACTGCCAAGCCTTCTTTTCGTGAAGAGGCAAAGCTCTTTGAGGGATCTCAGCGCATCCACATCGAACATGAGGCACTCAATGCACGCATCCATTACACGCTCGATGGTAGTCTTCCTAATGAAGGTTCGCCTCTTTACGAGGGCCCCATCCTCATTGAGGCTAGCGCCCAGGTGAACGCCCGTGCCTACCTTGAGGGTGCGGTTCCTAGCCCAGTGGTCAGTCGGGTTTTCTTGCTGGGTTCTGGCCAGGCTCTTGAATTCTCCTCCGACTTGCCAGTGGTGGTGGTTGACTCGTTGCGCTCCACAATCACCGCCTCAGCCAGAACGCGAGCTTTGATGCATCTATACGATGTTCAGGAAGATGGTCGCAGTCGCTTGAGTGGTTCGCCAGCCTTTGAGGGGCTTGGGTCACTCAAGGTCAGAGGATCTAGCACCGAAGGGCGTCCCAAGAAAGCTTACTCTCTAGAAATCCAGGATGTTCATGGTCATGACCAAGACGTTTCGCTGCTAGGCATGCCCCCCGAATCGGACTGGATCCTTTACGCTCCCTACAATTTTGATCGAGCTCTGATGCGTAATCCCCTGGTCTACGAGCTAAGCCGCAGCATGGGGCGTTATGCGGTCAGGACTCGCTTTTGCGAAGTTTATGTCAATCAGCGAGGCAGGCCTCTGGACCAGAGTGCCTATGTGGGGGTCTATGTCCTCATGGAGAAAATCAAAAGAGGTTCTGATCGGGTTGCGATTGATAAGGTGCTCAAGCGTCATACTGACATGCCAGAGGTCAGTGGAGGCTACGTGCTGAAGATTGATCGCCTTGATCCCGGGGATTCAGGCTTTACGGCGGGATCGCAGGCTCTTGCATTTGTTGAGCCCAAGGAATCTGAGGTCACATCCGCGCAGAGAGCGTACCTGACAAGCACCATCAACGCCATGAATCGAACCCTTCGGGATCGCGATTACACCAAACTGGAAGCTGATTACCAGAGCTGGATTGATGCGCCGGCATGGATTGACTTTCATATCCTCAATGAATTCACCAAAAACCCCGATGGTTTTCGTCTTTCGACCTACATGTATTTGCCTCGCAATGGGCCACTGACCTTTGGTCCGGTATGGGATTTTGATCGCACCATGGGGTGCGATGATGACAGCCGTGCAGCCAACCCAGTGGGTTGGTCTGACGTCTATCGGTATGGATGGTGGAGCAGCCTTTTTAGGAACCCCAACTTTGAACAGGATTATATCGATCGTTGGCAAACACTCAGGCAAGGCGTCCTTTCAACCGAAAACATGCATCAGATCATTGATCGCATGGCTGCTGAATTGACGGAATCCTCCCAGAGGAATTTTCAGAAATGGACTCTGCTGACCAGTACGGCCGCCTGGCGTAACGAGGTGCGCCAGCTCAAGAGCTGGGTAGAAGCCAGAGCCAAATGGATGGATTCGCAATATGTTTCACCCCCACGTTGGGAAAGCCTACCCGGCCTCATCCCGGAGGATGGACGCATACACCTGCAACTCGATACGCCCGAGGCCTATTACACAACCGATGGAAGCGACCCACGGCTACCTGGTGGACAGATATCAGACAAAGCACAGCGCCTAAACGCGACGGGTCCATTTCTGGTGGTTGATCAGCCCATTCATCTCAAAGTGCGAGCCCATGAGGATGGTTCTTGGAGTCGTCCCCTAGAGGGTTATTTTGTCCATCCAGAGCTGGCATCGGTGGTTTTTTCTGAAATCATGTACCATCCATCGGAGGCACAATGGGCTGATAGTCAGTGGAGAGAAGAAGACCTCGAGTATCTTGAGGTGCTTAATCACGGGAAGCAGGAGGTCGAGCTTGGTGGCTTCAGCATCAGCCAGGGGGTTTCTTACACCTTTGGGCCTGGGGTGCTCATGCCTGGTGAGGTGAGGCTTATTGCTTCCAATCCGGAGGCTTTGGCAGCTTTGTATCCTGACTTGAAAGGCTCCATACATGGCCCTTTTGATGGCCGGCTTGCCAATAGTGGTGAAACCTTGGTGCTCCGTGATGCCGCTGGCAGGTTGGTGGACGAGGTTGCCTATGCCGATAAGGATTCCTGGCCTGAACAAGCCGACGGTGAGGGAGCCTCGCTTGAGCGCATTGAGGTGGCTTCGACGGATTCGTCAGCCTGGTTTGCCAGTGGCTCAAGCAACGGCAGCCCAGGCCGGGCGAGTTCTATCAATGGGATCGAAGTGCAACTTGTTCGAGGCCCCGATGGCAGGCTTGAAATACGATTCAAGTCACAATCCCCAGGCATCCATCAGCTCATGGCGACCGATCAGCTTTCACCTGCATCTTGGCAGGGAATGGAGCAGTGGGAATCCCAGGAATCAGGCCAGGAACACACCTTCTTCATCCAGGCACCGATCCGTGGGCATCGCTTTTTCCGGGTTCACAGGCCATAGCAACTGGCCCCTCCAGGCGATAACTACGCCACCTCATCTTGAGGTGACCTTTTAATACGATCAGACGATCATGCCGGCCGCAACCGTGGCATTGGTGGCGTCATCGACAATGATGAAGCTACCGGTTTGACGATTGCGCTTGTAGGGATCATGCAGCAGTGGTGAGGAAGTCCGCATGGAGATTCTGGCGATATCATTCAGCCCGACCTCGAGATTATCTTCCACCTTGTGCAGGGTGTTGACGTTGACCTTGTATTTTGTCTCCTTGATGATGCACTTGGCTTCGCGGGTGGTGTGTCGGATGGTATACTTCCGCCCTAGTTGAAGCTGGCTTGATTCGGAGAACCAGCAGATCATGGCATCCAGGTCTTGTGATACGGTCGGTGGATTATTTTGTTTGACGATCATGTCTCCACGACTGATGTCAATTTCATCTTCCAGTGTCATCGTGACCGACATTGGGGCGAAAGCTTCATCCAGTTCACCCTCGAAGGCATGTATCGCCTTGATTTTGGAGCGAAAGCCTGACGGTTGGATGGTGACCTCGTCACCTTTTTTGAAAACGCCTCCTGCAACCCTGCCGGCAAATCCCCTGAAATCATGATGTTCTTTACTCTGGGGGCGGATCACCCACTGCACGGGAAAGCGCGCATCGACGTGATTGAACTCATTGCCTATGAAAACGTTTTCTAGAGTGTAGAGCAGGGTGCCCCCTTTGTACCAAGGCATGTTGGCAGAGGGTTCTACCACATTGTCGCCATTGAGAGCGCTGATGGGAATGAAATCAACATGAGGGATATCCAGCCTCGATGAAAAATTTTCATAATCGCGAACGATCTGGTCAAAAACCTCTTCCTTGTAGTCCACCAGATCCATCTTGTTGACAGCCAGAATGACATGCTGGATCTGAAGGAGTGAAGCGATGAAGGAATGACGGCAAGTTTGTTCGATCACACCTTTTCGAGCATCCACCAAGATAATCGCAAGGCTGGCGGTGGAGGCCCCGGTTACCATGTTACGTGTGTATTGGATATGACCGGGCGTGTCGGAGATAATGAATTTGCGTTTTGGGGTGGCGAAATAACGGTAGGCCACATCGATGGTGATCCCTTGTTCGCGCTCTGCCCGCAAACCATCAGTCAACAATGCCAGATTGACGATCGCATCCCCACGTTTCTTACTCGATGCTTCAACTGCCTCGAGTTGGTCCTCGAAAATTGATTTGCAGTCATACAGTAGCCTGCCAATAAGGGTACTCTTGCCGTCATCCACACTTCCAGCGGTGGTGAAGCGGAGAAGGTCCATGTCCAGATAGCCTGTTTCCATAGTCTTTTTTTGTATGATGTCTTGAAGGATGAAAGGTTTCAGATGGTGGCCAGTCTCTAGAAATAACCGTCTTTTTTCCGGTCTTCCATGGCTGTTTCGGAACGTTTGTCATCAGCCCGCCCGCCTCTTTCTGTGACTCGAGCCGCAGCCACTTCTGCAATGATGTCATCGACATTTTCAGCTGGTGATGCCACGACTCCAGTGCAGGTCATGTCGCCCACGGTGCGGCAGCGCACGATCTGACGCTCGACCACCTCATCCTCCGAGAGAGTGAGGTAGGGTGAATGGGCCAGGTAAATGCCCTGGCGTGCCACGACCTCGCGTTCATGACTGAAATAAATCGAAGGCAGCGAAAGGTTCTCCAGTTTGATGTATTGCCACACATCCATCTCGGTCCAGTTGCTCAGAGGGAAGATTCGGAAATTTTCTCCAATGTGCATCTTGCCATTGAAAAGGTTCCAAAGCTCTGGGCGCTGATTTTTGGGATCCCATTGTCCAAATTCATTACGATGGGAAAAGAAACGCTCCTTGGCTCGAGCTTTTTCCTCATCGCGTCGAGCTCCGCCGATGGCAGCGCTGAACTGAAATTCCTCTAGGGCATCAAGCAGGGTAACAATCTGCAGGGCATTTCGACTGGCGTTGGGCCCTTTCTCTTCATTGACCCGCCCCTTATCGATGGAATCCTGCACTGAACGCACAATTAGCTCTGCACCCACTTCCTGAACCAATCGATCACGAAACTCAATGGTCTCAGGAAAATTGTGTTCGGTATCAATGTGCATGAGCGGAAAAGGAAGCCTTGCAGGGTGAAATGCCTTCTGGGCGAGCCTCACCATGACGATGGAATCTTTTCCGCCGGAAAAGAGCATCACCGGTTTTTCGAACTGAGCTGCCACCTCTCGCATGATGAAGATGGCCTCTGCCTCGAGGGATTTCAGATGGGTCAGACGGTAATTCTTGTGCATGATATTATAAATGGGTCGAATTGTTTGAGGATACCGAGCTTATGATGCGATCCTCAATAAAGGCACTCAGCTGATTGAGGCATGCCGCCTCATCCAGGGTGTCCGTATCCAGGGTGAGGTCTGCCGGTTCGCTCTCCAGTGGGGGCTCAAAGGAGGCATCCTTTCCTGTAAACTGTTTGACTTGGCCCGCGCGGGCCTTGGCGTAGAGTCCTTTGACATCTCGTTTTTCACAGGTCTGAAAGGAGCAGGTCACAAAGACTTCGTGAAAATCCTCTTTCCCAACGATCTCTTTGGCCAACTGTCGCAAGGCGCGGGTGGGAGTGATGAAGGATGCCAAGGTGACGATCCCACATTGAGCAAAGAGCCGAGCCACCTCGGCGATACGCCGGATGTTTTCACTGCGGTCTGCCTCAGAAAACCCCAAATTTCGATTGAGGCCGCTGCGAATGTTGTCGCCATCCAATAGCTGGGTCAGGATTCCTTTCTGATGCAGGGCTTTCTCCATCGCCAATGCGAGGGTGCTTTTCCCTGCTCCTGAAAGACCGTAGAGCCAGATGACACAGCCTTTTTGCTTCAGCAAGTCTTCCTTGGAAGCGCGACCCAAGGTCCGCTCGAAAATAGGATGAATGTGGTCAGGGGATGAAGTCATGAAGGTTCATTCAATGCCAGATAAGCACTTCAGATACTGAAGTCACTGGAGGCAGTTTCATGCAAGCCGCATTCCCTTTTGAGGCCGAAGAATCGTGCTTCTTCCTCAGTCATGCCTTCATCCACTCTTCGGGTGGTGTGAGTATCTCCGATCGAGAGATACCCTTGGTGCCAGAGAGGGTGATAGGGAAGATCGTGTTCCTTGAGGTAGTCGTAAACGTCCTTGCTGCTCCAGTCGACGATAGGATGGATCTTCAAATACGTTTGATCGACTGCAAGCACGTTGAGCCGTTTTCTGGAGGAGCTTTGCTGGCGGCGCAGGCCTGCCAACCAAGCCTTAGGTTGCAATTCAGCCAGCGCCCGGCGCATGGGCTCGACCTTGTTCATCTGGTTGTAGGTGGTGATCCCCTCAAGGCCCTGCTCCCATAATTTGCCATGACGCGCCTCTTGCCAGGCCGGGCTAGTGGCTGCTCGGTAAATATGCAAGTTGAGCTTGAGACGCTCAGTCAGGGAATCAATGAACTGATAGGTTTCAGGAAACAGGTAACCCGTGTCCACCAGGATGACCGGGATGTCCGGCAACTGGCGGGTTGCCATGTGAAGGCACACCGCAGCCTGAGCCCCGAAACTTGAAGAAAGGACCACTTCCTGACCGAAGGTTTCTCCAGCCCAACGAACCCTTTCCTCTGCTGTGGAAGCTTCCAGAGTACGATTGACTTCCAGAAGATCCACCCCATGCAATTGTGCGTGGGGCGTCTTGGGACTGGAGTGATCGATGGCGGTATTGGTTTGGCCGGAAGACATGGCGTTGGGATACTGCAAATTTTGAGAGGGCAGGGTGAGGCCTAGGCCTCGGTTTGCTCCTGCTCTGCCCAAAGCACACGAGCGCTCCAGTCACCAAAACGCTCATTGGGATGCCTGCCATCCTTGAAGCGATCAAGGATGCCTCCAAGCACTGTTTCCATGTCGGCATCTTTGACACTTTCCTGATAAACGCGGTTGAGTCGTGTGCCACTCTCATTGCCCCCAACGTAAAGGTTGTATTTGCCTGGTGCACGACCCACGAAGCCAAGCTCGGCCATGTAAGGTCTGGCACAACCATTTGGACACCCGGTCATGCGAATGATGATTTCTTCCTGAGACATACCTCGGGTTTGAAGCAGTCCTTCAATACGGTCAATCAGACTGGGCAGATAACGCTCTGACTCTGCCAGTGCCAGACCGCAGGTGGGGAGCGCTGGGCAAGCCATGGTGGCGCCCCGCACAGGCGATTTCTCGTGAGTGGTTGGCACGCCGTGGGCCGCCAGGATTTGGTTGATACCCTCAATCTGATCAGCCGGGATGTTGACGAGCAATAGGTTTTGGGTTGGGGTCAGTCGGACTTCGGTTTCGTAGGTATCGACCACTTTGCGTATGGCAGTTTTGAGCTGGATTTGGTCTGTATCCTTGATGCGTCCGGTTTCAACGAAGAGCCCGAGGAACGACTTGCCATCAGCCTGCTGATGCCAGCCAAAGCGATCTCCTTGACGCTCGAAAGTGTATGGGCGCGGATCTTCCAGTGCTTGTCCCAACCTTTTTTCGAGTTCTTCCCTGAACCAGGCCACACCTTTTTCCTCCAATACATACTTCAGCCGAGCATGCTTACGGTCGGTGCGATCTCCGAAATCACGGTGGATGGTCAGGACGGCTTTGGCAACCGCCTCGACCTGATGCCTCTCCAAGTAGGCGATGACGTCGGCCTTCCTGGGGTAGGTATTGGGGTTGTTGTGGCTCATCCCCAAACCACCTCCTGCTGTCAGGTTGTAGCCAACCAGTTTCCCGTTCTCCTCAATGGCAATGAAACCAAGGCAATTGGTAAACAGGTCCACATCGTTCAGGGGAGGCACCGCAAAGGCTGTTTTGAATTTGCGTGGCAGATAGGTTTTGCCGTAAAGCGGGTCATCGTGATGCTGGTGTTCGGCAAGATTAAGCTGAACCCCGTCAACCCAAATGGCATGGTAGGATGGGGTGTTAGGAAGCAGGGCATCTGAGAGTAGCTGCGAGTCGTCATGGACTTCCTGCATCCAAGGCTCGGTGATCGGGGTGGGGGGAGCCATCACATTACGATTCACATCACCACAGGCGGCCAGGGTGGTCATCAGCGCTTCATTGATCGACTTCATCAAAGGCCCCAGACCTGACTTCACCACGCCGTGGAATTGAATACTCTGCCTGGAAGTCAGTCGAAGCGTTTGGTTAGCATATTGAGTGGCTAGATCATCATAGACACGATACTGGGCAGCACTCAGGATGCCGCTGGGGATACGCCCACGAATCATGAACATGTATTTTTTCCCAGTCTTGCGCAGATCGCGGTCATCCTGCTGGTAGATGCCATGAAACTTCAGGAACTGCCCGTCATCATTGGAAAACCGATCCGCCTCTGGATCGAGAAGGGTTGAGGCTAGCTCACCAGCCAGGATCGGGTCTGCCTCTTTTAAAACTTCATTGTGAGACAATGGTTTGGCCGAGTCATCTTTAATCATAAGTAAAATACCTTTATTAATTATGTATAAATCAGTATCGAAGTCAATCTGAACCTTTCAGATTTTTTTGAAAACAGGGCTTGCCATTCATCGACCCCCTGCCTAATTTCTTCGTTCCCCAATTGCGGGGGGCAAAATAAAGCACGACCCAATCGTCCTGAAAAGACGAAAATACCAACAATTTGTCATTCACATATGGTCAAGATCCGTTTGAAGCGCATAGGCGCCAAGAATCACCCCGTTTACCGCGTGGTTGCCGCCGATAGCCGCAGTCCCAGGGATGGTAAATTCATCGAAGAACTTGGGACTTATCATCCCTCAAGAACTTCGGATAATGTTGAGCTAAAGCTAGACCGAATTGATCATTGGATCAGCTGTGGGGCTCAACCCTCCGACACGGTTGCTAGCTTTATCAAGCAGGCCCGAAAGGCTGCCGCAGCTGCTGAGCAGACAGCACCTGCCGAGGCCTGATCTGGCTCAGCAGTGCTTCACTTATTGCCTCCCTCCCATGCAAAAATACGTTGAATTTGTGATCAAGGGTCTGGTTGAAAATCCAGAGGCCATGCAGGTTGAGACTGAAGAAAAAGAAGGTCTGACTGTATTCAAGGTCAAATTGCACCCTGAAGACATGGGTAAAGTGATCGGCAAGCAAGGCAATACCATCAACGCCATTAGGGGGCTTCTACAGGCTGGGAGTGCCAAGGCTAACGCCCGATGTGCGCTTGAGGTGACGGAATTGGATATTTAATTTGAACGAGTCCTCGATGGTAACTTCGAGGTCACTCAGGCTGTCCATCTGGTAGATAAGCATGAAGGTGGACGTTCTGACTCTGTTTCCGGACATGTTCTCCGGACCGCTCGATGAGAGTATACTCAAACGAGCCAGAGATAAAGGTTTGTTGGATCTAAAGATCCATTGTCTCCGGGATTATGCCAGGGACAAACACAGGACGGTCGATGAGCGTCCATTTGGAGGTGGGCCTGGTATGGTTATGAGACCAGAGCCCGTTTTTGAAGCGGTTGAATCGCTTCGCAGCCCCCAGAGCCGGGTCGTCATGATGGCCCCCTCAGGCAAGGCTTTCAAGCAGGCAGAGGCAACTCAGTTGGCTCTCTGCTCGCACCTCATCCTCCTTTGTGGGAGCTATGAGGGATTTGATGAGCGGATTCGTGAGGCTTTGGTCGACGATGTATTCTCCATAGGGGATTATGTTCTGACCAATGGAGCCCTTGCCGCAATGGTATTGGTGGACTGTGTCAGTCGCCTGTTACCTGGAGTGCTGGGAGATGAAGGGAGTGCGCAGGATGAGTCGTTCAGTGATGGGTTGTTGGAATATCCCCATTACACCCGACCAGCTGAGTTCAGGGGGATGCAGGTGCCAGAGATCCTTTTGTCCGGACACCATGCCGCGATCGCTAAATGGCGACACGAGCAGTCTTTGGTTAGGACGCGGGAGAATCGGCCAGATTTGTTGAGTCTTTGGGAAAATAAGAACAATTTGGATTAACTAGAATCAAGTTAGCAGTATGAATCAGGAGCTTTTGAAAAAAATTGAGGCTAGCAGTCTCCGCAAAGAAGCCGTTGAGTTTTCCGTGGGCGACACCGTCAAGGTTCATGTGAAGGTTGTCGAAGGAGACAAGGAGCGCATTCAGGTCTTTGCCGGCATTGTGATCGCTCGGCGAGGTTCGGGAGTCAACGAATCTTTCACTGTCAGGCGCATCAGCTATGGTGAGGGTGTCGAACGTGTCTTCCCCGTCCACTCACCACGTGTTGCCAAGGTGGATGTGGATCGTCAGGGAGATGTGCGACGCGCCAAGCTCAACTACTTGCGTGGACGCATTGGCAAGGCTGCCATGCTCGTTAAGGAGAAAGATTTCCGTCGGCGCAAATAAACCGAGGGCCCGAGACAAAGCTATAAGGCGACAGCCTCATTGCTTCTGCCACACGCAACTGACTTAGGTTGCCATGGACAAGAAGCAAAAAAGGCTGGCAATTGGGAGTGCCTTTGATAAATTCCGGCGCTTTCAAATAATACGAAGACCTGCCTGCATTCTAGATCAATGCTGAAGTTGTGGGGTTTTCCTGGAGATCAAAACAGTTTTAAGTCAGTCGTGACGGTCAAGAAATCTAAGACAGCAGCGGCCAAGCCCAAGGCAGCGGCCAAGCCCAAGGCAGCGGCCAAGCCCAAGGCAGCGGCCAAGCCCAAGGCAGCGGCCAAGCCCAAGGCAG
>Ga0181572_10000725_pt1 | contig 23763 bp, 22 predicted proteins | sample 101ome_26_FD_133004 | JGI IMG/M metagenome (GOLD analysis project Ga0181572, IMG submission 133004) | Coastal salt marsh microbial communities from the Groves Creek Marsh, Skidaway Island, Georgia - 101408AT metaG (megahit assembly) | ecosystem: Environmental > Aquatic > Marine > Intertidal... | reverse complement strand
GAATTTGAACGACACATAGGATTTCGGGTTCCCGTCGTCGTCGGGCTGATAGAAATTCGTGCGTAACGTCGATTCGACAAGATTCAGGAAGCGCCGAAGAATCCGGTCTTCGTCGAGATTCTGCACCTGGTCCAGCGCCGTGGCGATCTTTTTCCGGAAACGGCTGGCGGCGGATTTCTTGTCCTGTCTGCCTGGATCGAACAGTTCTTCGAACAGCGCAACAATGTCGCCTGCGATGCCTGCGTTCCGCGTCAGCGTTTCCACCATGTAATGGTCGCTGAACGGGATGCCGGCCTGGCGCAGATATTTGCAATAGACCCGCAGCACCACGATCTGCCGCCAGGTCAGACCGCTGAACGTGACCATCCCGTTGAAGCCGTCGTCCTCGACGTCGTTGCACCACACACGATCGAACGTCTGTTCGAACGCATCCTTGATTTCGGCGACATCGATATCCGATTCGTCGCGCGTGATCATGCCGAAATCATGGAGCCACACCGTCTCGCCGTCGCCAATTTCGATTTCGTGCGGAATTTCGTCGATGACTTTCAGGCCCATGTTTTCCAGCATGGGCAGGACGTCGGAGAGCGGCAGGGCGACATTCTTGCTGAAAACCTTGAAGCGCACGGACGATGCCGGTGCATCGTCTGCGCGATACAGGTCCATGGAAATCTGTCCGGTATCGATGGCCTGATCGATCTTGGCGATGTCGGCGATCGCGGATTCCGGCGAAAAACGGTCCCGGTAGATCGGCGGAAACGCGCTGCGAAAACGTTCGAATGTTTCCAGGCCGGGGCCTTCGCCCTGAGCAGCGGCAAGCGCATGCGCCAGATCGTCCGCCCAGTCGCGCGCGACTTCGGCAATATCCGCTTCAATCGCATCGATTTTTTTGGCATACGGTTTGCCGGGAATCGTTTTCACGATGAAATGCAGGCGCGCCAGAACCTCGTCGGACAACTGGGTGTAGAACGCTGTCACCAGGCCGCCGAATCCGTCTTCCAGAACATCCTGAACCTGTTCCCGCAGCCGCGTGTCGTAGCGTTCGCGCGGGACGTATATCAGGCAGGAAATATAACGCCCGAACGGATCGCGGCGTACGAACATGGCAACTTTCTGACGTTCCTGCAGATGCAGGATGCCCATCGCCATTTCGCGCAATTCCTTCTCGCCGATCTGAAACAATTCGTCCCGGGGCAGCGTTTCCAGGATATGGATCAGCGCCTTGCCGACATGACTGTTCGCCTGGAAACCGACGCGATCGACGAGATTCGCCACCTTTCGCCGGATAACAGGAATCGACTGAACCGGCTGGTTGTAAACCGTCGACGTGAACAGACCGACGTAAAGCCGCTGGCCAATCATGTTGCCGCGCTTGTCGAACTTCTTGATCAGAAGGGTATCGAGATGCACACCGCGGTGGACCGTCGACCGCTTGTTCGCCTTATTGATCAGAACAAGGGCCGGCCTGTTCATGACCGCCGCGAGGTCCGGCGGCAGGACCGCGCCGTCCTCCATCCCCTCGATGACATTGACCTTGCTTTTGCGCAGCACCCCAAGGCCGGAACGGGGCACAACCGTAAGCGTCTGCTTTTTGGCGCTGCCGCCGCAATCGTACTCCCGGTATCCGAGGAACGTGAAATTGTTGTCGTTGACCCAGCGCAGGAACGCCGTACTTTCGTCCAGTTCTTCCTTCGTGATGGAGGCTGACGGTGCGGTGGATACGAGTTCTGCGATCACCGACGCAATGTTCACGCGCATCGACCGCCAGTCTTCGACAGCGGCGCGCACGTCGTTCAGAACGCTTTTAAGAGATTTCTCGAGCTTGCTCAGCCCGCGCTGATCGGTCTGCTCCGTGATCTGCAGATGCATGACCGATTCCGCCGCCGCGCCGTCCGCCTTCGGGTCCCCGGCAATCCGGCTGAGTTTGCCCGACGCGGTCCGTTCAACGCCGATGACGGGATGGATGATCAGGTGAACGGTCAGATTCTGACGGTTCAGTTCAGCCGTTACCGAATCGACCAGAAACGGCATATCGTCGTTGACGATCTCGACGACCGTGTGGCCGGCCTCCCAGCCATCTTGTTTCCCGTCGGGGTTGAAGACCCTGATTTTTGCGGTTCCCTCCGGGCGATTCTGGGCGAAATCCCACAGGGATGCGACCATGCCGCGCAGGCAGTCGGGGTCGGCTTCGACGCAATCCTTCGGCGATACGTTGGAAAAAAACTGCCGAACGAACCGCTCCGCGTCGCCGGCATGCTTGCCTTTGCCGCGTTTCACGGCGCGAACAATACCATCGATCAGACTCTGCTTTTCGCGATCGCCACGTATAGACATGATAATTCCCCAGAAACAGACAGCCGCGCCGCCCGCTCGATTATGATTAACGACCCAGAAAAACTGCGCATCACAGCGGGATATGGGTTTCGGTATACCAGAAATTAACCAATTTATTGTGAACTGATTGTTAACGTGCGTGATCAATCTGTTTCCCGGAGACTTCCATGCCCAACGGCTCAATGACCGCTGCCGCCTATCCCGAAAAACTTCTCGACCGGCTCCCGCCACGTATTCTCGGTGGGCTGAGCGCGGAACAGAAAGCCGCCATCGCAAATGCCGCAGGTGAATGGAAAGCGAACTCCCACCGCGTCAACATCCGCTTCAGCCTGCCGCTTCCCGGAAGCCGCTGGTATTTCACCATGCTTGGCGGACCGGAGCGCCGCGCCCCGGCGCGGCGAAAATCGGAGCGTGCGCACAACCCGATCCGCACCGCCTGGAACATCGGCTTCATATTTCTCGCCGCGTTCCTGTGTTACGGCACTGCCGTCGGCGTGCTGCTGTTCTCGTCGTCCGTACTGGCGTTCTGACTGCCGTCCCGGCGACGGCCTGTTTGCATATCCGCCGGTCCCGTGGGATGTAAACCCGCGCGGCCCTGAACAGCCGTTTTAGGATCCGCCTCTTACAACCCGCCCGCGAAGAAGGCCAACATGTCCCGGATATTCCGGCCCGAACCGATTCTGTTTGTCCTTTGGGCGAACGAACTGGTGCGCCTTGTCTGGTCGCCGCCCGCTCTGCAAACTGCGGCGGGCTGGCTGATGATCGCGTTTGTCCTGCTGTCTTTGCCGCACATCCGCCGCGGCACGTTTTACCTCTGTGGGCCGCTGGCAGCTCTTACGCTCGGGCTTGTGATCTATTTCGACCAGTCGGCAGGCGTGATGCGGGGCTTCCAGAATGCGGCGGTCTTCATGGCGTTTTTCGGGTCCATCGTACTGTTGCGGGCGTTGGCCGATCGGCGGCCGGAAATCGCGCGCGCCCGGAATCTGTTCACGAACCTGCGTGCCGAACAGATCAACGGCGCGTTTCTGATCGGCGCGCATGTGATCGGCTCGATCCTGGTCGTCGGCGTGATGGCGATCCTGGCCCCGATCCTGAAACAGGACGCGGATGCGAAAACCCGGCGCCGGGCGGCGGAGGTCAGTCAGCGGGGCATGTGCCTGGCGCCGCTCTGGTCGCCTTTCTGGATTGCGTCGGCCTTCGCCACGCAACAGCTGCCCGGCGTGCCGGCGTGGGAAATCATGGCGCTGGGCCTCGTCATGGCGGTGATAGGGCTGGTGCTTGCGCATATGATGTATGCCCGGGACGTCGGGCTCTCGGATTTGTGGCACGCGGTTCTGGGCTTTGCACCGATTGTGCCGACTGTCGCACTGTGTGCGGCGATGATCGCCGGGCTGTCCACAATCGCCGGGCTGAGCACGCTGAAAGCCCTGATCGCAACCATCCCCGTTCTCGCCGCTCTGTCGCTGATTGCCGCCAGTCGGTCGGTCCTGCGGACCGTAGCCGTGGAGACCTGGCGCGGCAGCAGCCGGGTGGGCGACGAGATCGTCGTCGTGACGACGGCGCTGGTGCTCGGCCGCGTGCTGGAAGCCGCCATCGGCGATATCGGCATCGGCGATGCGATGGCGTCGCTGGCGATTCCGGCCTGGGGGGTCATCGCCTGCGTGATCTTCGTCATGACCCTTGCGTCGCTGGTCGGCATTCACCAGCTCGTATCGATGATCGTGGTCCTTGTGGTTTTCGTGCCGCTGGAAACCGGCGTCGACGACACGATCATGATGGAGGCTGCCCTGATCGGCTGGGCCTTCGCGTCGATGATCGGCGTGACGGCGGTATCGACCGCAACCGCCAGCGCCATGTTCAGAGTACCACGCGTTCACCTGATATTCGGTCCCAATCTGGCCTTTGCGGCTGCGTTCGGCGCGCTGAGCGTCCTGCTGCTTTCCGCCGCCAACGGCCTGTTTTTCGGACACTGATTCCGGCATCATCGAGTTAACCTGCCCCTGAGGATTACGGCCCCGTGCACCGCTGGCTTTTCGACCTTCTGATCTGTCCCGACTGTCCGGGCGAAATTCCGTTAACCGTGACGTCGGGCGACTGGACCGGCGACGCGCTGACCACGGACCGGCTGCCGACCGACACCGGCTGGGACCGGAAATGGGTCGCCGGCACACTTATCTTCGACGGCGGCGCGGTGCCGGCGCGGCGGATTCCTGAAGTTTACTGAACGAAAGGGAAATTGGAGCGGGTGATGAGATTCGAACTCACGACTTCAACCTTGGCAAGGTTGCGCTCTACCCCTGAGCTACACCCGCATCCTGAGAAAGCGCCGCAATATATATGTGGGTGGCTTCGGGAACGCAAGAGGTGTTTGACTTGGGGCGCAAAAGCGATTTCGGCATGACGGAACCGACCCGCACCACGCCGGGCATGGCAACGCCCGAAGATCTGTTCGCCCGGCTGACCGAGCTGGGGATTGAAACGGTCACGCAGACCCATACGCCTGTCTTTACTGTCGCCGAAAGCAGGGAACTGCGCGGCTCTCTGCCCGGCGCTCATTGTAAGACATTGTATTTAAAAGATAAAAAGGGCGCTTTGTGGCTTTGCGTCGTGGAAGAATCGCGGCGGATGAACATCCGGGCGCTGTCGGAGCTGATCGGGTCGGCACGGCTCAGCTTCGCGCAGCCGGATCGCGTAAAATCCGATCTCGGTGTCGAGCCCGGCGCCGTCACGCCCTTCGCGTTGATCAACGATACGGAGGGCAAAATAAATGTCTTCCTGGATGCCGACGTCATGGCGGCGGACACCGCGAATTTCCACCCTCTGGTCAACGACCGCACAACCGCCATCGCGCCGGCCGATCTGAAGCGTTTTCTGCGGGCTGGGGGACATGATCCGCGAATTATCGATTTCTCGGCCGCCACCGCCGAACCCGACGGAAAATAGGAACTGCGGGACTTGTCAGCAGGGGTCGAAGAAGCCATTTTGGCTTCAAGGACAGCGGGCAGACGTCCGCCTCTCACCACGGGGCAAAAACGATGGAACAGATTTTCAACTCGGGCGGCGGCGGTGCCGCACCGGCCGGCGACCTGATCAAGGACGTCACGATCGACACCTTCCAGCAGGACGTTCTGGAAGAATCGATGACCACCCCGGTGATCGTCGATTTTTGGGCAACCTGGTGCGGTCCCTGCAAACAGCTGACGCCGGTGCTGGAAAAAGTCGTCACCGCGGCCAGGGGGGCGGTGAAACTGGTCAAGATCGATATCGACCAGAACCAGGCGCTGGCACAGCAGATGCGTGTGCAGTCGGTTCCCACCGTCTACGCATTTTCCGGCGGCCGGCCGGTCGACGCGTTTCAGGGCGCGCAGCCGGAAAGCCAGGTCAAGGCGTTCGTCGACAAGCTGGCCGCCAGCGCGGGCACGGCGCAGAGCGACCCCGTCGACGAAGCGATCGAACAGGCCCGTGAATCGCTGGCCGCGGAAGATTTCGAAAGTGCGGCCGCAATTTTCAGCCAGGTCGTCAGCCATGCGCAGGACAACGTGGACGCGCTGGGGGGACTGGCCCGCGCACTGGTCGGAATGGACCATCTGGAGGAAGCCGCCGAAATTCTGTCGCAGGTGCCGGAAGACCAGGCAGACAATGCGGACGTCGCTGCCGCCCGCGCCGCGCTGGACCTTGCCAACCAAAGCGCCGCCGTAGGCGACCTCTCGGAACTGGAAGCGGCGGTCGCGGCAAATCCTGCGGATCATCAGGCCCGGTTCGATCTGGCGGTCGGCCTGTTCGGCGCCGGACGGCGCGAAGAGGCGATAGACCATCTTGTCGAAAGCATGAAGATCGACCGGACGTGGAACGAAGAGGCGGCGCGCAAGCAGCTGATCCAGTTCTTCGACACCATGAGCCCGACCGACGAAGCGACAATTTCGGGCCGGCGCAAGATGTCCGCGGTCCTGTTTTCGTGACCGCGCGAGGCATCCGATGACCGGCGTCTTCGATCCGGCGTTCGAAGACCTGCCCGCGGAGATTCCGATCTTTCCGCTGACCGGCGTCCTGCTGCTGCCCGGCGGCAAACTGCCGCTCAATATTTTCGAACCGCGCTATCTGAACATGACCTCGACGGCGCTGGCGGGCGATCGGATGATCGGCATGATTCAGCCGACGGGCGACAACGAAGGCGCGCAGCCGGAGGTGTATCGTACGGGCTGCGCCGGCCGCCTGACATCGTTCAGCGAAACCGAAGACGGGCGCTATCTGATTACGCTCAGCGGGTACCTGCGTTTCGACATCAAGCAGGAACTGCCACTGCGTGACGGGGTCCGGACGGTGGTTCCGGACTGGACGCCCTATCGCGAAGATCTTGCGGAAGACGACAGCGAACGTATCGACCGCGACCGCATGCTGCGGGCCCTCAAGGGATATTTCGCCGCCAACCAGGTCGATGCGAACTGGGACGCGATCAAGGACACGCCGACCGACCGTCTGGTAAATGCGCTGGCCATGATGTGCCCCTTCCAGCCAAGCGAAAAGCAGGCGTTGCTGGAAGCCGCCACGCTGGTCGACCGCGCGGACGTCATGGTGGCGCTGCTGGAAATGTCGCTGGCGGCGAACGACGACACCGCCAATCTGCACCGAAACTGAAACCGGACCGGATACCGCCGATATGAGCAATAACACCACAGGGATAGATCCCAAGCTGCTTGAAATTCTGGTCTGTCCGCTGACCAAGGGGCCGTTGACCTACGATGCGGATGCACAGGAACTGATCAGCGAGCAGGCACGGCTCGCCTATCCGATCCGCGACGGCATTCCCATCATGCTGGTCGACGAGGCCCGGCCGCTCGACGGCGAGGCCTGAGCCCCGCGCCATGACGGGCAGCGAACCGCGCGCGACCGACATAAAGATAAAACGCGCCGAGAAGATCCTGGAAATCGCGTTCAGGGACGGCGCGGCTTTTTCGTTGCCGGCAGAATATCTGCGGGTGGAAAGCCCCTCGGCGGAGGTTCAGGGACACGGGCCGGGACAGAAAGTGCTGGTCGCCGGGCGGCGCCACGTCGGTATTGCGAACGTGGAACCGGTGGGCAATTACGCGATCCGCATCGTATTCGACGATCTCCACGACACCGGTATTTTTTCCTGGCGGTATCTGTACCAGTTGGGAGCGGAATTCGACGACCGCTGGGCGGCATACCTCGCCGCGATGGAAGACGCAGGTCTTAGCCGCGAGCCGTAAGTTCGCAAAGCAGGCCGGTACCGCGCCAAAACAGGTTACAACGGTTCACCGCGCGTCAGGCGGGGCAGATCGCCGACAAGCCCCATGGCATGGCGCATCAGCAACCGCTTCAAAGGCGCGACCTGATTGACCGCGGCGAGGCCCGCGTCACGCGCCATGCGCACCGGCGCCACGTCGTTTGAAAACAGCCGGTTCAGGGAATCGGTTGCGGCAATCATCATCATATTGTCGGGTTTGCGCCAGCTCTGATACCGGGCCAGCGCGGCCGCGTCGCCGGGATCGAGACCCAGCCGAAGCCGGTCGACCACGACTTCCGCCAGAGCCGCCACGTCGCGCAGCCCGAGGTTGAAGCCCTGCCCCGCGATCGGGTGGATGGCATGCGCGGCGTCGCCCACCAGGGCAAGCCGGGAGCCGACATATCGGCGTGCATGCACCACGGAAAGCGGATAGGACCAGCGTTGCGGCCCGACGCGCACCTCGCCGAGAAACTTCCCGAACCGGGATTTGAGTTCGTCCGCGAAGGCGCCATCGTCCAGTGCCAGAATCTCCGGCGCGAGATCGTTCCGCTCGGTCCAGACGATCGAAGACCGGTTTCGGGTCATCGGCAGAATGGCGAACGGACCGGAGGGCAGAAAATGCTCGTGCGCGATTCCGTTGTGCGGTTCTTCGTGATCCACCGCGCAGACGATGCCGGTTTGCGGATAGGACCAGCGTACGGCGTCGATGCCCGCCAGATCGCGCAGCGTCGAATTTCGCCCGTCGGCAGCGACCGCAAGCCGGGCCTGGACGGATCGACCGTCCTCCAGCTCCAGCGTCGCCGTATCCGCCTCGAACCGGACTCCCGAAAGGGCGGCGTTTTCAAAAACCGATAGCCCGGACCGTTCGGCCGCCCCGGCAAGCGCCCGGCGCGTGTGCGCGTTTTCGACGATCCAGCCCAGCGGACCTTCACCGACCTCATGGTGGTCGTAGTGCAGAAACAGGGGCGATGCGCCATCCGCAACGCGAATTTCCAGAATGGGTTCCGCGTCGGCTTCAAGGGGCGCCCACAGACCGGTTCCGTCCAGTATCCGCTGCGATCCGGCCGCGATCGCGGAACCGCGACCGTCGAAAGACGCTTCCGCCATGTCTTTAAGGCTTGCGCGTTCGATCACGGCGACACGTGCGCCGACGCCCGCAAGGCCGAGCGCCAGCGTGAGCCCGACCATTCCCCCGCCGACAACGGCGATATCGAAGCTTTCGGTCGTCATTTTGCATACATGCTCTCCCAACGCCGTGTTGTCCAGCGGCGGAACAGCGCAGTGATGAAATAATAGGCGATTTTTCATAGTTGCCTGTTTTTTGTTCAGCGCTTATTCGGCGCAGCTGTTGGGGCGGCGTCCTAAAAATCCAATTATCCCTTATTAACAACAGGTTATAAGAAACCGAGTTGATGGGAGAATGTGGCACGTGTTTTGCAGTGCACAACGCGATGGCAGTCGATGGCAAAAAACCTCAACGCACATCTTGGAGACACTAAAGATGCACAGACTACTTATGGGCACAGCTGCGGGTCTGACCGCGGCCATACTCTCAACGGCTTCCATTCAGGCCGCCGAACCGCTGATCGACGCAAAATCCTTCCCGGGGGAATTTTCGGCGAATGTTTCTCTCGTCTCGGAATACTATTTCCGCGGCGTCTCGCAGACCGACGACGCCCCGGCGGCGCAGGGCGGTTTCGACTGGTCGGCGACCGTCGACGAAGGGACAGGTATTGGCATTTATCTCGGCGTCTGGGGCTCGAACGTCGACTTCAACGAAGCCGGCGGCGTAGACGGCGCCACCATCGAAATCGATTATTACGGCGGCCTGACCGGCTCGATCGGCGATACCGGTCTCGGCTGGGACATCGGCTTTATCTACTATACGTATCCCGGCGCCGCGAGCAGCCTCGACTACGATTTCTGGGAAGGCCAGGTCGCGCTGTCCTACGACTTCGGGATCGCATCCGCAACGGCCAGCCTGAACTACTCGCCGGAAAATTTCGGCAAATCGGGCGATGCCTTTTATCCGAAGCTGGGCGTGGAAGCACCGATCGGCAAGTACCTGACGCTGTCGGCCCATGTCGCCAAACAGTACATCCAGGACAACACGACGTTCGGTCTGCCGGACTACGTCGAGTACGGCATCGGCGCCACGGTCAATCTGGCCGGGTTCGACGTCAATCTCACCTGGTCCGACACCGATATGAGCGACACCGAATGCGGTGACGCCTGCGGCATGTTTTTGCTGAGCGTATCGCGCTCCTTCTGACCACCCGCGGCCGGGCCGGCGTATCGGCCCTGCCGCGTTCGTATTTCACAACAAACAGGGAACAGGGCATGAAATTCATCACGGCAGTCATAAAACCCTTCAAGCTGGACGACGTCCGCGAAGCGCTGACGGATGTCGGCATCGAAGGCATGACGGTTACCGAAGTCAAAGGCTTCGGCCGCCAGAAAGGGCACGCGGAGGTCTATCGCGGCGCCGAATACACGGTGTCGTTTCTTCCGAAAGTGCGAATCGACATCGCCGTCGACGATGCCGCGGTGGATGCCGTGGTCGAGGCGATCCAGCAATCGGCGAATACCGGAAAAATCGGCGATGGAAAAATTTTCGTGCAGGAGCTTGTCAGCGCCGTGCGGATCCGTACCGGCGAGTCCGGCAACGAAGCGCTTTGAGAGGAGTAAGCAAGTGAGAAAATTCTTTAAATTCAGTCTCGTCGCCGGCGTCCTCGCCGGGATGGGCGTCATGGCGATGGGCGAGGCGAACGCCGCCGTCGACACCGAAACCGCGTTTGTCCTGAATTCGTTCTCGTTCCTGGTGCACGGCGTGCTGGTCATGCTGATGGCAGCCGGGTTCGCGATGCTGGAATCGGGTCTGGTACGCGCCAAGAACACCGCCGCGATCTGTCTGAAAAACATAGCGCTCTATTCGATCGCCGGGCTGATGTTCTACATCGTCGGCTACGCGCTTATGTACACCGACGTCGACGGCGGCTGGATGGGCGCCTTCGAATTCCTCTACAACCCGGCCAGTTCCGAACTGGCGCTGCTGAACGCGGCGGATGCCGGCAAGGAAGCCGCCAACGCGGCGCTGCTGAAGGATTCGACCTACGCATCGATGTCCGACTGGTTCTTCCAGATGGTGTTCGTCGCCACCGCGGCCTCCATCGTTTCGGGCACCCTGGCCGAGCGCATCAAGGTGTGGCCGTTCCTGATCTTCGTCGTCGTCCTGACCGGCATCATCTATCCGATCCAGGGCTCCTGGGTCTGGGGCGCCGGCTGGCTGAGCGAAATGGGCTTCTCCGACTTCGCCGGTTCCACCCTGGTGCATTCCACCGGCGGCTGGGCGGCGCTGGCAGGCGCCATCGTCCTCGGCGCGCGTAAAGGTAAGTTCGGCGCCAACGGCCAGGTCAATCCGATGCCGGGCGCGAATTTGCCGCTGGCGACCCTGGGCACGTTCATCCTGTGGTTCGGCTGGTTCGGCTTTAACGGCGGCTCGCAGCTGGCTCTTGGGTCGGCCGCGGACGCCGCCGCCATCGCCATCGTCTACGTCAACACGAATCTGGCGGCGGCCGCCGGTGTCGTCGTGGCGATGATCATGACGCAGATCATGTTCAAGAAGATGGACCTGACGCTGTGCCTGAACGGCGCCATCGGGGGCCTGGTAGCGATCACCGCCGGCCCCGACCTGCAGCAGCATGCTTACGCCATCGTGATCGGCGGTATCGGCGGCGCGCTGGTGGTCATCGCGGTGCCGCTGATCGACAAGATCAAGATCGACGACGTCGTCGGCGCCATCTCCGCCCATCTGGTGTGCGGCATCTGGGGCACGCTGGCGGTGGGGATCTTCGGATCCGGCTCGATCGTGACCCAGTTCATCGGCATCGTCGCGATCGGCGCTTTCGTCTTCGTCACCAGCCTGGTCGTCTGGCTGATCCTGAAAGCCACCATCGGTATCCGGGTCGACGAAGAAGAAGAAATGGCCGGCCTGGATACATCCGAACTCGGCATGGAGGCGTATCCGGAGTTCGGGCGCGGCTCGCAGATGAGCTGAAGCTGATTTGACCGGCGCCGCCCGGAATGGCGGCGCCGGTCATCGGACGTGTTCCGTTTCGGCGCGCCACGCCGGAACGGACGCGAGCCGGGGGCCGGGCGAACTGCCATCCGCCCTGTCCCCGGTGAAATTCCCACCCCGGGAGAGAACCGCCCCGCCGCCCTGCGGGGCGGTTTTTTTATGCCGGCCGCGAATATCGCGCATGTTTGTTCCTGAAATGTTCGTTTCGGAGCCGGAATCAACCGAATCACGCTACCCCTTGTAGACCAGTATCTTAGCTGTCCATGATGATGTAGAATCTGAGAGACGTGCTGGAACGTCCTGACGTTTTCCGGCGACAGGGTTTTTATGATTTGTTCTCATCCGGGGTTTGGATGGGCATGTTCGGGGGAACATTAAGGCGATGGCAGAACGCTTGGCGATACCGGATCGGGGAAGGCGGAAGGCGCGGACATGCCGCTGAACGCGCGCCTCGATACCGTGGGCGATTACCCGTTCGACCGGCTGCGCGCCCTGCTGGGCGACGTTTCCCCGCCGTCCGGCATCACGCCGATCCCGCTGTCGCTGGGTGAGCCGCAGCATGCACCGCCCGCTTTCCTGGCGGAAACGGTGGCGCGGGAAGCCGCCGGATGGTCGAAATATCCGCCGATGAAGGGAACCGAGGCCGCCCGCGCCGCCATCGCCGGCTGGTTGACCCGCCGCTACGGCCTGCCGGCCGGTATGATCGACGGCGAGACCATGATCGTCCCGGTGTCCGGCACGCGCGAAGCGTTGTTCATGATCGCGCTGGCCGCCGTGCCGGAAACCAAGAACGGGCGGAAACCGGTCGTCCTGATGCCCAACCCGTTTTACCAGGTTTATCTGGGCGCCGCCGTGATGGCGGGCGCCGAACCGGTGCTGGTGCCGGCCGGCAAAGATAACGGCTTCCTGCCGGATTTTTCGGCTCTGCCGGAAGAAACCCTGAGCCGCACCGCCCTTGCCTATTACTGTTCACCCGCCAACCCGCAGGGCGCCATCGCGTCGATGGAGACCATGAAATCGCTGATCGGCCTCGCCCGCGAGCACGATTTCCTTCTGGTGTCGGACGAGTGCTACAGCGAACTGTATTACGGTGCGCCGCCGACCGGCGCGGCCGAGGCCTGCGCCGAACTGGGCGGGTCGCTGCAGAACGTCGCCATCATGAATTCGTTGTCGAAACGCTCCAGCGCGCCCGGCCTGCGGTCCGGGTTCGTCGCCGGCGATCCGGATCTGATCCGCCGCTTCGCCCGGCTGCGGGATTACGGCGGGGCGCCGCCGCCGCTGCCGCTGCTGGCCGCCGCGTCGGCCCTGTGGTCGGATGAAGACCATGTCGCCGCCAACCGCGCCGTGTATGCGGAAAAATTCGAGGTCGCGGCGGAAATTCTGGACGGACAGTTCGGGTACTACACGCCGGACGGCGGTTTTTACCTCTGGCTCGACGTCGGAGACGGCGAAGCGGCCGCTTTGCGCCTGTGGCGGGATGCAGGCGTTCGGGTGATACCCGGCGAGTACCTGGCGCGAGAAGCGGACGGCTATCACCCGGGGGCCGGATATATCCGCCTGGCTCTCGTCCACGACAAAGACACCACGGCCGAGGCGCTTACCCGCCTGGCAAACGTTTTGTAGAGACGGAGAACCGATCATGGCTACCAGAACCCGAAATGCCGGCCGCACCGCCTTTCTGTCCCCGGAGACTGTCGCGTTTCTGAAACGCCGGGCACGGGAACTGGCCGGGATCGTTCTTTTTCTCTGCGGCGCGGCGCTGACCGCGGCGGTCATCGGCTACGATTCCACCGACCCCTCGTGGAACCATGCCGTAGCGCGTGACGCCAGCAATCCGCTGGGGCTGTCCGGCGCCTGGTTCGCCGACATCCTGATGCAGAGCATCGGGGCGGCGGCGATTCTGCCTGGATTGGTCCTGATGGCGTGGGGCTGGCGAGTCGGACGTCATCGCGACATGGGACGGGTATGGTTGCGGATCACCGCCCTGCCGGTCGCCCTTCTGCTGGCGGCGATCGTTCTTGCATCCCTCGGCGCGCCGGATGTCTGGCCGGTCAAAATCGGCCTGGGCGGTGTAACCGGCAGCGTGCTGCTGGAGGACATCGCCACGCTGGCGACGCTCGTCGGCGTCCCGTTGTGGCCGATTGCGATCGCTGTGGGTCTTCTGGCCCTTGGCGCGCTGGCGGCGGCGCTGGGGATTTCCCGACAGGAATGGACGGAAGGTTTCAGCAACGCGGTTCAGGCAGGCGGCATAACGGCCCGCGCCGGCCTTGTGGGCAGTAAATGGTCCGGCCGCATGGCCCAGAAATTCGGCGGCGCCTCCTGGACGTTTTTCCGCAAGATCCGAATGCCATCCTTCGGCGGCAGCGACGAATCCGTCGACGACATTTCGGAAGACGCCGGAGAAGATCTGGGCGACGGCCGTCGCGAACCGACCCTCGGCCGCAAGAGCAGGAAAGCGGACCGCGAAGAAGCCGAAGAGCAGCCGGCACGGAAAAAGAAAATCGTCGCCGCCCGGCGCAAGAAACCGGCCGCCGGCAAACGCGCCGCCGAAGCGGATCAGAGAAGTCTCGATCTCGGCACCGGCGAATACAGCCTGCCGCCGCTCGATGCGCTGGACGAGCCGCCCGAGGACGCCGGCCAGAACAAACAGGACGAAGAGGCCCTTGCCGAAAACGCCCGGCTGCTGGAATCGGTGCTGGAAGATTTCGGCGTCCGTGGACGCATCGTGAAGGTACGCCCCGGGCCGGTCGTCACGCTTTACGAGCTGGAACCCGCGCCGGGCACGAAATCGTCCCGCGTGATCAGCCTGGCGGACGATATCGCCCGGTCGATGAGCGCGGTGTCTGTACGCGTCGCGGTGGTGCCGGGCAAGAACGTCATCGGCATCGAACTGCCGAACGCCGAGCGCGAACTGGTGGCGCTGCGCGAGCTGGTCGCGGCCAAGGATTACGAAAAACATGCCGGCGCGCTGACGCTGGTCCTCGGCAAGGACATCGGCGGGGCACCCAGCATGGTCGATCTCGCCCGCATGCCGCATCTTCTCATAGCGGGCACCACCGGGTCCGGCAAGTCGGTGGCGGTCAACACGATGATCATGTCGCTGCTGTACCGGCTGACGCCCGACCAGTGCAAATTCATCATGATCGATCCCAAGATGCTGGAACTGTCGGTCTATGACGACATCCCGCATCTGCTGTCGCCGGTGGTTACCGACCCCGCCAAGGCGGTGGTCGCGCTGCGCTGGGCGGTGCGGGAGATGGAAGACCGATATCGTGCGATGTCCAATCTCGGCGTCCGCAACATCAACGGCTACAACCAGCGCATCGCCGACGCCCTGAAAAAGGGCGAGACCCTGATGCGCACGGTGCAGACCGGCTTCGACCCCGAATCGGGCGAGCCGATCTACGAAGAGCAGGAATACGACATGAACCCGCTGCCCTACATCGTCGTCATCGTCGACGAGATGGCGGATCTGATGCTGGTCGCGGGCAAGGAAGTGGAGGCCGCCGTCCAGCGCCTGGCACAGATGGCGCGCGCCGCCGGCATCCACCTGATCATGGCGACCCAGCGCCCGTCGGTCGATGTCATCACCGGCACGATCAAGGCCAACTTTCCGACGCGCATCTCCTTCCAGGTCACATCGAAGATCGACAGCCGCACCATCCTGGGTGAAGGCGGCGCCGAACAGCTGCTCGGTCAGGGCGACATGCTGTACATGGCGGGCGGCGGACGCATCGGTCGCGTGCACGGCCCGTTCGTATCAGACGAAGCGGTCGAACGCGTCGTCACCTTCCTCCGCGAACAGGCGGCGCCCGAGTACATCGACGAGGTGACGGAGGGCGAACACGAAAGCCCGTTCATCCCGTCGGGCGACGACGGCGGGTCCGGCGGCGGCGGCGGCAACGGCGACGACGAAATGTACGACCGCGCCGTTGCCGTGGTGTGCCGCGAACGCAAGGCATCCACCAGCTTCGTCCAGCGACACCTGCAGATCGGCTACAACCGGGCCGCCCGCATCATCGAACGCATGGAAGCGGAAGGCGTGATCAGCAAGGCCAATCATGCCGGCAAACGCGAAGTGCTGGCCCGCGATATCGACAACCGGGAAGCATAGCCGCCTTACATTCGCCGCAATGCGGCCTTATATAGGCCTTATGAACAGAATTCTGACCATACTTGCGGTCGTTGCCGCGTTTGCTGCGGCAGGTGTCCCGGCCCGTGCGGAGTACCGGATCACGGGGCAGGACCGGGCGGATATCGCACGCGTGGAGGCCTATTTGAACGGCGTCGAATCGCTACGCAGCAAGTTCGTGCAGCTGTCGTCGGGCGGCCGCTTCGCGGGAGGCAACATTTACATCGAACGCCCCAAGAAATTGCGTCTCGAATACACCAGGCCGTCGAATATCCAGGTCTACGCCAACGGGTTCTGGCTGGCGCATCTGGACACGGAACTAGAAGCTGTCTGGCACGTGCCGCTGAAAACGACACCGGCCAGCTTTCTGATCCGCGACCGGATCAAGCTGAGCGGCGATGTCACGGTCCGGCGGGTGATTCGTAACGCCAAAACGCTGTCCGTCGAAATCGTTCAAACAGACGAACCGGAAGCCGGCAAATTCGTCATGACCTTTGCGGATAATCCGCTGGCCCTGCGAAAATGGATGGTCACCGACGCCCAGGGCGTTTCCACATCCGTCACGCTGGTCGCGCCGGAATACAACGTCGCAATTCCGGGCGGCGTGTTTGTCTTCGACGAAACGAAATTCGAGCGTGAGCTTCAGTAAATTGCGTCGACGCAGACCGGCGCATTGCCGTTAAAGCAACTGTATGATAGCCATGCCGCATGGTTGAAAACAGCCCGAAGCCGCTTGTCGGTATTCCCGCAAGCCAGATTTACCTGCCCGCACATTCGCTGGCCCAGCACGGCGTGGGCGAACGCTATATCCGGGGAGTATCCGACGGCGCCGGTGCGGTGCCGATGGTGATCCCGGCGCTTGCCGACGACTATGATTTTGCCGACCTGGCATCGCGCCTCGACGGTCTGATGCTGACCGGCGGTCGCGCGAACGTGGAGCCGCATCACTACGACGGACCGCCGTTTCCGGACGACGAAGTCCGCGATCCGCCGCGCGACAACACGGTATTGCCGCTGATCCGCGAATGCGTGAAACAGAACGTTCCGGTTTTCGGCTCTTGCCGCGGCATTCAGGAAATCAACGTCGCGATGGGAGGCACTCTTCATTACCGCGTGCACGAGGTCGACGGTTTCAACGATCACCGCATGCCGCGCGAAGGCGACATGGAACACAAATTCAGCGAACGGCATTTGGTGGTGACGGCCGAAAACGGCATGTTCCACAATATTTGCGGCGGTCGCGAGATCATGGTGAATTCGCTGCACGCACAGGCGGTGGACGTAGTGGCGCCCGGCTTCGAGGTCGAGTGCGTATCGGCGCCGGACGGCGTGATCGAGGGCATCCGGTATACCGAGACGGATGCATTCTGCGTCGGCGTCCAGTGGCATGCGGAATGGCGGTTCGAAGACAACGCGTTGTCGAATGGACTTTGGCGTGCCTTCGGCAACGCCTGCCGCGACCGCGCGGCGGCGCGATCCGGCCGGAAGATCGCGGCGGAATAAGCCCGGCCCCGTCATGCGGATCGTTTCCTGGAACATAAACTCCGTGCGCCTGCGGCTGGACGCCCTGAAACGCGTCGCCGACGAATTGCAGCCGGACTTTCTGTGTTTGCAGGAAATCAAGGCGCAGGATTCCGATTTCCCCGCCGACGCGATCGCCGAGATCGGATTTCCGCACCAGCATGTGCGCGGCATGAAGGGCTATAACGGCGTTGCGATCCTGGCGCGGACACCGCTTTCAGACGGCGGCAGCCGCGACTGGTGCGCGCGCGAAGACTGCCGCCATGTCGCCGCCGATATCGGCAGCAAGGTGGAGCTGCACAATTTCTACGTACCCGCCGGCGGCGACGAGCCCGACCCGAAGATCAACGAAAAATTCGCCCACAAACTGGATTTCCTGAAAGAAGCCGCAGCCTGGTCGAAAGACCTGTCGCCCCGGGGCAAGCGCATTCTGGTCGGCGACCTGAACATCGCGCCGCATGAAAACGACGTCTGGTCGCACAAACAATTGCTGAAAGTGGTCAGCCATACGCCTGTGGAGGTCGAGGGCCTCGCCGCCTGGCAGGCAGGGCATGGCTGGGTCGATGCCGTCCGTGCCGTTATCCCGGAAGACGAGAAAATCTATTCCTGGTGGAGTTACCGCAACCGCGCATGGCCAGGCAGCGACCGGGGCCGTCGGCTGGATCACATCTGGGTCAGCCCGGCGCTGACGCATAAAGTGACGGATGCCGGTGTGTTCCGCGACGCACGCGGCTGGGAAAAACCGTCGGATCACGCCCCTGTCTGGGCCGACATCGACATCCGGGAATGATTGCCGCGGCGCCCGGACGGCGCTAAATCAGAGGCTCTTCTCATCCGGAGTTCATCGTGACAGCACCTGCCATCGCCGACACACGCACCACTATCGACCCGGTCTGTGGCATGTCGGTGGATATGGATGCCGGCAAACCGCAGCACGACCACGACGGCGAGACCTATCATTTCTGCGGACAGCGCTGCTGCGACCGTTTCGCCGCCGATCCGCAACATTTTCTGTCGGGCGCCCATCTCGAGGCCGCCAACAACGCGCCGGCAGGAACCATGTTCACCTGTCCGATGGACCCCGAGATCGTCCAGGAAGGCCCCGGCAGCTGTCCGGTCTGCGGCATGGCGCTGGAACCGATGGGTTTGCCGCCGGCCGATGCCGGCCCCAATCCGGAACTGGTCGATTTTACGCGCCGATTCATCGTTGGCGTCGTCTTCACGCTCCCGGTTTTCCTCGTCGCCATGGGCCCGATGGCCGGGTTGCCGGTCAAGGACTGGCTGGGTGTCCGCATTGCCGCCTGGACCGAACTGATCCTGGCAACGCCGGTCGTGCTTTGGTGCGGCTGGCCGTTTCTGGTGCGCGGCGTGCGGTCGGTCGCGACCTGGAACCTGAACATGTTCACCCTGATCGCGCTGGGGGTCAGCGCGGCCTATCTGTTCAGCCTCGTCGCAACCCTGTCACCCGATGTTTTTCCGAAGGGATTCCGCCAGCCTGACGGTTCGGTCGGGGTGTATTTCGAAGCCGCCGCGGTGATCGTCGTTCTGGTCCTGCTCGGCCAGATGCTGGAACTTCGCGCCCGCGAACAGACCGGCAGCGCGCTGCGCGCGCTTCTGGATCTGGCCGCCAAGACCGCCAGCAAGCTGAACTTGGACGGCACCGAGACGGAAATCGCGCTGGAAGACGTGCGGACCGGCGACCGGCTGCGCATCCGGCCCGGCGAAAAAATACCCGTCGACGGAATGGTTGTGGAAGGGGCGTCCGCGATCGACGAATCCATGATCACCGGGGAACCCGTCCCGGTAGAAAAAGGACCGGGCGACACGGTGACGGGCGCCACGCTGAACGGCACCGGGTCGCTGGTCATGGAGGCGACCCGTGTGGGCGAGGACACATTACTGGCGCGCATCGTCGGGCTCGTCGCCACCGCCCAGCGCAGCCGCGCCCCGGTCCAGAAAGTGGCCGACCGGGTGGCAGGTATCTTCGTGCCCGCGGTTGTCCTGGCTGCGATCGTCGCGTTTGCTGGTTGGTCCGCCTGGGGTCCGGAGCCTCGCCTCGCCTACGCCGTCGTCGTTGCAGTTTCCGTCCTGATCGTCGCCTGCCCGTGCGCGTTGGGCCTCGCCACGCCGATGTCGATCATGACCGCGACGGGCCGCGGCGCGCGCGCGGGCGTCCTTATAAGAGACGCGGAAGCGCTGGAAAGACTGGCCGGCGTCGACACCCTGGTGGTCGACAAGACCGGTACGCTGACTGAAGGCGCGCCGGCGCTGCTCGGCGTCGATGTGTTATCGGGCGAAACCGAAGCAGACATCGTCCGTCTCGCCGCCAGCGTCGAGCGCGGCTCCGAACATCCGCTCGCCGCCGCCATCATGACAGCGGCGGAAGACCGTTCGCTGGAATACGGCAATGTTTCCGGATTTGCATCGACAACCGGCAAGGGCGTGTCCGCCGCGGTCGATAGCCGGCATATCGTGCTGGGCAACCGGGCAATGATGGACGACGCGGGCATCGACGTTTCGGCGGCGGAGATGCGGTCCGACGTCTATCGCAAGAACGGCGAAACGGTCATGTTTTTGGGTATCGACGGGACCGCAGCCGCAATTTTGCGCCTGTCCGACCCGGTCAAGGCCACCGCGACGCCGGCGCTGGACCGTCTGCGGGGTGACGGCGTTCGCGTCGTCATGGCGACCGGGGACAATCACGTCACCGCCCGCGCGGTCGCAGCACAGCTGGGCATCGACGACGTCCGCGCCGGTCTGCTGCCGGAAGACAAGGCGGCGCTGATCGCGGAACTCCAGCAACAGGGGGCCTGCGTCGCCATGGCGGGCGACGGCATCAACGACGCCCCGGCACTGGCCGGGGCCGATGTCGGCATTGCCATGGGCACCGGTGCCGACGTCGCGCTGGAAAGCGCCGGCATCACGCTGGTCAAAGGCGACCTGCAGGGCATCGTCCGCGCCCGCGCGCTGGCCCGCGCGACCATGCGCAACATCCGCCAGAACCTGTTTTTCGCTTTTGTCTATAACGGCGCCGGCGTGCCGATCGCCGCCGGCGTGCTGTTCCCGGTATTCGGCATCCTGCTGTCGCCCATGATCGCCGCCGCCGCAATGAGCCTCTCGTCCGTCAGCGTGATCGGCAATGCGCTGCGGCTGCGAACCGCGAACCTGAAGTAAACCGGCCGGCCTAAACCGCCTGAAACCGCGCCTGGTCCATCAGGACGCTCTGCGCGATGACTTTGACGGATGTCGGATCGCCGACGCCGACCATCCGGACATGAGGAATAGGCGTGGACAGTTCTTCGATCCGGTCGATTTCCCACACCAGGCCTTCCGCCGCCCTGAATTTCAGGCCGGGAACGAGTTCGTCGATTTTCTTCATGACAATAGCCTCAAGTTACTACTGCCTACCCCGGGACGGAGAATAAGGTGCGTTTCTGAAAGAGAAATTAACGTGGCGATGCCGACCGGCTGCCCTGCGTTATTTTTCCACCCGGTTGATGAAATACCGGCCCGGTCGCACACCATCGGGCAGAGGCTGGGCCGCCCAGTTGGCGACCGTATATTCCTGGTCGCTGCAGACGATGCCGCCCGGCAGCATCAACGCATTTACCAGCGGCGCAATGGCGGCGATCAGGCGCGCGTTACTTTCCTTTTCGCCGGTGCCGATATCGCAATGCGCCAGCGCCGCCCTGCCGCCGAGACGGTCCGCCGCCGATGCCAGCGTGTCGGTGATGTCGCCAAGGATCATGTGATCGTCGTCGGGAATGCAATCCGGGTGCGCGGCCACCCGCCGGTCGAATACAAAAATTTCGCGGTCGGGAAACAGTTCGCGCAGATGATCGTAGGTGCGGCCATTGCCCAGGCCGAGTTCCAGCACCGGTCCCGGCAGATCGGCGATCAGATCCCTGGCCATATTGAGGCAGTCACGCTGGGCCGATACCCGTCGTATAAAGGAGTCCAGCCTGCTCATGGATCCGGGATCGTCCGCCGCGACCGAAAGCCGGGGTCAGCCGTTGCTGGCTTCGCGCAGCTTCACGGTAGTGGCTTCCAGCCGATGGGCGAGTTCGCGCATGATTTCGACCGCCATGTCGGGAAATTCGCTGATCATGCGAAAGAACAGGTCCTTGGTGATCGCCAGCGTGATCAGCTCGGTCTCCGCGCGGATCGTGGCGGTACGCGGCACGTCGATGAGGATAGCGATTTCGCCGACGAAATCGTTCTTGCCGACCTTGGCGACGGCCAGTTCGCCGTTGGGGGTATCGACCACGACATCGGCCTGACCGTCGAGAATGATATAGGCGGCATCGCCCGGGTCGCCCTGGTGAAACAATTCTCCGCCCGCGGGAAATGTCAGACGTTCGCTGGTAAACGCCAGCAGTTTCAGTTTCGACGGCTCGATCTTCGCAAACAGCGGCACGCTGCGCAGGGCCTCGACCTCTTCATTCAGGCTCACCGGTTTCTCCTCGCCGTCTTTGCACAAATCATATTCAGCACCAGCCGGTTTGTCATATCACGATGTATCATTCCGACTGCACCAGTTCATGTAGCGTCGAGCCTTCGGCGTTCAACTCGCTCCACGTTCCCTGCTCGATCACACGGCCGGATTTCATCACCAGGATTCTGTCGAAATCCTCCGCCATCGACGCACGGTGGACAGCCCAGACAAGCCCGCGGCCCGCCATTTCCTCGCGCAGCGCGGACAGCAGCGCCGACTGCGTCGCGCCGTCCAGGCTGCCGGTCGCCTCGTTCAGGATCAAGACATCGGGGCGTTTGAGAATTGCACGGGCGATACCGAGCTTCTGGCGTTGCGCGCCGGACAGCCGCCCGCCGCCGATGCCGACGTGGAAACTGAGCCCGACTTCCATCACCGCGGCCCGCAGATCGAGATCGTCGATCACCGCAGACATGATCTCGCCGACCCGTTCCGCTCCGCCCGCCTGTCCGTAGGCCAGCTTGCCGAAAAGAATGTTGTCCTGCAGCGTCGCGGCGGCGTTGAAAGCGTCCATGTCGAAGAATTCGACTGCGCCCAGGAATTCCTCCGGCAGGTTTTCGGCAAACGCCCTGCGCGCCACCAGAATCCGTTCCTGGAGCTCGTCGGTGATCACGCCCAGCCGATGACGCGCCGGCGACACCTTGAACGGCAAGGACAGAAGCATGGTCCGTTCTTCCGGTCGCAGCGTGTCGATACCGTCGCGGTTTATACGGGTCAGAACGGACTGGAACTCCGGCAGGTCGTCCGAAGAAATAAAGCTGAACTGTTCGAAGAACGGATGCCCGGCGGGCAGGTCGGCGAACAGTTCCGTCATGGTCGACGCGATCTGCTGTCCGGCGTCGAGCAGCGGGTCGATCAGACCCTGATCGTCCAGAACCGAGATCACGTATTCGTTCTCCGCCAGACGGTCCATATCGAAGGTGGGGCCGACCGGGGTGCCGAACAGCAGGTTTTCTCCGAGCGTCGCGTTCTCGTTGTATTTTTCCGGATCGAACCCTTCGACGAGCGCGGCGATGGCGGGGTCGGTCAGACGATTGTGAAACTCGGAACGGGCTTGAAGAAACTTTTCCGAAAGTTCGGACTGTGTGGCGGGATCGATCGTTCCCCGCAGACCAAGCGTGTAAATGTCGTCATCGAGCCGGACCATTTTCAGAACGCTGAAAATACGCTGCAGCAGCGCATCGTCATCGGCGGCGCCGGCCGCCTCGTAATCGATCCAGTTCGCATTCAGATCGTCGGTGGAGTTGCCGGAAGCTTTCGCCTCGGACAGATAATGATCGTATTCGCGGCGGGTGTCCTCGTTGTATTCCGCGTCCCGCAGGGGTTGGTGCTGGACGCCGTAGAGCAGGTTGTCGCGTACAGTGGTGGAAAACAAATACGCTGTCGACCCGACATAGGCGATGCGGCGGCCGGTCACGGCTTCCGGCAGATCCGCAATCTTGCGAGATCCGATCTGCAAATTCCCGCTGGTGGGCGCCAGCAGACCGGCCAGCAACTGGGTGGTTTCCTCCTTGCCGGAACCGCCGCCGCCGACAAGCGCGACATGATCGGCGGCATCGAACGTGAAGGACGCGCCATCCACGTGAACCGCACCGGAATCGTCCCCCAGCGAAAGGCCGGACGCCGCAATCTCACCGCTCAGCGGATCGATCGCGTCCGGTTCGTCGAGCTGCCGGCCTTCCTCCATCATGCCGACGGGCTGGAACTGTTCCCTCACCTGTTCGTACTTGATCTTCGCATCCGCCTGGCGCTGGTAGAAGTTCAACAGTTCCTTCCATGGCGCGGCGAGATCCTTGTGCGCCGCAATCGCCGCCATCAGGGTGCCGATTTCCAGATCGCCCTGGATCACAAGCCAGCCGCCGATCGCATAGAAGCAGAACGGGCCCAGCTGATTGATCGAGTTGTTGAGAAATTTGATGATGAATTTCCAGATGTAGATCTGGAGGCGCACGTCGTAGATG
>Ga0181572_10000718_pt1 | contig 23883 bp, 23 predicted proteins | sample 101ome_26_FD_133004 | JGI IMG/M metagenome (GOLD analysis project Ga0181572, IMG submission 133004) | Coastal salt marsh microbial communities from the Groves Creek Marsh, Skidaway Island, Georgia - 101408AT metaG (megahit assembly) | ecosystem: Environmental > Aquatic > Marine > Intertidal... | reverse complement strand
CATTTGGCTTATTCAAAAAGTAGGAAAAATTTCTGCCCTGTTTCTAGCGAAATTGTCCAAATTAGTTCTGATGAGCTTATCAATTTAAAGTTGTCTACATATATAAACGACTCATTAACGCAAAAAGGTAATATTAGCGACATGTTTTTTAATCCATACAAATCTTTGAGCTTCATATCACATATCACTCATTTGTCCAAAGGAGATCTCATACTAACTGGTACTCCTTCTGGGGTGGAAAATAACATTATTCATGTTGGCGATGAGGTTAGACATGATATTGAGAATATTGGAAAAGTTAGTTTTGTAGTGCGATAATGAATAAAGTTTTTATTACTGACTATGTATCTGATCCTTGCATAGAGCATGAAATTTTAGGTAAAGAGCTTAGTAGTAAGCCATCAAAAGATATTGAGGTGTTATTAGTTTGGCATCAAAGAATTGATAAACATTATTTAGATCAATTTCCCAAGCTTAAGGGTGTAATAAGATATGGAGTGGGTTTTGATAATATTGATATACAGGAGATAGAATCTAGAGGTATTTTGTTTTGCAATACTCCGGATTACGGCACCGATGAAGTAAGTGATACTGCCTTAGCGATGATGCTTGGTTTCTTGCGAGGTATTTTTGCTTACGATATTTTTTCAAAAAATTATTTTGATTCTTGGCAAGAGAATACAATTCCAGACTTACGTAGATTGTCAGAATTAACGTTAGGAGTTTTAGGTGCAGGCAGGATTGGAACTGCATTAATGCGAAAAGCAAAGGCGTTAGGAATGAATATTATATTTTATGATCCATACAAAGATAGTGGCTATGAGAAGGCCATTGGTGTGAACAGATGTTACAACAGAGAAGAATTTCTTTCTAACTGTGATATTGTATCTATTCATACCCCTCTCACAAATGAAACTAAATTCATGGTCGATGAAAACTTTGTTAGCTCTATGAAGAAAGGGTCTATTTTGATTAATACCTCCAGAGGCGAGGTAATTCAGGACCTTGATGTATTATATAAAGCCCTAAAAGAAGGGCAATTATCTGCAGTGGGTTTGGACGTATTGCCGAGTGAGCCACCCAAAAAATGTAATTTAATTAATGCTTGGAGATGTGGTGATAAAAATCTAGCTCATAAAGTGATCATCAATCCACATACGTCCTATTATTCGCAAGATTCATATATTGAGATGCGAACTTTGGCTGCCAAGAATGCTTGGAGAATACTCAAGAATATTAAACCAATTAATATTATCACTAGTCAAAAATAGGATTTCTTATCAGTGTGATTAAAATATGGATAGCAAAAGACTAACAATTGGAATATTGGCCTGGAATAGGAATGAGCCTTTATACGAACTAGTTTCTTCACTTCTCTCTTCTAAACATTCAAATTTGTATAGTGTTATAGTCTGTGATGACTGTAGCATCATACCCGCAGATAAAATCCTTGAAGATTTTCTTGTTGATGATAAGTTTGATATTAAAGTAATCCGAAATAAATCTAATATAGGTTATGCAAAAAATTACAGAAAAATTTTCTTTGAAGCCGAAACTGATTATTTAATGATAATGTCTCATGATGATCTGGTTATAACTGAGAATATTCCTTTTTTTTTAGAAAAAATTGAATTATCAAATGCAGCATTTTATTCGCCTATATTTTTGAGAAAAGGAAAAAAGTATAGAGGTAAGAGTGCGAATAAAGATATCAAGCCTAAAGATTTTTTTCTAGCATCATCACATGCGCCAGGATTAATATATGACGTTAAAGTATGTTCAAGCTTTTTTTCCTTAATTCAAGATGTCTTTCATAACGAACATCCATTAAGATTCTACCCGCAGGTTTCATTAGTTGCCTCACTAATCTTAAATGGCGTTCAATGTAAATGGCTATCAAGACCTTCAGCAAAAGAAAATAAACCAGCTCCAACTGGACTAAAGACTAGTGAGAATGAAACATATTCATCTCTTTGCCCCAGGTGGCAACAATGGAATGCTTTTGAGCTGCTTCTATCGAATATTTCAAGCAAATTAACCACGCAAAACCATAACCTTACCCAGGAAATGAAAGCTTCGATTGGCTTATTGTCATTTCGGTTTTTTATTCATGGAATTAGAAAAGATCTTCCTGATTCAGCTAAATATTTTGTAAGAGGTGCTGGAGTTTTTATAATTAAGTACTATATCAAAAGTTTTATGAAGTACTTTTTTTTGCATAAGCATCTCTTTAAAAAAACTTCTCTTAAATTTAAAAATAAACCTTAGTTTCGATGTTAATTAATAAAAGAGGAGAAATGTTTAGGGAGTTTGTTGAGACGTCTTATGGCCTTGGTTCCAATCCGATGCTTGTTCAGGGCGCCGGAGGCAATACATCTTTTGGTTTGGATGAGTACTTTGACTATGTTGTCACATCTGAAGAGTCCGGTGCAGATAAGCCCAACCCTTTATGTTTTGAGGTAGCCCTAGCAAAGATTGGTCTGCCGATCTCATCAGAGATATGGATGATTGGCGATAATTATGAAAGCGACATTATTGGCGCAAGTTGTTTTAATATTAAAACAGTGTACAAAGGTAAAAAACAATCTTTTAGTAAAGGTAGGCCAGATATAGTTTTTGATAGTTTTCAGTCACTCGCTAAACTTTATCAAAGTTTACAAACATAACGTCAATGTTTTTTTGATACTGTATATTTTTTTAAATTCAAATGGTTAGAAGACAAGCACTTCTTTTATTTATTTATATAGTTTATTTAGTTCTCCTTGGGAATGATTGGATATATTCGGGAGAAATTTGGGCTGAGTCATCCACTGATTTTTATAGGAATTCTAAGTTAAACTTTTTTGATGCATTATTTATCCCACACTCTGGATACTTAGCATTTCCACAGAGAATAATTTCATTTTTTTTAGGAATTTTTGACTTTGATCCCGGCATAGTCGCACACGTTTATAATTGGTCCGGAATTCTTTTAGGCGCTTTATTGGTTTCAGTAATTAACTTGAATTATTTTCGATGTCTAATCAAATCAGACCATATAAGATGGTTGCTTTCATTATCCATATTGCTTCTAGCAGGTTTTAGCGAAAGACAATTCATAAACTTTACTTATTTAGGCGCTTTTTTCGTGTTAAGTTATGCGCTACTCGCCTTCTATTTGAAAAATCACAACATTTTTCCAAAGTTATCAATGTTTATTCCATTTATTATGGCCTCTAAACCAGCAGTTTTAGCGTTGATGCCAATATTATTTTTATCATTTTTTTTTGCTAAAAATATAAAATTTAAAACAACTCTCTTTATTGGTCTTATCTTCGGCTTTCTTCAATTTTTTGTTCTACTGAATTCATATTTAGAGGGTGTTTTTGTTCCAGTATCGAACTATACTATTTTGGAAAAACTGGTTAGTGCTATTCTTTATTGGTTATTCTATTTAGAGGGCTCAATATTTGGAAAAGTGGCGCAGCACTATGTTTTTTCGATTGATTATGCTAGGTTAATTTTCTACTCTTTCTTTTCGATAATCGTATTTAAGAATAAAAATCATATTTTTTTCTTGTTTTCAGAATCAAAGCATCTGCTTCTTTTATTATTCTTTAGTGCTTTAAGTTATTCTATTTTTAATTCCTTTGCTATTTCTGATTTTTGGAATCTTGAAATTTATAATAATTTCAGATCTATTGATGTAAACAGATACTCTTTATTCTTAATAGGAATTTTCTTCTTTGCTATTTCGTTAATATTCGACAAAGCAAGCAAAAAATATAAGATTAATTCTCATATATATTTTCTGTTATGGATTACATTCAGTGGTTGGATACTTTATTTCGTCTATAAAGATATCTCAAATAATGGTAATGGTAAATTTCCTTACACAAATGTTTCATATTGGCAAAAGGCTAACGAGAGGGGGATAATAAATACAACTTGTATTCCAGTAAATCCTCTTGGATGGGTATATGGAGATGAATGCATTAATCTTGAACCTACAGTTTACCAACCCAACCCATACGTATTTGAAGATTTGCAGAGTATTAAATGGATAAAAGACAACAATAGTTTTCATATTGACAATTTAATAACAGGTTTTGGTATTGTTATTAGTAATAAAGAAAGAAAAGATATTGAAATTCATGCGTATATACGATTTGAAAAAAATGAAGAACTAAAGTTATCCCAATCTATCAAGAAAGAAGACCCTAACCCTGCTCTAATTTATTTTTGGCTTCCGATTCCAGTTAAATATAAATCAATTATTGATATCGAAGTTGGTTTGCCTAAAGGTATTGATGTTGCAATCTTTTCTAAAGATGGGAATCAATCCTCTTTTGTAATTAATGCTATCAAATATGACTAGTTCCTTAAAATATTAGAAAATCTAAATTAAATTTCAGAAGTAGATAGTTTTTTGTTAAAGCAAAACGCTATTAGTTATTTACTAGCGACTATAATGTAATTTGTCTATCATTAATTTCACAAAGACCTAAAGTATTATCAAGGAGTTTTTATGTTTACCGATTCATCTATTCTTGTAACTGGAGGGACGGGATCTTTTGGTCATTCCTTTATTCCGATGACATTAGAGAAATATAATCCAAAAAAGATTGTTATTTTTTCTAGAGATGAAATGAAACAGTGGGAAATGGCAAAGTTATTTAAAGATGATTCTAGAGTGCGTTTTATAATTGGAGATGTTAGAGATAAAGATAGACTTTACAGGGCATTAGATGGAATTGATTTTGTTGTGCATGCCGCAGCAACAAAAATAGTTCCTACTGCAGAGTATGATCCATTTGAGTGTGTAAAAACAAATGTCCTCGGAGCAATGAATCTTATTGATACTTGTATTGATAGAAATGTCAAAAAAATAGTGGCACTCTCAACAGATAAGGCAAGCAGTCCAGCAAATTTATATGGTGCAACAAAATTAACTTCCGATAGATTATTTGTTTCTGGGAACGCATACTCAGGGGCTCACAAGACGAGATTCTCTGTTGTTAGGTATGGAAATGTAATGGGTTCTCGCGGTTCTGTCATCCCTTTTTTTATGTCTATTGCCAAGGGTGAATCTTTTCCAATTACCGATAAGCGTATGACTAGATTTATGATTTCTCTTGATGAGGCAGTTAGACTCATATGGCATGCTTTTGAGGATATGATAGGTGGTGAAATTTACGTTAAGAAGATTCCTTCCATGAAAATAACTGATTTAGCTCTAGCTATTAATGAAGATGCTAAATTCGAAGAGGTAGGCATCAGACCGGGTGAGAAACTGCATGAACAAATGATAGGAGTTGAAGATGCCCTTTATACCTATGAATATCCTGACTACTTTAAAATTTTGCCATCTATTCATAAATGGAGTAATGACCCTAAAAGGATTGGCAAGGGTGTAAAAGTCAGCACTGATTTTTTGTATTGCTCAAATAATAATGATAAATGGATGGAGATTTCAGAACTAAGGGGCTGGATAAATAAAAATTCTAATCAAATTGGCAAAATATAGATATGCTACCTTATGCCAGACAGGATATAACCCAAGAAGATATAGATTCTGTAGTAAAAGTTCTAAAATCAGACTTCTTAACTCAAGGTCCACAAGTTCCTGAGTTTGAAAAAGTAATTTCTAAATTTTGCAATACTAAATATGCTATAGCTGTTAATTCAGCTACCTCTGCTTTACATATTGCTTGTTTATCTCTATCTCTTGGTCCTGGAGACTGGATTTGGACTAGTGCAATAAGTTTTCTAGCTTCAGCTAACTGCGGTCTATATTGCGGCGCAAAAGTTGACTTTATCGATATTGATCCTTTAACGTATAACATTAGTCCGAGGGCACTTGAAGAAAAACTCATTGAAGCGAAAAAAAAAGGCAGGTTACCAAAAATTGTGATCCCGGTTCATCTTTGTGGTCAATCTTGTGATATGAAGGCCATTCATAAGCTCTCAGTAGAGTTTGGCTTTAGAATCATTGAAGATGCATCTCATGCAATTGGCGGAAGGTATTTAAAAGAACCAATCGGTAACTGTAAATATAGCGATATAACAGTGTTTAGCTTTCATCCAGTAAAAATAATAACCACTGGTGAGGGCGGTATGGCGATGACTAATAACGTCGAACTTGCAGATCGTATGCTACTTTTAAGAAGTCATGGGTCAACCCGAGACCCAAAGCAAATGATAGGAAATTTCGAGGGCGAATGGTATTATCAACAAATAGAACTTGGATATAATTATCGAATGACTGATATTCATGCAGCACTAGGAATTAGTCAGTTTAGCAGAATTGAAAACAATATTTCTCGGCGACATGAAATTGCCAAAAGATACAATTTGCTTCTTTCTGATCTACCTCTAAAACTCCCTTATCAAAGTCCTGATGGATATTCAGCATTCCATCTTTATGTTATTCGTTTAGATGATCAAAATCTACATAAACATTTTTTTACAAGCATGAGAAAAAAAGGAGTAAATGTTAATTTGCATTATATCCCTTTATATAGACAACCCTATTATCAGTGTGATAGATTAATTTTCAGTGATTTCCCTGAATCTGAGTCATATTATTCAGAGGCAATTTCCATACCCTTGTTTAATGCAATGTCAAATCAAGATCAGGATTTCGTAGTTCAATCTATTAAGGACTCATTGTGAATGTTGCAATTATTCCAGCCAGAGGCGGGAGTAAAAGAATACCGAAGAAAAATATAAAATCTTTTCTTGGTAAACCTATTATTGCCTATTCAATTGAAAATGCTATTTCTAGTGGTCTTTTTGAAAAAGTTATTGTTTCTACTGATGATAAAGAAATTGCAGATGCCGCAATAAAATATGGCGCCGAAGTTCCATTTATTCGTCCAGAAAAAATATCAGATGACTATACAGGTACACATGAAGTTGTAGGTCATGCAGTAAGATGGCTAGAAGATAACGACTTTAAAATTGATTATGTATGTTGTATATACGCTACTGCGCCACTTATTCAGATAGGATATTTGATTAGAGGTTTTGATTTAATAAAAACAGGCAAATGGGAGTCAGTTATTGCCGCAACTAATTTTTCCTACCCTGTATTTAGATCTTTCGAAAAAATGCCGAATGGCGGATTAAGAATGATTTTTCCCGAGCACTACTCATCTAGATCGCAAGATTTACCAGTTATATATCATGACGCAGGGCAGTTTTATTGGGCAAAATCTAAATTTTGGAAAAAAAAATCAAATGGTTTTTCAATAGATAATACTATTATTGAAATCCCGACTCATATAGTCCAAGATATAGATTCTATGGATGATTGGATCAGGGCTGAGAATATTTATAAAATCTACAATATGCCTGAAAAACCTGTTAATTATGGTTAACTTTAAATAGACTAACTCTTAAAGTTTCATTCCTCTTTTTTTTCAAGTTTGGAAATTTCTTGTGCTAGGAGGGTTGCACCATTTTTAGACATTTTCTTTAGTGAATTTTTTGAGTATTTTTTTGCCAAGGTTTCTGATTTCATTAGAATTGATAACTCATTTGTAATTTCTTGATAATCTTTAGCAATGGATGCAATATTCTCTTTTTCTAAAACTTTAAATTCATCTAGGTCTCTAGTTCCATATGGAGAAAAAACAACACAAGGTATACCATATTGTATGATTTCAAAAAAAGACACTCCAAATACTGTTATAGCGTAGTTGCAACTGACTATCAGATCATCTAAATTTTCTGGAGAGTCATGGGTTATCCATTTTAATTTTGGGTTTTTGGGTAAACTTGGTTCTTCAGAAAAAGGCCCCTTAACCCAGTTTAATTCAATATTTGTCTCTGACAAGTTATCAATTTCCTTAGGTAGGGATTTTCCTAAATTTGCTACATCACTTCCACCAGTAAGAATTAAAACTTTTTTACCAGGGCGCCATTTTACTAATTGGTTCCTTTTTTGAATAAGTAAGGTATCCCACCCAGATCTTATAATACTTGGACAATTCCTATAAGGACTTATATCAAAATGGAAAGATGGAATCCAGATTAAATCTAACAACTCACAGTGTTCAATGAAATTTCCTATACTTACTACAGGAATATCGTCTTTTTTTGCAAGCAAGAGAAGTCTTTTAAAATTCTTATCTAAAAAAAAGCAACTTTTATGTAGGTCGAAAACAAGGATTGTCCTTTTTTCACTTTCAAGGTGCTTTCTAGTGATATCCAAAATATTGGAATCGAGAATATAGTTGTTTATTTTATAAGTCGATAGTTCTCTTGTTACACAATAGTCACCAAAAATTAGGAACTCTAGAGATAACCCATAATAAAATTTTAATTTATCAGCTAATGCTAGAAGTCTTGATAAGTGACCTATTCCAATCTCGCGATTGACACAACAAATCAAAAGGATTTTAGTTTTAATCAAACTTTGCGACCTACAAAAAAGTCTTTCTGACTGACTTTAAAGGCCTTAATCCGTCACTAGGATCTGCTCGCCAAAATCTTTCTTGCATTTCTATTTTTGTTGGTTTCTTGATACCATCACCATCAGAAGATAATGCAATATTAGTCTCTTCAATAACTTTTTGTATCTTCTCTGGTAACCAGCAATGTCCTGCGTTAAATTCTTCCCCTTGTCCGTCAAGATCTAGATGAAACTCTATTGTTTTAGCTCCCCATTTATGAATACTTCTTGATATAACTGCAGGTTCAACAGTATGATCCGACCATCCAACATCAATGCCAGTTGCCTCATTAATTGTCCTAATTGCAGATAAATTGGCTTCTTTATAAGGTGTGGGATATGCAGAAGTACAATGTAGTAAAGTAAGATCATTGCAACCATTATTTTTGAGCAGATCCACTGCATGTTGGATTTCATCTAAAGTTGCCATTCCTGTTGATAGAACTATTGGCTTCATAGTCTTTGCGCATTCAACCAACAACTCATCCCAGAGAATTTCATATGAGGCAATCTTATAAAAATCAACAAAGTGGTATAGAATTTCAACAGCATCCAAATAAAAGGGAGTGCATGAAAATTTTATTGACCGCTTTTTACATTGTTCATTAAGAGCACCCAAAAACTCTTCAGGGAGTTCCCATTTTTTTCGTTCAGCAATATCACTTCTTTTTTTCAATATCTCTGGGGAAAAAAGTTGGTTAATTTTGAATAACTGAAATTTAACAGATGAGCAACCTATATCAGAAGCAGTATTAATAAATTCAATTGACCTATTTAGGTCTCTGGAATGATTGCTAGAGACTTCAGCAATAAAATTTACACTCATTTATGATCTCAATAATTAGTTATATTTTATAAAAGACAAATCCAATTTTGATTCAATTAATCTTTTTGAGGCAGGAACAGCAGCTAGATAGTCTATCAAAAAATTTTCTTTATCTACTATTCTAAAGTTTACATTTGCAGCTGCTTCTTCAGCAATAATAAGACCAGCACCAATATCCCACATTTTATTAGCTTTACCAATCACCAGAGAAAATCTACCATCAGCTAAATAGCATAAATTCAGTGCTGCGGAACCAGTTCTTAGGCACCCACGGGATAAATCGTTAACTTTACCAAAAATGTCAAACTCTTTATAACGCTCATCTGGATTATAAGCTTTTCCAGAAAATGCCATAGCTGTTAAGCCTTCATTAATTGCACAATCCCTAATTTTTAGTCTTTTTTGATTTAAAAAAGCACCAAGGTGTTTTTCAGCATAAAAAAGTTCAGATGAATTTGGATTATAAACTACACCTAATTTTGGTTTATCATTTACCCAGTATGAGATAGAAACACAATAATATGGAAACTGATGGATATAATTTACAGTTCCATCAAGTGCGTCAACAACCCATATTTCTTTAGAGTTCTGAAGACTTTGATCTCCTTCCTCAGAAATAATAGTGGAGTCCTTAAAGTTATCTTTAATTATTGAAATTGCAGTTTCTTCTGCAATCTTATCTACATTTGATACTACATCTCGCAATGATTCTTTACTTTTTACTTCCTTGACCATACCATAATGGTTTTCAAGCAGTTTGCCAGCGGCAACTGCAGCATTTATTGCAACCTGTATTTTTGTCATTTGCTAATTTCTCCTAATTTTTTCATTGAAATCTGCCAACTGCTTGAAATCAACCTGAACAAAGCCTCGTGTGATTTCAATCCAATAATAATTTCAAGAAAATCATTTGGATTGAGAGAATTTAATAGTATTTTTATATGAGCATCTTCATCTTTAGATTGGTCATAACTAAAGGCTGTCAAAATACCCAGAATTATATTTTTAGGTATAACTCCGGCACTAAGAGATAACTGAGAAGCGCCAATAAGCCTATCTCTTAAGCCAAGTTTTCTAAATGGTTCTCTAGCTACTCTAGAAATTGGGTCATGTAATAAGATATTAGAAAATCTATATAGTTCCTTATCACTATACCAATCCACAAAATCGTTATCTAGATTATAAAGTTTAACTATGGTTTGACTCATCTCCCTCATTGCTCCCTGAACAATAGTATAAATAGATTTTATTTGCATTCCTTCATGAAGAAAATCAAAACCCTTAAGCGATCCCAAGTATGCAGCAATGCAATGAGGAGTATTATGGATATATAGTTTTGCCATCCACTGTTTCTTCATCTCAGAGGCACTAACATAAGAAACATGACCACCAAGACTTGATGCGCCTTCTTCAATATATGTAACTCCCTCTTCGGTAACAACACTAAGGGGATCTATAAGTAAAATTTCGTTTGGGGCTGTATTAGAAGTAATTACATCTGGAATGCCAAAAAAAATATCCTTCTTTTTTGTAAGATTTCTTAGTTCCAGAGACAAACCAGAATCATTTTCGAACAAAATTACAGGGCACCTAGCTTTCGACAGAATAGGTGCCAAAAGTAAAACTTGTCTGGGACCAACTGCAGTAATTATAGCGTCATATGAATCAACATCCTCTTCACCTGGAGCAAAACAATCTTCAAATTTACAAACTATTTGCTCGTATCTTGATCCTTTAACCATATATGTAATAAATTCATTTCTGCCTTGAAACTTTTCACGTAGTTCTTTATTATTCTCAACAAAGGATAACTTATAGTCTTCTGATGGAAAAATCCAAGGGATATAACCTCTACCTATTGCACCTGCGCCGTATATTAAAATTTTCTTTTTCATAGTTTTCTTACTTTACAACTATAGAAATTGCTTCTTTTATCTTTACCATATTTTTTTTTGCTTGATCCTTTGTCTTTCCAGAGGCAATAATAAAACAAACTCTTTTTGTGCAATCAGTATATGGCAAGACTTCACTGCCTATCTTAGATCTGAAGAAAATGTACTCAAATCCTGGTTGTTTTTGTGCCTCATTTACTCCATTTATTTCTATTATCTTACCTGGATAAGGCCATAAACTTTCAGAGCAGGCAAATTTTTGCTTTTTATCTATTAGTAAATCATGATCAAACTCTTTCCCCACAGAGGTCAAGATTGCCGCCCTTAAGATATTCTTTCCTGTTGCCGCAGGCACGAGAACCTGACAATCAAATCCTCCAGATAATCTAACTGTCATCTCAATTACTTTGGGTCCATCAGATGTTTGAATCATGTCAAATTTTGCTGCTCCGATATCTATTTCCAATTCTCTGGAAATCTTTTCCGCCAATTTATACATCTCTTCCTGTTCCTCAAGTGATAAATCAGACGGATGACTAAGTCCAGTTTCAAGAGCAAATCCATTGCTTTTGTCAAACTCTCTATCTGTTATAAAACATCTATGGAATTTACCATTAACATCAAATAGCGTCTCTACGGTATGTTCGGTCCCCTCCCACAGAGATTCAATTAATGCTTTATTGGATCTTGAAACTTTAATAGCTTCAATTAAAGTATTTTTTATGTCATTAATATCATTCTTGTAAAAAATTTTAGTGCCCCTGCTACCAGAACTTGAGCTATTTTTCACAATTAGAGGAAAATCTATTCTTTTAATAATCTCTGGAAGTTGATCCATTTCATTGAGAGAAAAGATATGAAATTTGGGAACATCAAAACCAAGTTCTTCCATCTTTTGTCGAAATAACTCTTTGTGATTTACGAGGTGAGCAATGGATGATTTAACTGTCGGGAGATTCAAACTTTCAGCAACCTTTGCCATAGTTTCTGGTGCGTCAATTCCAGCCGCCAAAACCCCTTTAATTTCGACACCATTTTTCAATAAATCACTCGCATATTCTATATGGCTGTCAATGTCAAAAATATCTATAGGTTTAAAATACGTAGCCAAATTACTGCATATACAATTCTCATCACCATCAGTTAATATAATTTCGTATCCAAGTTTTTTAGCTTCTTCTAAGAGCGGTTTTTGCAGTATCCCTCCACCTATAATCCAAAAGAATTTACTATCTCTTTTCACTTGTCCTAACTCCCTAAAGTCTCAGAAATGTATTGAAGTTTACTAGATAATTTAACAATCCTGTCTCTTTCCTTATCCGCAATGAGAATACAATTATCTGGGGCGGGAATTATCTTCACAGGGTGATTCCAGTCAATCTTTTGTTTGCTAGTGGAACTAATCTTTTTTAGTACTTCGCCTTTAAAGTTTATTTTAATTATTTGATCTGAACCTCTAACACCAATTACAAGATGTTCATTAAAAGCGCAAACAGATCTAATAACCTTAATCCTTTTTTTAATTGAAGATAAGTCAATTACTCTTGTAAGATTCAACTCCGTGTCTAATTGGTAAATTATACATTTGTCAAAGTCAGCTGTGAAAATCTGATTATCGTCCCTTACAAAAACAGTCTTTATTAGAATTCGATTGTTTTGACTAATTTTTGCCATATTGACTTGCTTGATTTCCTTTCCAATGATATTGATTTTTACAATTCTTCTATTTAATGTATCGGCAATGACCAGAAATCCTGAATTTGTTATAGCCATATCTTGTGGATCATTCAACGACTCAGAAATTGATAAAGTATATTTGTGGCATAGATTATTTTTATTTTCGAAATAACTATATATATTTAGTGTGCAATCTTTTCCTGATTTTCTCTCAATAATTGCTATATATTTGTCTTCATGCCCTTGAAAATAAACTAAAGAAGAAGGTCTTTCAAACTTTTTATTACCGGCTTTAATAATTGAAATAAATTTTAGATCTTTACTAAACTTTTGAATAACACTGTTGCCTCTATCTGTAATTAATATGTTGTAACGAGAGTCTATAGCAAGACCAGAGGGTCTTTTCAAACTGCCAGCTTTAAATTGATCCTTTATAATTATTTTGCGGACTTTCTTTAGATTGCAGTCAATTACAGATATCCTATCATTGTTTTGGTCGCAAACATAGAGACTATTTTTTTGATAATAGCTTGAAACGGGGAGATCAAACTGATTTAATTTCTCTCCCTTGCTACCGATTTGATATACAAACTTTAAATTAAGATCAAAAAACTGTATGAGATAATTATTATTATCATTTATAGAAATAGACTCATCAGTAAAATTTACATCGGTGGGCATTCTTACTAGTCCTTTACCACCTCTTCCGAAATTTAAATATTTTTTATATCTAATATTATTATCAGACACCCTTATGTCAAACAATGCATGATTAGCTGTATCAATAAACAAAAATCTATTTTTATTTATTGCCATTGAATTTACATTTTCACAACCCTTAATATCTTTAAAACTAAAAACATTATCAACACTTAAATTTTCAATATTAATTTTGACTATAAGAGATAAATCATTAATGGATAGATATAAGTTTTTCCTTTCATGATCAAATTTAAGGGCACCGTAAGACTTACCAGGAAGTTTTATAGTCCCAAAAAAATCAAAATTAAAATCATAAATAAATATTTCCCTATCTATATTGCCTAGAATAAAAATTTTATTTTTAGATAGCTCTATAACTTGAGCTTCTTTGATTCCAAAGTCCTCAATTTTTTTTGAAATAAACCTTTCTTTATCTAAAAAAAAATATATTGCGCTGTTCGGATTTTCAGTTAAGCAAGCAATACATCGGTTTAGGATGCTTATTGATTTTGGTCTTCTGAATCCATCAATACTTATAGGCATAAATCTGATTTAAATTAATCCAATGAATAAGGGTAATGATTTATATTAAAAAGGTAATGATTTAAGTAGTGCTCTGAAAAATTTATTCCTTGTGACTTTGCTATATTATTCATCCTAAAGGGTGGGTCCATTCCAATATCTAATACAACAAAACCTACTTTGTTTAAAATGATATCGAACTTAATTAACCAATTTTGCAGGCCGATATTATTCACGAAATCTCTCAGTATTTGAATTACATGAAAGTCATTTATTTTTTTATGGTGCTCATGCGTAATATTTCCGCTTTTAAAGTCAATAATATTAAATCTGTCAAAATAAAGGTTAATTCTTAAAGAGACACCTGGAAACTCTTTCTGAAGAACATATTTACTCCTCAGATATCTATCACGCCCCCAAAAGATTTTTTTGGCTGGAATCTTGGAAGATTTAAATCGATATACATAGTTGGGATTTTTACTGAAGTCAGATTTTAAGTAAAAATAATCTTCTTTACTTAAACTAGATAAAGTTGAATATAGTAGCTCTTTAGAATCAATAAGCCATGTCATGGGTATAGGAATGTTTTTTTTCTGAAATAACTTATAAAAAGAAACCTTGTCCAAGCATGTTTCAATTACTGATTTATCTACATATGGAATAGAAAAATGTTTAGCAAATGAAGCTGCCGCTATATGAGCGAATTGAGCTGAGGCAGTAAATACTTTATCTTTTGAAGAAAACCCCTCCTTTTCACCAATCCTTATTAATTTATTAATGTCTTCATAACCAACATTGTAAAATTTCTGACAATGCAGACGCCCAGGAGCATTATTGTTTAAATCTGCACAAATGATATCAAAGTTCCAATCCTTTAGAACTTCTAGGTATGGAATTTGTGCTTTATTGCAACCTAAAAAAAGCAACTTCGGTCTATTCATAATCTCTTTTTCTCAGTTAATTTATTTAACTCATTATTCGATTTGGCAGAATAAACATCACACCCCCTATCAAACAAATCTCCCGCTCCTTTTCGATATATGATTAACGTCGGATTAATTTTTATACTTTTTGGACACCTTTTTCCATAGAATAAAAATTCTATAATAAATTCCACGAATTCAAGATGCAGGGCATTTTTTAATAATTTTTCAATTAATAAATCTCCTCCAAGATCTAGATGAATTTCAATCAATCTCAGTTTGTTGTTTTCATCACTCCGAAAACATGACATAAAAAAAGATCGAGAAATTTCAAGGATTGATACAACTTTTCTAGAAATTTTTACAGCTTGTGACATCCAATTGTGGTTGTCTACATGATGGGTTTTATAACCTACTGCACTGACAACATTTTTTTTTAGTGAATTGATTTCTTCTAATAGACAAATTGGACAATATTCCCCATTGTTAACAACGCCAATAAGCGTCAAATCTGCACCACTAAGATATTCCTCAATTATTGTATTTCCAGTCATAGAATTACTCATGGCATATTCTATTGAGGATTCAAGCTCTTTTTTTGAATTTGCTATAGAAATTCCACTTTTTCCATGCAGGCTTAGTGCTGGTTTTACTACCACAGGAAAAGCAATTTTCTTAAAGTCTTCTGGAATTTGTTTTTTTGGTATGAAGAAACTAGGTGTGGGAATTTGATGTTTACAACAAAATTCTCTCAGTTTATCTTTATAAACTATAGTTTGTGCTGATGTCACGGGCAAACCTGGAATATTAAAATATTCACTAATTGTAGAAGAAGTTATAACTGGTATTCCTGAACTTCGATTAATGACCCCAATGAAATTATACTTTTCTGCAAACAATTCTAGGGCTTTGATTATTTCAGTAGATTCATATGTGCTTACATATATTGCTTCCGTGGAATATGCAAACCCAGGAGCATGCTTATTTTTATCTACTGCAATGACGACTATACCAAGATTAACAGCCTTTTCTATTATAATTTTTTGGACTTTTCCTGCAGCAAGACATATCAGAGCATCTTTCATTTTTTTGTAATAACATTTGAAATTAAAATGTTAAAGTTTTCTTGATTAATTTTCAGATATTATTCATTATATTTCCATTGCTAATGGTTATTTTTTCTATAATTTATAATCAGACCTGATAGGTTTTTTTGACAAAGAAAGTTATGGTATATTAGAAAATTTTTTCCAGAAATTGAATAGTCTAGAATTTCAAAAAGAGTATGTTGCCAAGATAATTCTGAGCTTTAGCACAAGATATAAAAGAAGCTGGTATAAAAAAATAAAGATTCCCAATTTCATGATGAGTTTAGTTTTCAAAATCATGAGTTTTGTGTTTCTAAAAATATCTTTCAAATCAAATTTTGAGATTGATTCTTCAAAGCATAATTATTGGATAGATTCTTCAAATAGGAATGATTTGGCTAAGAATCTTGACTTTCTTTATAAGTTTTACACCTTAAAAAAAATTAACTTACCAAAATTACATAGTTTTTCAGTTTGTGAAAAAACTGGTATCGAGGTCTCAATTTTCGACATATATTTGTCAATGTTAGCTCTAAATCGAAATTCTCTTGAGCTTTTCAGTCTTATATATTTGATTAAGTCTTATTTCCAATATGTTCTTCTAAGGGATTCATTTGGTAATAATTCTAGAGTAGTGACATATATTACATACTCCATCCCTGGGTTGTTAATACTAAGATATTTAGATTCCCATTCTAAAATACGCATCACTTGTGTTCAACACGGATATAAAACAACCCTTGCTTCGCCTTTTATTCATTTGCCTCTTGAGGCTGGATGCGATGAAATTATCCTTTTTGATGAGGAGGCTCGTGGTTTTTATCAGTATGAGTTTGAAAGTAGAGAAATGCCTGTTCCAATTATGCGAGTTTCTGAGGTGAATATTAAAATCAAGACCAAGCAAATAAAATGTATCGAGAATGTAATATTTATTCCAACATTCTCGGAAAATTACGACCCTTATAATGAAATTATTGCTTTTTGTGAAACTGTTCTTGATTCCGGATGTATTCCATATATAAAGCCGCATCCAAGGATTTTTTCAGGTTTTTTTAGAAAACTATACACCTACTTTAAGTTGAGAGATTTTATAGGTTTCATTTTGAAAGATATTACTGAAATAGAGTCTAAGAACAGTTTGTATGTTAGTAATGGTTCCACTTTGCTCTACTACAAATATCTTGAAGGTTATAGGACAGCATGGTACAGTTCATACAATATGAAAAACACATATTTATTTGATCATGTTAACCTCGGAAATAATCAAAAGCTTTATGATTATCTAGAAAATGAGAAATGTGAACAATAGTTTGTTAAAGTCTAAGGTGTTTATTTATCAAATTAGGATTTATACTGGGAAATTTTATAAATTCTCTTTTGACTAGATTTGTGAGTCACATAATACTATCAAAATACATGTAGTATTATAAGTCCCAATTGTTTTAATTTTTTTTATCAAACCAATACAGTCCCGATGACTTATTTTTGTTCAGACTCTAAATTTTTACTTTTTATATATACAAACTTATAGTTAGTTTTGAAACTCATTATGAAATTCATAATCAATAAAACACTTGATGCGTTCTCTAAAACAAAATCTCTAATTTCCACTCACCTCATTCTTAAATTAAGATTTGGAAGCATTGGAGAAAAATCTATCTTATTTGGAGATTTTGTATCTCTTACAAGTCCAGAATGTATAAATATAGGAGCCAACACAAGGATTCTTAAAGGGGCAAGATTGGACTGTTTAAAATCATGGATGAAAGATAAATTTCATCCATCCGTAGTTATTGGAGATAATGTGAATATTGGGCATAATTTATTCATAAGCTGCGCATCTTCAATTGAGGTAGGAGACGGTGTATTGATATCCGATAATGTTGCAATTATTGACAATGATCATGTTAACCAAGAGGGAGTTTCATACTCACACTCTCCCATTTCTTCACAGAGTATTACAATTGAAAAAAATGTAGTAATTTATAGAAATTCATTAATTCTAAAAGGGTCATATATCGAAGAGGGCTCTGTAATTGGCGCAAATTCAATAATTAAAGGTAGAGTACATAAAAATTCAGTAGTGGTAGGATCCATGAGAGTTGTAAAGAAACTATATGGCAATTAATTTTTTTATATTACTTTCTCTTTTTGGAGTTGTTTTTCAGTTTAAGTTATTTCAAATTTATGGGTTTTTTATAACGACTTTTGATGTTGCATCTTTGTTCGCTGGATTGTATTACTTGGTTTTTTATAGACTCCATTATTCCAAAGTTTTGATTATATCCACAATGATTGCGTTGCTTGGTTTTTTGTCTATCTATGCCAATATTGACGATATAAAAGATCCATACTATGGACTTTTTTTCTCCATTAGGGTAGTAGAGTATTGTCTATGGTTTTACATAGGTCTAAAGTTTATACCCAGCAAGTTAAACTTATTTATATTTCTAATCTTTATTAAATCAGTTGTTTCTGTGTTTTATGGAATGTATATAGATCTGGGTAATTGGCTTTTTTTCAAATATGATCAAGATATAGTCGCATCTTTACTCTTAATATCAATCTTCTATTTCAAATCAAATAGATATGGCATCATGTTTATATCGTTCTTTTTATCTTTGACGACGCTAGTGAGATCTTCTATATTTGGCGCTTCATATTTTCTTTATCTATATTTAAAGAAAAATAGAGAAACATTAAGAAAATTTTTTATTCTTTTGTTACTTCCTCTAATAATCTATATATTGAGTTCTAACAAATATTTGGTTCAAAGAATTGAAACTGTTTTAGACTATAACAATATATTAGCAATTGAGCAGGCGTATATAGAAAGCAAAAAGTACACCTCTTACTTTGACTTTGTTCATGCAACTAGGAGTCGTTTTACAAGAACTGGGGATCTAAGTTTCCATTTAAGGTTGAGAAAGTGGATGTTCTTTATCTCTCAACTAGAGGAAAAACCTATGGCTATTTTTTATGGGTTTAGTCCAGGAATTTTTCAAGGTGCAGCAGATTCATCGTTTTTCAGAATCCTTATTGAGGGCGGGATTCTCATGTTTTATTTGTATTGGAGGCTTGCTAAGAAGTTAATCTTTTATAGTCCGAATGGGAAAGAGTATTTATTCATGTTGATATTTTTATCTTTGATGTTAGACTTTGTTTTTTCGTCTGTTATTGCGCCACTTGCATTATTTCTGATTGGAGCTAGTAAACGTTGAGCATATTCAACAAAAACACGATCTTTAAGTCTGATCTTCCTACTTCTATGATAAGTTCATTGGAGAAATTGCTAAAAACCAAAGCATCTAATTACAACATTATAGTGAATGGCAATGAGTGTAGCTTTTTTGGATTTAAAGTTAATGGAATCTTTCTTTCTTTTCCATTACTGGATACAGGCGTGATTGCAGATAAAAATCATGAGGTTCTTTACTCAAAATGCAAAAGATATAGAATCAAGACCTCGAACTTCTTCTTGAATGAAGGATTTGGCAGACAATCTGTGAAGTCATTCTTTCTCATAGACACAAGAGATACTTACAATATCTACCTTTCTAAGTTAAATTCCAAATACAGATCCCAACTTAAAAATATTAAAATTGTGTTTAAGTATTACATATATGAGCGCCCTACTAGAGAAGACCTAGATTTGTTCTACAAAGTCTACATCAAAAGGATGAGAAAAATAGCTGCAATCCCTATGCCGAAGAGTTTTTTTAATGAACTGGAGAACTCCCAAGGTGTTTTTTTTTCAAAAGTTATTGATCCACTAAATAATTGCCGGTCTGTCTCAATTTCGATAATGATAAAAGATACTTTACACATAATTTGGGCCGCTTCTGATAACAAAGATTCTTCAAATCTTTTTATGTATAGAGAGCTTGTAAATTTCTGTTGTGATCAAAAAGGTATTAATTATTTAAATATTGGAAGAGCCACAAATGATTCTTCACAATACAAGTTTAAAAAAAGAATTGGAGGGTTAGAGTTTCCCATAATAGAAAATAAAAATTATAAGCCTTTTCTGAATAGATCTAACCTACCAAAAAATATTGCAAGGCTTTATCAAATTTCACCATGTTTCTTGATTGAGCTACTCAGTAGAATCATATATAGAAGAGTTATACGATGAAAGATTGTATTTCTGTGTGTATGAGTACTTATAATGGAGAGAGGCATATTTTCAACCAGTTGAAATCGATAGTTGAACAAGACATACAACCAGATGAAATAATTATTGTTGATGACGCATCATCTGACAAAACTGTCCAAATTATTAAGAGTTTTGTTAAGCATCATAGCAACATAAAACTCTATGTTAATGATCAAAATTTTGGAGTAAATTATTCTTTTGCAAAAGCAATAAGGCTAACAAAAAATAATATAATAATTTTTTCAGATCAGGATGATTTTTGGTATGCAAGTAGATTAAAAGCAATTAGAAATAAATTTAGAGAGAATTCTGATCTGGAGATGGTTTTAACTAATGCCCATGTATACATGAATGAAGAGTATACGGGCCTAACAACTTTTGATTTTTACAATCCAACTAAATCCTTTGTGAAAGTTTTTTACAAGAATTGTTTTATTGGATGTCAAATGGCAATTAAAAAAACAATGATGCCCAGTTTTATTAATTTTCCTAAGTACACCTTCTATGATCACTTTATAGCATTATTCTTTCTTATAAATGGAAAACAGGTTGATTTTATAGATGAGGTGCACTCTAAATATATCAGACATGATGGAAATTTAACAAATTTAAAAGTCTCCAGTAGTCTTCTTGAGGGTATTTTTTCAAGAATTTTCATTATCCTTTATTTGATAAAGATAGCAATAAATAGGCCCAAGACTCGATCCGAGTATGAATAAATAATAGATACATTCTTAATAAATTACCAAACAATACCTTTCTTTGTAAAATCTCATTTAAATGTTAGAAGAATCCAAAATTTCAATTTTAATAGTAACTCATAATAGTTATCCAGACATAAAGATAACAATTGATTCAATAGTTGCTAATATAATTAACGTCGATTATGAAATTATCCTGGTTGATAATAACAGTAACGAAAAAGATATTCTGGATTTCTTAGAGGACCAATCTAAGATTAGCAATATTCGTGTTGTTCCTCTTAATGTCAATTTGGGATTTGGGCGAGCTAACAATCTCGCATTCTCTTTAGCATCATATGAAAATATATTGATCTTAAACCCAGATATCATATTTGATGCAAACTCTGAACAAAATATATTAAAGCTCATTAAATTTGTTGAACAAGATGATAGGATTGGTGCTGTTTCCCCTGTTTTGCTTAAACCGAATGGCAAAATAGATAAGAATTATCATTATGAAATAAAACTTTTTCACACTCTCGTAAAAAGGTTTAAAAAAATATTGTTTAAAGATAAGTCGAATGAGGAATATTTACCCTCAAATACTTTGACCAAAGTTTCAAGTCTTGCTGGTGCTTTTATTTTAATAAAATCGCGAAATTATGAGTTAATAAAAGGTTTCGATGAAAGTTATTTTATGTATTCTGAAGATATAGACTTCTCTCTGAAGCTGAGAAGCTATGGGCTTGATCTCTATTTGTTTAGCGATTTGTTTTTTAATCATAATGTTGGAAGTAGCTCAAGAAAAAAACAATACAGGATGATTTATGAAATGTATAAATCTACAGCTCAACTATTTTTTAAATGGAAAATATCTAAATTTTTTAAAAAAACATTATTGTTTATCATAGCAACCCCATTTGTAATTATTGAACTTTTAATTCGTTCGATTAAGAGAAATAAAAATGTCTCAGACTAATACTGGAAAGATATTATTTACAATTGATGTTGAAGATTGGTTTCATGTTGAAAGTATGAGAGAAAAATTTCCTGTAAATAGCTGGAAATCTCAGACTTATAGAATAGAAAAAAACGTAAATGATATTCTTTCTTTATTAGATCAAAAAAATTATAACGCTACTTTTTTTTGTTTAGGAGATGTAGCAGAGATGTTTCCTGGATTAATCAGATTGATTCACTCCCAGGGGCATGAGATAGCTTCTCATGGATATAGTCATCAAATGCTGAATGCCCTATCAGATAATGATATTAAATATGAGTTACTCAAATCAAAAGGGATATTAGAGAATATTCTTGGTGAAGCTGTTTATGGCTACAGAGCGCCAACCTTTTCCATAAGGGATGGGGTTTATCAACTCTTAAAAGAAACAGGATATAGGTATGATTCAAGTTTAAATTTGTTTAAATATCATGATAAGTATGGCTCAGTTGATATGAACAATTTCAAAAAAATATCGGAGGGAGTTTTAGATCATTCCTCAGGAATTAGAGCTTTTACAATTCCTGTAATATCGCGATTAGGATTAAATTTACCCTGGGGAGGCGGAGGTTATTTTCGATTAATACCCTATGCCATTTATAAAAGAGAGGTAAGAAGATTTCTTAAAAAAAATGATTTCTTTATGTTTTATATTCATCCATGGGAGCTTGATTTTATGCAACCAAGAATTAAAGATATTGGATTAAGTAACTATTTCAGACACTATAATGGTCTTAAAAATACCTTCAACAATTTATCTTCTCTAATGGATGATTTCGATTGTGTCTCAATAGCAAATAGTGGCTTACTTGATTGATTTAGTTAAAAATAAGAACATTAAAACTTTGTCTTTTATATGAAAATTTGCTTAACAGGAGCCTCAGGTTTTATTGGCTCAGCAGTTGTTGAATCAATATTAAAAAATGGTCCAAAAGATATAAAAGTGCTCTCACTTTCTAGAAGTATTTCATTATTGGAACATTCTAATCTTGAAACGAAAATAATTAATTTAACGGATTTAAGCGGTCTCGAGCCAAAAATATTAGAAGGCTTTGATACTTTTATCCATGCTGCTGCAATAACTCATTATAACAAAATTGAAGAAAAAAAATCCTTACAGGAATACCTAGAAATTAATCTCAACGCAACGCTAAATTTAGCAAGGACTGCTGCAGTTGCGGGTGTGAAACGCTTCATATTTTTAAGCTCGATTGGTGTTAATGGAGCAAATTCAACCCATCCTTTTTCTGAATTAGACATTGCCTCACCACATGATTACTATTCCTTATCTAAATATGAGGCCGAACTTGGTTTATTGGATATTGCATCTAACACTCAAATGGAAGTCGTTGTAGTTCGGCCACCTCTAGTATATGGACCGGGAGTAACTGGTAGTTTAAGGTACATGATTAACTTTGCTAAAAGATCTATTCCTATGCCGCTTAGAGATGTTAATAACTTTCGATCACTTATTGCTTTAGATAATTTGGTAAATTTTATTCTATTATGTGCCGATAAAGACAAATCTCCAAATGCTGGCAATGAAATATTCTTAATTTCTGACAATGAGGACATCTCGACTAAAGATCTTTTTATAAAATTATCAGAAGTCTATGGAGTTAAGGCGCGGATTTTTTCTTTTCCTGATGTTTTATTGAAATTAGTTGCAAAAGTTATAGGTAAAGAACGGATGACAAATAGTCTTCTGGGTAATTTGCAAGTTGATATTTCAAAGGCATGTTCGTTATTGGGATGGTCGCCCATTATTAATATGGATGACCAACTTAAAAAAATGGCTAGTCATGATATTGAACTAAAAAAGGCAAGATTATGATTCGTTTTCTTGATTTTATTTTTTCATTATTTGCTTTGGTATTTTTGTCACCAGTGCTTATCTTACTATTGATCTTTGGTTTTATTGACACAGGATCCCCTTTGTTTTTTCAAGAAAGAGTAGGGCGTCATGGAGTTTCTTTT
>Ga0181572_10000706_pt1 | contig 24010 bp, 24 predicted proteins | sample 101ome_26_FD_133004 | JGI IMG/M metagenome (GOLD analysis project Ga0181572, IMG submission 133004) | Coastal salt marsh microbial communities from the Groves Creek Marsh, Skidaway Island, Georgia - 101408AT metaG (megahit assembly) | ecosystem: Environmental > Aquatic > Marine > Intertidal... | reverse complement strand
GTGTGGTCCTGGAAAAGTTTTAGCTGGCTTAACTCGTAGAATAAATAAAAACCTTTCAGCAAACGCTATAATTGATAAAGGTTCTTTAGAGGAAACAATCAAGGAGATTTCATAATGGCAGATCTAACTGGAAAAGTTGCCCTAATTACGGGTGCAAGCAGAGGAATTGGACAAGCAATTTCACTAATTCTTGGAAAGAATGGAGCAACTGTCATTGGAACCGCTACTAGCGAATCCGGTGCTGATGCTATATCCAAAACATTGCAAGCGAATGATATCTCTGGCAAGGGATTTGAATTAAATGTGACTGAAAATGACCAGATTGAAAATCTAATGAAATCCATCTCTGATGAATTTGGATCTGTAGATATTCTAGTGAATAATGCTGGTATCACAAGAGACAACCTGCTGATGAGAATGAAAGATGATGAGTGGCATGACATTATGAACACCAATCTAGCCTCAGTCTACAAAATGTCAAAAGCAGTACTAAGAGGCATGATGAAGAAAAAAAACGGAAGAATCATATCAATAGCTTCTGTGGTAGGTGCTATGGGTAATGCTGGTCAAACTAATTATTCCGCTGCAAAAGCGGGAATTATGGGCTTTACCAAATCTCTTGCTAGAGAGGTTGGTCCAAGAGGTATTACTGTAAATGCAATTGCCCCAGGTTTTATTAAAACCGATATGACAGATGCACTACCTGAGGAACAAAAAGAGTTTCTTGCGAATCAAATTCCTTTAGGAAGACTAGGAACAGCATATGAAATAGCAGAGTCTGTTTTATTTTTAGCTGGTGATTCTGGGGCTTATATTACAGCACAAACTCTTCATGTCAATGGTGGCATGTACACAGTTTAAGAGCGCCTTGATTTAAAGAAACTTCTAATAACATCGCCACAATCTTTCTCTAATATTCCACCACGAACTTCTGGGACATGATTGAAACAGTTTATCTTATTCAAATCAACACATGAACCACAAACACCAGTTTTTGGATCATAGGCACCAAAGAAAACTTTCGAAATTCTTGAATGAATAATTGCTCCAAAACACATTGCACACGGTTCCAATGTTATAAATATTGAAACATCAGTTAATCGATAATTTTCTAAATAATATGCAGCTTTTCTAATTGCAATTATTTCAGCATGAGCTGTCGGATCTTTGCTTGCAATTGAAAGGTTATAACCTCTAGAGATAATTTTATTATTAGCTACAATAATTGCACCAATAGGGACTTCTCCATCGGCCTCAGCTTTTTTTGCCTCATAAAGAGCTTCAGACATCATTTGCTCAGTATTCATGATTAAGAATTTTTCTTGTGAATTAAATCAACAATATTTACCCCAGGTTTATAGCCCTTAACATTATCCTTAAGAAATTGGATTATATTTTTTTTATCGTTAGTTTTAAGTAAATTACTTAATTCAAGTAAACTATTGGTAAATTGTTCCCAGGTAGAGTATTCCTCTTTAGCTCTTTTTATTTTTGGATGTTCGGTAGACACTGCATTACCGCTTATAAGTAACTCTTCATACAATTTCTCACCAGGCCTAAGACCGGAAATTATAATCTCGATGTCACCAAAAGGGTTGTCCTTTGTTTTTTCTTGAAAACCAGATAAAGTTATCATTCTCCTTGCTAAATCAATAATTTTTACAGGCTCTCCCATATCTAAAAGAAAAATTTCTGCCTCGCTTAATCTGATTTTTGAATTCTTAGAATTATTTTTATCGTGGAGACTTCTCGCGATTGATCCAGTTTGAATAACTAGTTGAGCAGCCTCAGAAATAGACATAAAATATCTGGTAATAGCAGGATCAGTTAGAGTAATTGTTTTTTGCTTTTTTATTTGCTCTCTAAAAATAGGCACAACCGAACCAGAAGAGCCAAGCACATTTCCAAATCTAACAATACTGAAACAAGTAATATTTTTAAGATTTTTTTCGTTAATCCCAAAATTATTAAATGTTAATTTATCCTTCGAAGATGCGGCTTGTAGAAAGATTTCAGCAAGTCTTTTAGAGGCGCCCATTACATTTGTTGGTCTTACTGCTTTATCTGTGCTAATAAATACAAAATTAGGTATTTTAAGTTTAATTGCCGCCATGGCAATGCATATAGTACCGAATAGATTATTTAAAACACCTTCATAAATATTTTGCTCAACTATAGGTACATGTTTGTAAGCTGCTGCATGATAAATAATTTTTGGATTAAATTTTTCAACCACTTCCAAGACTCTTTGATAGTCAAGAACAGAACCTAAAATTGGAATAATTTTAGGTAAACTGCCAACCTTTAGATCGTTTTTTTCATTCTGTCTGGAAATGAAAATCTCTAGTTTTCTTTGAACCTCATGAAGAGAAAATTCATTTCTCTCAAAAAGAATAATAGTTTGCGGATTAAGTCTTATGATTTGATTACAAATTTCACTTCCAATACTTCCTCCTGCCCCTGTAACCATAATAGATTGTTTCGAGGTTATATCTTTAAGAAGATCAAAGTTAGGATTTGTGGCAACTCTAGGTAATAAATCATCGATATTCAACTCTTGAATATCTTCCAATAGGACCTTCCCAGAAGTAAGTTCATTTAATGATGGGAGAGTCATAATATTTACAGGCAAACCAGCCAACCTATCAAATATTTTTTTTCTCCCCTTTTGAGTAAGAGATGGTATTGCAATATAAATATCAGTTATATCTAAGTTGCCGATTTCATCTTTTATTTTAGAGGGTGGTATCACTGGAACATCAAAAATAAATCTATCATGCAATGAGTTTTTATCGTCAGAATAAGCACATAAATGGTAAATCTTTTCAGAATTAATGATTTTACCAAGTTGAATTCCAGCATCTCCAGCACCATATATTAAGACATTCTTCGAAGCTATTTTTGGCCTTGGATTGAAGTTAATCACCAAACTTATAAATAGTCTCAATATTAAAAAACTAAATAGTGTTGTAAAAAAATTTATTATTAAAGATGATCTTGGAAATTCGGGTATCTCTATTAACAAGACAATCAAACCAAAAAATAAAGAATAGATAAGTACTGCTTTTGATAATCTAGAGATATAAGTTAAATCTACATATCTTGAAATTCTTGAATAAACCCCTAAAGAATACATAATTGATATGCCTGTAATTGGAGAAACAATGAAAAGCCAGAACATATCGGACAAAATTGGTAAATAAGGGAAAGCCTTTAATGAAATTATTGAGCTTTCCATTTGATAAATTAAGGGATCAAGAATTCCAACCCGTAATGCTACTGCTAGCCATAATGAGACAATAAATACAAAGAAATCAAGAGAAATCAATACTAAAAATTTCTTTATAGCTGACAAAGCTTTTAAAAAATTAATAAAACTAATCATTCATTTTCAATATTATTTTTAGCTGCTTTCTGAAGAATCACTTTCAAGGTCGAAGTCATTTTTCTTAATTCTGTTTTGGTTTTTGAGGGATCAACTTGAAACATTAACGACTGCTCCCCTAGAAGTTTAGCATTGGCCAATCTAGATTTTGGCTTATAATTAGTTTTTTCAAATGCTTTTTCGAGATACATCTCAGGACAAGACCCTGATAAGCAATATATATTATTATTATCTAATTCAGTCAATATTCTATCTCTATTCCAACCTGACCTTAGAGCATTATTTTCTACAAAAATATAGAATTTATAGTATGCATGTTTGCAATATTGGGCAGTATCCTGGCAAGGGTTACTGCTAAATTTGCAGTCAAAACATAAAGGCCTTGAAAATCTAATTATTTTCTTTTTTTCGAAATATTTCAAATCATCCATTATCAAATTGGCATTAATATTTCTCTGATCAATCCAACTCTTTAGAAAAGTGAGTTGAATTCTCCCAATTGCTGCCTGCATTTCGGTCATTCTAAAATTTGAGCCAAAATTATCATGAAGCCACCTAAATCCAACACCATGTTTATTATTAAAAGTGGAATTCCAGGACTTTCCATGGTCCTTATAAGACCATGCTTTTTCCCATAAATCTTTATCATTTGTGGTTATCATTCCTCCTTCACCTCCAGTGGATATGATCTTATCTTGGCAAAAAGACCAAGCAGCAATGTGACCCAATGATCCAACCGGTCTTCCTTTATATATTGCACCATGAGCCTGGGCGCAATCTTCAATGATATATATATCTTTATTTTTTACAAAATCAAAAATTGGGTCGATATCTACCGGGATTCCTGCCAAATGAACACAAATTATTGCTCTTGTCTTTGATGAAATCAACGACTTAATTGTTCTAATTGAAATATTTCCAGAACCAATTTCTATATCTGCAAAAACAGGTACTGCTCCAATCGCTACAATAGCACTGACAGAGGCAAAAAAACTTCTTGGTGTAACTAAAACCTCATCATTGGCTTTTACTCCAGTAGCTCTGAGTGCTAACTCAAGCGCTACAGTTCCATTCATTAGCGATATAGCAAATTTGGTCTTGCAAATTGCCGAAAACTCTTCTTCAAATTTTCTACATTCCTCTCCAGTCCAATAATTTACCTTGCCAGAGCGAAGAACTTTAGTAACAGCATCAATTTCAACATCTGAATAAAAAGGCCATTTCTTATTTTTAGTCATTATTATTTCCCTTAAACTTAGGAGTGGTTGCATACCCGTCTTTACTAATATTTTTCCTCTTTAAAACAATCACAACTGTTTTTAATAAGATTTTAATATCTAATAAGAAAGAAGTATTCTCTACATATTTGCAATCTAATTCTAATTTCTCTTCCCATTCAATATTATTTCTACCATTGATTTGGGCAAGGCCTGTAATACCTGGCATAACTTCATGTCTCATCAATTGTCTCTTCGAGTATAAACTTAAATACTCAGGTAATAATGGCCTGGGACCAACTAAACTCATATTTCCTTTTATAACATTTAATAGCTCAGGTAGCTCGTCTATACTGCTATTTCTTAGCAATCCTCCCAGTTTTGTTATTCTTTCTTTGTCAGAATTGTCATCAGATATTGAACTCATAGTTCTGAATTTATATATAAAAAACTCCTTATTATTCTTTCCAAGTCTTTTTTGTTTGAAAAAAATTGGGTAACCATCGACAAATAAAATGAGTAATCCAACTATAAAAAAAAGGGGGAGGAATAATATCAATATTACTAAGGAGACAAAGATGTCAAAAATTCTTTTGGTTAACAAAAAGACTCTTTTATTTTGAGACATCTTTTATTTGTTTTAAGATTTCTTGATTTACTATTTTTGAATCAAATTTACTTTCAGCTAATTCTCTACTTCTTATTGACATCTCCATAAGCTTATCTCTCGGCAAGTTAATAATTTTGATTATAGCTTTTGCTAGCAACTCTGAATTTCTAGGTGGGATTAAAAAACCATTATAGTTATTTTTAACAGTCTCTCTACACCCTGGCACATCAGTGGTGATAACTGGTCTTCCAACACTCAAGGCCTCTATGGTTGATCTAGGAAGGCCTTCTCTATAAGATGGTAAAACATAACACATGCATTCATTAATTAACTCACAAGGAGTTGATGAATCGCCAGTATATATTACACATCCTGAATTCACCCATTGATCAATCTCTGAAATTTTGATTGACGAAGGATTTTTATCTACTGGTCCTGCAAGTATAAATGAAACATTAGGGTAATTTTTTTTAACTATACCTGCGGCTTGAGCAAATTCTCTAACCCCCTTATCCTCTAGCAAGCGTGATAACATTAAAAACTTGTAATTAACTTTTAATGGGGAAAAGGGGAAATTTCTAAGATTTACTCCTGACCCTCCTATAATAACTGAATTCTGATTTTTATTAACTATTTTCTCTAGAATTAAGTCTGAAAGATCGTCCTTGTTTTGAAAAAAAATAACCTTCGATCTGGATAATGAGAGTCTGTATAAATTTTTTACAATCATTTTAATAAAAAATCTTTTTAGATCATTTTTCTTATTAGTATATAAATAACCAAGACCTGTTATTGTTGGAGCAAATCTAAATTTTTTAAAGAATATGTTTGCTATTCCAGTATAAACCACTGGTTTTATCGTATAAGGCAAAACAATATCAGGCTTTAATAATTTTATTTTCTTTATTAAGCTCAAGAAGAAAATCAAATCAAATATTGGATTAAATGAGTTTTTTTGTAAGTAGATTGGTTCAACTTTTACACCAATACTTGCAAATTGATCTTTAATATCCATAAAGTTGGAATCATAAGGTGACAGCACATAAACATTGAACTTGTTATCAAGAAGAAGGTCTATTAAGTCTCTTCTAAAGTTCCAAATCGAAAAAGAAGTAGGAACAATTAAAAGAATTTTTATATTATCTAACACTAGTACTCCATGAGTTAAGCATAATCATATTCCAAGCCTTGTATTCTGCACCAGGAATTCCTTTTTTTACTTGATTCCAGATATCTATAACTTTGCTCTCCTCAACATAGTCAAATAACAAACCAGATTTATTTAGCAAAGTATCTCTAGACCAATCATGCAGCATTCCGTTCATCCATCTATCTAAAGGAATTCCAAAGCCTCTTTTAGTCTGATACATTAGCTCGCTAGGAACTTTTTTGTGCACAACTTTTCTTAATAAGTATTTTGCAATACCTTGTTTATTTTTTAAGCTATAAGGCAAAGATAAAACTAATTCGACTAATCTGTGATCTAAGAAAGGTGCTCTTCCTTCAATGCTATTAAACATAGTTACGCGATCTAATTTGACGAGAATATCATCAGGCAAATAACTTTTGATATCACTTAAATTAATCTTGTTAATAAATTCTGCAGAATATAGTTCTTCGTCAAAAAGGTTTAAAGATTTTGAACTTTTCAAAATGTTATCTGACAATTGAATAATCGAGACAATGGACATATAAAGTTCTTTCTGATTTCTCGAATTGAGTATATTTGCCAGCTTTTGAATCTTATTTGCCAACAAATAATAATTTCTCTTAATTGCTTTATCATCTATGCCACTAAGAGGGATTTTAGTTAAGATATGAGATAATATCTTTCTCAAGGGTAGAGGAAAAAATTTCAAAATTTGCCAAATTTTTGGACCGAATTTGTATCTATTATATCCACTAAATACTTCATCTCCACCATCTCCAGACAATATAACTTTAACGTTTTCTGATGCTAGTTTTGTTACAAAATAAGTTGGTATCTGAGAAGCGTCAGCAAATGGCTCATCAAATGATTTTGTAACTTTGTCAATATTCAATAAGACATCTTGCTCATTTAGAATAATCTTTGTATGGTCAGTGCCTAAATATTTGGCTATTAAATCAGACTTTGGTGTTTCATCATATCTATGATCATCATAACCCAAAGAAAAGGTTTTAATCTTTGTGCTAGTTTGTTCAGTTAGTTTTAGACAAATTGCAGTTGAATCATAACCGCCTGATAAAAACGCCCCAATTGGTACATCTGACATCATTCTTAATCTGACAGAGTCTGAAAGAATTGAATCTATTTTTTCAATAATTTCAGATTCTGAGAATTGGTCAAAATCTATTGCGCTTGGCGACTCAAATATATTTGTAGCTGAGAAATACTTTTCAATTTTAAATTGATTAGAGCTTTGCTTTAGTGCCAACCATGAGCCAGGAGGAAGTTTATAAATATTTTTAAATATTGACTTATTTTCTGGAACATATGACATTTGTAGAAAATTAAAAACAGAATCAGAATCAATGGCTGATTTGAATTTAGGATGCTTTGAAAAAATCTTCAAAGAAGAACCAAATACAAACTCGCCTCCCAAGAAACCATAATAAAGTGGCTTTTCACCAAATCTATCTCTACATAAATTCAATGTTTCATTTTTTTTATCAAATAATGCAAACGCAAACATTCCATTAAGCTTGGTAAGTGTTTTTCTTAGCCCTAAGATTTGTATACAGTTCATTAAAGTTTCTGTATCAGAATGTCCCTCAAAAGACAAAGTGGGGGAAAGTTGCATTAGCTCATCTCTTAAGTTAGTATGGTTATATATCTCCCCATTAAATATCAATATAAAGTTTTTACATTTCGAAACAAAAGGCTGTGAACCTGCATTGGTTAAATCAACAATTGATAACCTTGTATGCGAAAAACCAAGGTTTAAGCTTTTATCAATCCATATATTTGATTCATCTGGCCCCCTTCTTCTGATTACTGAGGCCATTTCTTTCAAAAGCACCTCATTTACAGAATTTCCTCTAATGCCAGCAATACCACACATAAATTAAATCTTCTTGATATCAGAAATAAGTTGATTGATACTTTCAAGCTTATTTTCAAAAAAGTTGAACTTCAAATTATTATTTTCTGCAAAAAACTTATCAGAAACAATATTGTCTCCAACTACTAAGCCTTCAATTTTATCTTCGAAATAATCTTGCAAATTGCAATTTACTTTCTGCTTAAAAGGAGAAATATTTGGATCAAGAATAATATAACCAGACAACTTAGACTTTATAGATAGTGCTCTAATTTTGTTTTTTTGTCTATTGTAGTTCCCTTCAGTCGCAATCCAAACTTCATGGCTTGGAAAATCCATTATTAACTGGTCAATTATTGAAAAACTTTGATATATATGAATATAGCTCGGATTAAATTCATCATAGTTAAAATTTTGATAAGAAAATACAAGCTCATCTAATGAGTTATTAATCGATTTAAACTGATTTTTCAATCGATTAAAAGTTAACTCTCTGGAACTTTCTTTAAGGTTAAGAAAGGTTATTAATATGTCCTCCCAAAAAAATTCTGAACTTCGAGAAAATTTATAGTATATAAATAAAGCATCAAAAACAGCCTCGGGAACTATAGTATTATCTAGATCTAGAAAGAGGCATTTCCTCATTTTCAATCTTCAATTTTCATTATCTCCCACTTAGCATAAAAACTTTCAGAGGTAAATTTATAATTTTTATTTTTTCTATATTTCATATGGCCATCAGATAGATTCGGCTCAAATGGATTAAGGCCGGACAAATAAGAGAAAACCATACCACCTGAGAGTCTTGGGTTAATTTCTATAAGATAAGGGACACGGTCTTCACCCAAAATAAATTGAAAATTAACAGGTCCAGTAAAAAATAATTTTTTGCTAATTTTCTCAATTATCTCAATAAAAGAATCTATTAAAAATGTTTCAGAAGAGTTGCTCACAGACTGAAAAGAAACTCTTTTTCTAATAATAAAATCTAACAGATTATTTTGCTCTACATCAAATACTGCGTCAACACTGAACTCACTACCATTAATAAAGTCAGTAACTAAGAAATTCTCTTGTTGGGTGGATAGGAAAAAGTTAATGATTTCTTGATTATCTGTTTTAATAATATTTTTGCAGCCTCTACCTAGTCTTGGTTTAATAATTTTATTAGCATTAGAATTGCTACTTATGGGAGTAGGAATATCATTAGCAACTAAGAATTCTTGAAGATTTCTTTTGTCTGAACAGGTTATGATAGCTTCATAAGTTGACAAAACTATCTTCTTAAAATTTTTTAAATTCTTTTTATTTCTAATGATTACCAGTAATTCTTCATCTGAATGAGGATAGAAATAATCAAAGTCCTCTAGTAATTCATCAAGTTTAGCAATATATAAATCTTCGTGATCAAGACAATAAGGCAAAACTATAAAATTACTTTTGTGGGCATTGAGACATTTCTTTATATCACTGCCAGTAATTCTCATCCTATCATTTTCCATATTAAATATATTAATAAGTTTACTAACGGATAAGGCGCATGCCGCTGATATTAAAACCTTCTTCACGAGATTAATCGCCTTAGAATAAATGCTTCACAATATTTCTTCCCAACTTGAACCCCTCTGAAAGAAGCTAGGGCCTTGATTCCGAATATTGACCTAGAATGAGGCTCATTCCTAATTTCTTTATCATACATGGTAAGAGCATCTCCTTTAGTTTTAATATTTTCAATGTCTAGCTCAATAAAAAAATTTGGATGGAATGCAGATTCATATGACCATTCTGTAGAAGATAGAACTTCGGCCTCAAGAACAGAAATGTTCCAATCAAAAATTGGTCTAACTGCCATTTGAACAGATCTTGAAACAATTCTGTGATCATTATTATTGTCTCCATCGAAATGGGTGATTATAAGATCCGGCCTAAACTGATTAATTTTCATTTCAATTTTTTTGTTAATCTCAATGATATCAATCGAATCAAGTCTACCGCAAGGATAGTTCAAATGTGTGGTATTTTCTATACCAAGAAGTTTTCCAGCAGCAATAGAAGATTGAATTCTAGAATTCACCAGGGTGTTATAGTTCTTTTTTGAATTAGGATTATCAAATCTGCAACTTTCGCCCTCTGCTATAAAAATTTGCTCAACATCAATTTGACCTTTAAACTTATCAAGCAGACCGCCGCAAGCCAAAACTTCGTCATCGGGATGCGCAAATACTAGTAAAACCTTTTTTGATTCAAAAAAACTATTCATCTATTAACTAATCATTAACCCAAAATGGGCCTTTTTTTTGCACCCCTAGAGATCTTGCCCCATGAGACCAGCCATTATATTTTGGCTTAAATAATGATGCAATTGAATTGAGTAAGAAGTAAATTTTAGAATTTCCATTTTTAAATCTATATAAATAAGACTTATGTCTTTTTATTTCTCTTGTGATGGCATCTATAAAATCGCTTTGTAAAAATGAAGATAATTTTTGATCCTGGAGAATTTCAAATACATAATCATAAAATCCATAACTCATTGCAGAAAATACAACAGACTCCAATTTATGATTTCTTCTTGAGGTTTCTATCTTTTCAAGCCAGGCTGAAAGATTTTCAACAGGTATAAGAAAAAGAAAATCTGCATGAATCAGTCTTCCTTTCTTGGGGAGGCCATCTAATTTATTATTACAATAAATCCATCTTATGCCTCTAATATCCCAAGTTCTTAACTCAGAATTCTTAGTTATATAGTCAACAACTGAGCCATAAAGCTCTTGATCTTTATATACGCTACTAAATTCCAGCTCAACTTCCAATCCACACAACTGATTTATATGATTTCCCATCCCCTTAATAACACTTAAAGCAGTACCTTGAGTATCAATCTTAATAAAGTCAATATTTTTAATGTCTGAATTTTGAAGGATTGAATCAAGTCTTGATGACTTTACCTCAATCTCTTTCTGTACATCAAATCTTTCAACCTCTGGATACCTATTGATTAACTTTTCATTAGGCATTAGTACAGAACTTGCCCCTGGAGATTTCAGAATCTTAAAATTAATTTTCTTTGCTTTGTCACTTAAAAAAGAATTCAGGACAAAATCGGCTTTACCAGATTTCATTAATTTTTCAGCCTCTTTTTGATCAGCATCAACCAAGGTAACTGTTATTGAATCCCTTGAAACGTTAGACCATGGAAACTGAATACCATCTCTAGCACCAACATCAACAAAATTCAAAAAACCCGATGTTCCTGGAAAAGTTAAGACAGGGTTTAGAATATTTTTGATTTTTGAATGTAAAAACATAGATTTATTAAATATTTCTGTTAAAGCATTTTTATTTTTATAAATTTTTTCAGATTTTCTTTACCAGATACTAAAAGATCATCATTATTTTTTCCAAAAAAACTCATTGGATCATAAATTATTGCATTACCCTTTAATAAGTCAGCAGCAATTGCAGCTGAACTAAAAGGTGGTCCAAAAACTAAATTAGATTTTTTTGATAACATAAAAGGATCTATACTAAATTCGGATAATACTATATTTAACTCAGGATATTTTTTAGAGCTCCAAACATAAATATCTTCAAGTATTTCTTCATATAATTTGGAATTTCTTTTTTTTTGTTTTATGAATATTACTCTAAAACCAACTCCATATAGAACTGAAATTATATCTTTATAGAAAGTCTCAGCATATTCATAGGTGAGACCCCCGGGTTCGGTTTCAAAATATTTCTTAAAAAAATCGGTGAACACTGGCGATTCAAATATTGTTGCAATAAGAGAGTTGGTATTAACTTCATTTATTTCAAATAATTTTTCCACTGTTCTCGAGGATATAAGGGGAATTGTATTTATAGGAGTTGAGTTTTTAATTTTTGATACAGTTTTTAGAAATGGTTCAAACGTTATTTGTCTTTTTATAAATTCATCTTTACTGCGTAATCCCCATACAATAATGTTATCAAAAAGAGAATATGCATGTAATATATCAGAAAAATTTTTAGAATTTGATCTATAAGTGTTTAAGCTATCCGACATAGCTGAGTACATCCAAAGAAAGGTCTTAATGTCATATTTTTTTAAAACAGAGATCATAAAAGTTTCAGGGAAAGAGCCAGAATTTGACGTATAAAATTTCTTCACATCATATGTATCTTTTAGATAGCTAACAAATAGTTTGGAAAATTTATTTCTAAAATGAGAAAAAAATGAATTTCTATAAAATAGAATGCGAATAAAATCTCTAATAAGATTGAAAATTAAGTGAATCAGTTCGGAATTCTTAAGAGAATTAAAAAACATATCATTGTCAAGAACTTCTATATTCGAAGTATCGGATAATTTCTTTGACCCTGGGTAATAAAAAACAATACTTTCAAGACCTACTTTATTTTTAGTTGTTAGCCAAGAACTCTCAAAATCTAGCTCATTTGGCGCTGGTCCATCATGCTCAAGTGTAAAACAAATTTCTTTTGGTATTTTTTTCTGTATAAGTCTTAACTTGAAAAAATGTTTTAATAACTTCAAGAAAAAATCTTTATTTTGATAAATATAGGTAATGAGTTCATGAAAATAGTTATCAAATCTAGAAATGAACGTACTCTTTACAGTTATGTATTCTAGATTATTCATGTAACTCTTATATTCCTGATAGTTAAAAAAGAAATTACTCCTGTAATAAAAAATATTCCTCTTGCCTGAATTGCATTTACTGCTCTGATAGTTATATAAGTATATTATTGCAACCGTTTTGACAAAATTAACTAAACGCCTTTGAAGAAATAATTTAAATTCGTCTTCAGTCAAATTAATATTAAGATTATTAATTGAATTAATAGATACCTTTTCGCCATAAATATGCCATTCATCTATGGCTTTATTTCTGAATTCATAATATTTAAACTTAGATACTCCAGAAAATATTGGCTTTTGATCAATAATTAACTTCCTTAAATTTGGAGCTGAACCATAGATTTTATTACCCTTAAAATAAGAGAATATAACTCCCAAAAGGGATGGCTTAAAATAGAGATCAAATGAGGTATTAGAATTCATTCTCACTCAATTTCCCTTATAAACTTAGAAGGATTAAACTCTAACAAACTTTTTATATAGTCGTTGGTAATTTTCTTATCTTCATTTAAAGCTGAGGAAATAGCTGAAAAATTTTGAAGAGTACAGGATTCTGTTTTTTTGCCAAAAATGAATAAAGGATCACAAGAATTTTTAAATTCAGAATGTTGGAATCTTATTGGTATTGCAGAGTTATAGACAAAAGGCAGGATTGCGGCCGACCCTCTGTAAATTGCAATAAAACTTCTAGAAATATCTTTTTCAATCTTTTCAAGTGAAATCTCAAAATTGAATTCTTTTTTAGACTCTTCATCAATCTTTAGGGCGGGATGAGGTCTAAAGATTACTTTATCACTCCCAAAAAACTCTGAAAGTTTATTTGCTAGTTCAAGAAATATAGAATACTCTTGGTGAATCGCCTCAGGAATGAGGATAATCTTATTTCTCTTAGATTTATTTACAATAGTTCTGAAATTAGGGCTCCCAATGTTAACAACCTTAATGTTTCTATCTATGTGAGACTTAAAGATCTTTTTAGCCTCCTGAATCGACGAAAAAATATGAGTGGGATTATATCTTTGACACAGATATGAATTAAAAATTGAATGTGAACTTTCACAAATAATGCTGTGTTGGTAGCCCGCAATGAAGGAAAAATTTGCTTTTCTTGCAGCAAAAAAAATAGCCTTCTCCCTTCCATGACCCTCTAAAGTTGTAACCAATGAATTACAATCTATGTCTTTAAAATAACTAGTTAAAATCTTTTCTAACCTATAGCTAGAAAGGCTATACAAAAAATTTCCACTTTTAAGAAATTTAAAAAAAAGTCTTTTCAAAAAATCATCTTTTCTAAATTTAAAAACTAGTGTCAAAGTGTCCTTTATCGACAACAGAAACAAAACGAGTTCTTTAAAAAAACTTATATTTGATGGCAAAATTACAGTATCTTCAGTATGGTTTTCAGTAAGCTCTTTATTTGAATGATTGATTTTAAGAGAAAGTATTTTTTTATTATTCCTTTTAAGCTCTTTAATCAAATCAGAGAAATATAAGTCTTCTTCTATTTTTGAGTTGTCCCCAAAATAATGAGTTACTATTACTAGATCAAATTTCTTATTTCTCAGGGGGAATTTTGTACCATTAAAAAATTTAATTCTACTTAAATTTTTTAAAAATCTTCTTTTTAGATCTATATCGCTCCCCTGAAAACTGTTATTTCTCTTGTGATTTGAATCAAAGAATTGATCAAGAAAATTTTTATGATGACTTGTATTTTTTAGAACATTAAAGAAGGGAGAATAGATAACTATTCTGCTGCATGTTTTTTTTAAAACACTCTCAACAACCCTAATTATTTCTTTGTAGAGCATTGTCATTAATTCTGTATCGCTTGTATAGAAAGGCTGTTATACCAATGAATATTGCAGTAATAAAGATATACCTTTGTCTTAATATAATTCCTAAATTTGCTGTAACCAAATAAAAGACAAGAGATCCTAATACACCAAATAAAATAAGGAAATGTTCTTTAGAATATAAATATCTTCTCCTAATAGTTAAAGAGTTAAGAAAACTTGAAAAAAATTTCACCCTAAGTATGAAAGACAAAAATAATAATTGGGGAATAAAAGCATAAATAATTACCATTATTGAGAAATTACCTACTTGATCAGCTATTAAAAAATTTCTGTTTAACAAGGTTGTTAAATAACCTTCTTTATCACTTGATGCCAAGCTTCCGGAGAATGTCCCATGATTTCTTTTTTTAATATATTCTTCTATGCATTCAACTTGGCTTGGCATGCATTCCAAGACATTCATATTGAGTTTGTTAGTTATAAATTCAGGATACAAAGCAATAAAGCCAACTGAGATGGAAAACAAAAAGATCGCCATAATTTTATCTTTTCCAAATAACTTTATTATCACTAACGAACTTAGGAAAACTACACCTATGTGAATTCTCACAAAGGAAATCAAACTAATACATATTATTGTTAATATTTTTTTTTCCTTGAGAATATTCGATATTAAAAATATAAGCAAGGGGAATATTATTGCTTCTTTGGATATAGTTGACGTCCATAAATGAACAGTTGGATCAAGCAAAACAAAAAATCCTAGCAATTTATATATTTTCGAATTGCTCCTTACTTGATCTATAAGAACCAAAAGTTTGTAAAAACCAAAAAAACTTATTATTGAAAAAATGAAAGACTGGAAATAGTAGTTATAAGAAATTTCACCAATAATTTTTGCAATAAATGCTGGAAGATATGAATATTTAAAAAGTAAAAATTCATAGGAAAGGTTTTTTGAATAATACAAAAATCCATCATCGTTTTGTCCAAAAAACTCAACATATATGAATAGAAAGGCAATATGATATAAAAATAGCAGGAGAGCCTTAAAGAAAAGAATTTCTTTTATGTTGAGTTGATTTTTCATGCATGAAAGAAGTCATGAAAGTTTTTGCTAACAACATGAACTATAGGTCTTGCCATAATAAGTCGACTTTTAATTGAAATTCTGAGGAAACTATCAGTATTATTTTTATATGTGAATTCCTTATAAGCCAAGCTAAAAATCTTAGTATCTTCTTTGTAAAACTCAATAGACTGATTATCAAAGACCATAAATGAAATACTTAGCTTTTTTTTCGTTGGATTAGTTACATAACAACTAATAGTTTCATTTGGGCCAACTATAACTTGCGGGTAAAAAAACCTTTTGAATAGAGAAATTGCAGATAATGGCTCTATTTGGCCAGCACTATTTGAAGCGATAGCATCGATGTTTCCATGAATATGGAATTTTTTTGAAGTTCCTTTTAATACATATGATATATATCCTCTCTCGGTGAAAAAACATTCACTCTCATATCCATAATTTTCAGGATTGAATTTGCTAAAGATACAAAAAGTTCCCTTACCATGAGTATTTATAATACTTCCGAGAGATATTCTCTCGTATGCCTCCTTTATGTTGAGCTTTACTTTTCGAATCTGCTCACCAAATTCATTAAAAAAGACAACCATATACTCAGTTTCACAATTATCTTTTTTCTGGACTTGTAACAACTTTTCAAGATTTACAAAAACATATTGAGTATCAAACTCATTATTATTAATCCATATAAATAAATCACTAATAGTGGCATCCTTTATATTTGGTTTTTTAGTTAAACGCTGAAAAAGTCTATGTCTTGCAGTTAAAAGATCATATTTAAATTTACTTTGCTTGAATTTTCTAATCATAAATGGAAAAATAATTTTTTTTAAGCCAACCTTGAAAATGAAATCTATCTCCATAAGTTATTAAAGAGGCAGGTGGATGAGTATGTTCCATTTCAATGAATGAATTCTCCTCATTTGATTTTAAAAATATTGGCACTCCCGACATATCATTGGAGATAAAAACAACGCCTTCTTTAAAGTAACTTTTGATTGAGTTCAAAGAAATTATATTTGCCTGATTTGAGTATATCTCTGACTCAAAAACCAAATCATGGGTCTTAATCGAATAGACTTTAATCTTGGCAAGTCTCTGTTTTGCAGCCGCTTCTGCATTGAGAAGTACTAGACTTATATCTTGATCTTCATTGTCTTCACACATATAACCAAAAGTCAAAAGGGACGCTTTTGTAGGGAAAAGATTAACTTCACCTTGGTATCTTGTCTGAGCATCACTTCTTTTAAGCCCGAGAAAAATACTAGCTCTCCATTGCGGAGTATTGCTTATATGTTCATCAAATTCAATTTTGTGCAAATTACTTCTAATTATATTTATAGGTTTTTCCGATAAGGATATTAGATACAACGAATCTTTTCCAATATAACTGTAGCAATCTTCGTAACTGTATTTCCTGAAATCTCCATACTTAAGTTCATCAATGCAAACGGTTGTCCAATTCTCACCATCAGTAAAGCTTATATTTGCAAATTGAGTTTTCTTTGGCGACGGTTCAAATGAATTAGGTGCAAAGTTATAAATTGTGGTGGAACTTTGATAATTTTTATAAATATTTAAAAGTGGGAAAAAAAGCATTATTAAGATTTAAATTGTTTATAAAGAGTATTAGTAAGAAAATAGAGATGTGAGAAAAAAATATCGGCAAAAAAAGCAAGGTAGCTTAACCCAAAGCGACTCACAATTCTATATTGTGCTGAAATAGTCTTTAAATATAATTTATAGGAGGTTGATGGAGAAATTTCATGATAAATTCTAGCATTATCTATGACTGTTATTTTGAAGCCTTTTTCAACTAAAGACTGGGAGAAATATACATCCTCATAAAAAGATTTAGTTGTACTAGAAATAAACTCAGCCTCAGGAAGTATGGATTTCCTATATGACATAAAAGAAGGGCTCCAAGATGCATGATTAATGATTTTTCTTCTATCGCCTGGAAGTCTCGGAATAATTCTTCCAGACATAATCACTGAAAAAGAATTGAAATTTTTGAATCCATTAAGCACAAACAAGGCAAATTTAAAAAAAATATTTTTTGAATAATAAAAAGCCCATCTGGATGATTGTCTTCTTTCATCATGACAAAATACACTGCCTCCAACTATCTCATTTTTTCTACTTTTGATAATTCTTAAATATAACTTCTCGATAGCATATTGATCAAAAACTATATCATCATCAACTTGAATGATAATTTCGTTCTTTGATTTATTAATGGCTAGAATTCTCTGAGTTACCTGATTAGCCCTGGGGCTAACCACAGTTTCGATTATAGAATTAGGGTCATATATGTCCTTAACCTCCTCTTCTGAGGTTACGCATATTACAATCTCTGAAGGATATAATGAAGATTTATAAATAGAATCAACTAAATTGGGTAATTTCTTCCTTCCCATGTAACTTGCACAAACAATACTTACTGGACACACATTCATTGTCTCTTTTTTACCCATATCTGATTAGACTGGTTATCAGACAAATTTTCTGACCTATCAAGAATGAAACCTAGGCGTGTGAAAAATTCAGAAATTTTGTTAGTAAATTTCGAAGAATGAGACACTTCTACCAATATCTCTTTTACTTTAGACAATGTATTCACTCCTCCTTGAAGGATGAAATACTCTATGCCATCGACGTCAATTTTTATATAGTCTGGTTGTTTTAATCTGTAATCGGTGATTAATGAATCAATATCACTTCCAATAGTTAAATACTTATCTTTAAAATTTAATTTGTCTCCATGTTGGTCAATCTGATGTGCGAAAGAAGATAAAGCTGCACCATTTTCTCTGCTTGACAACATAAATTGAGATACAGTTTTAGAATTATTCAATGACAATGGAATAACTATTATTTGATCTTCAAGCGAATTAAGAATTATATTTCGTACTAAAATCTCTAAATTAAAAACAGACGGCTCGAAAGCAACTGTTCTAATTTTTTTAGACTTAGAAGCATATATACTATAGATACCTACATTTGCACCAATATCCCAAAAAATTGAGTCTTTCTTAAAAGTTTCAATCCATGAAAGTGTCATAGGCTCTTTGCTGGCAAAAGTTTCGGCTCTATATTTAGCTATGAAGTTTTCAGTTGTCAACTGGAGACTAACCTCTTTATGACTAATAGTTTGAGTTTTTGGGATTTCTTTAAGTGCTATTTCAATCGCTCTTCTAATTTTATTAAATTTTAATATTCTTAAAATTAGCCTCTTAAAAAAAACTTTCATAAAATTACAACCTCACTTAAGTTTCTTTGGAAATCGCTATCTAATTCTTCTTTTAAAATATCTAACTCCTTATCGATAGTCAAATTCTCAATCCCAAGAGTTTTTTTCAATTTTGAATTTGATAAAGCCATATTTTTCGGCCTTATTAGAGAACTTAACTCATTATTGTTTGAATACAACCCTTTCTTTAAATAATTTAAATCTAGATTAAATAATTTTGCAAGAGAGTATGCAAAATCATATTTGCTAATTGAAAAATCTGATGATACATTTATCAGGCCGTAGAATCCAATATCCAAAAGTTTGTAAATAATATCAATAAGGGTTCTGACATGAACTGGGTTAAATAAGATATCGTTATAACCTATGATTTCTTTATTTCCCTTTAAGGAGTAGTATAGAAAATCAGACAATGACTTCCTATAACTAGTCCCCCATCCAAAAAAATTAGTCCTAATGACAATTGATTTGTCATATGACAGAGAGTATTTTTCAGCTTGATACTTAGTTAAAGCGTAATTATTTAATGGACATGGTGAATCATCTTCAAAAATTAAATCGTTATCTTTATTAAACAGATGATCTGATGAAATCTGAACAAAATCTATGGATAATTCTTTGGCTATTTTTAATAGTTTTTTGGGTATTAAAGCGTTTACTTCATTACACAATAAAAAATTATCTTCGCATTTCTGCAAATCAGTTATTGCAAACAAATTAACAATGCAATTAATCGAGAAATCCAATAAAACTTTACGAACTAGTTCTTCATCATCTAGATTACACCTGATAACCTGATGATTAGATTTATTAATTAATCTTTTATTGGCAACAAAGAAAAGATTGCTGTTTTCTCTTTGGTTTTTTGGTGAAAAATTCCAATTAACCCCCATGAGACTTGTTAATCCGAATATTAGAATATTCTTTTTTTTCACGACCTACAAGTTTCGATCTATCCAACCTTGGAGTTCGCCAATAGACATCCACTCATTATTCGATTCAGAGCTATATGAGAATCCTTCATCAACTATTTTTCCATCCTTTACTCTATCAGGGTCTTTATTCCAGAGATTAAGTGTTGGTAGGATTTTGTAGTAATTGTCATACTCGTATGTATTAAAAGAGTCATCTTTACTTATCATTTGCTCATGGAGTTTCTCGCCCGGCCTAATACCAATAACTTTTATCTTTGAAGTTTCTGAAACCGAAGTAGCAATATCAAGTATTGACATAGATGGGATTTTTCTTACATAAATCTCGCCACCCAGCATATCGCTAAATGCATGCCAAACTGCTTCAACAGCTTGCTCTAGAGTAATCATGAACCTTGTCATTCGCTTATCGGTTATAGGTATCTCTTCATTATTTAATACCTTTTCAGCGAAAAAAGGCACCACCGACCCTCTAGAGCCAATAACATTTCCATATCTAACAATTGAAAAGGAGCAATGTTTATTTTTTTCTACAGAGTTTGCAGCAATAAAAATCTTATCAGAAGCTAATTTAGTTGCTCCATATAGATTTACTGGATTACATGCCTTGTCTGTTGATAGTGCAACCACCTTTTTGATTTTATTTTCAGTACAACATTTAATTAGATTTATAGCTCCATTAATGTTTGTTTTGACGCACTCTTCTGGATTATATTCAGCAGTTGGGACAATTTTTGTTGCTGCCGCATGTACAACAAAATCAACACTCTTTAGTTGGCTTTTAAGCCTCTCAATATCTCTTATATCACCAATGACGAAACTAATTCTATGATCATGACCAAATTCTTCAGCCATTTCCCACTGTTTAATTTCATCTCTGGAATATATTATTATTCTTTTAGGTGAGAATTTTTCTAATGTCATTTGTACGAATTTCTTCCCAAATGAGCCTGTACCACCTGTAACAAATATAGTTGAATCTTTAAACATAACTTTAAGAGAGTTTTAACTTAATAAATATCGCCCCATGAGGCAATTGATTTATATTTAACAATTAATTCCTTTGGCAAGGCGCCATCAATACCAAAGTCACAATGACAATAATCAATTGAACAGTTAATCGAGAATAAAACATCGACCAACATGTCTCCAAAATAAATTACTTTATCACGATTAGAAAAATTAAATTCATTAAGTATATATTTTATCAATTTTCCTGAGGGCTTATGAGGAATTGGATCGTCTCCACAAAATAAACCATCACAAGGAATTGAGAATTTGTTAATAATTTGTTCGCTATTTTTTCTAATTTTTGAGGTAATTATGAATACTTTTTTGTTATTTTTCTTTAGGTAATGGATGAACTCTAAAACTCCTTGATGCAATTTTATCTGATCTGAATTACGACTTGTGTATTCGAAGAAGGTTTGCATGATTTCCTCATGATCTTTTATATTTAGATTATCTAGAATATCAGGAAAGGGTAGTCCAACAAATTTTAAATAATGACTAAAATCAATGCCGAGATTAAATTTTTTATTAACTTCTCTCCAGGCATTTCTCATTAATCCAGTTGAATCTATAATAGTTCCATCTAGATCAAAACAAAATAAATCATAGTCTTTATTCATAATTTCCATTAAAGATTTCACAAACCCTGAGTGCTCTCTCTGCTCTTTCAAAATCTGATTGAACATCAACAGAAAATGAATCTGTATCAATTTCAAATGTGAGTATTGGAATATTAGCTTCAAGAGCTCTTAATAATTCTATTCCCTCTATTAATTCAAGCTGACCCGGGGGTGCTTTTCCGAAACTTTCAAGACTTTCTCCTGAAAAACCAATTACGCTTAGATGTTTTTTAAGCTTAACATCACTATTGAAGCCAAAGGGTGCATCACTTCTACTTAGATACACAACCCTTCCATTACTCGATATAACCTTAACAACATTGACATTTCTAGACGGACAATTTAGTGTGTACGGAAGAACAATTTCACTTCTTATGTTTTTGTTCTTAATATAATTAGCAACGAGATCAATTGAAGCAGGTGTGATGAGCGGTTCATCACCTTGAATATCAATGATAAAATCACCATTGGGTATACCTATAATATTTTTTGCAGCTAGGATTCTTTCGGTTCCATTTTTACAATCCGAGGGGGTAAAACAAAAATCAACGCTGTATTCTATGCAAGTATTCGCAATTTCAACAGAGTCTGTACAAACTATGACATGATCTAAAAGTTTGGCTTTTTTGGATCTTCTCGCAACATGAATTACCATAGGTATTTCATGTAATTTCATTAAGGCTTTCTTGGGGAGTCTGCTAGAGTTGAGCCTTGCAGGAATCAATCCCCATACTTTATTTGTCATTGATTTTATTCCACGATATGGTAATCAGTTCTTCAAGAGTGTTATCATCGATACTGACGTTAAATTTTTTAAGTCTTGGGGTGTATTCATCTCATTAAATACTTTAAATAAATTATCTAAATTTATAATCTTTTCAAGATATATATTTAAAATTTAAATTATAGAACAAACTCTCAATTCTATTAATAAATGTATCTCTCCAAGAATTACCATTAATACCAATATTATTGGCAATTTTTTTAATTGCTGTCAAGCTAATAGAAATTAAATTCTTTCCAGATCTACCCTGGCCATCAACAATAACTATTTGATTATCAAATGTGTTATTTCTTACGAGATTTAATTTCATTAAAGAACTCCTTATAACTTGACCAATGAGCAATATTAGAACCTTGCTCATAAAGCATTCCTCTAGTAATCTCAAGCCCATTACCAACAAAATTAAAAAGATGAGCTGTAGAGACAGCACTTACAAAGGGATTATTAAAACCATCTAAGAAATGATTAGGCCTACCAACACCTCCAGCTAAAATAATTGGAATCTTGATTTTATTCTTGAACAAATCAATTAATTTCATATCTAAGCCATTTCCAACACCATCATTATCAATAGAGTTGATATATAACTCGCCTAAAGGAAGTTTTGATAAATGGTTGATTATCTTTCCAGTAGGTTGATCCACCTCATAAGTTCCATTTTTTATATAAAACTTAACATCGTTTGCTATCATCTTAATATCTATTGAGCCAACTATAGCTTGTCTACCAAATTTATTAGCTAATTCCTTTATCTTTTTTGGATTTGTGAATAGTAATGAGTTGATAACTATTTTTTCACCACCAGCCTTATAAATTTTATCTGCATACTCCGTCGAAGAAATTCCACCTCCTGCAGCAATTGGAATAAAACAAGATTTACTAAGCAAAGCAATCTGTTCACAAAAATCACTCATGTTTCTTTTATCTCGCGAAACATCGAGAATAATTAGTTCGTCTATATATTGCGATATATTTGAAAAATTATAGTTATTTAATAACCATTCATAATCACCAACAATTTGTAAATTAAAATTTCTAGATAAACAGTATTTTCCTGAGCTATACAAAAGGGTAAATATGACTCTTTTTCTTAGCAACTTATAATCCTAAAAAATTATTCAAAAGACGCAGTCCGTTAGTTTGACTTTTCTCCGGATGAAACTGGACTCCGAATACATTTTCATTTTCATAAATTGCTGGAAATTTTTCACAATAATCGCAAAAAGATGATTGGTTCTGAATAGCTTCACTATTATATCTATATGAGTGAAGAAAATAATAATCCGCAAGCTCACCTAAATTTTTATTAATAGAACAAGCAGTGTTGTGAATGACCGAATTAAAGCCAATATGGGTAATAGGTGAATTTCCATAATTGCAATTGAACTTTTCAACCTTCGAATTAATAATTCCTAAACCTTGAGTCTCTCCACCCTCCGTGCCAGCCTCCGACATAATTTGGAAACCTAGACATATACCTAAAATTTTTCTTTTCTTTATTAAGACATGCTCCTTAATTGCAGAGTCAAAAGATAATTCTTTGATTGATGACATTGCATAGCTATAATTCCCAACACCAGGAATAATCAATGAATCAATCTTAGTAATTTCTTTTTCCGAACTTATGATTTTGCTGTCGTATCC